>ERZ773043.115-NODE-115-length-42368-cov-5.748422_pt1 | contig 42368 bp, 32 predicted proteins | sample MGYA00580636_ERZ773043 | MGnify/ENA primary metagenome ERZ773043 (study PRJEB29015, sample SAMEA2737992) | human oral metagenome | biome: human oral; feature: human-associated habitat; material: dental | place: China | collected 2065 ...
TGATGTCCCTGTCCACGCGCCCCTCGCGGGTGTGGAGGCGCCTGGACCTGGAGCTTTCCGCGGCCAAGCGGCGCCGCGAGCAGGGACGCGTCGTCGAGGTTCACTGCGTGGATGCCACCGCCGGCTCCGACGGTTTCGACCTGGCCATGATGGAGGAGTCGCACTCGGCGCTGGTCGCCTGGGTGGAGTCCGCCGCCCCCGAACAGCCCAGCCTCTACTGAGCTCTGCTGGCGACCTCCGTCGGTGAGCCTCGCCGTTGCTTCCGCCCGGCAGGTGCGGCCTCCTGGCCGGATCGGGGACGTACTTCTCCCGCGAGAACTGCGTTTTCCCGCAGACTACTGAGGTCCGCCCCCAGCCATCTGTAGGACATCGCAGTCCTCGATCACGAAGTACGTTCTCGACGGCGCTCGAGGCTGCGGCTGCGTGAGTATCGGCTCGACGACGGCTCGGCCGCCCCCACTCCACGACCCTTGGACGCTTCTGGAGGATGTAGAGGTCGGCTCCACGGTGGTGAGGGTGCGTGCAGTGCGGTTTACCTCCGTGCAGTAAGGCCGGACCGTTTGCCGTGTCTCTTCACTTCTGAGGCAATTCGGTGCCGGGGCATCTGAGACACGGGCAGGGGTGGGTGTCTTGGGAGTGAGAGGCGCTTGATTCTGTCGTTGAGGCGCCAGCAGGGCAGCGGCTTCGACTTTCCGGACTAGCTCGATGAGCGTGGCCGAGCTCTTGAATGACCGTTTGACCGAATCTGGTCATCTGGTCATAATGGTTGCGGTTCCTCTGCGTGAGCAGCTTTCGAGTAAGGAGACGCCGTGATCCTCTGGCTTGACGATGTCAGTGCCCAAAATCGCTTCCGGGTCGGTGGAAAAGGATCGTCTCTGGCGCGATGCCGAGGACTTGGCCTCCCCGTGCCTGATGGTTTCTGCGTCACCGTTGACGCCTTCACCGCTGCGATTTCGCAGATTCGGGATCGAGAGATGGGGCCGTGTGGTAAAGAACCGTTCCCGTTTCCGTCCGGTCTTGAGGCTGCGCTGGCTGCCGCGTACGACCGGTTGGGAAAACCTGCGGTGGCGGTTCGTTCATCAGGGGTGGACGAGGACAGCGAGAGCCACAGTCTTGCCGGACAACACGAGACACTTCTGGGAGTCCGTGGAGAATCTGCGCTTTTCGACGCCGTGCGTGCCTGTTGGGCCTCAGTCTGGAGTGATAGCGCTATCGAGTACCGCAGACGCCAGGGGATCACGGGCGTCTCGCCTATCGCCGTTGTCGTTCAGCCGATGGTGGCTCCCGATGTCTCCGGTGTGCTTTTCACCCGTGATCCGGTCTCTGGTGCACCGGGGAAGGTGGTCATCAACGCGTCATACGGGTTGGGGGAGAGTGTGGTCTCCGGTCTCATCGTGCCCGATGCCTTCGTTGTGAGTGTCAACCCGCCCCGAGTCGTCAGCCGAGTCCTAGGGTCTAAAAAAACCAGGATGGACGTAGGAGAGCAGGGAGTCGTTCAGACCCGGGTCCCCTTTTCCGAGCGCTCCCGTCTGTGTCTCGATGACGATCAGCTGCTGCGTCTGGTCGACATCGGCATGCGTCTGGGCGAGGGAACGGGTGCCATGGTGGCTTTCCCGATTGTCCGGGCTGCCGTCGCTTTCCTGAACGAAATGGCCAGTTTCGCTTCTGCCGGCGTCAGCAAACACATCCGATAACTCCCGCGATCAATGGCTTTGAGTTCCCGATTTGAGACCTTTATCGGCGCGCTTCGCTTTTTTACGCGCTTGCCGATCCCCGGACAGCTGGGCTATAGCAGCGTCGCGCTGGAAAAGGCCATTGTCTATTTCCCGCTCGCCGGCGTGCTGCTCGGTGCGATCTGCGCGGCGTTGTTCATGGTGTGCGCCCTATTCTGGCCGAAGTCGCTGGCCGTTCTTGTCGCCATGGCCGCCACCATCCGGCTGACCGGCGCGCTGCACGAGGACGGCTGGAGCGATGTGGCCGATGGCTTCGGCGGCGGTTGGGACAAGCAGCGTATTCTCGACATCATGCGCGATTCACGGCTGGGCAGCTTTGGCGCGGTTGCACTGACCATGCTGCTGCTGGCGCGTTATGTCACGTTGCTTGAAATCGAAACCGCCTGGCTGCCTTTTGCATTGATTGCCGGCCATGTTTTTTCGCGTTTGTGTGCGACGGGCATCATGGTGTCTATGGAATACGTGCGCACCGACGGCAAGGGCAAACCCTTCAGCAATAATCTGAGTATCGGCGAACTGGCTTTCGTCGTGCTGACGGGCGTCGCGCCGCTGTTCTGTCTGCCGTGGCAGCAGGCGGCATCCGCCGTTGTTCTGGCATTACTGGCCACGCTGTGGCTGGCGCGTCTGTTCAAGCGCAATATCGGCGGCTATACCGGCGACTGCCTTGGGGCAACGCAACAGTTGGCCGAGGTGGTCTTTTACGCGGGGCTGTTGTGCAGGTTTTCCTGATCCGCCATACACGTCCGCAGCTTGCCGCCAACATTTGCTATGGCCAGCTTGACGTGGCGTGTGAAGACCCGCTGCCTGTTGCCCGCCAGTTACGGACGCAGATTCCTTGCGACACGCCGATTTTTTGCAGCCCGCTCAAGCGCGCCCGCGTGCTGGCCGAAGCGCTCGGCAAACCCTATGGCGTGGCGCCATGCATCGATGCGCGTCTCAGCGAAATCAGTTTCGGCGATTGGGAAGGCAAGCCCTGGGAAGATATTGACCGGGCGGCGCTGGATATGTGGGCTGCCGACGTGCTTCATTTCGTGCCGCCCGGCGGGGAATCCGTCGCCCAACTGCGCGCCCGCGTCATTGCCTTTGCCGAAACACTGAGGCTGCCGCGCGTTGCCATCGTTGCCCACGCCGGCGTGATGAAAACGCTGTGCGGTTACTGGCAAAAGCTGCCCAGCAAGGCGTGGTCGCAGCTGGAGTTTTCCTTCGGCGGTTTGGTTGAGATTACGGTTTGAGACCGCGCGCACCGCGCCTGTTTTATCGCATTTACCTGACACCTGCCGGGAGTGCCTTTATCCACGGGCATCTCCGGGGTCGATCGCGTCTTCCTTTGCCAAGATACGGCGTTGCTGTATTGGCCTTGCCTTTTGGCAAAGTCGCGTCGCTATTTAAGCTTGCGGAGTCCCCTCTAAAATCCATAAAAATAGGGCAGAAAACATAAAATGCCTGGAGGTCCTTTAAACACAAGGGCTTCAGGGCATCAAAAAACATAAAAGCCCTCGACCCTTCGGACTGTACCCCTTTAAAGAGGGGAGCAAGCGGGCTGCCTTAAGAGCCTTTATCCACGCGCATCTCCGGGGTCGATCGCGTCTTCCTTTGCCAAGATACGGCGTTGCTGCGCTGGCCTCGCCGTGCTGAGTGTACTGTCAGCGGCTTGTCGCCTTGCCTTTTGGCAAAGTCGAGCCGCTATTGGGCGGTGTTGCAAAAGGGGTATCCGGAAACCCGCGTCAACAGGGCATTCCAGAGGTGGGTGCCCGGAAGTCCTTTATCTACGCGGGTTTCAGAGCATATGCATCGGAGATGCCCTATCCACGCGGGGTTCAGAGGCGCCTTTAGGGAAGGCGTCCGGCAATGCCCGGCAGCGCTTTTTGTGCTTATCGCGAATTCACTTAACGTTCGCTACGGCGTTGCTGCGCCTTGCCGTACTCCTTGTACTGTTTGCAGCTTGCCGCCTTGTATCGGAAATTAATTCAATCCGCTATAGGACGTCTGGACGCTTTTTCACCAAGCGGTGTGGATCATATCCAGCAGCAGGCTGCTTGTCGCAACCAACACCCATAAAATTCCGCCCAAGGCAATCGGGCGCCAGCCGGCTTGCCGGATGGCGGCGAACGAACTGGTCATGCCAACGGCGGCCATCGCCACCGTCGTGCCGAAATGCGCCATCAGCTTGATCGTTCCCTGCCAGGATGGCGGGATTGCGCCGAGTGAATTGAGCGCCGCCGCCAACAGGAAGAAGCCGAGGAACGGCGGCGCCAGCTTGTACCAGACGGGGCGGGCCGCTTGCTCTGCGCCCGACGCTGAACGGTATCGCCGCCAGGATTCAAAGATGGCCAGCGGAATGATGGCCAGCGTTCGCGTCAGTTTGACGACGACAGCGTAAGATGCCGCCGCTGCGCCGTAGACCGTGGCGGCGGCAACGACCGAGGAGGTGTCATTGACGGCCGTGCCCGCCCAGAGGCCAAAGGCTTCCTGCGACAAGCCAAGCAGGTGGCCGAGCGGCGGAAAAAGCAGTGCGCCGAGCACGTTATAGATGACGATGACGGTAATCGAAAAGGCAATGGCCGAGCTCGATGCGCCGATAACGGCGCTCATCGTGGCAATGGCGGAGGCGCCGCAGATTGCCGTGCCGTAGGTGACGAGCACGCGCGTCTGACGTTCTACGCGCAACATGCGGCCGAGCAGGGCGCCGCCGCCAATCGCGATTGCCAGCGTGCCGATCATCACCGGCAGGCCGTCGCTGCCGATCTGGGCAACCTGACCCAGCGACATCCCTGCGCCGAGCAGGACGATGGCGCTTTGCAGGACTTTCCTGGAACAAAAAGCCAGCCCGCTTTTCCATTCCGGGCGCAAGCCGAATAGTTGCCCGACAAGCAGGCCAAGCAGAATGCCGATGACGGGCGCGCCGAGAACCGGAACCCATGTGCCCAGTTGCCAGGCGATCAGCCCCAGTCCCAGCGGAAAGGCGAATCCCTGCCAGACGCGCTTTCCGGGAAAACCGTCAGCAGGCGGGCGTTGCGGCGGGAGAGATGGGGGCGGCGTGCGCATGTTTTCAGATGTCAGTTCGGTGGCTGATCGAGCGCGGCGATGGCGCGTATGCGCGCAGCGGCAATCCGCTCGGGGATTTTGCGCGGGTCGGTGCAAGCACGGGCGATGCCCGCCGCATCGACGGACAAGGCGGCGGCCAGCGCACGCGGAAAGTAATCCGCGTCGGGAATCGTTTTGTCTTCCCAGCCGAGACGGCCGTGGAAATCGCAATCGCAGGCTTGCAGGATCTGCGTAAAACGCTGCGGGCGGCGCAAGGCATCGCAGCTTTGCAGCAGTTTAAGTACCGTGGCGGGACGAAGCTGCCTGCCGCGCCGGATGTCGCCGTGGTAGCGGGCGACCAGCAGCGCCAGATCGCGTGACTCGGCCGGCGCCTTGAGGCGGGCGCAAAGCGTTTCGGCAAGGCGGGCGCTGCGCCCTTCGTGTCCGGGATGGCGCGGCAGATCGGCTGCGGGCGTTGTTCCTTTGCCCAAGTCATGCAGCAAGACGGCAAAGCGCACCGGCAAAGCGTAGCCTCTGGCGGCCGCGTAATCGAGCGCCAGGGCGACGTGGATGCCGGTATCGACTTCCGGGTGATAGTCGGCGCGCTGCGGCACGCCGAATAGCCGGTCGACTTCGGGCAGCAGTCTGGCCAGCGCCCCGCATTCACGCAATACGCAGATCATGCGCGAGGGCTTGGCTTCCATCAGGCCGCGCGCCAGCTCTTGCCAGACGCGCTCGGGAACGAGGTGATCGACCTCCCCTTCATCGACCATGCGGCGCGCCAGCGCCAAGGTTTCAGGCGCAATCGTGAAGTCGGCGAAACGGGCGGCAAAACGCGCCAGCCGTAAGATGCGCACCGGATCTTCGGCGAACGCCGGACTGACATGACGCAGGATACGGGCGCGCAAATCCGCTACGCCGCCGAAGGGGTCGATCAGTACGCCGTCAATCGTGCCGTCGAGCGTTCTGGCAATGGCGTTGATCGTCAGGTCGCGGCGTGCCAGGTCGTCTTCCAGGCGAACGTCGGGCGAGGTGTGAAAGACAAATCCCGTGTAACCGCGCCCGCTTTTTCGCTCGGTGCGCGCCAGCGCGTATTCTTCGTGCGTTTGGGGATGCAGGAAAACGGGAAAATCGCGGCCGACCGGCTGGTAGCCCTGCGCCCGCATGATTTCCGGCGTTGCGCCGACGACGACGTAGTCGCGGTCTTTGACCGGCAGGCCGAGCAGTTCATCGCGGACGGCACCGCCAACCAGATAGATTTGCATGATTCGTCCCGACGCTCGCGACTATCCGGCGAATACGGCTTGGGCCAGTGCCGCCGCGCTGTGCGCCGGCGCGGATCGGGGAGATGGGCGGGTTGGGTGAATGAACATAGGTGGCTGAGCCCGCGTGCCTAGGGCAGGTCGGGATTGACCGGATCGGTACGCGGACCGACGGTGCCCAGCCGTTGCGTCAGCGTTTGCGCGCTCTGACCAAACAGCAAGGCGTAATACGCCGTATTGCTCATGACCTTTTTGACGTAGTCGCGGGTTTCGCTGAAGGGAATGGTTTCGGCGTAAATCGCGCCTTCCAGCGGAGCTTCGGCACGCCAGCGGCGCGCCCGCCGCGGCCCGGCGTTATAGGCGGCGGAAGCGAGCACCGGATGATTGTCGAGATCTTCAAGCACCATGCGCATATAGCTGGTGCCGAGCAGCAGGTTGGTGTTGGTATCGGTCACCATGTCGGGGCTGTAGTCGGTCAGCCCGATTTTTTTCGCCACCCAACGCGCTGTCGCCGGCATCAACTGCATCAATCCGGAGGCGCCGGCCGAAGAGCGGGCGTCTGTGACGAAACGGCTTTCCTGACGCATCAGGCCATATACCCAGGCATCGTCGAGCATCTGCTCCTGGGCGGCGGGGCGGACCTGTTCGAGGAAAGGCGCAAGGTAGCGCAGCGCGTAGTCGTGTTCTCCTTTTGTCCGGTCGGCGGCGGCAATCGCCCGGTCGAATACCTGGGTGCGCCGCGCCAGTTCCGCGGCAGCCAGCAGGCCGCGATCGTCCAGCCCGCGCAGGCCCCAGTTGAATTCGCGCACGCCTTCCAGGCGCAGACCGGCGCGCAGTAGCGCCAGACCGCGGCGGAGGCCGGATATCCCGGCCACCCGGTCGATCTCTGCGGTTGTGACCGGCGTTGCCCTGGGCGGCACATCAATACGGCGGCCGAGCGCTTCGTCCGCCAGATTGCCGTAGAAGTTCGGTTGCCCGGAAATCATGGCGTACAGCCCTTGGGCGGTTTCGGCCTTGCCCGTCGCCGTATAGGCGCGGCCAAGCCAGTAGATCCAGGTCGGTTGCGCTGCCAGTTCGGGCGGCAGCGCTTCGATCGCGGTACGCACGCTTTCCCAGTCCTGCGCACGCAGGGCAGCGCGTACTTTCCACTGGCTCACTTCGTCGGAGAGTGCGGCCTGGCCTGTCTGGCGGAACCACAATACGGCTTCCGGCAGATGCTGCTGCGCCGCTTTCCAGCCAATCTGCCCCCATGCCCAGCTTCTTGCTTCGGCGGGCAGTTTCGCTTCGATGCGTTCCATCTGCGTTGCCGCCGCGGCCGGGTCTGTGCGCGCGATGCGGCCGACGGCCAGCGCCGCCAGTTCCTGATATCTTCGCTCGGAGAGTGTGCTGGCCGGCAACTTGACGAGCCACTTCACGGGCGATTTGTTAAATGCCTGCATCGTTTTGGCGTCCGGCATCTGGCTTTCGGGCAGATAGTTCATGGTGTAGCGCGCGCCGCTCAGCCGGTTGGTTTCAAACTGACGGCGGATGCGCGCCCAGACATCGTCGATCTGCACGCGCTTATTGATGATCAACGCCTCCAGCACGGGATAGCAGGCATCCGGCGTATCGACGAGCTTGAGCCACAAAGGCATCGCTTCATCGAGTGCACCGACCTCGCCCCGCGCCAGCCGCCGTTGCAGCGCGTAGCAGGTGATTTCCTGGTCCGTTTGTTGCAAGCCCGGATAGTCGGCGTCAAACACCTCCCATCGCGCTTCCTTGCCCATCGCGCGCAGCCAGTCGCCACGCAGTTTGTCGGCAATGTAGCTGCCGTTGTTGCGTTGCAGAAAGTCGCGTATTTGCGCCGGATCGACGTCTTTCAGCCCGGGCTGAAAGCGCCAGTAGTCGAGATAGACGGAAAGTTCGTCCCCCTGAAATCCAGGCGCAAGGCGCTCAAGCGCATCCTGGTCGCCCGCTTTGGCGGCATCGCGTGCAGCCAGCAAGACTTCGGGAGCAACGTCGGCTATCGCGGAAAAGGGCGAAAACAGGCAGACACAGGCAAAAACGAGAGCAGGCAGTGATTTCATGGTAGGCTGGGCAGGCAAGTGCATCAGGCAAGACAAACAGAGGGTGAAGTTTAAATCGCCTCGGCAGGCGTCAGGAAAAACGGCAAGGCGATGAAACAGCCGCATTACGCAGAGAACGGGATCCGGGCCGCCAGACGGCGACTTCGGTACGTTTCCGTTTCCGGATAACACAGCGTTTTGAGCATACCACATGGATGAGTGCTTCACGCCGCAGGGCGCGCCCGGAATCGATTCCGGCGCCTCGGAGGCAAGGATAAAAGATCGGCGGCGGCAATTGCGTTTACAGGCGCTGGCTGCGCGTGAGGCCTTGTCGCAGGCGCAGTGTGCGCAGTATTCCGAAGCGATTCGCCGCCACGTGCAGGCGGCTTTCCCGCGCCTGGCCGCACAGCGCGTGGCCTTTTGCTGGCCGATCCGCAACGAGCCGGATTTGCGGCCGCTGATGGCGGGCTGGTCGACCGCGGGAATGCCCGGGTTCATGGCGCTGCTGCCGATTGCGGAGGCGCCGGCACGGCCGCTCTCTTTTCGCGCCTGGACGCCGCAAAGCGTCATGACTACGGATCGTTACGGCATTCCTACGCCGGTTTGCGGGGAAGCTGCCGTGCCGGAGGCTTTGCTGATTCCCGTCAATGCCTTTGATGCGCAAGGCTACCGGATCGGCTACGGCGGCGGTTTCTTCGACCGCACGCTGGCCGCGTTGGCGCAATCGTCAGCGCGGCCGCTGGCGATCGGCGTGGGCTACGCGCTGGCGCGCGTTGCGACGACTTACCCGCAGGCGCACGACGTGCCGCTCGACGCCGTGGTGACTGAAGTCGGCGTGCATTGGCCGCCCCCTCTGAAATAGCGGCTTCCCTTTAAAAATACGGCGTTGGCTTCGCCTTGTCTTTGAGCAAAGTTGCGCCGCTATTTAAGCTTGCGGCGTTTCCTCTGAATTCCGTAAGAACAGTCAAGAAAACATAAAATGCCCGGAAGCCCTTTAAATACGTGGAGTTCAGGGCATCAAAAAACATAAACCAGAAAAATAGTGGTTGCCTCGCAAAGTTAAACCGCCATGTAAAAACGCCCCGGCGCATGGCGCGGGGCGTTGGCGCTGGATGCTTGAACGGCAGGTCAGACCACACCCTGCGCCAGCATGGCGTCGGCGACTTTTTTGAAGCCGGTGATGTTGGCGCCATTGACGTAGTTGATGTAGCCGTTGTCGGCGCCGTTGCTCACACAGTTCTCGTGAATATTGCCCATGATCTCGAACAGGCGCTTGTCGACTTCCTCGCTCGCCCAGGACAGACGCATGGCGTTCTGGCTCATTTCAAGGCCGGATGTCGCCACGCCGCCGGCATTGCTGGCCTTGCCCGGCGCGTACAGAATCTTGGCGCCGATGAAGGCATTGATTGCGCCCATGGTCGAAGGCATATTCGCGCCCTCCGCCACGCAGGTGCAGCCGTTGGCGAGCAGGGTTTTGGCGTCCTCTTCGTCGAGCTCATTCTGCGTCGCGCACGGCAGGGCAATGTCGCAGGGGACGCCCCAGGGCTTTTTCCCGTCGAAGTATTGGATGCCTTGTTCCTTGGCATAGACGGAGAGGCGCTCGCGGCGCTCGTTCTTCAGCTCCAGCAGCGCGGCAAACTGCGCTTCGCTCATGCCTTGGTCGCCAAAGAGAACGAAGCCGTTGGAGTCGGATACCGTCAGGACTTTCGCGCCTTTCTGAAGCGCTTTCCCCGCCGCATATTGCGCCACGTTACCGGAACCGGAGACGAGGACCTTTTTGTTGGCGATCGAATCGTTGCGGGTTTTCAGCATGCTTTCGGTAAAGTAGACGACGCCGTAACCGGTTGCCTGCGTGCGAACCAGGCTGCCGCCGTAGGTCAAGCCCTTGCCGGTGAGCACGGAGGTGAATTCGTTGGCGATGCGCTTGTACTGGCCGTACAGGTAGCCGACTTCACGAGCGCCGACGCCAATGTCCCCGGCCGGTACGTCGAGATCGGCGCCAATATGGCGGTACAGCTCAGTCATGAACGCCTGGCAGAAGCGCATCACTTCGGCGTCGCTTTTGCCCTTGGGATCAAAGTCGGAACCGCCCTTGCCGCCGCCCATCGGCAGCGTGGTCAGCGCGTTCTTGAACGTTTGCTCGAAGGCGAGGAATTTGAGCACATCGAGATTGACGGTCGGGTGAAAGCGCAGGCCGCCTTTGTAAGGGCCGATGGCGGAGTTCATCTGGATGCGGTAGCCGCGATTGACCTGTACCTCTCCCTGATCATCCGTCCAGGCGACGCGAAAAGAAATGACACGCTCCGGTTCGACGAGGCGCTCCAACAACTTATCTTTGGTGTACTTGGGGTTTTTGGCGATGAACGGGGCAAGGCTGCCGAAAACTTCTTCGACCGCTTGGTGAAAGACCGTCTGGTGCGGGTCGCGCTGCTTGATTTTCTGGAATAAGGTGTCAAAACCGCTCATTTCGATGCTCCTATGGCTGAGGTTGTAAAAATTGGTGAGGCTGAGAGGGTTGCCGACAAAATCAGTACGCGTCGTCGCACGATGACCATGACGTATGAAGCATGCCGGCAGTCTCTGGGATCTCGTTTGCTATGCATCCCGCGGCGGCGGGACGGGCAGAATGCATTCGATCCACGCATCGGGCCGGCAGACTGCGATTGCAGGGATGGGCGGCATCCGGTGTGACCGGCGTTGGGGGAAGCGCAGCAAAAAGAACGGGAAACGTGTGGATAAGACGCTGATGGCGCGAATCTGGAACGGGTTCGCGCCAAAGTGCTCTGCGGTGTCGATTCCTGCCGTTTCTGCGTCGGGATTCTGCATGGTCTGAAGTCGAATGGCGCTATGCCACAACGGCGACGGATTATGCCTGAATTAGATGGTGTTTGTATAGAACATTGTGCTGACAAACACGAATCAAATTCGTGTCTTCGTTGGCATGCTACCGCGTGCTTTCACGCATGATCGCGCACGGCAGACATAGGCAAGGTGGAAATCTTGCCGCTGGAAAATGATGAGTGCGTCGTGGGAGAGGTGGGAGAGTATTGGCGCCGGCCGTGCCGGCGGGCTGAGCAGGCATCCGGTTGATGGCGCAAATGGCCCGATACATTGGCTTCAGGATCGTTGTGCTTCTTTGAGATACGCGTGCCGACAATGATCCGCGGAGTCTGTCAGGTCCTGTTGTCCGTGGCAAGAACGATGGGCGAATTTGTCTTCTTTGGCCTCATCAGGGCTGTATACGCCGGTGAGGTGAGGCTGATGCCGACGCGGGTGATTTGACGATCTGTACGTCGGGGACGTGGAAGGCCGTTACAAATTGGCAGATATTTTTGTGTCGCCGGAGAACGCAAAAAATAACTCGCCGGAGGTAGCGGAGGTAGTCATCCGGCGTAGTCAAATGAACGTCTAGGTGAAACGCCGGCTATGCCATGCACGGCAAACCGGCGGTGAGGTGGGCGGAGAGTAAGGTGATTGATGTTAGGCCGCCAGCGGCGTGAGATGCTCACGCATTTTCTGCATGGCTTTGCTTTCGATCTGGCGGATACGCTCTGCCGACACGCCAAATTCAGCAGCCAGTTCATGGAGGGTCGCGGGGTCGTCCGCCAGCCAGCGCGCCTCGATGATCCGCCGGCTACGTTCATCGAGTATGCCCAGAGCCGCCTGCAAGCCTTCGCCCTGCAAGTGATCTGCTGCTTGGCGTTCGAGCACGCGCATGGGCTCGTGACGGTTGTCTTCAAGATAGGCGATGGGGGCGACAGCGTCGTCTTCATCATTGCTGGCATCGAGCGCCAAATCGCGGCCGCTCAGCCGCGTTTCCATTTCAGCGACTTCTTCCGGTTTGACGTTCAATTGTTGCGAAATATCGGCAATCTGCGCCGGGCTTAGGGCTTCGCTGCCCGATTTGAGACTGCGCAGGTTGAAAAACAGTTTGCGTTGCGCCTTGGTCGTGGCAACCTTGACCAGACGCCAGTTACGTAGCACATACTCGTGAATCTCGGCCTTAATCCAGTGAATGGCAAACGATACCAGCCGCACGCCCTGCCGCGGGTCGAAACGCTTGACTGCCTTCATCAGGCCGATATTGCCTTCCTGAATCAGGTCGGCGTGCGGCAAGCCATAGCCCAAATAGCCGCGTGCGATCGAAACCACCAGCCGCAGGTGAGAAAGCACCAGTTGACGCGCCGCTTCCAGATCATTTTCCTCATGGAAACGGGTGGCCAAGCTGAATTCTTCCTCTTCCGTCAGGATCGGGAACTGTTTGGTCGACTGAATGTAGGCGTCGATGCTGCCTGTCGAAGCGATCACCGGAAGCGCCAGAGTTTGTGTCATAAAGTTTGCTATCTCCTTGAAGAACAATAACTACAGCTTCATAAGCAATGCGTCGCGCACATTTAAATGCGCGCACGTTCATTGAGGACGCGATGAAGTTTAGCACTCTGCGCATGAGAGTGCTAAATCAAATGAAAGTTCCGTGTAGCAATATGTAATCAGGTGCCAGAAATCCCCGAAGGCATAGAGAAACCCTAAGAAGAATTATGAAATTCACCTTGTAGATCAATGGGCTGCACGATGTTTTCGGCGAGTACGAAGCTGCTTTTCCAGCACGCTTCAACATTCTTCTTTCGTCATGAGCTATAAAGAAAATAGGTAAAAGCCGAAGAAGGCAAGCAAGGAGACAGATATGGTCACAAAAGAAGCGTTCGTGCGGGGGATGCACGTCCGGCTCAATGAGGCGAATCTTGAAATCGAACGGTTGATTACTCGGGAAGACCGGATTGATGCCGCCGCCTACGCTGAATACACGCACCATATCAATGTGTTGCGGCATCGCTGCAATGCTTTGTATTGTGCCCTGGAAAAGTTCCAGGCCTGCCATGACAGTGGCGATGAAGCGAAAATTCTGAAATCCAGCGTGGATACGGCGTGGGAAATTCTTGCGCAAACCTTGGCTTCGGCGCGGGAACATTTCCTTTAGGCGTCTAGCACGGGGGTATGGCCTGACCATGCGAAGTCCGAGGCATAAAGCGCGCTTCGCTACTATTCATTTACGTGAGGACGTGATCTGAGGGCGCGCTGCCTTGCTTGGGGGCGTCAAGAAATTCCGCAAAATTGCGCCTTAAAACCGTTTGCCGGATCGACATCATGTCTGATGGGCGCCGTCGGGCAGGATAATTTTACGGTTGGTCGGCACGTGCCGAGGCATTCGGTGGTGACCTTGGCGCAATGACTGCGCGATCGTCCCGCACGGGGTATGCCGAACCCGTGTAAAAAGCGATACCTCTTGGCGATATGGCGCCCGAAATCTGGGGAAGCCGCCTTTTCGATGCGTATCGTTCCGTTCCGTGCCATTCGTAGGCGCTGCGCAATCACAGGCATCGCTAGCCTGTGCGCGCCAGAGTCGGAGCGATTACACTTGCCTTTGCTGTGCTTTCTTGCCTTGAAGGTCGCCGTGCGAGCCGGTGTTCAGGGCCAATCCGGCGAAGATCAGCGGGGTGAAGAGGTTATGTAGGGTAGCGGGGTTATACGGGGTGATGGCGTGCCATGATGAAATAGCCGGCAGTCGCCAGCGCGGCCAGTCCGGCACAGGCGCCCATGGCGAGGGCCAGGCCGAGCGTCGATTGCCAGGCGATCGGTGCAATGACGCCGGCGATGAAGCTGCTGACCAGCGACTGGATGAAATTCTGGCATGAAGCCGCCGTGCCGCGCTGCTGTGGAAAATGGTCGAGCGCCAGCAAGGTCAGGCTGGGCATGATCAGCGCCATGCCCAGTGTATAGATGGGGATGGGCAGGATGCTCAGCGGCAGCGAAGGCGGCCAGACGAAGTTGATGCCAAGGTTGATGAGCGCAGCCTGCGCGACCAGCAGATAGCCATACGCGATGGTGCGACGGAGCGAGATTCGTCCGGCGGCCTTGCCGGAAAGCCACGCCCCGCTCAGCATGCCGGCCATAGCCGGACCGAACAGCCAAAGGAAGGCGGTGGCCGGAACGCCAAGATGGCGCACCAGAAATTCCGGCGCCGACATGAGGTAGACGAAAAAGCCGGAAAAAATGCAGCCCAGCCCCAGACTGGCGGCCAGGAATACGGGCGAGGTCATGATGCGCCAGTAGGCGCGCAGCAGATAGCCGGGGCGCAGGCTCTGCCGCTGTTCAACGGGTAACGTTTCCGGCAGGTGGCGCCAGCAGGCGAAGATCAGCGCGGCGGCCAGCAGCATCATGAAGGCGAAGACCGAGCGCCAGCCGAAAGCGGTTTGCAGGTGGCCGCCAATGACCGGCGCGGCAGCCGGCGCGATGGCGAACATCATGGTCATGTGCGACATCATGCGTTGCGCCGCCGGACCGTTGAACAGATCGCGCACAATGGCGCGGCTGAGGATGACGCCGGCGCCGGCAGACATGCCCTGAATGGCGCGCAGCAGCCACAGATGTTCGATGCGTGTGGCAAATATGCTGGCGGCGCAGGCGAGCATGAAGACAGAAAGCGAGACGAGGATGACACGGCGGCGTCCTAATGCATCGGAAATCGCGCCGTGCCAGAGCGACATTAGCGAGAACATGAACAGATACGCCGTCAATGTTTGCTGGACTTCCAACGGCGTGGCGTGCAGCGATTCACCGATGCTGTGCAGCGAGGGCAGGTAGGTGTCCATCGCAAACGGGCCGATCGTCGACAACGCTGCCAGCAGCAGGGCAATGCCGCCAATGTCGTGCACGGAACGGGAATTCTGCATCAATGTATCCTGCCGTTTTCCTGCTATTCGCGGGCGAGGCGGCGATACTGGACGGCCTCGGCCACATGCGCGGCGTGAATGCTGTCGCTGCCAGCCAGATCGGCGATGGTGCGCGCCACCTTGAGGATGCGGTGATAGGCGCGCGCCGATAGTCCCAGTCGCTGCATCGCCTGCCGGAGCAGGTCGGCGCCGGCCGGATCGGGCTGACAGTAACGTTCGATTTCCTGGTTTCCCAGCCGGGCGTTGGCCTGCCCCTGCCTTGCCAGTTGCCGTTCGCGTGCCGCGCAGACGCGCCCGCGCACGGTGGCGGAAGACTCGCCGTCGGCCGGGCCTTGCAGCGCTTCCGGCGGCAGGGCGGGCACTTCGATGTGCAGGTCGATGCGGTCGAGCAGCGGGCCGGAGAGTTTTCCGCGATAACGCGCAATCTGCTCGGGCGTGCACCGGCATTGACCGCTTGTGCTGCCCAAATGCCCGCAGGGACAAGGGTTCATTGCCGCGATCAGCTGGAATTGGGCGGGAAATTCGGCTTGCCGACCAGCGCGCGCAATGTGAATGCGGCCGTTTTCCAGCGGCTCACGCAGCGCTTCGAGCACGCGGCGATCGAATTCCGGCAGTTCGTCCAGAAACAGCACGCCGTGATGCGCCAGTGAAATTTCGCCCGGGCGCGGCGTTGTGCCGCCGCCGACCAGCGCCGCCGAAGAAGCCGTGTGATGCGGTGCGCGGTAGGGCGGCCAGGCGAAGCGTTCGGCATGGAACTGCCCGTTGAGCGAGAGCATGGCGGCTGATTCGAGCGCTGCCTGCCGTGTCATCGGCGGCAGTAGGCCGGGCAGGCGGGTGGCCAGCATCGATTTCCCCGTGCCCGGCGGGCCGACCAGCAGCAGGGAATGTGCGCCGGCAGCGGCGATCTCCAGTACGCGCCGGGCTTGTGTCTGACCGCGCACGTCGGCCAAATCAGCCAGATCATTCGTCGATAAGGCCGGTGCGTGTTCGGCCTCTGCCGGGCAGGCGGTCAATGCGGTCTCGCCGCGCAAATGCTGGCAGACCTCCAGCAGGCTGTAGGCGCCGAATACGGGCGCATCGTGCACCAGTGCGGCTTCAGTCGCGCTGGCCGCTGGCAGGATAAAGCTGCGGCCGGTGTGGCCGGCGGCCAGCGCCATCGCCAGCGCGCCGCGGATGGGACGCAGCATGCCGGAAAGCGAGAGTTCGCCGGCAAATTCATAATCATTCAGCGCTGTATCCGGAATCTGCCCGGATGCGGCGAGGATGCCGAGGGCGATGGGCAGGTCGAAACGCCCCGATTCCTTAGGCAGATCGGCGGGCGCCAGGTTGATGGTGATGCGTCTGGCGGGAAATTCAAAGCCGGAATTCTGCAGGGCCGCGCGCACGCGGTCACGCGCTTCCCGCACCTCGGTGTCAGGCAGTCCCACCAACGTCACGCTCGGCAGCCCGCCGGCCAGATGCGCTTCGACGGCGACTGACGGCGCGTGGATGCCGTCAAGGCTGCGGCTATGGACAATGGCGAGCGACATGGACGGGGCGTTGTTTTGCAGGAGACAGAGGGGACGGCGAATGGGTGGTCAGAGATTTCGGCCAAGGGACGCAGTCTAAACAATCTAGCCGGAAAAGTGGGAGGGAGGTGGGGTGAAAGAGGGAAGAATCGGGGCAGAATATGGAAAAAGCACGAAAAAGAAAAGGCACGAAAGAAGTACGAAAAACGAAAAATAGCTGGTCCGGCGGTGTGGGAAGACGGTGGCGGCATCGGGCGTCGATCTATTGGCTGCGGTCGTTATCGTAGTCTTTTGACTTGTTTTTATCACCCGTGCGCCGTGCCCGCCGGGTTTCGTGCTTGCCATGCGCAGACTGCTCGATCGCCGGGGGAATCGGCACGCCGGGAATGCTTCCTATGCGAGTACGAAAAAACCACGACTGCTGCGGGCGCGTACCGGTAAAACAGGCGAACGATGTCCGTCCGGAAAAGCCAAAAAATTGGCGGTGCCTGGCGGGCGGCGCAGGTATAATGCAACCGGTTACTTTTTAGTTTCACCGGCATGCCTGCCATGCCATTTGCGGCAGTTGATCTACGAGCTTTTCAATCCCGACTTCACCTGATTTTTTCTACTTCCGACGAGGGCGTCATGATCAAGCGTATTCTCTTTCAGGACACTACTTTCCGCGATGGATTCCAGTCCATCTTCGGCGCGCGCGTGCTCACCAAGGATTTTATTCCCGCCGTAGAAGCGGCGGTAGACGCCGGCATTACGCATTTCGAGTCGGGCGGCGGCGCGCGCTTCCAGGCGCCTTTCCTCTATTGCGGTGAATCGGCCTTCGACATGATGGACACGTTCCGCAAGGCGGTCGGCCCGGATGTCCGCCTGCAAACGCTGGCGCGCGGCATCAACGTCGTTGCGCTTGAGCAGCAGCCGGCCGACATGATCGATCTGCACGCCAAGATGTTCAAGAAACACGGCATTACCCGCATCCGCAATTTCGATGCGCTCAACGATGTCAATAATCTGATTTATTCCGGAAAATGCATCGTTGACGCGGGCCTGGAGCACGAAGTCGTCGTGACCATGATGGAACTGCCGCGCGGTTGCTCGGGCGCGCACGATCCGGCGTTCTACATCAAGGTGCTGCGCCAGATTCTCGATGCCGGGGTGCCCTATACCAGCGTCTGCTTCAAGGATGCCTCGGGGACTTCCAACCCGCGCAAGGTGTACGAAACCTTCAAACAAGCGCGCAAGCTGCTTGGCGACAAGGTTGAGCTGCGTATCCATAGCCACGAAACCTGCGGCACCGGCCTGGCGCAATATCTGGCGGCCATCGAGGCCGGTTGCGACGGCGTCTGTGTGGCGCGCGCGCCGCTTTCTGGCGGCACTTCGCAGCCGGATCTATTCTCGCTCTGGCACGCGCTCAAGGGCACTGACTACGATCTCGGTATCGATATCGATAAGCTCATGGAAGCCAACCGCATCGCCAAGGAATGCTTTCAGGATTATGAGTTTCCGCCGGAAGCGCTGGGCGTCGACTCGGAAGTGATCTTCAGCCCGATGCCGGGCGGCGCGCTCACCGCCAATACGCTGATGATGCGTGAGAACAAGACCTTCCACCTGTATCCGAAAGTCATCGAGGCGATGTCCGAATGTGTGGCGCGCGGCGGCTTCGGCACTTCGGTGACGCCGGTATCGCAGTTCTACTTCCAGCAGGCCTACGCCAACGTGCTGATGGGCAAGTGGGAAAAAATGACTGACGGCTACGGCAACATGGTGCTCGGTTATTTTGGCAAAACGCCGGTGGCGCCCGATCCGGAAATTGTCAAGATTGCCTCGGAACAGCTCAAGAAGCCCGTGTTTACGGGCGACCCGATCAAGGATCTCGAACCGGGCATTCCCAAGGCGAGAAAACTGCTTGAGGAAAATGGCCTGCCGGTGACCGACGAAAATATCTTCATCATCGGCGCTTTTGCCACCAAGGCGGGCAACAAGGGGCTGGATTTTCTCAAGGGCAATTTTAAGATTGCCGTGCCGAAGAAAGACCCGAACAAGGCGTCTGCCCCTGCCGCTGCGCCTGTTCCTGCGCCCGCGCCTGCCCCAGCACCCGCTCCCGCGCCGGCAGATTTTGGTGGCAATCTCTACCACGTATCGATTGGCGGCCAGGCATTCGACGTGCGTGTCCGGTCAGAAGACTAAGCAACGTTCCGGCCGGGCACATCGGCGGACGTTTTATCTTCATTTCGCGGCGTTTCTGGAACACCGCGCCGCTCGATAAGGCTCCCCCTGCGGGAGCCTTTTTTCCAGGAACCGTTTTCTATGCAGATCGATCCGTCCCAACATTCCGGGGCCGACAATTACAAGCTGTTAAGCAATCTGGTCGTGCCGCGCCCGATTGCCTGGGTGAGCACCCTGGGCGAACACGGCCTCGTCAATCTTGCGCCGTTCAGCTTTTTTAATGCCGTCAGCGCCGCACCGATGTATGTGATGTTCAGCGTCATGCAGAACGAGTCCGGCGTGCCGAAGGATACGGAACGCAACGTGCGGGCGCGGAAGGAGTTTGTCGTCAATCTGGTGACGGAAGACCTGCTCGATGCGATGAATCTCTCGGCCGCCGACTTTCCGCCGGACATCAGCGAGGTGGACGTGGCCGGCCTGCATTGCGCGCCGTCGGTCAAGATGGCGACCCCGCGTATTGCCGAAGCCAAAGTGAGCCTGGAATGTTCGCTGTACAGCGAGCAGCCGTTGGGCCATTACACGATGTTCATCGGCGAGGTGCTCATGTTCCATGTCGCCGATGAGCTGCTCGGCCCGCGCCTGCGCGTCAATGGTTTTGCGCCGCTGGGCCGTATGGGATCGCCGTCGATGTACTGCCGCACGACGGATGCCTTCAATACAGCGCGCATCAGCTACGCGCAATGGCTGGAGAAAAATGCCAGCACGCCGCCGGCGGGTGAAAACTGATTGGGGGGATGCGCGGGCTGCCGGCACCTGCCGCTGTGCTTGTCCGGGCGGCGGGTATAAGCCGTGTCGGGTGGTTTCAGGCCGTCGGGCAGGTTGCCTGGCGCGCCGGATAAGGTATCTGACAAGGTGTCAGACAAAGTATCGGGCAATATGTCGGAAAGGCGCTATTCCGGGTTGTGGGCAGGAGCCGTTTTTTCTTCTCCCAAGGCCTGCTCCATTTGCGCCACGCGGGTTTCCAGCGCCTGGAGGTTGGCGCGCGTGCGTTGCAGTATATTGGCCTGCACGTCGAATTCCTCGCGCGTCACGAGGTCGAGCCGGGTAAACACACTGGAAAGCAGAGCGCGGATGTTTTTTTCGATGTCGGCGGCCGGGCTGGCGGCGATGACGGCGCTCAAGTGCTTACTGAGTTCATCGAAGAATTTGGAGTCGATCATGGCGGCGCTTTCAGTGGGGAGCGGAACGAAAAGAGTCGGAAAAGCAGCGGCAAAGAGTCTAGCACACGCCTTCTTCCGGCCGGCGACATGCCGGCTACTGGCTGGCAGGTATCGCCAGCGTCCGTATGAATAAAGGGCTTCAGGGCATCCATCTCGGAGATGCCCTAAATACGCGGGCTTCAGGCCACCTCTTTTGGTAGATGCGCCTGCGCTTCCGCCCACCGCGTTTTTCCAATTCTCCCTCTGTGGAGGAGATGCCCCGAACCCCGCGTGGATAAAGGCGCTCCAGGAAGGTGCCTCTGGAGCCCTTATAAATAAAGGGCTGGCGGGTAGGGTGCCCGGAGATGCCCTGTTTACGCGGACTTCAGGGCATTCCCTCTGGGATGACCTCAATCGCCGCCTGGCACGGGATGGCGAGGCGCTTGGTGGCGAAAGGCGCGCGTGCTTTTGCGCTCGCGACCGTTGTCCTTGCCCGCGTTTACGCAGTCTGCAGCGCTGCGTCGACCGCGCGGTGAAGGGCCGTCAATATCTGCGCGTATTCATGCCAGCCGATGCCGTCAACGGACAGCGCGCGCCGGCGCAGGCTGCCATCGACCGCGCCGGCAGCAAGCAGGGTTTCCAGCACGCGCTGCTCATGCATGACCGGGCGGAGCAGCGACCGGCCGGAAAGCATGGAGAGCGCGGCGACCAGGGCGTGGCCGCCCCAGTTGGAAACCCCCGCCGGAATCACGTAATCGGCCGGCGTTGCGCAGAAAATCAGTTCGCCGTGGGCGACCCGGTTTTTCAGACGGCTGCGCAGCGCACCCAGCCCCAGTTCGTTGCCGCCGTCGCCGATGGCGATCGTCGTGTAGTTCCGCCGTTCTGCCGGCGGCATCAACCGGTCGGCGGCGGGGACGATGTCGTCGAGCCGTTCGCCGCGCATCGAGTAGCGATGCCCGTCCAGGGCGCTGCCCGGCCGCTCGATGGCGAGAACGTGCGTCGGGCGATGCGTCCGGACGATTTCGTCGATCTGGCGGTCGGCCAGGCGCTGCGCGTCGGGCAGGGAGATGATCGGAAACGGCTGGGATGAGGCGGGGCAGCCGTCGTCTTGGGCCTTGAACAATGGCTCGGCGGCAGCGAGCAGACCCGCGCTGTGCCGGTCGGTGATCAGCGTCACTTTTTTGCCGAGCCGGTGCAGCGCGTCGGCCAGCGCCAGCGCGCCGGGCGGGCCGTCATTTTCGCCAATCATCGCTGCCCGGATGCAGAAACCGGTCACGATGAGGATGCGCTCGCCGCGCAGCAGACTGGCGGCCGCCGGCGGCAGATCGTCCGCCAGCGCCAGGCTGGATAGCCCGCGCTGGCCGGGATCGTGCCGGATCAGGTGGGCAATGCGTTTTAGGGCGGCCATGCACTCAGGGGCGGTGTGTGCCGCAACGTTGCTCATGCCGTGAGTCTCCGAAGTTCCATGAAGTGCGCCATACTGCCACAAGCCGCGTATTTACGGAGCGGCCGCCGGGATGTCGCTGGATCGTCGGGTGTCGCCAAAAGGCCGCAAGAGCGCCATTTCTGGGTGTGGGTAATGGGCATGGCTGCTGGACGCGGGCGGCAGTGATGATCTGTCGCCCGCCTGTGATGTGGAACAACCTCGGTGATAACGTCATCTGTGCCCAAGGGCGGAAATGCTCTTCGTCCGCCCGTGATGCGGAACGCCACGCCGCCTGATCGGCGCGGCGGCCCGGCTTGTGCGGGTGATCAGTGTTCTTCCGCAGCTCCGCGCGCGACCGTACAGTTTCAGGAGGGCCGGTCTGCGCGGGCGATCAGCCCGCATCACCGGCATTCCCCGTGGGTTGCCCGGCTGGCGCGGGCGATCAACTTTTCGGGATTTAAGCGCCCATTTTTTATGCAGACTAGCGCCGAGATGTGTTCTGTTACAGAATAACGTTGTGCGCACAGCTTGAGTGATTGATTTCGATCTGCGTGCAGACGCAAACGGTGCGCTAGGAAGGGAGGCAGCACGCCGGCAGGCAGGTAAGTGTGTCGCCGGGGCGTGCCGGTTCGAGTCAATGATCCGGTGTTTTCAGCGTCGCTGCATCGGTGTCTGGGCGCCGGAAGCCTGATGGAGTGGGGCTGTTCGAGTCGGGCGTCCGGTTCTGGGGCGGTTTGCGCTGAAAACTGATGTATGAATCATGATGAAATTTTTTACAGAGGAGCGTTTGACCATGAAGAAACTGACCTTTGTTGCAACAGCCGCATTGTTGGGTTCTGTGCTGGCCAGCCCGATGGCCGTCGCGCAGCAGAAATTCGTGACGATCGGTACGGGCGGCGTGACGGGGACGTACTACGCCGCCGGCGGCGCCATCTGCCGCCTGATGAACAAGGAACGCGCCAAGCATGGTATTCGCTGCTCGGTGGAAAGTACGGGCGGTTCCGTCTATAACGTCAATACCATCAAGGCGGGCGAGCTGGATTTTGGCGTCGCCCAGTCGGATATCCAGTACAACGCGGTCAGAGGGTTGGCGCAATTTAAGGACAGCGGCCCACATGCCGATTTGCGCGCCGTCTTCTCGGTCTATACGGAATCGTTTACGGTTGTGGCGCGTAAGGAAGCCAATATCAAGACTTTCGAGGATTTCAAGGGCAAGCGTTTCAATGTCGGTAATCCTGGGTCGGGAACGCGCTTAACGACCGATATGCTGATGAATGCGTTGGGGATGAAGACCAGCGATTTTTCGCTGACCTCGGAGCTGAAGCCGGATGAACACGGCGCGGCGCTGTGCGATAACAAGATCGACGGTTTTGCCTTCGTGGTCGGCAGCCCGACGGCCAATATCCAGGACCCGACGACGACCTGCGGCGCCAAGCTGGTGTCGATTACCGGCCCTGCCGTCGACAAGCTGATCAAGGAATATCCGTATTTTGCGCTCTCGACGATTCGCGGCGGCATCTACCCGAACAACCCGGATGATGTGAAGACTTTTGGTGTCATGGCCAGCTTCGTTACCTCCGCCAAGGTGCCGGATAACGTCGTTTATGCCATGGTGTCGGCCGTCTTCGACAATCTGGAAGAATTCAAGAAGCTGCATCCGGCGTTTGCCAATTTCGATCCGAAGACGATGATCAAGCAGGGGATTTCTGCGCCGTTGCATCCCGGCGCCGTCAAGTACTACAAGGAAAAAGGCTGGATGTAATCACCGAGAAGCTGGCCGTGTGTTGATGCCTCGTCGATACGGTGCGCCGTATGGGCGGGGCATGCCGGCCAGCCAGAACGCCAGCCGCACGAGCATACGGAATGTGCGGGCAAGAGGCGTGCCGGAAAATGGGCAAAAAGCAGATAGAAAGCGGATAGAAAGCGGGCGGAGAAAGCCTCCCGGAAAGTTGTTCCGAAAAGCGCCTGGGTGCGCAGAAGTTTGTCATCAGTATGGCGTACCTGGTGTACCGAGCACTGATCGGCGCCGGTGATACGGGCGGTGATATGGGCAGTGATACGGGTATTGCAAGCGGAGAAAGCGAGTGAGCGAAAAGATAGAAAATACAAAAAGCGCGCCGGGCATGACGGACGAGGAAGTCCGGCAATTCGTCGCCGATTCCGATACCGGCAGGCGTCGTCCGCAGGGCGTAACGGCGCAGATCATGCTATGCGTGGCCTTTGCGTGGTCGCTGTTCCAGTTGTGGATTGCCTCCCCCCTGCCGTTCTCGCTGGGTATTTTTGTCCTCAACGACACCGAGTCGCGCGCCATCCATCTGGCGCTGGCGATCTTCCTCGGCTTTATGCTGTTTCCCGCCTTCAGGCGTTCGCCGCGGCAATGGATTCCGTTGCCGGACTGGGTGCTCGGACTGGCGGGCGCTTTCTGCGCCGCCTATCTGTGTCTGTTCTACGAGCAACTGGCGCATCGCCCCGGTCAGCCGAATACGATGGATATCATCGTGGCGTGCAGCGGGCTGGTGCTGCTGCTGGAGATTACGCGCCGTGTGGTCGGCGTGCCGATGGCGGTCATGGCGATGATTTTCATCGGCTATATTTTCCTCGGCCCGTATATGCCTGACGTGATCGCCCACAAGGGGGCGTCCTTTTCCAAGGCAATGTCGCATTTATGGCTCTCCACCGAAGGGGTTTTTGGCGTTGCGCTCGGCGTTTCGTCCGGTTTCGTTTTTCTTTTCGTTCTCTTCGGCGCGCTGCTCGATACGGGCGGCGCCGGCAATTACTTCATCAAGTCGGCGCTGTCGCTGCTTGGGCATATGCGCGGCGGCCCGGCCAAGGCGGCGGTCGTCTCCTCCGGACTGACCGGAGTGATTTCGGGTAGCTCGATCGCCAATGTGGCGACGGTCGGCACCTTTACCATTCCGCTGATGAAACGCATCGGCTATAAACCCCACGTCGCCGGGGCGATTGAAACGGCCGCCTCGGTCGACGGGCAGATCATGCCGCCGGTGATGGGGGCGGCCGCCTTTCTGATGGTCGAATACGTTGGTATTCCCTATACGCAGATCATCAAACACGCCGCGCTGCCGGCGCTGATGTCCTACATCGCGCTGTTTTATATCGTCCATCTCGAAGCCTGTAAGTCGGGCTTGCAGGGTATTCCGCGCCGGCATATCCCGCCGGTGGGACAGCGAATCATCAACATCATCATGACGGTCTGCGGCGTCGTCATTCTGGCGAACGCCATTTATTACGGGCTGGGCTGGATCAAGACAGTCGCCGGAGAGGCCTCCCTATTCGTCATTGGCGCGCTGATGCTGGCGATGTATCTCGTTCTGCTCAAGTTCGAGGCGCGCTATCCGGAGTTGCAGTTGGACGATCCCAATCAGCCGATCATTGAGCTGCCCGACCCCGGGCCGACGCTCAAGAGCGGCATCCATTTTCTGCTGCCGGTGGCGGTGCTGATCTGGAATCTGATGATCGAGGAGCTTTCGCCCGCGCTGTCGGCCTTCTGGGCGACGGTTTTCCTGATCTTTGTTTTACTGACGCAACGCCCTCTCCATGCCTGGTTTTTGGGTCGGAACGATGTGGCGGCGCAGGCCAGGCAAGGGGTCGTTGACGTGCTCGTCGGCCTGACGATGGGCGCGCGCAACATGATCGGCGTGGCGATCGCCACGTCAACGGCAGGCATCATCGTCGGTACGGTGACGCTGACCGGCGTCGGGCTGGTGTTGGCGGAAGTCGTCGAGATGATTTCGTCCGGCAATCTGATCGTGATGCTGGTCATGGTTGCCGTCGCTTCACTGATTTTGGGCATGGGCGTGCCGACGACGGCCAACTACATCATCGTCTCTTCGCTGATGGCGCCGGTGGTGGTTGAACTGGGCGCGCAGAGCGGCCTGATTGTGCCGCTGATCGCCATACATATGTTCGTCTTCTACTTTGGCATCATGGCCGACGTGACGCCGCCGGTGGGGCTGGCGGCTTATGCCGCCGCCGGCATTGCCAAGACCGACCCGTTGCTGACGGGCTTCACGGCGTTCTGGTACAGCATCCGCACCAGCGTGCTGCCGTTCATGTTCATCTTCAACACGCAATTGTTGCTGATCGATGTGGAAAGCATCGGCAGTTTTCTGCTGACCTTCATCTCGGCGACGGTTGCCAGCCTGCTTTTTGCCGCCGCCTCGCAGCTATGGTTTCTGACCCGTAACAAATGGTACGAAACCCTGCTGTTGCTGGCCGTGGCTTTCAGCCTGTTCCGTCCCGACTTCTGGATGGACATGATCTACCCACACTACACCCAGGTGCCGGCGTCCGATCTGATGCAGGTTGTTGAAAAGTCGCCGGATGGCAAGCGCCTGCGTCTCTGGGTCGAAGGCGAGGACGCCAACGGCAAACTGATTAAAAAGGGAATGCTGCTGTCGCTGGGCGAGGCCGGACCAGCCGCCAAGCGCCTGGATGCCTTTGGTGTTCGCCTGCTTGAGATGGGCGGGGAGACGAACGTGGTTTCCGTCCGCTTCCGCAGTCGCGCCGAGAAAATCGGCTTCCGGCAGGGGCAGAAGGTCATTGCCATGGAAGTGGCGAATGAACGGCCGGCAGCCGAGTGGATGTTCATCCCGGCGCTTGGGGTATTGGCGCTGATCATCGTCATGCAGCGGCGGCGCATCGCCGCCGGCGCACCCTCCTGATTTCCGCCGCGGCGGCCTCAGCGCCGCCGGCCGCCGCCACGCCTGCCGGGAAGCCCGCGTATTTCGGGCATTTCCGAATGGGCGCCCGGAAGCCCTTATAAACAGGGCGTCTCCGGGCATCTTGTCCGGAGATCCTTTATCCATAAGGGTTTCAGAGGCGCCTGCCCGCAAGCGCCCTATCTACGCGGGTTTCCGGGCATATGTCCCTAAACGCCCTAGCCGCGCGGACTCCGGCGGCGGTCTGGGCGGTATGGCGGCGGAGATGATGGGCCGCGGGTCGTGTCAGTCAATGCGCAATGCCCTGAAGCCGAGGGGGCGGATGCGGCCGCTTCTCGCTTCAGTAGGGGGCATGGCAGCAGAGGCGATCACCGCATCGCGTAGGGCAATACGGTAACGAACCACGGGAACAGCGTCAGAATGACGAGTGTGGTTAGCAGCGCGCCCAGATAGGGCAATGAAGCGATCATGACCCGTTCGATGGGAACCTTGGTAATGGCGCTGGCGACGAAAAGGTCGAGTCCAACCGGCGGCGTGATACAGCCGATGGCGAGGTTGACGACCATGAGAACGCCAAAAAACAAGGGGTCGATCCCCAGTGTTTTGGCAACCGGCAGGAAAATCGGCGTCAGAATGACGACAGCCGCCGAAGCATTGACCATCGTTCCGGCGATGAGCAGCAGAACGTTGAGGGCCATCAGAAACATGATGGGCGAGGTGGTGATCGAGACGACGAACTCGCCGAGCCGGTGCGGGATTTGCAGGCTGGTCAGCAGCCAGCCGAAAACGTTGGCCGCGCCGACCAGCAGCATGATCATCGTTGTGCCGATGACGGCCTGAAAAATGATTTGCGGAAAATCCCTGAACTTGAGTTCCTTGTAGATGAACAGGCCGACCAAGATGCCGTAGACGGCAGCGACTGCGGCCGCTTCGGTCGGCGTGAAAATGCCGCCGTAAATACCGCCGATGATGATGACCGGCGTCATCAGGGCAAAGAAGGATTCCTTGAATGCCTTGGCCAGGTGGGCAAAAGAGAAATTCCCCTCCGGGCGAATGCCGCGTTTTTTAGCCATATACCAGCTGACCAGCATCATTGACGCGCCCATCATCATGCCGGGAATAAAGCCGCCGATGAAAAGATCGCCGATCGAGGTATCGGCAATGACGCCATACACAACCATGGTGATCGACGGCGGAATGACGATGCCGACAACGCCGCTGGAGGCCACGACGCCGGTCGCCCAGTCACGGGCATATCCCTTTTTCTCCATTTCGTTAACCATTGTCGTACCCAGCGCGGCGGTGGTGGCTGCCGACGATCCGGAAATGGCGGCGAAGAAGCAGCCGGAAACGGAGACCGTTTGCGCCAGGCCGCCGGTGAATGAGCCGACCAGCGCTTGCGAGAACTGAACCAGGCGCGTCGTCACGCCGCCGGCAGACATGAACGAACCGGCCAGCATGAAAAAGGGAACGGCCATGAACGAAAATGAGTCGATCCCCGAAAACATGATCTGTGTGATCATGACGAGCGGCTTGTCCATGAAAAAGAACAGGATGCTGGCAACCGACAGGCACAGCGAGAAAGCTACGGGTACGCCGAGCGCCGTCAGCAGCAAGAATAACCCCAACAATACGTATTCCATGCCAGTTCTCCCCGTCGAGTGTCAGGTGCCGCTGCCCTGGGCTGTCGGATCATTGCCCTTGAATAAACGCAGTGTGTTGCGGATCAGGTAAAGCAGCATCAGTACGCTGCTGACCGGAATGACCGCATAAACGTAGCTCATTGAAATTTCCAGTCCCGGCGCTTCCTGAAAGGTCATGACCTGAACCATTTTCGAGCCCTGGAAGAACAAAATGGCCGTGAATAGATAACCGGCGACGAGCGAGATGAATTGCAGCACTTTCCCGAACGGGCGTCCTTTATAGTGGTTCGGCAGAAACTCGACGGCCAGGTGTCCGGATTCGCCCATGATCAGCGCAGAGCCGAGGAAGACGACGTAAACAAACAAGAAACGCGCCAGCTCTTCCGACCACTCGGGCGTGTAATTGAAGCAATAGCGTGTGATGACCTGGGCAAAAATGGTGATCAGCATGGTCGTCATGGCAAAACATGAAAACCAGTACAGAACCGCTCTCACTTTTTCCAGCAGCCTGTCGAGCATAAGCTTTCTCCTACGAAACCCGGACATCCCCATGTCCGGGTTTTTGGGGCACAACGCAATAGGTTATGACTATGCTGCCTTGCCGTTTATTTCTCCAGCGCCTTGATTTTGTCGATATTGCTCTGGCCGACGGTCTTGGCCAGTTGTTTATAGACGCTTTGGGTCGCCTCCATAAATGGCTTGCGGTCGACGTCGATAACCTCAATCTTGCCGGTGGCCTTGATCTTGTCCCAGAACGCCTGGTCCTCTTTTTCGGAGAGCTGGCGTTGCCAGGCAATCGCTTCGTTCGCTGCGGACTGGATGATCTCTTGCTGCGCCGGCGTCAGTTTTTTCCAGGCCGTCATTGAGATCAGCACGGGTTCGGGGGCATAGGCGTGGCCGGTCAGCGATGCATATTTCTGAACTTCATAGAAGCGCTTGGTGAAAATATGCGCGCTGGGGTTTTCCTGACCATCGACCGTGCCCTGTTGCAGCGCGGAGTACAGTTCCGAGAAAGCCATGGGTGTCGGCGAGGCCCCCAGTGCCTTGATCATCTCGACGTATACCTTGTTGTTCATGACGCGGATTTTCAAGCCCTTCATGTCGGCGGGCGACTTGACTGGGCGGACATTGTTGGTCAGGTGGCGAATCCCGTTTTCCATGTAGCCGAGCAGCTTGATGCCTTTGGCTTCAAGCGGCTTGCCCAGTTCCATACCGACCGTATCAAGCGCCTTATAGGCGTGCGCGCGATCCTTGAACAGGAACGGCATGTCGAAGATCGCCATTTGCGGCTGAAAGGTACCCAGCTCGGCGGTGCCGGTCAGCGTCATATCGACGGTGCCGTAGATCAGGCCTTCGATCAGTTCTTTCTGCGCGCCCAGCTGGGAGGAGGGGAAGACCTTGATCTCAATCTCGCCGTTCGATTTTTTCTTGACGAGTTCGGCGAAGTGGTCGGCGCCCATGGCATAGGGATTGGTTTTCTCGGCAATGTGCCCCAGTTTGAGCACCATGCCCGAAGCAAACGCCAGCGATGAGGAAAACAGCGTAACCAGGAAGGCGGAAAGATATTTCGAACGCTTTTGCATAATTACCTCTAATCTGTTGGTCTGGTGGAAAATGGCCGAACCGGCCTGCCACTGCTGCTACTACGATTCCGGTTCGGAATGGCATCTATCCTGCCATGCCGCAAATGCAGATCGACGATAGCACGTCCGCCAGTTCATAGACAATACTGCGGCGAGGTGTTTTCTCGATATGCTGCGATCGCCTATTCGTCAGGGGGCCGAGAACAGGTTTTTGCAGATTTTGGAACAATGAAAACCGTGCATGCACATTCCGGTGCCGGTAATCCATCAAACGCACCTTCCGGGAAACGGTTGAGCCGGACGCTGCAGGCAGCCGATGGCGGTTGGGCGGCGGACTACGCGCCGTCGGCAATGATTGATGAGGGATTCGTCGGCATGCGGCGGAATTTATCCGCGGTGGAAAGGTGCTCTCGAGCGTTCTCGAACCGGACGTTTCGGCGTCAGTGCCGAAACCGCCGGAACCGCGGCCGGCGAGGCCTTGTCCGCTACCCGTTGTTTCCCATCAGCGTTTGAACCAGCGCCACGGTGCGAGCGGTTGCGCCGCGGTGCGCCTGACTGAATGCGCGGGCAGCCGCACGCATCCTGTCGAGCGTCGCATGGTCGCCCAGCAGATGCGCGGCTGCGCGCGCAGCCGCATCAGCGCTGCCGATCTGCTGCGCCGCGCCGCAGGCCAGCGCGTCTTCGGTCGCCTGGGCGAAATTGTACGTATGCGGGCCGACCAGCACCGGACAGCCGCAGGCTGCGGCTTCGATCAGGTTCTGCCCGCCGAAAGGCAGCAATGTGCCGCCGATCAGCGCCAGATCGGCCAGCGTGAAATAAGCCGGCATTTCCCCCATGCTGTCGCCCAACCAGAGACGGGTTGTGGCATCCGGCAGGCCGCTGCTGCGTCGCCGGCTGTTGACGCCGCGCGATGCAAGCATGGCGGCGACTTCATCGAAGCGTTCAGGATGGCGGGGCACGAGAACAAGCAGCGCTTCCGGCGGCAGCGTCTGGAGGAAAGCATCGACGATCAGCGTTTCCTCGCCTTCGCGGGTGCTGGCGGCTAGGCAGACGGGACGACGGCCGATCGCTGTGCGCCAGCTTTGGCCGAGCGCAATTTTTTCCGGCGCGGGGTCGACGTCGAATTTGAGGTTGCCGAAGCTACGTACATTTTCGGCGCCGATGGCGGTCAGTCGTTCGGCATCGGCCGGAGTTTGCGCGGCAACGGCGGCCAGTTGCCGCATCATCGGCCGAACCAGCGGCGCGAAACGCAGATAGCCTCGTTGCGAATGTGCGGAAAGGCGGGCATTGATCAGCAGGATCGGTATTTGCCGCGCCTGGCCGAGGGCGATCAGGTTCGGCCAGAGTTCGGTTTCCATAAGCAGGCCGATTTGTGGGCGGAAATGCCGGAAGAAACGGCGGCAGGCGCCCGGTAGATCGTAAGGCAGGTAAGCCTGATGCAGGCGTGCGCCGTATTTGGCAACCAGTTCGCTGCCTGTCGCGCGGCCGGTCGGCGTCATGTGCGTCAGCAAAAGTTCGTGCCTGGGGAAGGCGGCAAGCAGGGCGCGGATCAGGGGTTCGGCCGCACGCGTTTCGCCGACTGAGACAACGTGCAGCCAGAGTAGGTGCGGCGACGCAGCGTGCGCATAGAAACCGTAACGTTCGCCCAGATGGCGCAGGTATTCGGGCTGTCGGCGCGCCCGCCAGAGCAGGCGCAGCCAGATCAGCGGCTGGACGAGGGTGAAAAGCAGGGTATAAATCAGGCGGGACATGGGTACGTTCGTGGTTCGTGTATTGAGTGGGGCTTCGTCACGTTGGCGAGAACGTCGCCGTCAAGGCCTGCTCTGCGGCAGTGAGAACGTCCGCAACGCTCGGTGGCGAGCCTTTACCGCCGAGGTTACGGGCAAAACCCGTGCCGAGTACGCCGGTCAGGGCCGGATCGGTGGCCGTATAGAGTGCAATCGTTGGCGTGCGCAGTGCCGTAGCCAGATGCGACAGTCCCGTATCGACGCCGATGCAGAGGCGGGCGTGGCCGAGCAGTGCGGCCAATTCGCGCAGCCCCAGCGTCGGCGCGACGCAGGCGGAGGGGATGCCCGCCGCAATACGTTCCGCGCGTTGCCGCTCGGCTGCGTTACCGGAGGGGAAAACCGGCGTCAGACCGCGCTGGCTCAACGCTTGCCCGACTTCGCGCCAGTGGGCTTCATCCCACAGCTTGTCAGTGCGGCTGGTTGCGGTCAGCAGGACGGCATAGCGAACGACGCGGCTGCCATCAGGCGCCTTGCCCAGCCAGGGGAAATCCATTGCCGGCGGGCGAATGCCGTAATCGAGCGGCAAGGGGCTGGCGGACGGGGGCAGGAAAGCGACCTCAGGGATTTCGGTGGCTTCCGGGGCTTTAGGGTGTGGCGCGGGCGCCGCGCCGACGGCGCCCAGTGCCAGAGCGGCAAGCCGGCGATTGCGCTCGACAGCGTGCAGATGGGTGGGGACGATGAACGTGCGGTCATAAAAACAGGCGGCCAGCGGTTCGCGTGCGACCTCTCGCGCGTAACCCAGTGTTTTGCCTCGCGCCTGGCGGGCGATCAGCGCGCTTTTGATCAAACCCTGCGTATCAAGGATGGCGTCGTAGGGCTGTGCCCGGAGCTGCGCTCGGGCGGCGCGGATTTCCCGTCCGAGCGTCGACCAGTGTGCCAGCTGGCAGAGCGACCTGCGCCAGCGGCGGACAGCGACGGGAATGACTTCTTGAACGGCCGGATGCAGGCGCGGGATGTCGGCAAACGCCTCTTCGACGCACCAGTCGATTCGTGCGTCGGGAAAACGGCGGGACAGATCGCTGGCGACCGGCAGGTTGTGCACGACATCGCCGAGTGAGGAGGTCTTGACCAACAAAATACGCATCAGCGGGTAGAATATCGGCAGGGATTTGCGTGGGCGCCTGTTTATATTGCGCATGGCGCTAAAAACGCTGCGCATTATATCGGGGATTGCCGCTTGCCTCGGCGCCCCGGATTTTTTGATGACCTGAGTTTATAAAAATACGAGAAAGGCTTGAACGTGATACTCGTCACCGGCGGCGCCGGTTTCATCGGCGCCAATTTCATTCTGGACTGGCTGCGCGCGGGCGATGAGCCAGTTCTCAACCTTGACAAACTGACCTACGCCGGCAATCTGGAAAATCTGGCCGAACTGGCCGGGGATCCGCGCTATGCTTTCGTGCAGGGCGACATCTGCGACAAAGCCCTGGTTGAACGGCTCTTCCGGCAGCATGCGCCGCGGGCGGTGATCAATTTTGCCGCCGAAAGCCACGTCGATCGCTCGATTCACGGGCCGGGAGAATTCATCCAGACCAATATCCTGGGTACGTTCAACCTGCTCGAATGCGCACGCGCCCATTTTGGCGGCTTGGATGACGCTGCGCGCAAGGCGTTTCGCTTCCTGCACGTATCCACCGACGAGGTTTATGGCTCTCTGGCCAAGGATGACCCGGCTTTCACGGAACGTCACCGCTATGAACCCAACAGCCCGTATTCCGCGTCCAAGGCGGCGTCCGACCATCTCGTGCGCGCCTATTGCCATACCTACGGCCTGCCGGTGCTGACCACCAACTGCTCGAACAATTACGGCCCCTACCAATTCCCCGAAAAACTGATTCCGCTGATGATCGTCAATGCGCTGGCCGGCAAATCCCTGCCAATTTACGGCGACGGCCAGCAGATCCGGGACTGGCTCTATGTCGGCGACCACTGCGCCGCTATCCGGCGCGTGCTGGCAGCTGGGCAACCGGGAGAAACCTATAATATCGGCGGCTGGAACGAGAAGCCCAATCTCGACATCGTGCATGCCGTCTGCGCGTTGCTCGATGAATTGCGTCCGCGCGCCGACGGCCAATCCTATCGTGAGCAGATCACTTACGTGACCGACCGTCCCGGCCATGATCGGCGCTACGCGATCGACGCGACCAGGATCGAACGCGAGCTTGGCTGGAAGCCACAGGAAACCTTTGAAACCGGCATTCGCAAGACAGTTGCCTGGTATCTCGATCATCCTCAATGGATCGCTAACGTGCAGTCGGGTGCGTATCGCGAGTGGGTGGAGAAAAACTACGGCGGACGGGTATCATGAAAATCCTCCTTTTTGGCAAGGGCGGCCAGCTCGGCTGGGAATTGCAGCGGAGTCTGGCGACGCTGGGCGAACTTGTCGCGCTCGACTTCGATACGCCGGGTGAGTTGTGCGGCGACTTCACCCGTCTGGCCGACATCGCGGCGACTGTGCGTCAGGTCAGGCCGGATGTTGTCGTCAATGCCGCTGCCTATACGGCCGTCGACAAGGCCGAATCCGAGCCGGAACTGGCGCGCCGGATCAATGCTGAAGCGCCGGGCGCGCTTGCCGATGCGGCCGAAGAAATCGGCGCCTGGTTCGTTCATTATTCGACCGATTACGTGTTTGACGGCAGCGGTGAGCGCCCCTGGCGGGAAGAGGATGCGACGAACCCGCTCAGCGTCTATGGGCAGACCAAGCGCGACGGTGAAATCGCCGCCGCCCGTTGCCGGAAGCATCTCATCTTCCGTACCAGCTGGGTTTATGCCGCACGCGGCGGCAATTTCATTCGCGCCATGCTTAAATTGGCGCAGGAACGCGAGCGCCTGACTGTGATCGATGATCAGGTCGGCGCGCCTACCGGCGCCGATCTACTGGCCGATGTGACGGCGCACGCCGTGCGTGCGGTATGCGCTACGCCGGCGCGTTCTGATCTTGCCGGCCTCTACCATCTGGTAGCGGGCGGCGAGACTTCCTGGTACGGCTATGCCCGTCTGATTATCGAGCAGGCGCGTAATGCCGGGCTGCCGGTGCGGGTTGCGCCGGATGCGATTGTGCCGATTCCGACCGAGGCCTATCCGCTGCCCGCACCGCGGCCGTGTAATTCCCGGCTTGATACGTCCAAATTACAGGCGGCCTATGACCTGGTTTTGCCCGACTGGCGCAGCGGCGTTCTGCGGGCGTTGACCGAAATCCTGAAACAGTAGTAATTAACACCTGCACAGAAAATCTCTCATGACCTCCATGAATCATCGTAAAGGCATCATTCTTGCTGGCGGCTCTGGCACCCGGCTCTATCCGGCAACGCAGGTCGTCTCCAAGCAACTGCTGCCCATTTTCGACAAGCCGATGATCTATTACCCGCTCAGTACGCTGATGCTGGCGGGGATACGTGATATTCTGGTCATCTCTACGCCGCAGGATACGCCGCGTTTTGAACAGCTGCTTGGTGACGGCGGGCAGTGGGGCATCCACCTCGAATATGCGGTGCAGCCCTCGCCCGACGGCTTGGCGCAAGCCTTTCTGATCGGCGAATCGTTTGTCGGCGATTCACCTTCGGCGCTTGTGCTGGGCGACAATATTTTCTACGGGCATGATTTTGCCCGCCTGCTGCGTGAGGCCGATGCCAAACGCGAGGGCGCAACCGTTTTTGCCTACCCGGTGACCGACCCTGAACGTTACGGTGTCGTCGAATTCGATGAAAAATGGCAGGCAATCAGCCTGGAAGAAAAGCCCAAAGCGCCGCGTTCGCGCTACGCCGTGACCGGGTTGTATTTTTACGATCGGCAGGTCGTCGAACTGGCCAAGAACGTCAAACCCTCGGCGCGCGGCGAGCTGGAGATTACCGACCTCAACCGGCTGTACCTTGAACGCGGTCAGCTCAGCGTCAAGACGCTGGGGCGCGGCTATGCCTGGCTCGATACCGGCACGCACGAATCCATGCTCGACGCCAGCCAGTTCATTCATACCATCGAGCGTCGCCAGGGACTGAAAGTTGCCTGCCCGGAAGAAATCGCCTGGCGCAACGGCTGGATTGACGCCCGTCAGCTGGAAAGCATGGCACAGGCGCTTGCCAAGTCGGGATATGGCCAGTATCTGCTCGGCCTATTCCGGGAAAAAATTCTGTCATGAGGATGCAGCCATGAAAGTCACCCCGCTGGCGATTCCCGACGTGCTGTGCATCGAACCCAAGGTATTTGGCGATGCGCGCGGTTTCTTTTTTGAGAGTTTCAACCGGCAAAGCTTTAAACAGGCGACCGGCCTGGAGGTCGATTTCGTCCAGGACAATCACTCGCGCAGCGTCCGGCACGTCCTGCGTGGCCTGCACTATCAGCTGCCGCCGCGGGCGCAGGGCAAGCTGGTGCGCATCGTCGTTGGCGAAGTGTTCGATGTGGCCGTCGACATCCGTCCGGAATCGGCCACTTTCGGCACCTGGGTCGGCGAAACGCTTTCAGCGGAAAACAAGCGCCAACTCTGGATTCCGCCCGGATTCGCCCACGGCTTCCTCGTGCTCAGCGAAGCGGCCGAGTTCCTCTACAAGACGACCGATTACTGGGCGCCGGAACTGGAACGCTGCATCCGCTGGGACGATCCGCAGCTGAACATCCGCTGGCCGCTTTCCGCTGCGCCGCAGGTGTCGGCCAAAGATGCGACGGGCGCCGCGTTCGCATCATTGCTGTCGCGCTAGTCTGGAAATTTTCTGCATCGATCATGTTATTTTCCTACCGCGTACTCGATGCTTCCGGCGCTGTTAGGCAAGGCGCAATTGAAGCGTCCTGCGAGGCAGATGCCCTGGAGTTGCTACGGGAAAAAGGCCAGGTTCCACTGGAGCTGAAAGCGCAGACGGTTGCCGAGAATCATCGCAAAGTCATCTCCGGGGCGCAGAAGATCCGCCATACCGATGTGGTTGCCTTTGTCCGCGAACTTGCAACGCTCCTGAAATCCGGCGTGGGCTTGTCCGACGCATTCTCGACCCTGTTGGAGACGACCGATCATCCGCGCATGAAAGAATCGCTCTCGCGCCTTAATACGGCGGTTTTGGCGGGCGAACGCTTTTCTGCGGCGCTGGAAAAATCGGACTTTGGGCTGCCCCAATATGTGCATGCGCTGGCCAAAAATATAGAATTCTCCTAGGCGTTTCTAGGCGAGTGAATAATCATGGCAAAACAACTGCCCAAAAGGTCATCATCGGAAACTTGCCTAAGCTTTAATCTGCCAACGTTCAGAAAGTAAGGCAAAAGTCTTTCTCACAGATATGTGCTGAGCGGCCGCAAGTTCGGGAAGCCGACGACGCTAAAATAAATGTTTCCCGGGCGATTGCCGAGCATGCCGACAGGGTTTTCGGTTTTATTTTTATCCTGGTATTGGCCGGTTTTTCTGCTGGCAGACCTCAGCCTTTAAAAACTCGGAAAGACGCAAAGGGATTTTGGTAGATTCCAAAAATCAATAATATCCGGATTCAATCAGGGTTTTGTCTAAGATCAGCCCGGAGGCAAAGATAGCGGCAGAGACACCGAAATTGACCCAAGGTCGGAGTGCGTGTTAACGCGCCTGGTGCTTCTGCAGGCTGGTGCAGTGAAAGCACATGAAGCGCGATAGAGGTACCGAGAATCGCGGCGCTGCTTGTCGTTACTCTCCGCGGCGGAGATGGTTTCCTGTGACTGCCTTGGCATTGGGGTACTGCTAGGATCACCGGTAAGGAGTTGCGCCCACTTGTTTCCGGAATTTCCCTGGCTTGTATACGTTCGGGCGGGTTTTAGTGGTACGGGGCGCGGGGTACTAAACATGTCGGTTTGCGGCGGGGCGCGGAGGCGCTGGTTTTCGCAGGGCGTTAAACGCGCCGATTTCCCACTCGCGCAGGGCGATCAGCATGCCCGTGCCGTGGCGTTTGGGCAGGGGCGAGGCGAGGCTTTCTTCGTGCAGTTCGGCGAATTTCTGGCGCAGCCGGCGCATTTCCGTTTGCATTCTGGCGATGGCGGCATCGGTCAGCATGGCGTGGGAAAAAGCCATGACAGCGTTTTCGCCGGCAAACTCGCCGGAGAGAAAATCATGCATGCCGTGCTCGCGGAAGTAGGAGCGAATCGGCCCGTGCGGCAGCCAATCAAAGTCGCGGGCGACGTTTAGGCGAATGCGGTTGCCGGGCATCAGCGTGATTAGCCGCAGGCGGTCGAGCCGGACGAGTCGTCCGATGCATTCGGTTTCGCTGATTTGGTAGCGTTCGACGATGTCGGCGATTTCCCACTGGTTGAGCGCACAGACGGCGACGAGCAGGAGCTTGGCGTCGGAGACCAGTTCCTTTTCCTGCACTGCGCTCAGCGTGTGCAGGCGTTTTTCCGCCACCGCCGCTTCCTGCGCCAGTTCGGCGAGCGTGTAGCCGAGCAGATGCGCGATGTCGACGATCCGGTCGAGGCTGAAGCGCCCGGAAGCGAACAGGCGCTTGACGCTGGCTTCTGAGAGATGCAGCGCCTGCCCCAGATCGCGGTAAGTCATGCCCTGGATTTTGAGGCGGCGCTTGAGCGTGTTGACGAGCTGGCGGGTTTCATTCATGGCATGCCCCTTAAAAAGTCTCGTTATTTGATACTAAATTAGATTATATCTAATACAAATGATGAATTAGTATCTTTTTAATCTTCCTTTTGGCATTCTGAGCGCACCTTGTTTCAGGAGAACAATGATGAAAAACATCGCTCGATGCCTGCCCTGGGCGGCGCTGTGCCCCCTGCTGCTGGCCGCACTGTTCCACGGGCCGGTTGGTCAGTTGCCTCATTACCATGATTTTGCCGACCAGACGCCGGTGCTGGGGATTCCCCATGCGCGGGATGTCGTTTCCAACCTGGGCTTTGCCCTCGTCGCCCTCTGGGGCTGGGCGCGGCTGAGAAGCGGGGAGGGTTTCCGCGCGCTGGGTGGCGGCGCGCCGGGCTACCGGCTGTTTCTAACCGCCCTGTTGCTGACGGCGTTCGGCTCGGCCTGGTATCACTTGGCGCCGGATAACGCCCGCCTGATCTGGGATCGGCTGCCCATCGCGCTTGCCTGCGCCGGCCTGCTGGCGGGAGTCTGGGGCGAAACGCACGCGGCGAGCGGGCGCAGCGGCGCTTGGCTGAGCGCGCTGCTGGCGGTTTTCGCCGTGTTCAGCGTGTTCTGGTGGTATGCCACGGAATTGCGCGGGCAGGGCGACCTGCGCTGCTACCTGCTGCTGCAAATCGCGCCTTTCGTTCTGGTGCCGATGTGGCAATGGCTGTGCGGCCGTCCGGCGGCCGAGCGTCGTGCATTTGGCATGGCTTTGCTACTATACGCCGCAGCCAAAGCGGCCGAGCTGTACGACCACGAAATCGGCCGTCTGCTTGGCGGGCTGACCGGCCATACGCTCAAGCATCTGCTGGCAACGGCCGCCGCCGGCGTCATTGTGGCCGACCTGGTGCGGCGATCCCATCAGCCAGCCTGCCCGTCAGAAACAAAGAAATAACGAGAGACAGAAAAAGAAAGGAACTCCCATGCTCAAAGCCTTGCTGCGCTTTGTAATGAAAGCCCTGTTTCGTGTCGAACTACAGGGTGACACGGCAGTATTTACCAATGAGAGAACGCTGATTGTGGCCAATCACGAGTCGTTTCTCGACGGCCTGCTGATGGGGTTGATGATGCCGGTCGATGCCGTGTTCGTCATTCATTCGCAAATTGCGGCGCGCCCGTTTTTCCGCTTCATGCTGCGCTTTGTGCCGCATTTGACGGTCGAATCCACCAGCCCGCTGGCCATGAAGCAGATCGTCAAGCTGGTGGAAACCGGCCAGCCGGTGGTGATTTTTCCCGAAGGGCGCATCACCAAAACCGGCTCGCTGATGAAAGTCTATGACGGCGCCGCCTTCGTGGCCGCCCGAACCGGCGCAACCGTTGTTCCCGTGCGCATCGACGGGGCCGCGCGCAGCTATTTTGGCCGGCTGGCGGGCATCTATCCGCGCAAGCTGTTCCCGAAGGTGACGATGACGGTACTGCCGCGCCGCGCGATTCCCATGCCCGATTTGCCTTCCGCCAAAGAACGCCGCCGCCGCGCCGGCGAGTTGATGCGCCATATCCTGCTCGACATGCTGGTGGCGACGCGGCCGCAGCGCACGCTGTTCGAGGCGTTCCTCGAAGGCCGCTCGATTTTCGGCGCACAGTACAAGCTGGTCGAAGATATTCGCCTCGTCGAGGAATCCTACGGCTCGCTGCTCAAAATGTCGCTCGGCCTGTCGCGCATCACTGGCCGGCTGAGCCAGCCCGGCGAAATCGTCGGCCTGCTCATGCCTAACGCCGCGCCCGCCATGGGGCTGATTCTGGCGCTGTCGATCGGCAGGCGCGTGCCGGCGCTGCTTAACTACACGGCTGGCGCGGACGGCATGCGCTCGGCCTGCGTCGCAGCCGGCATCAAAACCGTCATCGCTTCGCGCAACTTTGTGGAAAAAGCGCGCCTGACGGCGACGGTTGCGCAGCTGGCCGAGGCGGGTGCGATTCGGATCGTCTATGTCGAAGACTTCCGCGCGCAGATCACCTCGGCCGACAAGCTCTGGCTGCTTTGGCGCATGCATTTCCCCGCCGGCGCCGCCGTGCCGCAAACGCCCGACGACCCCGCCGTGGTGCTGTTTACTTCCGGCTCCGAGGGCAAGCCCAAGGGTGTCGTGCATTCGCACAATTCGCTGCTTTCCAACGTTGCGCAGATTCGCGCCGTCGCCGACTTTACACCGCACGACAAGTTCATGATGGCGCTGCCGCTGTTCCACTCCTTCGGCCTCACCTGCGGCGTGCTGCTGCCGTTGGTGGCCGGCTGCAAGGTGTTTCTCTACCCCAGCCCGCTGCACTACCGCATCATTCCGGAGATCGTTTATGACCGCGACTGCACCGTGCTGTTCGGGACGTCCACCTTCCTCGGCAACTACGGCAAGTACGCGCATCCCTACGATTTCGGGCGGTTGCGCTACGTCGTTGCCGGCGCGGAAAAACTTTCCGAAGAAGTGCGCCGCCTATGGATTGAGAAATTCGGCATCCGCATTCTGGAGGGCTACGGCGTCACCGAATGCGCGCCGGTCGTCGCCGTCAATGTGCCCATGGCCTGCAAGATCGGCACGGTCGGCCAGCTTCTGCCCGGCATTGAACAGGTGCTGGAGCCGGTGCCCGGCATCGATAACGGCGGCGCGCTGTACGTGAAGGGGCCGAACGTGATGAAGGGTTATCTGCTCTACGACCAGCCCGGCGTCATTCAGCCGCCGGCCGCCAAGGGTGCGGGCTGGTACGCAACGGGCGACATCGTGACGATCGACGATGAAGGCTTTGTGACCATTTGCGGGCGTATCAAGCGCTTTGCCAAAATTGCCGGTGAAATGATTTCGCTCGAAGTCGTCGAGAAGAACGCGGCCGACGCTGCGCCAGGCTTTGCCCACGCCGCATCAACGCGCAGCGACGTGGCCAAGGGCGAGGCGCTGGTGCTGTTCACCACCGCGCCCGCGCTCACGCGCGAGCAGCTGCTTGCCGCTGCCAAGGCTGCCGGTTCGCCGGAACTCTCGGTGCCGCGCCTCATCCGCCACGTGGCGGCCATTCCGCTGCTTGGCTCCGGCAAAACCGATTACGTCACGCTCAAGCGCATGGCCGAGGAGAACGCGGGCGATGAGGGCGGTAAAAACAGTAGGAACGGTGAACGCGGTGAGAACGGGCAAAGCACACCAAGCGCGCCCTCCGCCCGGAGCGCGGCCACTGCCGGAGCCTGAGCAAACACACTGGAGAAATCATCACCATGAGTAACCAGTTTCAACTGATGCGCGAGCAGCGCTTCCGTCCCTTCTTTTTCACCCAGTTTCTCGGTGCGTTTAACGACAATGTGTTCAAGACGGCGCTGATCACGCTGGTCACTTTCCGCGCCGGGAAGCTCACCACGTTGGACGGCAAGATGCTGTCGACCCTGCTGCCCGGCCTGTTCATCCTGCCGTTCTTTCTCTTTTCGGCGACCAGCGGGCAGATCGCCGATAAATACGAAAAATCGATGCTGGTGCGCCTGACCAAATGCCTCGAAATCGGCATCATGCTGCTGGCTGCCTGGGGCTTTATGACCCGCAGCTTCTGGCCGCTTGTTGCCGCCCTGTTTCTGATGGGCGCGCAATCGACGCTGTTCGGCCCGGTCAAGTATGCCTATCTGCCGCAGCATCTGCGCGAGGAAGAACTGATTGGCGGCAACGGCATGGTCGAAATGGGCACCTTCGTCGCCATCCTGGCCGGCGAGATTCTCGGCGCCTGGCTGGCAATGGCCAATGATGGCGCACTGCTGACGTCGGCGACGGTTATCGCCGTGGCCGTTGCGGGCTACTGGGTCAGCCGCGGCGTGCCGCATTCGCCAGCCGCCGACCCCCAGCTGCGCATCAACTGGAATCCGGTGAGCGAAACCTGGCGCAACCTGAAATTCGCGCACGGCAACCGCACCGTCTGGCTGTCCCTGCTCGGGACTTCGTGGTTCTGGTTTTACGGGGCAACGATTCTGGCGCAGTTTCCCACCTTCACCAAAGACGTGCTGCACGGCGATGAAAGCGTTTTCATCCTGCTCCTGACGGTGTTCTCGCTCGGTATCGGCATCGGTTCGCTGCTGTGCGAAAAACTCTCTGGCGGCAAGGTGGAAATCGGCCTGGTGCCTTTCGGCGCCATCGGCCTGACGGTTTTCGGCGTCGACCTCTACTGGGCGAGCCTGAACGCCGGCGCGGCCGGCTTGCCCGCCGGGCTTGCCCACGGCGCTTATGATTTTCTGAGCGCACTGGGGCAAGCCACGCACTGGCGCGTGCTGCTGGACATCGCCTTGCTGGGGCTGTTTGGCGGCTTCTACATCGTGCCGCTCTACGCCCTCATCCAGACGCGCAGCGAGAAAAGCCACCAGTCGCGCATCATCGCCGCCAACAATATTCTCAACGCCCTGTTCATGGTGATTTCCGCCGTCGTTTCCATGGCGCTGTTCGCGCTGGGGCTGTCGATTCCTCAGCTCTTTCTGGCAACGGCGCTATTCAACATCGTCGTGGCGGCGTACATCTACCGCCTGGTGCCGGAGTTCCTCATCCGCTTCGTCGTCTGGCTGCTCGTTCATTCTGTCTACCGGCTGGAGAAACGGGGTATTGAGCGCGTGCCGGAAAGCGGCGGCGCGCTGCTGGTCAGCAACCATACCAGCCTTGCCGATGTCCTTCTGATTACGGCCGCCAGTGTCCGCCCGCCGCGTTTTGCCATCGACCCGAGGCACTTTGCGCGGCCGCTGCTCGGCGCCGTGCTGCGTGAAAGCCGGGCGATCCCTTTGCCCGGTGAGGCCGGTCAGGCCGGCGAGGCCGCAAGAAACGGCGCGCCGTCGGTGGCCAAGCCGCCATCGAATCGGCGCTGGCTGCCGGTGAAATCGTAGTCGTTTTTCCCGAAACCGGCGCTGAGGCCGACGGGCAAGTGCGTCCCTTCTGCCCGTGGTTTGCGGCGTTGCTCGAGGCGCTGCGCGCGCGGCATCCGGCAACGCCCGTGCTGCCTCTGGCGCTGCATGGGCTGGAGGACAGCGCTTTCGCTGCCGCTCGCCTGCGCCTTGGTCAGCGTCTGGCGCGGCTGCGCC
>ERZ773043.116-NODE-116-length-41859-cov-8.789996_pt1 | contig 41859 bp, 44 predicted proteins | sample MGYA00580636_ERZ773043 | MGnify/ENA primary metagenome ERZ773043 (study PRJEB29015, sample SAMEA2737992) | human oral metagenome | biome: human oral; feature: human-associated habitat; material: dental | place: China | collected 2065 ...
TAACGCCGCCATTTATAATGGTTCGCATAGTTATGAGTGAAACAATACCATCAGCATCGGATCGCGACAGAACGCTAGAACATGGAGATGTTCTAGATTATGTCGCACACGGAATGGGCGCTCTAGCAGTCTATGTAGTTTGCCCATGCTGCCAAAGAAAGTCGTCTCAAACCTTTAACTCAACAGCATCTCATCAGGACGCGAGACAAGAGAGTGCAGCAGATATGTCGTACGCAGTAGTGCCAGAGCCTACCAGCGTTGGTGATGACGGAGAAACGAAAACATCGCCTCCCGTTGTACTGAAAGACGTTGATCGCAATCAGCTATCAAAAGATATTGCCCTCGTCCGTAAGGGGCTTGCTAAAGCAAGTGAACTTCCTCCAATGTACCGTCTGTGGCGTAAGGCTATAGAGGAAAGTGATGCAACATTCGTCGACGATCCTCCTATCGTCCCATGGTTTGTTGATGAAAACGGGATTCCATGTTGATCAGGGTCTTATGCGCATTGAAACTATCGTCCCGTTGAGTATTTTTATAAAAGCTCAAGGTTCTAGGCACGATTTATCAGGAAGAGGACTATACGTTGCGCGCCCTTACATTTTACCCAACGAGTGGCGACTTTCTATTCTCTGTGGACTCAGCGTAGTTGCTATGAGGTGTGTTATTCAGTTGTCTAATACTGAACAAAGCTTAGCTCCTGTGGAGTGGAGATAGATATTCTAGCTAAACGTCATATGAGAAAGCTCTATAACGTATACTAACTCTATCAACTACAAGACTTATGTAAAGACCCATTAACATACCTACGGCTTACGCTTGTTCCAGGTTAGTTGACTGTACCGGCGCTAATGCCGCCTGGGCTGCCTCCATTTGGGTATCTTTTTCGGCATTTGCGTCGTCTTTCGTAATATGAATCGTCTTATCCGGTGTAATGCCTTCTTTCGTAATATTTTTACCCTTTGGAGTGTACCAACGCGCCGTCGTTACCTTGAGAATACGCCCACCCGACAGATTAACGATTTTCTGAACCGTACCTTTGCCGTATGTTTTTTCGCCAATCAATGTCGCCTTACCATATTCCTGCAGCGCGCCTGCGACAATTTCACTCGCGCTAGCCGTATTGCCATTCGTTAGAACAACCGTTTTCATATTGCCAAGCAGCGCACGCTGCTCTGTTTTTACTGTATCAACCATTTTACCGCCCGTTTTCTCCGTCACAACGACTTGATTATTCAGCCATACACCAGCAAGCGCCTGCGCCGCTGTTAAATATCCGCCGCCATTATCGCGCAGATCAAGAATGACACCTTTAACATGCTTATCAATAAATTCCTGCGCCGCACGCCGAGCTAATGTACCCGTCTGCTCATCAAACCGAGAAATCGTCATCACACCAACGCTATTAACAACATCCCAGCGCACGCTCGGATCATTTACCTGCGCGCGCGTGATAGCGTATTCTTGCTTCGTCTCGCCGCGCCGCATCGCGAGCTTCACTGTCGTACCGGCATCGCCGCGAACTTTACCGGCAACATCTGCCGCCGTTTTGCCGTTCATCGACTCGCCATTCACCGATACGAACACATCGCCTTTTTGTAACCCCGCTTTTGCCGCCGGAGAGTCGTTGATAACACGCAAAACCGTTGGCTGATTATTCCGCACGCCAATCTCTGCGCCAATCCCTGTTAAATCGCCGTTCAGACTTTCCTGAAACTCCGCCGCTTCTTTTCCATCCATGAATACCGTATGCTTGTCGCCGGCTGCTTCAACCATGCCGCGCGCTGCACCATCGGATAGCTTCGACGCATCAAGCTCACCATCGTAATTACTCACCAATTCGCGATACGTTTCTTTAAGTATCGACACGTCAAGATCGCGCTGAGCAACTTTCACGCCAAATACCGGCGCAACAATCCGATACAGTTCATCGCTTCGTGTTCCCGCTACAAATGCGACAACCACCGCAAGCGTCAGCGACGCCGCAAACACCGAGCGCGACACGCCGCGCCGTACATTCTTTTTTGAGCCTGTCTGCTCATCCCCCTCTGCAGTCATAAGCATTATTATAGCGCACTCCTAGCGCGTGCGCTATATATTCTGAATAGATCCTGTAGGCTTAAAAGTAGATATACGTCAAACCAGCTGCTGAGCGCGAATAGTGATGATACCGACCCCAACCAAGCCCATCGGAGTTGTTATTGTAGTCGCTGACCGTAATTGTACCGTCGCTATTCACCGCCTCAACATACATCGCATGTCCATACACGCCGACATATTGAATCGCAACCGAGCCGGCTTTTGGTGTTGAACCATTTGTAATACCGTAGCGCGCTGTCGTTGACGGCCACTGGTTAGCATTGCCAGCACCGCCAAAGTGCGGCACGAAACGCCCCGTGCTTGCGACTTTCCACGCCGTATAACTCACGCACTCGCGGTTGTATAAGCCCCAGCTATCGACAATTGTGTCTTGCTCGGCATCCGCCCATACCGACGGATAGCCGCCGCCGCTCGCCGAGCCCGAACCAATGTTAATATTATAGCGCCGCGCCGCCGCTGCCATTGCTGCCGCCTGCTGCGCGCGCAGGCTCTCAATTTCGCCTGAACGCTGGCTCACAAGTGCCTGATACGCAGACTCCTGCCCTTTCGTCTCCTCGACAAGCTTCGCCTGCTCCGCCTCTTTTGCAGCAAACGATTGCTTTTGCGCCTCTTGGTCTTTAATGACGTTTTCGACGTCTTTTTTCTGCTTTTCGAGCTGCGTTTTGAGTTTGTTAATCTGTTTAATCGTATTGCTCAAGCTCTCTTGCATCGACGAGCGGTACTCTTGCTTATCAACGTAATCACCAATGTTATTGCTGCTCGCAAGCATCTCGAGCGGCGAAATTGAATCGTCCACATACATATCAGCAACGATGTCGCCGAGCGCATCTTTCGTATCGGCAATCTTTTTCTTAGTCGACACAATGTCTTGGTCGAGCTTATCGCGCTTAGCTTGGCTCTGCGAAATTTGCCGCTGCAATTCAGTTTTTTGCGCCGTTAACTTGTCGAGTTCTGTCTGCAAGTTGCCCGCCAACACACCTAAAGCAGATGCCTGCTGCTTATAGTTGTCAGACTCCGATTGTAACTGCTTAATTTGCTCATCATATTGATCGGCGAACACTCGCCCTGCAAGCATAAAAGGAGTTGCTGTGCCCATCAAAACGGCTGCCGCCACAAGCGCCGAGCGCGTGACGATGCCTTTTGACGAAACTGGTGTGGTGGACCGTTGTTTCATTACCTCTAATGTATCAAAGCATAACCGCCATGTCAAGCGCGGAATCCGACGTATCGCACTAAAAGCAATAGCCTAGATCTTCAGATACCGACGCGTTGCGAGCGCCGATGAAATAACGCCAATCAGCGCGCCAAGCCCAATCATCACAAGCAGTACCACTCCTAAATACATCGTTAGCGCATTTGTAGTATTCGCCGTTGCGATTCCGTATGATTGCAGTTTTTCGCTCGCCGCCACAAACAGCGACACGCCAATCGTCGTTGCCAGTACCGCCGCAATACAGCCATACACTACCGCCTCAACAAGAAACGGCCCGCGAATGAAGCTTTTTTCGGCACCGATCAGCTTCATCATTTCAATCTCATCCTTACGGTTGAAAATCGCCATACGAATCGTATTAAACACAATCAGCGACGAAATCACGACAAACAAAATACTTGCCGCCAGCCCCGCACGCTGTGCAAAATTTGCCCACCGGCCAATGTTTTCAATCGCGTTGCGCCGTGAGCCGGCAAACGATGGCGCGCGGTTCGGACTAATAATAGGCTTCAGCTCTTTGTTCTCCTTCACGAATCCATCAAGCTGAGTCGTATCGTTAATATTTTTCAGATTGATACGAATAACCGCCGGCAGCTTGTTTGTCGCTTGGCTAATCGCTTCAAGCACATCTTGATCAGTTTTATTATTTTGCGCGTTCTGCGCGCGCGCCTGTTCCGACGAGATAAACGCGACATCTTCAACGTTCGACAGCTGCCTCAGCGCATGTATTACTGGCTTCGCCTGCTGTTCGGTTGTACCCGTCCTAAGATAAATTGACATATCAACTTTTTTACTTAGCTCCGCCACCGAATCGGCGAGCACATTGCTCGCAATTACCGTCGCAAAGATAATAAGCAATGTAATTGTCATTACTGCTGTTGCCGCCACTGTCAGCCAAGCGTTGCGCGTAAAGTTATTGACACCATAACGGCACATACGTACAAACGTCAGCCACTGCCGGCGGTGACGCTTTTGCTGTGCGAGTGCGCGCGTATTTTTCTTTGCTTTTACCGATTTTGCCATTACTGTTTATAGCTCCCCTGCGCCTGGTCGCTTGTAATCTTGCCGTGATCAATCGTGATCACGCGCCGTTTCAACCGGTTCACGATCTCAACATTATGCGTCGTTAAGAGCACCGTCGTACCATAACGATTGATTTTTTCCAGCAAGCGAACAATATCCCAGCTATGCCTCGGGTCAAGATTCCCCGTCGGCTCGTCGGCGATCAGAATCTTCGGCTGGCGCACTACCGCCCGCGCAATTGCCACCCGCTGGCGCTCGCCGCCCGACAACTGATGCGGGAACTGTTTTTCTTTACCTTTTAGTCCTACAAGGTCAATTACCTTTGGCACCGTGTTTCGGATTTCACGATTCGTCATACCGGCAATCTCCAGTGCAAATGCCACATTTTCAAACACTGTCCGCTGCGGCAACAGCTTGAAATCCTGAAATACGACGCCAATTTTGCGGCGCAGCAGCGGCACATGCTTGTCCTTCAGCGTGTCATAATCAATACCGCCAACGACAATCTTGCCGCTCGTCGGTTTCTCTTCGCGTGTCAATAACTTTAATAGCGTGCTTTTACCGGCACCGCTCGTCCCGACGATAATCACAAATTCCTTCGGCTCAACATGCAAGCTCACCCGATTCAACGCCGGCTTCGCGTTCTTGCCGTACGACTTCGTCACCCTATCCAACAGAATCATACATAATCAGTATAGCAGGTACGCATTCAGCAAGCAAAAAACGTCCCGACTATCAGGTCGAGACGTTTTGCTCTAAGCCGCTTCCTATTTCCTACAGCCCATATCGGCGTTACTTAGTCTTTCCGCTATGCTTATCCTTATTATTGTAGTCTTTTAGGTAGCTTGACTCAACGACCACATCAAGGACTTTTCTCGTCTGCTCCCGGCTTTGGATTGGGTACTTCTTATCTAGTAGACTCTTGTCATTTGTTGCACCATCTGGTTTAATTGTGTACATGTTAGTGAAAGCTTCCACTGAGTTACCCGTTATATCTACACCGTAATCAACGTGCTCATACCCACGGCTTTCACCTTGGGAAGCATGCGTAAGCGTTGTAGACTCCTTATCTAGCAATGATAGTATATCTCGCGTTGAATATATCCCCTCTCTACCCTTTTGAAATCCTTCTACTACAGTAAAGTCGAGGTTTGTGTATGATTCTATTTGAGCCTGCATCTCTTTTTTTTGTGTTTCACTAAGGTTGTCGCGTTTGATATTATCATATTTCTTCATATCACTCAACGAGCTCTCCATTACCTCAAGATTGACAAAGGCGCTTTTCCCGTCTTCGCTCTCATTATAGCGAAGCCATACCAGCCTTGAACCGCCCTCATATTTCCTGTCGTAATAGGTTATCTGTTCATATCCATTGCGGTATCTAGATGCACCCGATTCCTCGACATCCTTGATCGTCTCTCTTACTGTTTCTTTTGCCGTCTGGTTTACCGCTTCAAGCTCTTCCGGTGACAGCTCAAGCGTCCCTGAATCAGCCTCCGCTGTTTTTTCAGTTTCCGTTGCTTGAGCGCTGACGCTATAGCTGTCTTGAGAACCGCTCTCCGTAGGCGATGATTCTCCCATAAACATGCCTGCTCCGAAAGCAGAAGCTGCAATTGTACCGATAGCAGCAAGGCGGCGAAGCCTACCGCTACCCTTACGCCGATTATGATTGCTACTGTTTAACTCATGCCGTCTAGCTCGCATTGTAAATTTTTACCTTTCTGTCTTTATATTACTATGGCTCTTATAATACTCTCTCTCTCTTAATTTGTCAAGTGTTTATAGAACAATTTTGTAATATACACAACTATACAGCATAGTTCCTAGAATTGCTCTTCCCTAACGCATCCCGTCTATTCCGCTCAGCAAAAGCAACATTACTTACTTACTTAACATCCCATAACACGAAGTGCAAACCTCATCCTAGAGACACTTTAGTAGCACAATCTACATTGCGTTTTGTATCGTGCTTTTCAATCGAAACGTACTCCCATCAAGATGATGGCGAATTTTTTACATCCAAGCGATTATGAATATACTTCGTTAGCCTATTGATTTCATCGGCACCAACAACTCTCCGATTACTTCTATTAGCCCTCCTTTTACGACCATCTTCCCCGATTTTTATTTCAAACGAAAAGCGCTCAACTGCATGCCCTTCATCAAGCTTATCCTCACTATCCTTAAGTGAATACTCAACAAAACTACCGTCATTCTGGCGAACAACAACCCGTCTCTCATTTTCACCCGGTTCGCCAGAGGTCTCAAGGGCAAAACCAACATATCTATCATCGCCCTCTCTTGGAGGCAGGGTTACGCTAGCCTGCAGCCACCCGTCATCTAGTTCCTCTATATTCCTTCTGGATCGCAACGTTTTATCGCTACACACCTCATTAAATAATTTTCGGAACCTGTCACTTGCCCACAATGCTTCTCTAGAGCAAACTTCACCTTTTTGGTAGAGTTCAACAAACTCCGCCAGTTCATCAATTTCTTTCGGATCGACAACAACACGCTCCTGACCACTGAACATAATTTCGCTCGTATTATTGTCGCGCGCATTTGGCCTAAGCCCTGTACATGTACGGCACACAACTTGATCTGTATCATTATCAACAAAGTAAACTATCCCTTCCTCGTTTGCATCAAGAACAACAATATGCTTGTTGCGGTAGTCGCCTGCGCACGGATTAAAGATCTCTTTTCTAGAACAACTATGATCACAAATAAGAGTGATAGACGCACCGCTCTCTTCTACCTTAAGTCTTGAATAAACTTGTCTATTCGCATCCCCCTGTGGGCTAGGGCTATCCTTATGATCTTGCGACGTTCTATTCACGCCATTCCTAAAAAGCATACCTTTAAAAAGGCGAACGTTAAATGTATCAAGAACGTTTTTCATCTTCTCACCGCGACCGTAGCCGATATCTGTTGGCTTATCTCCCATAACTCCTGTTCACTAATCCTCTAGTTATACTACTTACGTCTATTTAATTCATTAAGACCGTTTCTTATTGTACTATATATTTTATAATACGTCAATCATGCGTACTTGAAGGTACATTAGCCTCATTGTCCCTCTTTGGCTTATCCTCCAAGCTCTTAATTCCATTGTCATTAAGTTTTTCAAGTGATAGTAGTTGTATCCTAGCAAGATTTCTAAGTTCAGTCATTCTTTCTTTTTGATCCACCCCTTTACCAATAAGGATTGCATTATAGCTTTCCATATTCGCTAGTATTAATAGTTCATTAAGGCTTGCATAGTCTCTCATGTTTCCTTTTAGATCAGGATTTTCTTCACGCCACTGTTTTGCTCTTTTATTGAATAAGGCGACATTGAGTATATCTGCTTCGCTTGCGTATTTATAAGATAACTGTTCGTTGGTAAGATCCTTTAATAGGTATTCTTTGATTGCGTCTGTGTGGATTTTATAGTTAATCTTAGAGAGCTCTCTATTTAGATTCCAACTTAATGATAGTCTTGAGTTTTCATCTAACTTAAGTCTTTTATAATCTTGGATGATGTATAGCTTAAATTCTGGTGAAATCCATGAGGCAAATTCCATTGCTATATCAGGATGAGCAAATGTTCCTCCTCCTCGTCCTGATTTAGAGACTATACCTATTGCATTTGTCTTTTCAATCCATCTTTGTGGAGATAAAGTAAATGCATTTGTTCCCGCTTCTTTCCTAAAGGAGTCGAATTCGACCCCTTTAAAATCTGGATTATGAATAGTCTCCCACAGCCCAAGGAACTCAATTATATCTCTTACCCTTAACCAATTTTTTACAACATCTTTAGGTTCATGTGCATTTTTATATCTTGCAATATCTGTAAGACTGATGTAGTCGTTCTTAAAGTCTTCGGTATGTATTTGAATGGTAAAACCTTTTGCTTCAATTGTTTCTTTTTTTGCTTTGGGCATGTTAATCTCCTTCATGCTACACTTTTGTTAGATGTTACTGCTGTTAGTGTGCGCGGAATCTACAGTCCAAGTCAAATACGCACTCATAAATCCGTCCAGCTTACCATCCAATACTGCCGTAGCGTCGCGATCCTCGTACTTCGTGCGCGTATCTTTCACGAGAGTATATGGATGCAATACATAATTACGTATTTGCGCACCCCAGCTTGCTGATTCGCCCGCACGTAAATCAGCAAGCGTCTCCGCATGTTGCTCAAGTTGCATCTGTGCTAAGCGGCTTTTCAGAATCTTAAGCGCTGTTTCCTTATTCTGGATTTGGCTGCGTTCATTCTGAATCGCCACCACGATCCCTGTCGGGATATGCGTAATGCGCACAGCGCTATCAGTCGTATTCACGCCCTGTCCGCCGTTCCCGCCGCTGCGGTAGATATCGATACGCAAATCTTTATCAGCAATCTGCACTTCATCTGGAGCGGCAATTTCCGGCATAATCTCAACCAACGCAAAACTGGTTTGCCGCAGATTATCAGCATTAAACGGGCTAAGACGCACTAAACGGTGTACGCCATGCTCGCTTTTCAGCCAACCGTAAGCGTATGATCCACGCATAATGTACGTTGCATTCTTAATCCCTGCTTCATCCCCTGCCGAACGCTCTACGAGCTCAACGTGCATATCATGCTTTTCTGCCCAGCGCAAATACATACGCTCAAGCATTTCCGTCCAATCTTGCGCATCAGTGCCACCTGCGCCGCTGCTTAGTTTTACAATCGCCGCATAGTCATCATACTCGCCCTGGAACAACAAATCGCGACGGCGATTCGCATACTCCGCTTCAAGCGCGCTAATCTGCTCGTCAAACTCAGCTATCATTGAATCATCGCCTAAGTCCATCAATTCAACAATATCGTTTGTTTGCGAACGCAATACCTGCCACGGTTCGATCTGGGCACGTAACGCCGCCGATTCGCGCGACAACTGCTGTGCGCGCTCAACGTTCGCCCACACGTTGCTATCGGCAAGTTGGCGGTCAATTGCGGCTAGCTCTTTTGCTTTTGCGTCAATATATAGCGTCTCGTACGCACTGTGAATCTGCTCTGACAAGTCGCTCGCGCGCTTTTTTAACGGTTGCATTAGGCTTCTGACGCATCATCGTCTTTTGACGATTCCTGCTGATTGTTACGTTTACGCGGCGGTACAGGCGGCTTCGGTGTTTGAGTTGAAACCGTCGACGACTGCGACGTCGCCTCTCCATCTGGCGCAGATTGAGCAGGAACGGCAGATGTTGTTTGAACAGGTTGCGCCTGTGCCGCATGAAACGCTGCATCCCAATAATCTACTTGGCTTAAGCGCCGCACTAAATACGGATGATCGCTAAACGTCTGCGCAAAACGATTCATCGGGCGTTCAGCCTTATATTGCAGCCATTGGCGTGCAACATCATTCATGTCTTTTGCCACATCAGGACCGACATGCACTTTAATAAGCGCGTTTTTTACAAGTGCCGCATCACCGATGTACGCCAACGCTAAACGGTCAGCAGTAAACTCAGTCCGGCGACACCAAAATCCCGCGATCCAATTACCAGCCATATTGATGATTGGCGCGATCAAAAACGGCATCAAATATACTGACGCATCAGTATGCTTGTATTTAATGTGTGCCATTTCATGGACAACGATAACTTTCAACTCGTCTTCTGTTAAGTAACGAATTGAACCCGAGTGCAGCACAATTGCGTACGGACGCGCGAATCCAAACGCATACGCATTAATCACCGGATTCTGTGTGATAAAAATCTCAACCTGCGGCATCTCTAAGTCCGCCGCAACTTCATTTGACCAATCGCGTAGCCAGGCATACGCACTATACTGCACCTCAAGCGAGTTACCGAGCATCTGCTGGCGCATCATACGGGTCAAAAACATGCCGGCGCCCAGCGAGGATGCTAAAAATATGCAGCCGAGTATAAACGCAACAACAAAACCGATAGCGCCTCCCAAAAATGTAACACTACCAAGTCGTTTAACGACTTCGTCGAAATAACTGTAGATAAAATACCCAAATGTCAGCAAAAAGAAAATACTAAATATTACACCCAACACGACGTTGTCGCTCGTCATGCGCGCACGCTCAACGGCAATCCTTCCTTTTGTGTACTGATACGGCTGTTGCTGCATTAACCAATAGCTCCTCTGTCCGCGGACGTCCCGCGCATCAATAGTTGATAACCTCAAAGCTCGCGCTTACTTCTTTTAGTATAGCAATATCACCGCCCCGTGACAATTGCTCTTATGCCCATTGCTACAGCGCTTGTACAGCCGCAACAAACTGATCGCCGCGATCATTATACGAAGCGAACTGATCAAAACTCGCCGCTGCCGGACACAGAATAACTACATCGCCCGCCTGCGCAGCTGTCGCTGCAGTGCGCACGACCTCTGCCATTGGAACCTTTCCTTTGACAATCAGGTTGGTTTGTGGCGCAACGCTGTATATCGTCTGAGCAATTTTTTCAGCATTTGAGCCCATCAATATGACAACGCGCATATTGCTGCGTGCAATTTCTTTAGCGAGCGCCGTATAGTCGCCGCCTTTATCGTGTCCGCCCAGAATCAAAACTTTCGGCTGCATAAATGCACCGATCGCCGCGATAGCGCTTCCTGGTGTCGTTGCGATACTGTCGTCATAGTATGTCACACCGCTTTTTTCAGCAACACGCTTCAAACGATGCGGTAATCCCGTAAATGAACGTAACCCGTAATAATATACTTCTGGCGAAATACCTGGAAATGCCATCGCAGCAGCACTCATTGCCGCGCATGCATTATCAAGATTATAACCGCCCGGTAACTGCACTGCATCGGTTGGGCATACCTGGCGATTCTGCGACATAAAATACACGCCGTCGGCATACACCTGAAAATCATCAGGGATACCGTAACGGTACGCCTGCCCATCGCCACCCGACGTGAGTGCAATTTGCTGCGAATAAATATTTGTCGGATGGTATATTGTAATATCATTTGCTTGCTGATAGCGGCAGATATTTGACTTTGCATCGATATACTCATCAAATGTACGATGTACATCCAGATGATCCGGCTCAATCATCAGGACAACCGCAATGTGCGGCGATCGTTCCAAATCCCACAACTGAAAACTGCTCAGCTCATAAATCACTACATCGTGCGGCGCGATCTGCGGCAACACATCAAGTCCCGGAGTACCGATATTACCAACCGTATATACCGTTTTACCTGCCTGGCGCGCAATTGCCGCGATCATGCTGCACACTGTTCCTTTGCCTTTTGTTCCCGTCACGCCAATAATTGGCGCCGGACATTCAGCAAAAAACTCATTCGTCGCCGACCAAATTTTACCTAGCGTATGAATACGATATGGCGCAATGCTTGGTGTACGGATCACCAAATTAACGTCATTTAGCCGTTCCGAAAAAACATTCGTACCAGTATGTACAATTATATCATCAGCCGGATTTTTTATATCATTCTGATCAACAATCAAAAACTCAGCGCGCGGATACTTGCGCCGGAAATACTTTAAACTTGATCGCCCTTCGACGCCATACCCTGCAATCGCAATCTTCATATTGCTATTTTATCAGAAACCATAAGCGCTTCGCTAAAAATGGAGCATTCATCATGTCGAAATTCTGTATATTTACTTAAATAACGTCTCAAGCTTATTGTTAATTCGCACAATATCGTCCTTCACGCCGCTACTAACGCCTGCAAATACCCAGGTATTTGCGTCAATAAACTCACGCGCCGTACGCAGCATACGCTCGCGCGAAACGTTACGGATTTCGTCCGGCACGTGATCGTAATTCCTCACGAAACCATCGCCGAAATAGCGCCCGCGGTAAAAATTACTAATCTGCGCAACCGTTTGCGCACCCATCTGATAGCGCCCTAATGCGTATGATTTTGCGGCATTAATTTCATCTTCGGTAATCTCGCCGTTTAGCACTGCTCTAACTTCACGCACAATAATGTCAAATAACTCGTCGGCCGTTTCTAAATTAACCTGCCCGCCAAAGTCCCAGCCGCTATCGTAGAATCCTGTTGATGTCTCGCTAAACATGCCGTATGCTAAGCCTTTCTTGCGCGCGGCACCAAAAATACGCGAGTGCATCGTACCAGTTAAGATGTGGTTCAGACATGCCATCGCTTCATCTTCATCGTCATCTAACTCACGCGGCAGCGCCATACTCCAGCCGAAGGTCAGATTACTCGCTTCTTTGCGATGAATCAAGGTCGGGCCAGCCTTCCTTAGCTCATCGCGCGGCACGTCAAAACGTTTGCCCCGCGGAAGTTCCCACGCTTCAAGCATGCGCTGGATATGCGCCTTACGCCCATGCAGGTTTCCGGCAATAACAAAACGCATGTTATCGCTTGTATGCGTCAATGTATGATGATGGCGGATATGCCGAAGCGTGACATTATCTATCAGCCGCAAACGCTGTCGAAACGTATAAATATCATCGCCCATCAGCTGCTGGATTTTTGGCCACAATACATACCCATTATTGTTCAAATAGCCTGTAAGCTCGCTGCGCACATTACCCTTTTCAGCATCAAGTTCCTCTTGCTTGAATCGCGGCTGGCAAATTGCGACTTGCTGCAAGCGCAGGATCCGTTCCCACTCAAAATCCGCGCATTCCGCCACATACACCATCGACAAATCACTTGTCATCGCGTTATGATAAGCGCCATTCTTGGTAAATTCTGCTTCATAGGCATGTTCATTCGCAAACTGCGCGTTCGCGCCAAATGCCATATGCTCCATAATGTGCGCTGTTTCATATACAGTTTTATCGCCAACATAGCGGTTACCAGCACGAAAATGAAAGCGGAAACTCATCACCGTCGCGCCTGGCACATCAATCAACAATCCGCGCGCGCCATTTGCTAAGCGCACCTCTGATACAGTATGTTTCATCTTATCGCCTCTTCTTACGATTTTGGCGCTGCGCCTTTTTCTTCTTGCGCGCAGCGTTACGTTTACGGTTAACATCAGCGTTATTTTTCGCAGTTTTTGTTTTAGTGAAATCACGGTCGCGATTCTCTTCACCACCGGTAATCTCGTTCACACCATGCTCAACTGATGTCTCTGCAAGTTTAGTCAACTCAGTCTCATGATCATCGTCAACTGATTCGCGGCTGATCGCGTCGGTCGGGCGCACATGATAAATCGCCCGCAGTACTTCGTCGCGTAACGTCGCCTGCAAACTGTCAAACAACTTCTGCGACTCGCTACGGTACTCAACCAACGGATCACGCTGCCCAACACTACGCCAGTGAATACCCTCGCGCAAGTGCTGCATATTTTCTAGGTGCTGCATCCACAAGGTGTCAAGCACCTGAAGATACACTTCGCGCTCAATCCGGCGAATCAGATCTTCGCCCATTTCCGATTCTTTCTCGGCATACAGTTTTTGCGCCGCCTCAAGCGCCATATCGCGCCGTACGCGATCCTTTTTGGTCGCGCCAATCTTCTTAATCTCTTCTGGATCAAGTGGAATAATCTCTTCAAATTCCTCGGCAAACTTCGGGTTATTCTTAGCGGGTACATCTGTTAGCTCAGCCACCTTAACGCCAAGCAACCGCTGGATTTCCGGTTTGATATTATCGCCCTCAAGAATCTTGCGCCGCATCGTATAGACAACCTTGCGGTGACGATTAATCACATTGTCGTACTGAACAACGTTTTTGCGCGTATCAAAGTTATAGCCTTCGACACGTTTTTGCGCCGCCTCAAGCGTCTTCGACACGGCTTTGTTTTGAATCGCCGTCTCTTCGTCAACACCCAAGCGCTCCATAAGTGCCGCAATACGTTCGCCCTGGAAGATTCGCATCAAGTCGTCCTCGGTTGATACGTAAAACTGCGTATCACCCGGATCGCCTTGGCGGCCGCCGCGTCCACGCAGCTGGTTGTCGATGCGGCGTGATTCGTGACGCTCACTGCCAATCACTACGAGTCCACCAAGCTCTTTTACGCCTTCGCCAAGCTTAATATCAGTACCGCGCCCAGCAATATTTGTCGCAAGTGTAATCGCGCCTTTCTCGCCTGCCCGCGCAATAATCTCTGCTTCATGCTCATTATTTTTTGCATTGAGAATCTCGTATTTAATTCCTTCTTTATCTAGATAATCGGCGATCATCTCATTTTTAGCAATACTCCCCGAGCCAACGAGCACAGGACGACCCTCAGCATGGTATTCCTTAATCGCTTGCGCCACCGCTTTTAACTTACCTTTTTCAGTTTTGTAGATCAGATCCTCGTGATCTTTGCGAGCAATTGGTTTATTCGGCGGTACGACCACGACGTCAAGTGAATAAATTTGTTGAAACTCTTCAGCTTCAGTAAAGGCCGTACCTGTCATGCCGCTCAATTTCTTATATAATCGGAAGTAATTTTGAAACGAAATTGTCGCGAGCGTCATGCTTTCTTGCAGTACCGGTACGCCTTCTTTCGCCTCAATCGCCTGATGCAATCCTTCGTTGTAGCGGTTACCCTGTTTCAAACGACCGGTATGCTCGTCAACGATAATCACTTCGCCATCGTTTGTCACCACATAATCTTTGTCGCGATGGAATAATGTTTGCGCGCGCAATGCCTGATCCATATGGTACACGCTACGCACATATTCCGGCGTGTACAAGTTTTTTATACCAAGCATCTTCTGGACTTTCTCAACGCCCTGATCGCTCAGCGCCACCTGTTTATGCTTTTCCTCAAGCGTATAGTCGTCAGGCGTCAGCTGCGCCGCAATTTTTGCAAACTGATAATAGCTATCCGGGTTCTCAGCGGCTGGCGCGCTAATGATAAGCGGCGTGCGCGCTTCGTCGATCAAAATTGAGTCGACCTCGTCGACGATCGCAAAATTAAGTTCACGTTGGCGCACAAGCCCGATTTCGTTCACCATGTTATCGCGCAAATAATCAAACCCAAATTCATTATTCGTCCCGTATGTGATATCCGCCTCGTAAGCCTCTTTGCGCGTACAGGGGCGCAGCTTTTTCATGCGCGGGTCAGTGTGATGCTCGTTATCGTATTCACGATCATATAAAAACGACGCGTCGTTGATAATAACGCCCGTCGTCATGCCAAGCGCGTCATAGATCTGCCCCATCCAGCCGGCGTCGCGCTGCGCCAGGTAGTCGTTCACCGTCACGATATGAACACCCTTGCCTTCAAGCGCGTTCAAGTACGCCGCCAGCGTTGACATGAGCGTTTTTCCTTCGCCAGTCTTTAGCTCAGCGACGTTACCCTCGTGCAACACCATGCTACCGATCAACTGTACATCGTAATGCCGCTCGCCGATCACACGGTCGGACATTTCGCGCACCACCGCAAACGCATCCGGCAAGATCGCATCAAGTGTTACGTGCTTTTTCTTAAGTTCTTTGCGCAGCACATCGGTCTGCGCCGCCAACTCGTCAGTTGACATTTTTTTATACTTTGAACCAAGCTTATTAATCTCGTCAACCTTTTTTTGCAGACGCTTCAAAATCCGCTTCTGCGGATCGCCGAACACCTTTGTCAACGCTTTGTCTCTCGTAACCATTCAAACCCTCTCCATTTGCTAGCTAGTTCAGAAAATCTACGCTTTATTATACTATTGAACGCAGTATAAATAAAGGGTTGCCAAAAGAAAAAACAGCTCGAAACGCTAGCCAGCACACGAGCTGTTTTGTAATCGCCGCAAGAGCAAGCCTTTACGCTTCGCGGTCGTAACTGCGCTTAAACCGCGCCAAAAGTCCGCGCCGCCCAACATGCGGCACGCGGTCTTCTTTATATTTGCGCAGCTGCGCTGCTAATTTCTGCTCAACAATATCGGTCGCAGCAAGCACATTAACCGTCGAGTCTTTTGCCTTTATTGTTTTATCCGGCACAGTCAAAACTGCTTCAACCTCATACTTATTGCCGTGGTCGCGATTAACTTCCTCAACTTTTACGACAGCGCTGATTGTTTTGCGAGCATGACGCGTAACAAGTCTATCAAGTGCACCAATTTTTTTGCGAATATATTTTTTGGTTGGCTCATCAGGAGTATAGCCCCTGATACCGGCTACTTCGACATCTGCGATCATTTCCAAGATCCTTTCGTTTAACCGTTAGTATGCCTTTAGTATAACATGATTTTATGGCGAGAATACGCAGTAAATATTTATGAGCGATGCGCCGATCCAATCGCCTCAGTTATCGTCGCAAAGCCATCGCGGTCAAGCAGCTTTACAAGCCCTTCGTTAATCTCGCCCACAACCTGCGGCCCCTCAAACATGAGCGCCGTCACCATCGCGACCAAGCTTGCGCCGGCACAGATTTTTTCATAGGCATCAACCGCTGTAAACACGCCGCCAACACCGATAATCACGAACCGATCACGATACGCTTCGTATGTTTTATAAATCAGCTCTGTCGTAATTTTCTGCGCCGGCAATCCGCTCAAGTTGCCTTTTACGTCGCTGCTGAGTCCGTCCGGATGTTTTAACTTCGCTCGATTTTTTACCAAATTTCCAATCGTTAGCCCGGCAACGCGATGATTATCTATAACACGCAGCAGCGCTTTAAACTGCGTCCACGATTTATCGGTCGGCAATTTGATAAACACTGGTTTTGTCAGGTGCAATCCATCAATCGCTGAAAGTAGTTTTTCTAACCGTACCGGCGTTGTAAATGGCTCGCCGCCGTACGTATTCGGGCAGCTGACATTTACCTCGTACAGCGGTACAATGTTTGCCCTCTCAAGTAACCGCAAACTTTCGCAATAGTCATTAATTGCCTCATCGTCCGTCGCCGTCTGCGGCGAATTTGTTTTTGCAACTGATACGCTCAATGGAAAATCACGCCATAATTTCCGAGGGTACGAATGAATACGCTCAATATTATGCTCGATCCCATTGTTTGCCAGTCCAACATTAACGACAATAGACTTCTCGCTCGGCAGCCGTTTAAACCACGGACGCGGATTACCGGCACACACATGAGCCGTCGTTGAACCGCCAATCTCAAACCCCAGCCCAATTCGCTTTGCAATTGGCGGTAGATCAAAATTCTTATCAAGCCCTGCCGACATGCCGATCGGATTTTTGAAGCGAATCCCAAGAAGTTCCTGCTCTAACCGCGGATTTTGGTAGCGCCATACGTTCAGCACGCCAGTGAGCCGCGCTTTCTGCAATCCGCGCGCTGCCATAATCATATGCGCATGAGCTTTATCCGGATGTTCGCGGAATAATAACGGCTTCGCGACATGCCTGTAGCCCTGCCGGCTCAGTTTGCGAATCGCTCGCTTCACTACCTAGATTTCCTCGCGGTTACCCATATACGGTCGGAGCACTTCAGGAATGCGCAGCTTGCCATCCGCTGTTTGGCAGTTCTCTAGAATTGCCACCAAACTCCGCGCTAAGCTTACCGCCGTACCATTCAGCGAATGCGCCGTGTCAAGCGAGCCGTCAGCGCGCCGCACACGAATGTTCAAACTATGCGTCTGAAAATCCGTACAATTTGAACAGCTCGTTAGCTCTCGGTACGTACCGTCAACCGGCGACCAGTATTCAATATCATACTTTTTAAATGCCGGCGCGCCTAAGTCTCCTGCTGCAATATTCACGACATGGTACGGAATGCCGATAGCTTGCCAAATTTCTTCTTCAAGCGATAAAATCTTTTCGTGCATATCAAGCGATTGCTCGGGCGTGCAAAAGATATACATCTCTAGCTTATTAAACTGGTGAACACGGAACAATCCGCGCGCATGTTTGCCGTACGTGCCTGCTTCTTTGCGATAACACGGACTGTAACCAACGTAATAAAGCGGCATTTTTTTCTCGTCAATTATATCATCGGCATGATACCCGGTAAGCGGCATTTCTGCTGTACCAATCAGCGTCAGATCTTCGCCTTCAACAAAATACTGATCGTCGCTTACATTCCCCTTCGGCGCGAACCCTGCGCCTTCAGCAGTGCGCGAATTTACCATGTGCGGCACCGTCATATAGGCAAAGCCTTTCGCGATTAGAAAATTAAGCGCGAATTGCGTCACCGCGTTTTCAAGCAGCGCCAAATCGCCTTTTAGATAATAAAATTTTGCACCGGCAACCTTTGCGCCGCGTTCAAAGTCAACCCAACCGCGCTTCGTCGCATAATCTAGGTGGTCAACCGCACCTGTTGGCTGCTCGCCCCAGCGTTTAACTTCCACGCTATCGGCTTCGCCGCCGAGCGGGACGTCATCAGCGGTTACGTTCGGCACGGCCTTGATCAGCGCTGCGCACTCAGCATCAACCTTTTTTAGGCGCTCCTCAAGCTCAACAAGTTCGGTTTTTATCTGCTTACCCTGATCAATCAATTCTTGCTCCGGTTGCCCGTTCTTCATTTTTGCAGCGATTTCGTTCCGCTTCTGGCGCAACTCATCAACCTGCCGCTGCAACGTTCGCCGCGAATCATCCAACTCTAGCAACTGCGCAATTGAAACTTGATACCCCTTTTGCGTCGCCGCTGTCTGTACGCGCTCCGCATTCTCTCTGATAAACCGAATATCTAACATACTTTTCATTTTACCATAGTACATACCAGCGGGTTCACCGCACCAACCCCGAACAGCCCGGCAGTAGCTCGTAGATAGCTATCTACAGTATAGAACATTTCAGGGTTGTTTTGGCGCTGTTCCCATTCTTTTAGGATGTCGGGGAGGTCGGCTAGGGTTAATCTGCCGTACATTCTTCTAAGAGATCGTTTGAGCACTCCCCAGAAGTTCTCAATCATGTTGGTGGGTCCAAAGTGACCAAAACTATGGTTGCAGCGTTCATGGGTGTAACCATAGAATTCTAGATCAGAATAACCAGCATGGGCATCGGTTGTAATGTGCGACCCCCTTCTGACCGTATTAGACAAGAACAGTTCTAGCGTGCCTTGAGCACGATCTGGGATAACCTGCAGGCGTACTCGCCTGGTGTCTCTTTCAATTGCACCGACAACAATAGCTTGCGATCCAAAGCGCTGTTTACCGAAGAAGCTTTCGTCAACTTCAACAATGCCAGATAGCTTGAGAGAGCTGCTCGGCATATGTTCTCTAAATCTCCTAAACCAGCGCCGTACTGTCGGGTAGCTTCTGCCAGTGATGTCAACTGTCGTGCCAACACTCTTTTGCTGCTGCCAACACCAGATGAGCAGCCAGATGCTGCGAAAGCTTAAATTGCTCTGTTTTAGCCAGCAAGCAGCCTTGACCGACCACTTCTTACGACAGACTCTACACCAAGCATAGTTAGAGCGATACAGCAGCCTATGCGCACAAGCCGGACAGCCTGACACGCCGTAGATAGCCTTAAATATTTGTTTGTGACACTGCCGCTCTGTCGGCAGATTTGCTAAACTGTTCATTAGAACAACCCCTTTCGTAGAATTAGCTTTTACACTATCTACTTTAGCGGGTTGTTCTTTGTTGGTTTAGTGAACCTACCGGTTGGTCGAACCGCTATTGAACATACGATCACCAGTAAAGGAGCCGAAGCTGCAAGCGCTATCGCGTCTGATGCCTATACAGAAAAAGTTCGCCTTGAAGAAGGCTCCGCTGCCGCCGCAATAAATCTTCCAAAAGCAGAAAAAGCTATCAGCGAAAAAATCAACGAAGCTAATAGCAAGATCCAAGAGCTGCAGAGCTCGCTACGAGAAGCGCAGGCTAAAGCAGAAGAACTCTCTCGAGAGGCTGCTAGGATTGAAGGTGACGAGTCACATCCAAGACGATTTAGCATAATAGCAGAATCACAAGCAGCAAGAGATAAAGTAAAAGAAATTGAAGATAGTATAGCAAAGCAGAGAAAAGATATTGACGACTGGAATACGATAGCAGCAAATGCCCGGCAAGAAAAGGCTTCCCTGGAGCAAGGAAAGAGAGATCAAACAAGGGCATGGGGTGAAGCTAAACGTCAGGAAGATCTTTTGAGAAGTCAGACTTTCACCAGAACTGAAGCTTACCGAAGTGCTGTTAATAGAGTGCTCCAGGAAGAACAGCCTCAAGATAACACGCAGCGCCAGCAGCAAGGAGCCGTTCCGCAATCACAGCATTAGTCAATAAAAAAACCATCAACAATATAACAATAAATAACTTCAGAAAGGATTTTTATGCCAGTACTCAGCAAAACAATTCTCACAAATCTAGGAATTAACTTAAGCGACGAAGCTTTCACCTCCCTCTCCGAACACTTTGAAGAGACGCTTGATACGCGAGTGTTTGATGAGATCGCTTACGAGTTGTCGCCTGAACAAGCGCGTGAACTCGCCTCAACGAGAGATGCAGGCGATAGCGAAATCGTGCAATGGCTGCAGACAAACGTACCGGACTTTGCAGATATTGTCTCCGACGAAGTCGATATCCTGCTCGGCGAGATTGCTGAGAATAGTGAAAATATCGCTAATAACTAAAACTTAGCGCTAGCCAAAACAGGGTCAGCAACCACAGCAGGTGACCCTGTTTATTTTATTGTGATTCTAGACGCTATTTAGCTATACAGCAGTTATCACGCCGCACGCAAGTAATACAATTACTAGCCCGCCAAGTATTACACGATACCAAATAAACGCCGAGAAATTATTATGAGCAACATATTTCAACAGCCATGCGATGACAGCATAACCAACAACAGCCGATACAGCCGTCGCAAGCAGTGTATTTCCCCACCCCACGCCAGCCGCGATATGCTTGTGCTCAGTAACCGCTTGCAGCGCACCCGCTGCTACAAGCGCTGGAATACCAAGAAAGAAACTTAGTTTTGTTACCGCTACACGATCAAAACCGCGTAATAGACCAGCAGAAATTGTCGCACCAGAACGGCTCACACCAGGAATCAACGCTAGACATTGCGCTATACCAATGATCAATGTGTCGCGCCACGTTGTATCAGTTTCAGTGCGCTTTGTTCGACCATACATATCTGCTAGCCACATCACAACACTCCAGCCAATCAGTGCAAACGCAACAAACCACAGACTACGCAGTACCGTCTCAATTTCATCCTTAAAAGCTAGACCGACAACTGCGATTGGTACTGAGCCAATGATAATCGCCCAACCATACGCATAATCAAATTTGCGCCGAGCACGCCCCCACCATAAACCACGCCACCATGCACTCAGTACGCGCCAAATATCGCTCCAGAAGTATACAACCGCAGCGGCAATTGCACCGATTTGTATCACCGCAGTAAACGCCGTTAGACTCACGTCGTTCAGGTTCATACCCATCAGTTTTTCAACAATCGTTAAATGACCCGTTGAGGAAACCGGCAAAAACTCCGTAATGCCTTCAATGATCCCTAGAATAACCGCTTGCCACCACGCCACAACTAAAACCGCCTCTTCATCTCATGTATTATAACCAAGTTACTCGGCAAGTTCAAATTGACTCGTATCACCCGTAATAATATCGACCGGACCGTAGAACACAACACGAGCCCAATTAAAGTCGCCGCCACACAACATACCAGTGCGCGAGCCAAGCAGAAATACTGCGCCAGCAGAGCCATTTACGCACCGACTGTTTGATTTATGGCTGACGTTAACATACAATACGTCGCCCTGCCGATCAAATTTGATCTCTGGCTTTTCTACGCCTTTCAGATCCATGTAGTGCAACTCAGCGCGCGTCGGTTCACTTGATTTTTTATACTGCAGGCTAAGGTGCATAGCGTCATCTTTCATTCTGATAGATTTCACACCTGTCATATCTGGCAGATCTAATTTGACCACTCTTGTTAAGCGTTTTACGTCGCGCGGCAATTCCGCGCTCACTTGTAGTCCAAATATCGCTGTGCTTGAAATCGCGAGCGAGCCAACAATCAGCGCCGCCAGCATGCTCAGTACCACCGATCGGCGTGCCCGCCATGTTAGTGCCATCGCTGCAAACAGACCGCATAACAGTACGAGCGCTACACCGCCGATAATCAGCGAAATCAGCATACCCAGCACATACGGCTGTGCCGCGAAGCTGTCGAGCAGCCCGATAATTGAGAAACCAGACCAACCGCCAACGACAAGAGCAATCAGGAAGCCTGCCATCATTATTAACGCAATCACACCTGTCGTGATGCCAATACACTTTCTCGCGATCTCGCTGCCATTACCAGCAATATCCCGACCTGTTATCTCGCCCATTGAAAAATTCTTCAGGCTGTCCAGCGTCACTGGTTCACCGCGCATCTGTAATTTATCGGCCGCTGTTTTCGCTTCGGGAACCACGAGCCATAATACAATATAGGCAAGCACTGCCGTGCCAAACGACACAAATAGCAATCCGACCGCGATCAGCCGCACTAGCACAACATCAATACCAAAATATGCCGCCAAACCACTACATACACCGCCGAGTACACCCTGCTGTGTATCGCGCATAAGGCGTTTCTGCGATTTACGGTGCATATCGCTTGGCGACTCCACAGTCTCATTTGATGACTCGCGCGTTTCGCCATTTTCTGAGAACTCTTTTGGATCGCCCATTTGCGTTTTCAGCGCATTGACGTCATCAAGCGAAATGACACCATCTTTTGCGACGCCGCGCTCCGCCAGCAGTTCAACCATACGTGTCTCAATCTCTCGCATTACTTCCGGTTCAGCTCGCATCGTTTTTTCGATCGCAGCCAGATACCCTTCAAGTGCTTTTTTTGCATCAACCTCTACGCTGTACGGCGTTTTCGCCAAGTGCATTCTAGTAACTTCTTTCACGACTTCGCTCCTTTCTCTAGCGTTTTTAGCGTCGAGCTTAGCGTTTTAATACGCTGTTTTAGTTCAATCATAACGCGCTGCCCATACTCTGTGAGAACATAGTATTTGCGCGGCGGCCCCTGCTCGCTTTCCTGCCAATCATAGCGCAACAATCCATCACGCTGCAGCCGCCCGAGGAGCGGATAAATCGTCCCCTCCACCACGACAAGCTCTGCCTGATGTAACCGCTTGACGAGATCGCCAGTATAATGTGGCTGCTGCGCGCAAATCACAAGCACGCAATACGCCAAAAATCCTTTGCGCAACTGCGTTGCAAGCTGATCGGCGTAGCTTTCTGCGCTTTTAGCTGGCTGCGGCGGCTGGTTAGCTGCGCCGCTAGAATCTGCATTTTGGTTCATGCATACTCCTTTCGTTATCATCCGAAGATTATCTTCGTTAGTTCTATGTTATACAAAGTATTATAAAAAGTCAAGCAGCATTTCCTTGCTATTTTAGCCTATTAGCACTGTTACCTTTTTAATTCAATCTTATTTACGCTCAACTAAGCAAGATTACCAGCCGCCGACGCCGCCTCCCCCACCGCCGCCGCCAGAAAATCCGCCGCCCGATGAACCGCCAAAGGTTGATGACGAGCTAACGCTGCCGACCATACTGCTTGCGCCAATTTCCGAAAAATCCGATGTCAATTGAGAAAGTACTGCTATATTCACGCCAAGCGATACACCGTCTGCAGTTATCCAATCTGGCGACTCGTTCAGTTCTTCATATAACCGCCCAAGCCGTTTATTCCACTCTCGTTCGCAGCCAAAGATAATCGCGTACGGCAAGCAGCGTTCATATAGCCGCACTAGCGCGCCGTTATCGCTCGCCACATCGCCTACTTTGTCCGCCCCTTCCGGACTTTGCAGCATACGCAGCTGGTCGGCTTCGGCAGCGTTAATATACAGTTTTAGCCCTTGCAAATAGTGTTTTAATTCTTCGCCCTGCGTACTCAACCGATTCTGTGCGCGGCGCGACATAATAGCTGCAATAGTAATATTCAAAATAGCAGCACCAGCACACGCTGCGGCTGCTAGAAACGAAACAGTTCCGCCTTCAGCATCATCGCCCAATAGCCATAGTATTATGAAAAATATCGCAGTAATAGATGTCAATGATGTAACCAGCCACGTCGTATATAGTGATATTTCTTTGCGGTTATATAAGAATAACTCGCCCCGCTTTATTTGACGGCATGACGACAAAAACCGCGACGATACAGAGTGGCTATTCTGCTTAATCTGCGTAAATGTCCGCTCCGTTCCCGCAACCGAATCATTGCCGAATATCGCTGCAGCAAGAGTCTGTTCGTATTTGCTCGTGTCTGCAAACGATTTTTTTGTCACGAACGTATAATCACGCTTACCCGTGCCTGTCTGACGAATTTCGATAATGTGACGCACCGCCCAATCAACCACTTGCGCCGACAGTGCCTTGCCAAGATTTGGACACTTCAAGACCGCTATCGACTCAGCAATTGAACGACCGGCAGGCGGAACATATTCCGGTGTAATCGGCTGCCGCCGGATCGCGTTTGCCTGCGCTAGTTCTTTCGCAAATTTCTTTTTCTGCTTATGCGAACAGAATAGTAACACAACGATACCCACGCTAAATATAACTGTTGCTCCGATCACAATGATATCTGGCAGTCGCTCGCGCAACGACGGCTGGTATGCAGCGAACGTTCCCGGTTCAAACCCAAGCGCAATCGTTACACCTTGATGCTGCCCAAGATTATTCACGCGCAGCGAATACTCCGCGCCTGAGACTGTCGACTCGCACGTATTTTTTGCTTGCAGCGCCCCATAATAGCACTGTATGTTTGTTTTTGCTTTGCCAGCAAGCGCTATGTCCAATTTAAGCGTTACTGTTGCCGCTGCTACTGGTACAGGAGAATCTGTTCCAATTGCGTTCCAATAGAATTCATCTTTTTGTGTATCGCTATAGTATCTTGTAACGTCGCGCTGTGTGTAAGTGATGACGTATGTCTTCACTCCGCTGACATACGCATTTTTATTACCGATGCGAAGCGTACTGCTATTCTGATGATATTCAAGGTCAACGCCGTGCTCGTCTTTCACCGACTCTAATGCGAAACCCGTTGCGTGCCCATCGTATTTCTTCACAAATTGGCGCGTGATACCGTGATTTTGATCTGGCGGAAAATCTGCGGTAATCGTTTCGATCGTTTTGAGCGTTGAACGGTTATTGCGGTCGCGCCCCAGCTCTAATCGCACGTTGTAATTTGTAATCGTAAAGTTATTTGTATCGCTCGTATTACTGCGCGCCGCCATCGCGCTGCTCGCGCCTAACAGCGCAATCATCACTGCGACAATACTACCAAAGATCGCCCGCTTCATATGCTTAAGTATACTATCGAATAATCAGTCAACCAAATAACAGAACAAGGCGCGCCGCGCCTCTAAAAATATTTGCGTGCGTCAATCCCTTACCATAAGAGTTATAATAGATATTAGTAGCTAAGAGGAGGAAATCCATGAAAGCAGCAATTTTCAAACAACCAGGCTTAGTCGTTTGCGAAAATATTGACAAGCCAACAATACAACAGCCGACCGATGCGATCATTCGGGTGGTGCGAACGTGCGTGTGCGGCAGCGACCTATGGTTTTATCGCGGTATTAGCGAAATGCCGAGCGGCAGCCAAGTCGGACACGAAGGCATTGGCGTTGTCGATCAAGTCGGCGAAGACGTCAAAAATTTCAAGCCAGGCGATTTCGTTATTATCCCGTTTGGACTAAGCGACGGTACTTGCGCAAATTGCCGCGCCGGACATCAGACCAACTGCCTACATGGCACTTGGTATCACACCGGGCAAAGCGAATATTCATACGTACCGCTCGCTGACGGATCGCTGTATAAAATCCCCGACGGTAACTATTCCGACGAACAGCTCGCTTCTATTCTCACTGTTAGCGACGTCATGGGAACTGGCTATCATGCCGCGATCATGGCGCGCGTTAAGCCAGGCGACACCGTAGCAGTCGTTGGTGATGGTGCGGTGGGACTATGCGGCGTGATTGCATCCAAAATGTTGGGAGCTAAGAGGATCATCCTGATGAGTCGACACGACGACCGCCAAGCTCTGGGCAGAGAGTTCGGCGCCACCGACATCGTGGCTGAGCGCGGCGAGGAAGGAGAAGCTAAAGTCAAGGCTTTAACAGAGGAGAATGTCGGCGTCGATGCAGTACTTGAATGTGTCGGCAGTGACACCTCAGTACAAACCGCCATCGCCATCGCTCGTCCCGGCGCCACCGTCGGTAGCGTCGGCGTACCACACGGCGTGACTATTCCCTTCGCTGACATTTTCTTCCGCAGCGTCGGCATTCACGGCGGTCCAGCCCCAACCCGCGCTTATGCACCGCTCCTCCTTGACGCCGTACTGAAGGGCGATATCAATCCTGGGAGAGTTTTCACTTACGCGACCACGCTTGACAATATCAACGAAGCCTACCAAAAAATGGATCAGCGTCAAACAATTAAATCGCTGCTGAAAATTAGCGAAGTTTAGATTAGTTTTATTTAAGATACAAGGAGATTGACTGTCAAACTTTTCGAGTACTGCGTATATAAACTTTGAGCAACTACAGTTTAGTTTCATCATAGTTTCTCTGCTAAATAATCCCGAAGCTTCGCAAATACGTCAACCTCTTCAATTGACGCTAGATATTTCCGCCATTCATCATCATTCAACTCTGCCAAACTCTTGCCTGGAAAGGTATTGTAACCATATACATACAATAATTCTGTCCAACCGTGCAGATTATCGCCGCGGGGCTCATCGGTGATAAACCCGACCTCGTCCGCTGTTAGAATCGTATCGCTTGCACCATCAAAATAACCGAGTCCAAACGAGAATATCGCTCGACGATCTGTTTCGCCCGCCATTAGTTTGATTAAACCTTTGTAGCTAAAACTGTCCAATAGCAATTTAACGAACGGACCCGGAAAACCGCCCAGCGCTGGAATGAAAAAGCCACGGTCGTCGACTACTAATCGCTTGCCTGGAAAAGCGTGCTTAGCCTGCGTAAGCTTTGCTTCAGTAATTTTGCGGATATCCAAGTCGCGCCCCTCGTCGAAGTCGTACTCAAGTCGCTGCAAATCCACTTCAACCGGCACCAACATTTTTTGCAGGCTTATGAACTTCTTAGCATTAGAAGTTACAAAATAAATTTGTTTGTTATTACTCATATAGAATCCTTTCCGCTAAAGCCGCAAACCTGCTCCATAATCGCGTCAACAACTCGCGATGTGAAACTTTACCTAAATCCACCCACTCCACCAGCACACTCTAATCATCGATGCCAAGCAGCTTTTTAGGCTAGTGAATAAACGCGTTGGCAGCTATTTTAGTCATCATTTATCAACCCTATCGCATTCCACCGTTACTATAATACTCAAGAATTCGAATATCTCTCAATACCATAAACTTGGTACGATAAATTGAGTCATATTTTGATTGTTTCAGCTCGCCCAACGACCGCTTCATAACCTCTAAAGCTTGCAACTTGGGTAGCCATACAAATTCCGTCCCCTCATCTTTTTCTTTGTCGGTCAAACTTCTCGAATCAAGCTCATCAACCTTTTTAGCAACATAGACAAATGAAAGTTGCTTGAAATTTTCTTGCGATTTATATTCGACCGCCGTGCCCAACTCTTCAATAATCTCTACCACGCAGCCCAGTTCTTCCCGGCACTCCCGAATAAACGCCGCCGCAGGATCCTCGCCCTCATCAATGCCGCCGCCCGGTAATTTATACTCATTTTTAAGAGTCTTGTGAATCAAGGCAACCTCACCTACACTATTCAATACAATTCCTCGCGCGCCTAGCCGCACTGTCGGCGGCTGTGAATTATCTTTCGATTTTATTCCAATATCCGCATCAGTTATGGTCGCTATTTCTTGCAGCGCGCTGGTATCTTTAGTATTATACGTAAAACTCATTTTTCTCCCTTCGTGCAGAATAGATTTATATATTCATTCACCGTTTGTTGTGTTATATATTATCAGTTTCGTAGCAATACCAGACAAGTATAATTTCAATCCTCTATACTGCTGATATCTAAGTTCAAAAAAATCTCTCGTTTCCATCCCGCGAACTTGCCGTAGCGCATAACGGGCTAACAATATGTCACGGTCTGCAGTTACTTCAATATATGCATCGACATTAGGTAAGCCGTTTTCTCGCAAGAAATTAGTCAATGTCTCACATTCATCTTCCTTGCGTGGATAACCATCTAATAAAACTTTACCCTCACCAGAGAAGCTTTTGCAGATATCATTTTTCAAGAAATCAAGCCCCAACTCAGGAGGCCATGGCTGAGCATTCGCGATGAGACGGCTCGCTCGTTCTTGCAGTGACCTCTTTTGACAACTCCTCACCACACTACCCAAAGACATATAATGAAAATCGCCTAACTCATTTGCAAGTGTCGTCTTGCTGAACACTGAGGCCCAAATAGCGCCACCCGCTTACAACCCTCCAGCTCACCTATCAACTACCACCACCTGCCGCCATCCAAGTGCCATAATAAGCTGACGCGCTGCTTTACCATTGACTACCGCAAACTCATACTCATCAGATTCTAACTTAGCCTGCTTCTGCACTTTTAATGTCAGCAAACTTTTACGGATTCTACCTGACTTAACGTCTAAAATATCCCGCACCCGCATAATTTTTGAACCCGGCTGAATAGGTTCGTCTACCTGCTCCGGCAATAAAAAGACAGTATCAATTTGGTGTTCTTCTTTAAGTGGTGCATCTAGTTTAGGTATCAACTTAGCAAGTAACTCTTTGCGGCTTACCTCAGGTAATAATCTAATTTTTGTTTCAATTTCGATCATAGTCTACTTTTTCTTGCTCCTTAAATTCCATCGTAAAGTTATGTCCGCTTCGATCCATCTTGGTCTTCAAATAGCTTTTATTGTACTCATTTATCGTTGAAGGTAATTTCACAGTTCTACGCACTATCACCCCACTCATATCAGCTGCTATAACTTTCTCCGGATTATTGGTGAAAATCTATAGTTTTAATTTTATAATAGAGGAATATATCACGCAAATAATCATAATCACGCAAGTCGTTCGGGAAATGATTTTCATACTGCGCATCAAATGTATCAAAGCCGTCAATCTGCTGTGAGTTATAGATTTTGATTTTTTGCAAAATACCAATACCGCGCCCCTCTTCTTCAGGATAAATTAGCATCCCGCCGTTCTTGTTAATCATACGCAAAGCGTTCTCCAGTTCTTCACGACAATCGCAACGTTTTGAAGCAAAAATATCCCTCCGTGTAGCACATTGAATGCGTACGCACCGTCGCAACTTTAGGCAACCTCTCTGTACGTAACCCTAGAATTCGCTTGCCGTCGGTTCTACGCGAAAATCCAAACAGTATAAAATTGCCAAAATTCGTAGGCAACGGCGTCTCATCATAAAAATCATAGCTTCGCGTCCAGACCGTCTGGTCTCTTGGCAATTGTGCCAATAGCAAGTGAGTATATCTCTCATCAGTATACAATTTTTCTAGTGGAAAATAGAAAGAACGTTTGCTCAGTGGAATCTCTCTTATATTTGAGCCAGGTTTTACGATAACAACATCAGCATCGTCAATCGAATCAGCAAACCTATAGACTGGTGCACGTAAAATCTTCCGTAGTTCTACCGATACCACTTCTGTCGTTGGCAAAACAAATATTTTCATTACAACTCCTGGTCATTTAAGATGGTCGCGCCAATCAAAAAAAGCGACCACATACTTAGTCGCTAAACTTCTACAAATAAGCTTTGAGACTTATCTGCGCACATGGTTGCATCTTTTGTCTCAAAGCACTATTTGTCTAATGCTTCTTTGTAGAAGTTTAGCAGTTACGATTGCACCAGAGATACAACAAGAAAGAAAATCGTATAGAGTTTTCATTCCCGGCTTTGTAATCAAAGTTATTATTTTGTGACGAGAGCTACAACCCAGTTTTATTCAGGATTTTGCAGCTCTACATGCGATAAATTGCCTTAGTGGTTTCGTCAATCTCACTTTTCAGTTGTGGAAACGGCACGCCTTCGCGCGCTGTCACGCCCTCAAAAATCCAAAACACCCGCTCGCTCCAACCCCAGCCGCACGCCGGTGGCATGCCATATTCCAGCATTTCAACATAGTCAATATCAAGCATCATTGCCTCATCGTCGCCAGCATCGCGCATTCGCTGTTGTTCAATGAAGCGATTCAACTGGTCAATCGGGTCGTTTAATTCCGAGAAGCCATTACCCAGCTCGCTGCCTGCGATAATCGGCTGAAAGCGCTCCACTGTCTGTGGGTTGTCTGGGTTTGCTTTAGATAACGGCGAGATAAACTTCGGCGTGTTAACCAGCCAAACTGGCCCCGCTACACCCTTACGAATATTCTTCCAGAGTTTATCGACGCCGCGCGGGATAGAATCGGTCTTTTCAACTTCTAAGTTATACTCTTTCAATTTCGCCGCTACTTCGCCAATCGTCGTATGATACACGTCTATTCCGTAATGTTTAGCAATGACTGCAGCGTAATCCCAGACTTCCCATTTGCCGCTCATATCAACGTCAAACTGACCAAGCCGAAAGCGTAATGTGCCGAAGGTTTTTTGCAGCACATCTTTATACATCTCTTCCATGAAATGCATACCCTGCCGCCAATCCCAATAAGCAGCATACCATTCCATGGCGATGTGCTCGGGCAAGTGTTCATCGCTGTAGTTCTCGTTGCGAAAACGCGGACCGAGATCGTAGACCTTCTCAAAACCGGCGCCAATTAAGCGTTTGAGAGGCAGTTCATGGCTAATACGCAGGTAAAACTGCCGGCCGTCCAACGCGTCCATGTGGGTAACAAACGGATTAGCATCAGCACCGCCGGTGGTGTGTTCTAATACCGGCACATTCACCTCTGTAAAACCGTGCCGATTGAGATAATCACGCGTCGCTTGCCAAAATTTGCTGCGGCGAATGAAGCGCTGGCGCACTTCGGGATTAACATTCATATCAACATAGCGGCGGCGAAATCGCTCTTCTTTATTGTCGAGTTTCTCCGGCATCGGGCGCAAAGATTTTGTTAACAATCGTAATTCATGCACGCCTACCGACTTTTCACCGGTTTTCGTTGTCACCATTCGACCGGTCGCCTGAACGAAATCGCCAGTGTCAAGCAATTTCAGCTGCTTCATTCCCAATATATCTCGGCTTGCATCCATCTCTGCTACATCATCTTTCTGCAAATACAATTGCACGTCGCCGCTCGCATCACGCAACTTGATAAATGCCAATTTGCCGAAACTGCGAATCGACACAATCCGCCCTGCTACACTGACCGTCTGTCCCACTAGCTCATCAAATTTTTCAACCACTTCAGCGCAGGTGTGCGTCCGCTCTGCGCGCGCCGGATACGGATCAATGCCCAGTTCGCGTAGCGCAGCTAATTTTCGCAATCGTTCGTTCCGATAATCTTGTAATGTCGCCATAATTATCTTTAGTATAACAGATTGGCCATTAGCCCGCATAAAAAACGGTCGCATAGTGCTATGAGCGACCGCTTATGTTTTACCCGCTACTAGGGGAATCTTATGCAATTGATTTAATCGTGTACACCGTCTCGCCTTTTGGCGTCGTGATTGTCGCGGTTTCACCGACCGATTTACCCATCAACGCAGCACCAAGCGGCGATTCGTCGCTAATTTTACCGCCAATCGGGTCAGCCTCAACCGGACCAACCACCGAATATTCCGTTGTCTTCCCATTCGCCTCAATCGCGACGCGGCTGCCAAGACACACTGTATGGTTTGCGCCGCCCTTGATTTCCTCAGCGTTTTGTAAAATATCTTCAATTTCAGCAATGCGTGTTTCTACAAGCCCTTGCTCCTCGCGAGCGCTATCATACTCGGCGTTTTCGCTTAAATCGCCGTATTCGCGTGCTTCGGCAATTTTATCGGCAATTTCGCCGCGACGGCCTTTCAGTTCTGCTAATTCCGCCTCCAGCTCTTTGCGTCCTGCTTGTGTAATCTGATACGTTTTTTTCATGCTTATTACCTCCTGCTTACAGACCCCATCAAGGGATGGCCTAATCCATCCGACTAGTGCTATTGTCCAGCAATTTCGAGTCACCTTGATAAGATTACTTCAGTGTAGCAAGCAGCTCGTCTGTCGTCAAGAGTTGCTGCTTACCGCTTACACGCGCGACAACTTCCCATTTTTTACCGTCAAGCAAACGATCACTTACCGTCACGCGCAGCGGAATGCCCATCAATTCGGCATCGGCAAATTTAACACCCGGGCGCTCATTACGATCGTCATACAATACCTCAACACCTTGCGCCTTAAGCAGCTCGTACAGCTCGTCAGCTGCGGCACGCGATTTCTCGCCAATCTGCACCAAGTAAACTCGCGCCGGCGCAATAGCATCCGGCCATACCAGCCCTTTCTCGTCAGCAAACTTTTCGACGATCACGCCCATAACGCGCGTAATACCAATACCGTAGCTGCCCATGTACGCATACTGCTGCGCGCCATCGCTGCCTGTAAAGACGAGATTCATCTCTTCAGACTTTTGTGTACCGAAATTAAAGATATTACCGACTTCTGCTGTCTTGACTTTTTCTAACTCGCTGCGATCAATGCCAAGCTCTTTTACAGCATCGTCCAGCACTTCCTCGTTCACCGCAATATTCTTACCGCGATGCAAATAGATATAATCCTCGCCCGCTGTGCAAATCGTCTGAAACTCGTGGCTAAATTTCGTAAATGCACCGCCGCTCGCAAATGTTACATACGTATCATCGCCGATACCAAATCGATCATAGCACCGCTTATATGCCTCAATCGCTTGATTGTAGTATGCATCCAAATCTTCTTTCGTCGCATGCACTGAATACATATCTTTCATGATAAACTCACGCCCGCGCATGATACCGCTTTTGGCGCGCAGCTCGTTGCGCAGTTTATTCTGGAATTGATACACGCTGATCGGCAAATCCTTGTAGCTTTTTAGATAACTCCGCAGCAGCTCAACGATCGGCTCTTCATGCGTCCACCCGAACCCAACATCCGTGCCGTCTTGCAATGTAGATTTAAACCACACATCAACAAGCTCATCGCTCCACCGTCCAGTCTCCTGCCATAACTCTTTGCGCTGCAGCGTGCTCATGATTAGTTCTTGGCTACCAATCGCGTTCATCTCTTCGCGCACGATTTGCTTGATGTTCTCAAGTACGCGTAGGCCAAGCGGCGTATATGAATATACACCGGCCATTGTCTTAAAAACAAATCCGGCACGAATCAGCAGCTGCGCGTTGCGCGCCACCTCGTCAGCAGGCGCTTGTTTTGTTGTTCTAGTGAAATTTTTCGATAACCGCATACTCTGTATTGTACCCTACTCTTGAATGTCTGCCTAGCCTCTCATATATGATTACGTTGCTACAAATACAACGTAAAACGCAATGAAATTTTTAATAACATGCACTAAAAAGCCCGCCCAAATATTCCCAGTTTTCTCACGTAATGCGCACATCACCAAACTTAAAGCAAATACATCAACCGCAACGTTCCACTGCATATGCGCCGCTCCAAACAGCGCGCTTACAATCACTGCCGCCAGCCACCATGACAATCGCAACGAGCGCAGCCGCCCGTACAGCACGCCGCGAAATAGCAGCTCTTCAAAGAATGGCGTCGCAATAACAAGCACCAAAAACGCCATCAATAAATCGTACGAATATAGTTTACCAAGCCCCGTGTTCTGCACCTGGTTGACATCAAACCCCGGAATCAATCGCGCAACCGCGAGCAACAGCACAGTTAGCACGAGATACGCAAGCATCCCGACGATACTCAGCCCAATATCGCGCCAATCAAGCAGTCGCCACAGCCCCATATCGCGGCGCGAAAGCGTCTGCCGCAAGCGCCAAGCGCCTGCAAGCAAAAGTGTAATGACAATTATGTACGCCACGACATGTTGTGCTAACACCAACACTGTCTGGTTTGCAAACGGCAAAGCACCAATTTTTTGCAATACCAAGAATAGCCCGCTCGACAAGTATGCCGCTACAACATACGCAGCAGCCATGCCGCCAATCCACGTCGCCACGCCGATCCACTGCGCTTTGTCAAACGCAAGATGCGGCTTCTTGAGCACTACCTTCATAATAATTTCACCACATCTGATATTGTTACCAGCACAACCAGAACCAGAAGCACTAAGAACCCTGTGCCGTGAATTTTTTCTTCGCGCTCCTTAGTGAGCGGTTTCTTCAATAGCCGGAACACCGCCGTCACGAACCACCGCCCGCCATCAAGCGCCGGAATCGGTAGTATATTCATCACCGCAAGCGTGAGCGAAATAAGCGCCGTCATCATCACGACATAGCGCATACCCGCCCGCTCTGCTGCAGGAAACAGGATACCAAATATACTCAAGGGGCCGCCGACGCTTTGACTCGCCGAACTCAACTTTTGATTTGCTTGTTTTTGCGCCGAGTCGTTTGGCATCAGTTTCATTACTAAGCCGGACACGCCATCGCCGATCACCTGCCCCAGCCCTTGCAGCGTGATTCCCGTCAGCTGCATTGTCACGCCAACGCCAACAATTGGCGCGGACCATGTCGATCGCGTTAATCGCTCCTGCGACAAACCTGCGCCCAAATAACCGCGCTTGTCGTCATTCGCGCTACGAAGCGCTACGTGCGCTACCCGTTCCGTACCGTCTCGTTTATACGTCACGCGTACCATTTCGCCCTTATGCGCTGCAGACACCTCTGAGAGCTGCGCACTCGTCTTAATTTTTTCGCCGTTCACAGAGATAACTGCATCGCCCGATTTCAGCCCTGCATTTTCCGCCGGCAAGTCTTTCTCAATACTTGCAAGCACAACGGGATTATAGATAACGTGCGTATCGCTCGCCACTGTAAACTGGTGCGGAACAAGCTGCGGCAAACCAAACCATGCTAAGATCGTCAGGAGTATTACCGCAGTTAGCCAGTTCATCATTACACCAGCGAGTAAAATTTTTGTTTTTTGCCAAAATGTCGCCGCACCGTAGTCGCCAGGTTTTTTATCATCGTCATGTTCGCCTTGTAATTTTACAAACCCACCAAGCGGCAACCAGTTCACACTATATACGACATTTTTGCCAAGAAAACTTTTCTTTACGTTCTTTTTATACGCCGCTGGCGGAAATCCGATACCAAATTCCTCAACACGCACACCATTCCGGCGCGCCACCAGCGCATGCCCTAGTTCGTGCAATACCACCAAAACCGTGAGTGCAATGACCCCTATCACAATACCCCATACTAAATTCATTTACCCTCCAAATCGCCGTGATCGTTTTGCGTATTCTTTTAGTATAGCGGTTACGTCGCGCTTTGTCATGTCAGGCCAAGCTTTTTTGATAAAGATCAGCTCGCTGTAAGCACTGCGCCACAGCATGAAATTGCTTAAGCGCTGTTCGCCGCTCGTCCGGACAATCAAATCACATGGCGGTACATCGGGTGTATATAAGAATTGCTCAAAGATCTGCGCTGTAACTTTTTTCTGCGCCGACAATGTTTTACGCAGCCGATTCACTGCATCAATAATCTCTTGGTGCCCGCCATAGTTGAACGATAAAATGACCGTACCATTTGTTAAGTCTTTCGTCGCTGTTTCTGCCTTATCAATTGCCTTCTTGACGCGCCGGCTTAAGCGTATGCGCGTTCCTGCTACACGCAGCCGTATACCACGCTCGACAAAAACCGGCAAATCTTCCGATAATAATTTCACGACCAAATCCATCAGATACTTCACCTCCGGACCGCTTCGGTGCCAATTTTCGGTGCTAAATATATACGCGCTCACGTACGGCACGCCGCGGTCAATCGTATCAAGCACGATGTCTTTAACTTTCTCGTACCCAGCCTCATGCCCTGCCTGCGAATCAAGCCCGCGCGCTTTCGCCCAACGCCGGTTGCCGTCAACAATATAGCCGACGTGTGTCGGAATACTACCTCGCTCGCTCATTTAGATCGTTAAGATATCCTTTTCTTTCGTCTTGAACATTGCTTCCAGTTTGTCTTGAAATTCGCCCATTAAACGGTCAAATTCTTTTTCAATCGTTTTCAGATCGTCTTCGGACAGTTCTTTTGCTTCTTTCATGCGTTTTGCTTCTTTCAAGCCTTCTTGACGAACATTGCGCAGAGCAATCCGCGCCTCTTCAACCTTTTCGCCCGCCTGCTTCACAAGTTGCTTACGCCGCTCTTCAGTGAGCGCCGGCACAGGCACGCGTACAACGCGGCCGTCATCGCTCGGATTAAACCCTAAGCTTTGGTCAGTACGAATCGCCGCCGCAATCGCCTGAATATTACTCGGGTCAAACGGCGTAATCTGCAACAATTGCGCTTCCGGCGCCGTCACGTTTGCCACCTGATTGAGCGGCATCAGCGTACCGTACGCCTCTACTCGGATGCCATCAAGCATATTTGGGTGCGCCCGACCAGTGCGAATCTTCGCAAGTTCCGCCTCAAAGTGTTCTAACGCGCTTGTCATTTTTAATTCATATTCATCTGTACTAAACATATTACCTCCATTTCCTTCTAGTATACTAATTTATTTGCGCAATTCCCAGCAGCGACGCGCGCCGGCTATATCCGTCGCGCAGCACATACGCCGAACGGAAGTCTTCGCGGTATGGAACTTCGCGGTACGCCCGTGCATCGTAGATCAGCCACACGTCAAGCGGAACATGCGGGCGCTCCGCCACACGCTGCCCAATTGTGTGATATAAGCGAAACAACGCATCAGTACTATGAAATGTCATAAACGGTATAAAGGGGATACCGACAATATCATAAGGTTTTTTGCGGTCAATAGTGTACGGCAATCCGCCTACCTCTTTTATCTTCTTAACAAATGCAGCCCTCCCGCGTTCCGACACGAATTTCCGCGACTGTAAACCGCATACAATTATATCTTGATACATGTATCTGTGCAAAAATACAATATCAATATAACGCGAAATCTCGTATGTCTTAATACGATCTGGCGACATGCCGACAAACGGATTATCGGCAAAATCATATTGATACGCCGGGATATTGAGATGCATAATTCCATCTGTATCTTCGCTCAGTTGATCGCGTAATTGCGCCAACTCATCATCAACATCTTTATGATTATCAATTCGCTCATGATCAAGAAATACTTCACTTTCATGACGCAAATCAACGTCGTCTTTGTCCGACTCGTGTTCGTCAGGTATCCATTCCGGATTCGGAGTGAAATTAAAGCTGCTCTCAAAGTTTCGCGGCATATCTCTATCATATCAAAATACCCCGCGTAAAATCACGGGGTATTTGGCGTTAACGACCGCCAGTTGAAACTAATTTGATGAGTCAACAATCTCAGCTGTGTTTTCAACTAACTCTCCGAGGATAATTGCCACATTATCTTCAACTATTTGAGCATAATCTGCGACCCGCTCGCTAAGCCACTCATCAATCTCTTCTGGCGACACGTTATTCTCCTGCATCGCAATCAACTGTTCTAGCTGTGCTTCATCAAGTGAATCAGCTACTTCCTCGCCTATCCGTAAACCAATCGTCTCTTCTGCATGTTGTATTAATGCATCCATCTGATCGTCGGGTAAATCTATACCTATTGAATTAAGCTGCGTCTTCGTGATAGCGTGTGAAACTGTAACTTGAGAATTGTCCATATATTTCTCCTTTTTATTATATTTATTATATTTATTTTAGCTACTGCACTTTCCACTGGGGTAAATTATACGTGCTTATCCTTAATTTAACAAGCCTAATCTCCCGTCTCACCACTAGAGCTATTTAGAGCTTTTTCGATTTTTTCACTATCTGACTCCACCTTACGAGTTAGCAGAGCTGGCGTAATTCTATCAAGCTGATTGACAAAAAGTGTTGTAAGCTTTTCTGTGCGATTTCTCCTGAGACCCTCTCTTCCCAGCTCTTGTCCATACCGCAGCCGCCTACGTCTTGCAGCCTGACGAGCTCGCGCTTTTGTCGCATCTTCCGCAATACCTTTTCTCGCAGCATTGCCTTCATCGCCTAAACTCTCCAGACCTCTACTAGCTTTACGCAGCCTCCTCAGATTTTTTGACTCGTCAATTGCCTCTTGATGAACTACCTTCTCGCTATTAATGGAGTTCACTCTACGTCCTCGCGCCGCCATACGAGCTTTTTTGCGCTGAACAGCATCAATATACGCAGCCTCAATACCGTTTTTACCTCTTTCAAATAGACCGCTAATTGATTCTGAAAAATTTCTAGCTTTAGCTCTTCCTTCAGCAGCCGTTCTTGAAGCTTTCTCTCTCGCATTAGCTGCTGCAGTTCTAGCACTGTCCATAGTCTCACGCGCCATAGTCTTTGCAGAGCTGGCTGCGCTTTGTACAGTCTCCATGCCGCTAGCAGCCATCCTACCTGCCCCTGCAACAGCATCAATACCCAAGCCAACTCCGGCAAAGCCAGCTTTAGCTGCCGTATCAAGCATGTTTTTAGCCTTGCTGCCAACATTACGCTCGCGCAAAAAACCGCTAAAGCCTTTTGTTACCCTATCTCTAAGCCCTCTTAAACGTTCGCCAACTTTCTCAACAGCTTCTTGACCACGCTCAGCTCGTGCCTGATATGTACTTTTTTCATGTCTACCCATATTTTTCTATTATCCTTTTTACTTTATATTTTTTTGGTTTGCTATCGCTAACCTGTTACACTTTCAATACTATCATAAAATTTTAATAATGTCAATAAAGTTTTACAAAAATACTATTATACAATAAAAGTACTCACTATACAGAGAGTACTTTACTTTACTTTACTTTACTTTACTTTACTTTACTTTACTTTACTTTACTTTACTGGTCTACTCAGTCACGCCAAGCTCAATCCGCTTAAATTGGCTGACGCGCACATTCTCACCGCGCAGCACAATTTGTTCTTTGATAAGCTCGCCGACAGTTTTGCTGTCATCAAGCACAAACGCCTGTTCAGCCAATACCTGTTCAGCAAAATATTTTTTGAGTTGTCCGTCGACAATCTGCTCGCGCATAGCTTCTGGCTTACTCTTTAGGCTCTCACTTTCAAGCAACTCAGCTTTTTTCGCTTCGTAAACGTCGCTCGGAATATCGTCCATTGTAGCGTATTTCGGCGCCATCGCCGCAATCTGCATAGCGATTTGATGGGCAAACTCCTTAAATTCCGGTAAGCGCGCCACAAAATCGGTCTCACAGTTAACCTCAACGATCACGCCAATTCGCCCCGAATGCACATAGCTTTCAACCAACCCTTCGCGTGTTTCGCGGTCGCCTTTTTTCTCTGCTTTAGTCAAGCCTTTTTTGCGCAGTGCTTCAAGCGCTTTGTCAAAATCGCCATCTGCTTCAACCAACGCTTTTTTCGCATCTGTCAAACCGATGCCGGTTAGTTCCTTCAGCTTCTTAATATCTTCAATCGTTACAGCCACGATGCCCTCCTAATTCTCTTTATTCTTACCTTCGGTAATTGCCTGCACAAAGTAGTCTGCAAGCAATTGCAGCCCCTTGATTGCATCATCATTGCCTGGAATCGGATACTCAACACGCGACGGATCTGCATTTGTATCAACGATACCAACCACCGGAATATTAAGGTTGCGCGCTTCATTAATTGCATTTGTATCAGCAAGAACATCAAACACAACAAGCGCTGCCGGACGCCCGTTCATATCCTTGATGCCGCTATACTTCAAATTCAAGCTATCAATCTCTTCCTGGAAACGTTGGACTTCCAACTTGTTGTAGCGTTTTTCTAAATCGCCCGACGCCATGCGGCGCTCTAAATCCTTAAGTTTTTTCACCTGGGCGTTTGTTGTCGCGACGTTCGTCAGCATACCGCCAATCCAACGTTCAGTAACATACGGCATGCCAGTCTGCTCGGCAGCAGCCTTTGCGATCGCTTTTGCCTGCTTCTTCGTACCGACAAACAAGATCGGCTTACCTGTCGCTGCGACTTTTGTCAAGAACGGTAACGCTTTATCAAGCGCTTCAACCGTTTTTGTTAAGTCAATAATGTGCGACCCTTGCCGCTTACTGTGAATATATGGCGCCATCTTTGGATGCCACCGGCTTGTTTTGTGCCCAAAATGGACACCAGCTTCAAACAAAGCCTTGATATCTACCTGTACGGTCATACCTGCTACTCCTTTACCTCACCCGCCATGATATGGAGTTTTTTTTGACGGGTTGTGTCGTTAAAAATTAATTACTTTTTTATTATACCATGTGCATGCGTTTTATCAATAGAAATTCAACACCTTCAGCATCCCTAAGGCAAACTGTAAACCATAAATACTATAAGTCGTAGTACTATCTAGCGACGCGCTTCCCTTAACCCCCGCAAAAAACCGCCAACAACATATCTGTAGTTGGCGGTTTAGTTAGTTAGTTAAATTAGTTGCTTAGCTTAGTTAATTAGTTATTTTGCTTAATTAGTTGCTTAGCTGATTAATAGCTAGTATCTTACTTAACCTGATTAAGTTATCGATCGCTCTCTTCAGGATGGCTGCCAATGGTGTCAACTCTAGCTTCTAGGTTGCCGTTGTCTGTTCGGCATACCGTTACGTTAACAGGAGCATCCTTGTCGACAGACCCACCGTGCGCTTCATTGAGCCTTGCTTGCTGCGCTTGAGCATCATACTGAACAGCAGTTGTGCGTTCTTTGCCATCTTCTTCGTTGATGCCATTTGAAAGCTTATTAATCGCATCGCTACTCTCTTTAAGCGTAGTCTGCTCTGAAACACAAGCAAGTTCTTTTGGAGCATTATCGGTATTGTCTTCGTGAGACAAACTGTTAAAGCCGAGTACTGCTCCTGCTGCTACCATTCCTACAGCAATCTTAGTACGTAGACGATACCATAATGGTGCCTTGTACGTATCGTTATGGTTGTTATTTGAATATTTCCTCTCTAAACTACTCATGGTTTTCATTGTAACACAGGATGGATATTTTGTCAAGTATATGTCTGCGTTGCGTAATGTCGGTACGATCAACCAGTATGGAAGCGGGCGCAAACCACGATACATTAATAGGATGGGTCTTTGCTGTACCTAATTAATTTAACCTATTAGGGCCAACTCGCTTTCGTCCTTTTGGACTCATCAGCATAGGCACGCACCTATGGAGCGAATATGACAAGCAGATCAGAGAGAAAGGCGGGAATAAACAAACCCGGGCAAAGTCTAAGGCTGCAGGGTCATATTCGCCCCCCCTCCTGGATAACGTGGTTAGGCTTGCGCCACCACGTTATTCAGGTAGTAATCCAACGCCTCCTCAGGCGCTGGGGTGACGAGGAGAGAGCCTCCTCGCCACGAGGGCTGGTGGTTGGAGAGAACCTCCAACCACCAAAAAGCGACGGCATCTACGACGCCAGAATACGTCTCCATCTTACTGACGTGCATATACATGGTGATGACGTTACAGAAATAAGACAGAAGATGTCTCTTAAGGTCTTCTACCTCCCTTCTCGTCTCGCGCGAAGAGGGGGTAAGTCCCCTAAGAACGCAGCACACTGCGTCCTGAGAGAAGAACCGAGCGTCGATGTTGTTGGTGGCCATGGTGGCCACCCCCTCTCTTCAGATTGCTTGTCAATGAACACTTTTGGAGAGTCCTTCGTAATGCAGGATGCATTGAACTCTCAACAAAAGCTGATATATTATATACCATACTTGCCGCCTAAAGTCAATACTTTCGTACCAACCCACCACCTTTGCAACCAAAAAGCAGGCCTCGTAAACTGTAGTTACAACAA
>ERZ773043.122-NODE-122-length-40504-cov-6.226804_pt1 | contig 40504 bp, 49 predicted proteins | sample MGYA00580636_ERZ773043 | MGnify/ENA primary metagenome ERZ773043 (study PRJEB29015, sample SAMEA2737992) | human oral metagenome | biome: human oral; feature: human-associated habitat; material: dental | place: China | collected 2065 ...
AACCGTTAAACTATCTTGCCAAAGGACAATCTGAGACCGCCGGTACTTGCTTTATTAAGCCGTCAGGTGAAGATAAAGCTTAGTACCGCTGCGAGGTTTTAGTTAAGAGAGCGTGTCCAAAGCAAGATATGTTTGTAACGGTTTATGTGATAGACAAATAATTATATCCACGCTCCGTCCACCCCTATTATCTGCCCGTTTATATAAGAAGGGGCACCTGCAAGGTAATAAACAAGATCGGCGACTTCATCTGCTCTACCTATGCGCATGGCAGGTATTGAATTTATAATATCCTCTTTTTCACTTTCATCAAAAGAGGAATTCATATCAGTGTCTATCATTCCGCAGGCTATTGCATTTACTTGAATATTACTAGGTGCAAGCTCTTTAGCCAATGCCTTGGTAAATGAATTAACAGCACCCTTACTGCTTGAATAAGCAACTTCACAGGAAGCCCCTACATTTCCCCATACGGATGAAATATTAATAATTTTACCGAACTTATTTTTAATCATGGCTTCTATGGCTAATTTTGAACAGTTAAATACAGAATTAAGATTGGTTGAAATCACATAATTCCATTCATCAAAACTCATATCTTGCAGCAGTCCTATATGGGAAATACCTGCATTATTAACCAGAACATCTACACTGTTAAAGTGATCATATGTCAGTTTATACATTTCTTTGGCAGTATTATGATCGGACACATCTCCTACAAAAGATATGCAATTAGCCCCCATACCAAGCAGTTCTAATCTAAGTTTGTCCAATAATGTTTTGTTAGTCTTACAATTTATGCATATATTATAATTTTGTGAAGCAAACTTAAGAGCTATAGCTCTTCCTATACCTCTTGAAGCTCCTGTTATAACTACAGTTTTATTTACTTTCATAAAATTCCTTTCATAGCCTATTACGATAATTTAAAGGTAATTGTTTTAAGATATATATTTTGTTATACTCTGCTATATTGATTTTGTAAAGTTATTATAGACTTAAGTTTAGAAATGTGTGAAAAAGAGTATGAAAAATATTGGTAAATTTTTAATAATTCTTATTATGTTAATATTTGTAAATAAAGTCAGAGCCTATGCGGATATGAATCTTGAAGTAAGTGCCAGTGTATCGGGTATGTCTGTGGCACTTAATAATTTTTATGCAAGGAATATAAGTCCTGAGGAAGAGTTGGTAAAGTCGCTTAGAGAGGCTTCAAGCTCAGGTTGGGATGATGAATTTGCACTTAATCATGTTAATGAATTTGTAAGAGAGGTAGAAGAAAAGGAAAGCTTAAGACTTATTGAAAATCCTGATTATAATGGTTTGGTACTGGCGTATGCCAATGATTACGAAAACCTGTATGAGTCGCCTGATACAAACTCTGCAGTACTTGGAAAGTTATACAAGAATTCGGTAGCAAAGGTACTTGAAACAACGACCGTTAATAATGATAAATGGTACAAGGTAAGTTCAGGAAGTCTTACTGCTTACATAAGAGCCGCTCAGGTACTTGGTAAGGAAGAGCTGGGGCTTGATGACAGTGAGATCACTCACAGTTTTGCAACTATAATAAATACCGACAATCTAAGACTTAGATCAAAACCGGATATAGATGCAAGAACCCTTACACTGCTTTCCGAAGGTGCTACCTATAGTGTGATCGGAGAAGACGGTGATTTCTTAAAACTACAGGTAGATGATGATTTGGTAGGCTATGCATTTAAGGACTATATGAGTGTGGATACTAAATTTAATGAGGCAATATCAATAGAAGAAGAAAATACTATGTTGGCTGAGAAAAAACAAAGGGAGAAGGAAGCTCAGGAAGCTATAGCCAAACTTGAAAGTGACAGAGCCAAAGAAAGTTCTGCACAACTTGCTAAAAATAGTGAAAGTGTAAAAGAAACTACAAAGAAAGAGGCTGAGAAGAAAGAAAGTACAAAAAAAGAATCAAAAACAGAAGAAAACACAACAAAAGAAAGTACTAAAAAAGAAACCGAGACGAGTACTGCATCAACAAAAGCTAAGGAAACAACTGCCCAAGAGACCAAACTTGCAGATAATACTACTGTAGAAAAAAGCAAAAAAGAAACTACTAAAAAAGAAACTACTAAGCAGGAAACGGAAAGTAAAAAGTCTAAGAAAGAAACCAAGGCGGCTACAGTTCCTGCCGGGGGTGACGAAAGAGAGGCTATAGTAGCCTATGCCAAGCAGTTTTTAGGAAACCCCTACAAATACGGAGGAACAAGTCTTACAGAGGGGTGTGACTGTTCAGGTTTTACCATGCAGGTATATTCGAAATTCGGTTACAGCATAGGTAGAGATTCCAGAACACAATCTAATGCTTCGGGCAGCAGCATAGATGCGGGCAGTTTAAAAAAGGGAGATTTGATTTTCTATGCAAGTGAAGATACAATCAATCATGTAGGTATCTATATAGGAGACGGAAAGATAATTCATTCAAGTAATGCAAGAACAGGAATAACCATATCTCCGGCAAATTACAGAAGTCCTGCAAAAATATTAAATATACTGGATTAAGAGGTAATATATATGAGATTAGATAAGATAATAAAAGATTTGCTAAAAAAGGTATGGTGGTGGCAACCTATAACAATACTTTTGCTGATTGCCGTATTTGGAGTGTACGCAGGAAATAACTCAGGCGAAAAGACAGACTATGCAACAGAGGTCAATTCCGACGAAAGTATACTTAGTATAGCCGAGTCTACAAGTGCATATTCCGGCGATGAAGTACGCATAAACGAGAGTGAAGAAAGTGTTTTAGAAACCGAGACGGATACACAGAGTCAGGAAGAAAATCCTTCTCAAGCCTCAGCAATCGATATAAGAGAAGACGGAAACTATACTTCCAAAGAAGAGGTTGCACTGTATATACATACTTATAATAAGCTGCCTATTAATTATATTACAAAAAAACAGGCGGAGGAACAAGGCTGGGATTCAAGCAGCGGTAACTTAGATGAGGTACTTCCCGGCATGAGCATAGGAGGAAGCAGTTTCGGTAACTATGAATCAAAACTGCCAAAGGCAAACGGAAGACAGTATTATGAGTGTGATATAGACTATGAGGGAGGGTATAGGAACAGTAAGAGATTAGTTTACTCTAATGACGGGCTGATTTTCTATACCGAGGATCATTATGAGAATTTTGAGCAGTTATATTAGTTTTGTAAGATATAAAATCAACTAGTGTATAGTATCATTGACATTTAATTAATATCAGCGATAGCAGAGTAGATCTTAATTCTCTTTGACTATATATGTTACAATCTATTGACAAAGTAGTAATAAAGCTAGATATCAACGATACATTACACTGGATACCCTGATTATTTTATAAGTTAATATTGTTAAATATCGTAAACAAGCCGCAGACTGCACTTTACCGTATTTTGCGGATATTTGACAATATCACCCGGACCACGGAGCGAATAACTTTATATTGCTGAACTTGCGTATTATACGACCTGTGGCTGTGCAATAAATAATGGAGTGTATTTTATTAAGTTTAAAAAAGTTTTTGAATATGGGAGTTTTTTGCAAATGGATAGTAAGGTCTTGTATTTGGATAAATTTGGAGATAAAAAAAAATTGCATAGATATATAGCGTCAGTACTTGATTTTCCTAAGTATTATGGCGGTAATCTTGATGCTCTTTATGAGGTTTTAACTGATATGACTAATGATATTTGCATTAACATAGTGTTATCGGATAAGGATAATTACTATGCCTTAAGACTTATAGATGTATTTATGGATGCGGCTAAAGCTAATTCTCATATAACAATTAGTCTGGGTGATGCAGATGAGTAAAAGCGAGTGGTTTTTGTATACCAAGCGAGGGGATTTTGATGGCATAGCAAAAAAGTATAATATATCACCGTTGTTAGCTAAGATTATTGTGAATAGAGGTATTGCAGAGGACAGTATAGGAAACTATCTTGGTGCCCTTAAATGTAAGTTAAATAATGCACATGATTTTAAAAATATTGATAAGGCAGCTATATTTATTAAGGAATATATAGAAGGCGGAAAAAAGATAAGAGTGGTGGGAGACTATGATATTGACGGCATATGCTCAACCTATGTACTTATATCCGCCTTAAGGTATCTTGATGCCGATGCGGATTATGAGATTCCGGACAGGATAAAGGACGGCTACGGTATCAATGAAAGTATTATCAAAAAATCTTATGAAGACGGCTGCGATCTGATAATAACCTGTGATAACGGTATAGCGGCATTTGGAGCATTGGAACTTGCCGCTAAACTTGGAGTAAAGGTAATAGTAACCGACCACCATGAGGTATTCAGGGAAGATAACAAGGATTTGCTGCCAAGGGCTGATATGATAGTAAATCCCAAGCAGGAAGATTGTTCTTATCCTTTTAAGCAGGTGTGCGGAGCTTTTGTAGCGTATAGACTGGTGGAAGTTTTGTATGAGCTGTTTTCGATACCTAAAAATGAAATAGAAAAGTTTAAAGAATTTATTGCCATAGCTACGGTAGGTGATGTGATGCCTTTGATATCCGAGAACAGAATTATTGTAAAACAAGGCTTGGAAAGAATAAAGCTGAGTGAGAATATAGGTCTTAAGAGTCTTATAAAGGTATGTGGCATAGACAGTAAAAATATTAACAGCTACGATATAGGCTTTATATTGGGACCTTGTTTTAATGCAAGCGGAAGACTTGAAAGTGCAAAATTATCGCTCAAACTACTTCTTACAAATGATGAAAAAGAAGCTGTTGAGCTTGCCGAGTATATAAAAAGTCTTAATGATGAGAGGAAGGTGCTTACACAAAAGGGCGTGGAGTTTGCCATAGAACTTGTGGAAAGTAAGTATATAGATGATGATATAATAGTTGCCTATATAGGAGACTACCATGAATCACTGGCAGGTATTATAGCAGGAAGGCTTAAAGAAAGATATAAAAAGCCCTGTTTTGTAATTACGGATACTGAGGAAGGTCTTATAAAAGGCTCTGGAAGATCAATAGAAGCTTACAATATGTTTGAAGGTATAAGGGCGGCTGACAGCCTTTTGACAAAGTACGGCGGACATCCTATGGCAGCAGGTTTAAGCCTTGAAAAAGATAAGCTTTCAGAGTTTAGAAAACTGTTAAACAGTAATTCCGAACTTAAAGAAAGTGATTTTGTAGAGAAGATATGGATAGATATAGCCTTGCCTTTTGCTTACTTAAATGAAAACTTTGTTAAAGAATTAAGCTTGCTTGAGCCTTTCGGTCAAGGCAATCAAAAGCCGAACTTTGCTCAAAAGCAGGTGGAAATTCTAAATCTTAGAGTATTCGGTCAAAATAGAAATGTAGTAAAATTAAGGTGTAAGGATAGCTTCGGAACAGGAATAGATGCACTTATTTTTACCGATGGAGATGAATTTATCAAAGAGCTTGGAGATAAAAGGCTGTTTGATATTATATACTATCCTAAAATAAATGATTTTAACAATAAAATAACAGTGCAGATAGTTATAAGAGACTGGAAATTTAAGTACTGATGCAGTATAATAGATTTTTGTGGTCATTAATTGACAAATTTTTAAAGTGTGAGGAGATTAAGACTTATGGTAAGGGAGAGTATAGAATTTGTAGTAGGTCATGACAAAGAAGTCGGAGAGGCTATAAAAAAAGAATGGTTAAGACAGAAGAATAATCTGGAGCTTATAGCTTCTGAGAATATAGTGTCTGAGGCGGTTATGGCAGCCATGGGAAGTGTGCTTACCAATAAGTATGCGGAAGGATATCCGGGAAAAAGATATTATGGAGGCTGTGAGGCGGTTGATATAGTTGAAAATATAGCTATAGAAAGAGTAACTAAACTTTTTGGTTGCGAGTATGCCAATGTTCAGCCGCATTCGGGAGCGCAGGCAAATATGGCAGTATTCCTTTCAATGCTCAAGATAGGAGATACTGTTCTCGGTATGAACTTAGAACATGGCGGACACCTTACTCATGGTTCACCGGTGAACTTTTCAGGCCAAAACTATAACATAGTTTCATACGGTGTAGATGATAAGGGATATCTTGATTATGAAGATTTGGAAGCAAAGGCTCTTAAGCATAAACCGAAACTTATAATTGCAGGTGCCAGTGCCTATGCAAGAACCATAGACTTTAAAAGATTTAGAGAGGTTGCCGATAAGGTAGGAGCCTATCTGTTAGTGGATATGGCACATATAGCAGGGCTTGTGGCAACTGGACTGCATCCAAGTCCGTTCGGATATGCCCATGTAGTTACAAGTACTACACATAAAACCCTTAGAGGTCCAAGAGGAGGCATAATACTTTCAAGCAATGAAATTGCCGAGAAGTTTAACTTTAATAAGGCTATATTTCCGGGGACACAGGGCGGACCTCTTGAGCATGTAATAGCGGCTAAGGCGGTATGTTTTGGTGAGGCGCTTAAAAGTGATTTTAAGGATTATCAAAAGCAGGTACTGGCAAATGCCAAGGAATTGGCAGCAAGCCTTGTAGAAGAAGGAGTTAAAGTACTTACCGGCGGAACGGATAACCATCTTATGTTGCTCGATCTAAGAGGAAGCGGCGTAACCGGCAAGGAGCTTCAGATAAAATGTGATGAGGTCAATATCACACTTAACAAAAATACCGTGCCTAATGACCCTGAGAGCCCATTTATTACCAGCGGTGTAAGAATAGGAACCCCGGCAGTTACTTCAAGGGGATTAAAAGAAAAGGATATGAAGAAAGTTGCAAAGCTTTTAGCTTTGTGCATAAAAGATTTTGATAACAGTAAGGAGTACATAAAATCCGAGGTTGAAAAAATGTGCGCAGAGTATCCTATATATTAGATTAAAAGAAGGATAAGCAGATGAAAAAGTTAGAAGAATATATAAGAAGTATTGTTGACTTTCCTGAAAAAGGAATAATATTCAGAGATATTACCAGTATATTGCAAGATGCCGATGGACTTGCACTGGCAATAGACGGTATAAGAAAAGAAATTAAGGATTTGGATTATGATCTGATAGTCGGACCTGAATCAAGAGGCTTTATATTCGGTGTTCCGGTTGCCTATGCAGAGCATAAACCATTTATACCTATCAGAAAAGAGGGTAAGCTTCCCTGTGAAACTATAGGTGTGGAATATGAGCTTGAGTATGGCAAGGCTAAGCTTGAAATACATAAAGATGCTATTAAAAAAGGTCAAAAGGTTGTTATTGTAGATGATCTGATAGCTACCGGAGGAACTACCAAAGCCATGATAGAACTGGTAGAAAAGCTCGGCGGAGAAGTGGTTAAACTTATTTTTATTATAGAACTTAAGGGCTTAAAAGGAAGAGATAAAATAAAAGGATATGACGCAACCTCACTTGTAAGTTATGAAGGAAAATAGTTTAAGTATTAATGAGTATAACGAGCGTTATGCCGAGAACGGACTAAGGCACGGTTATACTACGGGTACCTGTGCCACAGCTGCGACTACAGCCGCTCTTATGACTTTGATGAAGGAGGAAGTGGCTTTAGTTTCTGTTGATACTCCGGCAGGCATCAGGCTGAGTATAGAGGTTGAAGATAGAAGGCTTGATAAAGACAGTGCCTTTTGTAGTGTAAGAAAGTTTTCGGGTGATGATCCGGATATTACAGACGGCATAGAGGTATGTTCAACAGTAAGCTATATTGAGGATGCTTCTTTTGAAGGAGTAGAGGTTGATATAGATGGAGGTATAGGTGTAGGCAGGGTTACTAAAAAGGGACTGGATCAGCCTATAGGAAATGCTGCAATCAACTCAACACCCAGAAGAATGATCAAGGAGCATGTTGAAGAAATAGCTAAAAGGTATGGCTTAAGGGGAACAATAAAAGTAGTGATTTCCGTACCCGAGGGTGAAGAAAAGGCTAAAAAGACCTTTAATCCTAAGCTTGGGATCATAGGCGGTATATCAATACTCGGAACTACAGGTATAGTTACCCCTATGAGTAAAAAAGCCCTTATAGATACTATTAAGGTAGAGCTTAAGGTAAGGCTTGAAAGTTCCGATATAATAGTAGGAGTACCGGGAAACTATGCGATAAGTTATTCCAATGCAAATTACGGAATATCTATGGAGCTGCCGGTGGAATTCAGCAATTATATAGGTGAGACGCTTGATTTGGCAGTTAATTTAAGAGCCGGCTCTATACTTTTAATAGGTCATATAGGAAAGTTTGTAAAAGTGGCAGCAGGAATTATGAACACACATTCCAATGAAGCCGATGCCAGATGCGAGATTTTGGCAGCCCATGTATTAAAGGCAAAATTTAAGACTGTAAAGGGACTTAATATAGACTTATCCACAGAAAAAGCAGAAAGTACAGAACTTAAGCTTTATCGTTATGAACTTGCAAAAAAGATGCTTGAGAGCAATACGACAGACGAAGCTGTGGATATACTTGTTGCAGAAGGTATAGTATCCGAGGTGGCAAGCTCTATAGTAAAAGATATGCACTCCCATGTGTACCGCCGTATAAATAAGGCGGTTACTTTAAGGGATAAGCTTGGAAAGGCTGACGGAAGTGAGAGTGCTGCTTATATGCAAAACTTTAAGCTAGGTGTAATTACTTTTAATAATAATTATGGAGAGCTTGCAAGATATGGAGATGTAGAGGAGATACTTGAGCGGATAAAAGGAGCTTAGAATTAAATAAAGTTTAATTCTGACCTAGAATAAGTATTATTGTAAAAATGCCTATAAATAGCCTGTTTTAAGGCTTTGTAGGCATTTTTTAATGCTATAAAAAGATAAAAATTCAAAGCTGAAAATAGCAAAAAATAAGGCTTAATAATAACAAATAATAACAACTATAAGAGTTTAATTTTTTCTATCTCTTTTCTTAAGCTCTCAATATCTCTATGACCATACACCAAATTTGTTACATCTTGAAAAGCATGACCTAACATCCTTTTCTTATCATTTTCATTTACATTGTATTCATCACACAATTTTGCAAATGTGTGCCTACAATCATGCGGAGTATGATATTCAATACCCTTGCTTTCAAGATATCTTTTTAATCTAATTCTGAAAATAGATGTAGATATTTTTAATATATGTCCGTCTCTTTTAATTCTTTTATCTACTAAATCAATTATGGCAGAGTGTATAGGTACTTGTCTGTTCTTACCTGCTTTTGTTTTAGATCCTCCGGTTAGGATCATATTCTCTAAATCCACATTCATTGTTTTGTATTCATTTATTCTAAAGCCGGTGTATATCATAATGATCAACATCTCTGCAACTTCATTATTGCTATCTTCCATAAATAGCTTTATATCATCATTGGTAAAAGGGATGCCTTGTTCATCATCATCTGCTGTATTTATCTTAAGATGCTTAGAATAATCTTTATCAATAAGCTCTATTACATCAGCATATGCATACATCTGTTTTATAAGACTGACTATAAGTTCTTTACTTGCATGTTTAAGAGTGCAGGCATCAACTACCGATTGCAAATCATTGTGTCTTAATTCTGTAAATGTTCTATTGTGTAGAACACTACAATTTTTATAGGCTACTTTTGTTGAATTTTTGGAGGCAGCAGAAAATACTCTTTTTGTTTGCTCATACTTATATTTGTAGTATTCTTCATATAGTTCAGAAAAAGTAATGCCCTTTGATTGATTACTTAATTTTAGTGAGAAACGATTTAATATATTATCAACTATTTTATTTATATCAGCTTGAGATATATTGTCATCAGGTAACATTTTTGTTATATCTTTGCCCTCTTCCCATGTGCCGGCATGCCACATAAGAAGTACTGACATACCTGACATCCAATCAGGTACATACGCTATAGGTTTATCATACTTAGTGCGTCCTATGCTGTCTACAGCTTTTGTAGGGGCTAATACAGCGTAGGGATTGGTTCTGTTTTTGCCAAGATACCTTATGCTGCCGAAACCGTTTCTAAGTCTAGGATGTTTATTTTTCTTAGGTCTTGCCATACCATATCCTCCTTTTTGGGTATAAAAAGAACACCAGTTCAGAGTGTGAACAAGGTGTTGCCTGTGGTATAATATGGCTTGTTAGTGATGTTCTATTATACCATAGGACTTAACTTTTACCCTTGCATTGTTGGTAGCAGTGCAGGGGTGTTTTTTATTGTTGTAATTTCTTAATGCGTTTATCAAATTGAAGTTGTTCCATTTTGGAACAAGTTGAAATTTTATCTAATTCTCCATCAGAATAAATATTGCTTAAGTGTTTTGTTATTGCTTGAGTGTTTACATCAAAGAGTTCTGCCATAGACTTTTGAGTGAGCCAATATGTTTCGTCTTTATAGTAAACATTTACATTTATATTTCTGTCATCTTCCTGATATAAAATAATTCTATCTTTCAAGCTACCTCCTTAAATTTATTTAGATACTGTATTTACTTAGATCACATCACTTTGGAAGGCTATTGCCTTGCCCATTATTTGAATATCATTCTACTTTTTCACAATCGTAATAACTTTTTATTTGCTCATTATAAAATCCACCTATAGAGTCTGCATCTAACATATCAAAAAAGGTATCTTCACTAACATCATAATACAGGTATTCATCTCCACTATCTCTAAATTTAACTAATAACACACTATAATCATTGGAGTATGCTATTTCAGAAAATGCAGTGGAGCGATCCGTATTATAAAATTCCATAGTGTTGTAGAGGTCATCAAGGTAATCTCTATCACTTTGTATAGGAGTACCTTTGCTTGTAAAATCCCTGATTTCAGGTTTGGACTCTGTTTCCTTTTCAGTATCATATGTCTCATTATCTTCATAGTCATAGCTTTTATCATCTTCAGTAGTTGTTTCATGTTCGGTTTCTCTTGTATAGGAACTATCATCAGAACAAGCGGATATTGATAAAGCAGCTAATATGGCAACTAAAGGAAATATAATTTTTTTATACATTTTTATTATCATAGTTTATGACCTCAATTGTTTTAGATTTATGTTTAAAATAAAAGAATAGTGACAAGTAATATATAAATATAAGAGAATTAACAACAACATCCAGTAGACCATATTCAGGATCAGTAATTGGTATAAATATGACACCTAATAAGTAAGTTAAACTAAGATATAACAATGCATTATTAGCACTGAATACTCCGGGAGGATGTATTTTTATAATAAGCCGTCTTACTAAAGGTATTACTGTAGCAAATAATGTCATACAAATTATAAATGAACACCAAAGCCAAGCATTTACCAAATCAACATCATCAAACATTGAATAAAGTACATCATATATATAAGGTATAACTATAAGATCTATGATATTTGAAACATTGCCGGATACAAACCTGTAAATCATAAGGTATAAAAATGTCTTTCCGGCAGTGGCTTTGTATTGAGTTTCGTTCATATCATTATTTCCCCCTTAAAGTTCTACTTTTTCAATGACTCTTCCAACTGTTTGAATATCTTCTGTACCCTTTATCATCTTATACTTAGGGTTATGAGATATCAGACCGTCTTCACCATATTCTTTTATAAACAATTCATTACCTCTTGAAAATATTCCTATATCCCCAAAATTAAGTTCGGGAGTTTTTTGCACATATACCTTTTCACCATCGTAATAGCTTGGTTCCATGCTATCACCACTTACAGATATAATAAAATCTGCACCTTCACAGATAGGTGCTTTTATACTTTCTATTTCTATGTCAGTAAGAAAAGAAGTCAATCCGGCACTTGCACCACCTAAGATGTAAGGGTACTGACAAAGTGGTATTTCATAATTTGAAATATTTTCTTGTATTAAAGAAGTATTTTTATTCTTTTGTTTTTTGGAAATTTCTATTCTTTCATATTCTTTGTCTATGACTAAAGATACAAGTTCTTTACCATGTTGATCAAGTTGACGATATTTATTTAGTAAAGGTTCTTCTATAACAGAACCTTTAGTTGTTAATGTCATATCATCTTGATAGAGATAGTTAGCATCACATTTTAATACAGAAAAAATTTTATACATCAATTCTATTTTCGGTACACTAATTTCATTTTCATAGTTTGCGATTGCTGATGGAGATACTCCAATTGCATCTGCTAAATCATTACGGGATAGTTTTAATTCACTCCTTCTTTCCTTAATTCTTGAACCAATACTCAATTTTTAATCCTCCTTTCTTCTTGATATAGAGTATATCAAATTTAATGTGTTAGTCAATATAAAAGTTTCAAGTTTCTTGTAAAAAACTATTGACAATACAAGAAAGTTGTAATAATATATACTCACTTACAAGAAACTTGTAGAAAGGAGAAAATATGAGTGATTACGAAATGATTATTAACAATATCAAAGAAATTATAAGTGAAAAAGGTATGAAGTATGGAGTTGTAGCTGAGCGAGCTGGGTTTACGCCACAAGAATTTAGTAATATGTTAAATGGTCGCAAATTACTAAGAGCTGAATACATCTCATACATTGCAAAAGCTCTTGGAGTGGATCCGAATACAATTTATTACTTAAAGTCAGCTTAAAGATAAGAATCAGAACGAGGACAGGGCATAAAGGAGGAAGAAATATGAAGTATATAAATAATGATTACAAATTTGATTCTAAGGAATGTGTTGATGAAGTGATAGAAGTGATAAAAAGCCATGAAGTGCCTTTTATTATTCTTGATAAGATACTTGAAGAGGTTAAGGAGCAAGTTACTTCAAGTATCATTATCAAGAAATAGTGATTCTTATCTAAAGTTTTCAGGGTTTTCTAAGAAAGATAAACCGGCATAAGAAATCCTCAAATAAGTCCAATTAAATGTAGGACGACCGTCTTTGCATACATATTTATATGTAATACCTTTCAAATACTTACGGTCAACAATTTCTTCTAAGGCATCATAGTAATCATCTTTCAATAGATTAGATGACTCTGCATCGGGTTCACAATCATTTAAGATAGATTCTAAAATGCTTTTCATTGCCAGATTGAAATCTTTAGTTGAATTAAACATATTTGTACCATTTCCTTTCAATGTATTTAGGTGCGGCAACACCTATAAGGGTATTGTAAAGAAATGAATATTAAAAGTAAACAGGAGGTTTGAGAAAGAGAAGAAATGAAAGCAGATTGGAATGTAAAAGTTGAGAAAAACGCAGAAGAGTTGAGAAAAATTAGAAATAAGGAGGAAGCATGGCAGCAGCAGGAAGTATTTTAGCAGTAATAGCAATGATGACAGTCGCATTTTATATCGATGATAAAGAGTAGGGGGTGATTCATAAGTGGAAGAAAATGAAATCATGGAAAGTAAGAGGGTATCAACTAAAGAGGCTGCAAGGCGATTAGGTATGGCTGAATGTACTCTCAGGATGTTAATGAGAAATAAGGAGATTGATATAGGCTATGTGTCAAAAGGTGGTGGTACTAATCACAGGTATTGGATATATGAGGACAAGCTGAATAAGTGTTTAGGCAAGGATGTGTAAATATAAAGGAGGTAGCTATGTGTGAGAGTAATGAAAGCGTGGTAAGTGTGTTTGCTCCGGGGAGAAAACACATAGGTACAGAAGTAGTTAGGGACAATGTAAGAACAGTTTTTACAATAACATTTGAAGCTGTAGAGCCAAAAACGAAGGAACTTGATATACCTGAATTTATGAGAAACAGAGGGGTATAACTATGGCGGTTGCTAAATACTCTGGCAACATGAGGTTGACTGGTATAGGTATTAGAGAGCTTAAGCAGCTTATTAAGCTTGGTGACAGGTTTGATTACACTTATGAGAGCTTTAGTGCTGAGGATTTTACAGACAGCTCAAAACCTAAAAAGAAAACAGACAGAGTGGAAGTTATTAAACTGTATCCCAACCTGGTCAAGCTTAAAGTAATAAGGACAGGCAAGGAAATGATAGTAAGTTTTGCAGATATACTGCTTTACAGCAATAAAAAGAGCTTACAGCCCTTTAAAGAAGAGAAGCTGTAAGCCCAAACAAACATTAATCAACTGTGATTGTATCACAGATAAGAGGTAAATAAAAGATAAATATGGAAAAATTAATTATAAAAAAACAAAGATACAGAAGTACAGATAACCACTACAGAGTCAGAGTGGACAGTGTTGCTAAAGAGATAATAGAAGACATATCAGAAAGAACTAATCTGTGTGAAAGAGAAGTTGTGTCTATGATGATCAAGTATGCTAAAGATTATGTGGAGATAATATAAGGAGGTTTTATGTCAATAAAAATAAACAAGTTGGAAATTGAAAATGTAAAACGAGTTAAGGCTGTGAAGTTAGAGCCATCGGCAAACGGTCTTACTATAGTAGGAGGTAATAATAATCAGGGTAAGACTTCCGTACTTGACGCTATAGCATGGGCACTGGGCGGAGATACTTACAGACCTTCTCAACCTTCAAGAGAGGGTTCGGTTACACCACCATACCTGCACTTAGTATTAAGCAATGGTTTGATAGTGGAGCGCAAGGGTAAAAATAGTGACTTGAAGGTAATAGATCCTAAAGGCGAAAAGGCAGGACAGCAACTACTTAACAGCTTTATAGAGAAACTGGCACTTGATTTACCTAAATTTATGGAAGCAAGCGATACGGAAAAAGCAACAACTCTACTAAATATTATTGGAGTAGGTAAAGAACTTGCGGAGATAGAAGAGCAAGAGAAAAGCGTATACAATGAAAGACTTGCTATAGGAAGAATAGCGGATCAGAAAAAGAAGTTTGCTGATGAACAAGAGTATTTTCCTGATGCACCTAAAGACTTAATATCCGCTTCTGAACTTATCCAGCAACAGCAAGAGATACTTGCTAGGAATGGTGAAAATCAGAGGAAAAGAAATAACCTTGCTGTTATAAGTAATCAAAAACATAGGCTATCGGATGAGATAAAGTTACTTGAAGGGCAAATAGCCGAATTGTATACAAGGCTTGATGAAAAAAAGCAGAGTTATGAAAAGGTAGCTAAAGATGAAGAAACTGCACAAAAAACAGTAGCAGAGCTTATAGATGAGTCTACAGAAGAACTTGAAAAAAACCTTGCTCATATAGAAGAAATAAACAGAAAGGTAAGGATAAATCTTGATAAAGACAAGGCGGAAGATGATGCAAGAGAATATCAGGTTCAATATGATAACCTTACAATCAAGTTAAGCAATATAAGGGAGCAAAAGACAGAGTTGTTGAATGATGCAAATCTTCCATTACCGGAGCTTACCGTAATAGAGGGTAAGCTAAAGTATAAGGGGCAGGAATGGGACAATATGTCCGGATCGGATAGGCTTAAAGTGTCTACAGCTATAGTCAGGAAGCTTAATCCTGAATGTGGCTTTGTGCTTATAGACAAGTTAGAACAAATGGACTTAGATACACTAAAAGAGTTTGGTGAATGGTTGGAACAGGAAGGTTTGCAAGCCATAGCAACAAGAGTAAGTAAAGGTGATGAATGTTCTATCATAATAGAAGACGGATACAGTAGTGGAATGGAAAATCACGAGACAGTTGCACCTAAGTGGAAGAAAGGAGAGTTTTAATGCAAATAACTAAGGGAAAAATAGATAAAGCTAAAAAGGTAGTCATATACGGTGCAGAAGGTATAGGCAAGTCAACACTTGCAAGTAAGTTCCCGGAAGCAGTATTTATAGATACGGAAGGAAGTACTAACACCATGGATGTTGCCAGACTTCCCAAACCTGAAAGCTGGTCATATTTATTAGAGGAACTTGAATACATAAAGTCTAATCCGGGAGTGTGTAAGACTTTGGTAATAGATACCATGGACTGGGCTGAAGCTATGTGTGTAGAAGCTATATGTGCAAAACACCAAAAGAAAGGCATAGAGGACTTCGGGTACGGTAACGGCTATGTATATGTCAGGGAAGAAATAGGGCGATTCCTTAATAAGCTGTCAGAAATAGTAGATGCAGGTATAAATGTAGTGCTGACTGCTCATGCTCAGATGCGTAAGTTTGAACAGCCGGATGAGATGGGTGCCTATGACAGATGGGAACTTAAACTTGGTAAAAAGACAAGTTCTCAAACCTCGCCACTGGTAAAAGAATGGGCTGATATGGTTCTGTTCTGTAATTATAAGACCAGTGTGGTAAATGTAGACGGACAAGGTTCGCAAAAGGGCAAGAATAAGGCACAAGGGGGCAAGAGGGTAATGTACACATCTCACCATGTTTGTTGGGATGCTAAGAACAGATTTGATTTACCTGAAGAGATAGATATGGATTTTGAAGCTATAAGACATATATTTACTACAGGTTCAAAAGCAACAATACAGCAAAAAACAGAAGAAGCCCCAAAAGAAGAGCATATAAGTGAGCAACAAAATATAGAAACTCCGGTTGTTAAAGAAGAACCTCCACAGACGATTAAAGAAGTAGCCAAAGAAGAGGTACCGGAATCTGCTGTTAATGAGGAAGTGAAAGATAATGATAATAAGGTAATTAACAGGTTTTTATCAAAGAGGGAGAATATACCTAAGGCACTTATTGATTTAATGGAAAAAGATGATTTCAACGAGTGGAACATACAAGATGCTTGCTTTGCAAAGGGGTATTTCCCTAAAGATACACTTATACAAGATATGCCTGAAGATTTTGTTCAAGGAGTTCTTATAGGTGCTTGGGAGCAAGTTAAAAAAGTAATGCAAAAACAGATAGAAGATGCGGAAGTTATATTCAAGTAAAAGAAAGGATAATATAAAAAATGTCAGATAATTCAAATTTAGGATATGAACTGAACTGGGATGATGAAATTTCACAAGAATCGGAGTTTGAAATTCTTCCGGAAGGAGAATACTCATTTAGTATCACTAAGATGGAAAAAGCCAGATATGACGGCAGCGAAAAGATGGCAGCCTGCAATGTTGCGGTTATCTATCTGAAAGTAACTAACGAGGAAGGCTTGTCAGGTAATGTTATGGAAAAACTTTACTTAAACAGTAAAGCGGAGTGGAAACTGTCTCAGTTCTTTACTTCAATAGGACAAAAGAAAAAGGGTGAGCCGCTAAAGCCCAGATGGAATGAGGTTACAGGTGCTACCGGTAAACTTAAACTTACCATCAATAAGTATACTGATAAAGACGGTAACAGCAAGGAAAACAACAGAGTAGACTCATTCTTGCCACATGAGATGAAAACATATCAAGCAGGAGCGTTTTAAATGAATATAACACTTAGACCATATCAGGAAGAGGCACGTACTAAGATAAAGGATGAATGGGATAAAGGAAATAAAAAGACCTTACTTGTTCTACCTACCGGATGTGGCAAGACTATAGTATTTGCTATGATAGCAGCAGATATGGTTAAAAAGGGTAAAAGAGTTTTAATACTCGCTCATAGAGCTGAGTTATTAGAACAAGCAGCTGATAAGATAAGAAAATCTACAGGGCTTATATGCTCTGTAGAAAAGGCTGAAGAAAGCTGTATAGGTTCATGGTTTATGATAACTATAGGTAGTGTGCAGACACTACAAAAAGAAAAAAGGTTATCAAGGTTTAACAATGAACATTTTGATGTAATTATAGTAGATGAAGCCCACCACTGCATATCAGACAGTTATCAAAGAGTACTCAATTACTTTAATACTGCCAACGTGTTAGGGGTAACAGCAACACCTGATAGAGGTGATATGAGAAATCTCGGTGAGTACTTTGAAACATTGGCATATGAATACACGCTTCCAAAGGCTATAAAAGAGGGGTATCTGAGTCCGATCAAAGCACTTACTATACCGCTTAAATTAGACCTGTCAGGTGTGGCTATGCAGTCGGGAGATTTTAAAGCCGGTGACTTAGGTACAGCTTTAGATCCTTATTTGGAACAGATAGCTAAAGAGATGAGCAATTACTGTAAAGGTCGAAAGACAGTAGTATTTTTACCATTAGTTAAAACAAGTCAAAAATTCACAGGAATACTAAATCAAATTGGCTTTAATGCAGCGGAAGTTAATGGAAACAGTGATGACAGAGCCGAAATACTGAAAGACTTTGATGAAAATAAATACAATGTTATATGTAATTCCATGCTGCTGACAGAAGGCTGGGACTGTCCATCTGTAGACTGTGTAATAATACTGAGACCAACTAAAGTGAGGAGCTTATATAGTCAAATGGTCGGTCGTGGAACAAGACTTTATCCGGGTAAGGAAAATCTACTTTTACTTGATTTTCTTTGGCATACTGAAAGGCATGAGCTTTGCCATCCGGCACATCTTATCTGTGAAAATGAAGAAGTAGCAAATATAGTTACAAAGAAGTTGGAAGAAAATCCGGGTGTGCCTGTGGATCTGGAAGCTATAGAAAAAGAAGCAGCTCAGGATGTAGTGGCTCAAAGAGAAGAAGCACTGGCAAAGGCTCTTGAAGAGATGAAAAAAAGAGAAAAAAAGCTGGTAAATCCTTTGCAGTTTGAAATGAGTATACAAGCAGAAGATCTATCCGGTTATGTACCTGCATTCGGTTGGGAAATGGAACCGGTTTCAAAAGAGCAGGTAAAAGCTTTAGAAAAGTTCGGTATATTCCCTGATGAAATAGAATGTGCAGGAAAAGCAAGCTTGATACTTGATAAATTAAATAAAAGAAGAGAAGCAGGGCTTACTACACCGAAACAGATAAGGCTCTTGGAGCGAAAAGGATTCAGGCATGTAGGAACATGGGAGTTTGAGCAAGCTAAAAAACTGATAGATAGAATAGCAGCTAACGGTTGGCATGTTCCAGCAGGTATAGCGCCATCAAAATACATCCCGAAAGAGGTCATATAGTGTATGGATATAAAAGGATTACTTAATTATATAAATCCGGCAGAACTTACATATCAGGAATGGGTGAATGTAGGAATGGCACTAAAGCAAGAGGGACTTACAGCCTATGATTGGGATAATTGGAGTAAGAATGATCATAGGTATAAAGTAGGTGAATGTTATAGGAAATGGGATACATTCAACGGTTCTTCAAATATTGTGACCGGTGGTACTATATTTGAATATGCTGTAAGAGGTGGTTTTATTCCTGAATCTTCAAGTACCGGATATGCACTTGATTGGGATGATATTATCACTCGTGATGATGAAAAAACTATAGTAGACCAAGGATATATAGAAGAACATGATATTACTGAACCTAAAAATTGGGAACCTAAATCTGAACTTATAAAATACTTGGAAACCCTGTTTCATCCTGATGAAAATGTAGGATATGTCACATCGGTATATGAAATGGATGGAAGGCTTAGCCCGACTAAAGGGCATTGGGACAGAACAGCTAAAGAACTTATTGAAAAACTTAAAAACTGTGAAGATATAAGTTATGTTATAGGGGATTGTAATCCTCAAGCCGGTGCTTGGATCAGGTTTAATCCCTTAGATGGTTTAGGTATTAAAAATGATAATGTAAGTGATTTCAGATATGCGTTAGTAGAGTCCGACAGCTTAAACATCGGAAAACAGTATGCAATCATGAAAGAACTGGAGCTTCCCATAGCTACTTTAACACATTCAGGCAAAAAATCACTTCATGCCATTGTAAAGATACAGGCTAAGGATCTACAAGAGTATAAGGCAAGAGTTGATTTCTTGTATAAGATATGTGATAAGAACGGACTTAAAATAGATATACAAAATAAAAATCCGTCAAGATTATCTCGTATGCCCGGAGTCTTAAGGAATGGAGCAAAGCAGTTTTTAATAGCTACCAATATAGGCAAATCAAGTTTCAATGAATGGGAGGAATGGGTAGAAGCCATTAATGATAATCTGCCTAATCCTGAAGACTTAAGTGAAGTGTGGGACAATATGCCACAGCTTGCTGATTGTCTTATAGAAAATGTGCTTAGAAAAGGACATAAAATGTTGATAGCAGGTCCATCTAAAGCAGGGAAGTCATTCGCACTTATACAGCTTACTATAGCGATAGCAGAAGGCTATAAATGGCTTGGATTTAACTGTACTAAGGGAAAAGTATTATATGTCAATTTGGAGCTTGATAGGGCTTCCTGTCTGCACAGATTTAAGGATGTATATACAGCCATGGGTATTGCTCCGAACAACTTAAACAATATAGATATATGGAATTTAAGAGGTAAGTCAGTTCCTCTTGATAAACTTGCCCCAAAACTGATAAGACGTGCCGAAAAGAAGAATTACACTGCTATTATTATTGATCCGATTTACAAGATCATAACAGGTGATGAAAATTCAGCAAATCAAATGGCAGAGTTCTGCAATCAGTTCGACCTTATATGTACTTCACTAAAGGCTGCAACCATATACTGTCATCATCATTCAAAAGGCTCACAATCAGGAAAAAAGTCTATGGATAGGGCTAGTGGTTCTGGAGTGTTTGCAAGAGATCCGGATGCACTTATAGACCTTGTAGAACTTGAACTTAATGACAATATAAGAAAAGCAGAGGCGGCAAAAGCTAAAATAAAAGGTATAGAAAAAGCCTTGGATAAATATATAAACAACTGGCAGGATGATGTGGGTCAGGATGACAGGTTAAGCCCTACGCAGATGTATGATTATGCTTCAAGTAAGCTTAACTTTGACCAAATGGAAGTGCTAGGAGAGTATATAGCCAACGAACAGACAAAGATAAGAACCAAGTCAGCATGGAGAATAGAAGGCACATTAAGGGAGTTTGCAAGGTTTAAACCGGTAAACTTATGGTTTGACTATCCGATACATAGAGTAGATGAAACAGGTATATTGGCTGATATCAAGGACGAAAGCTTACCCGGTAAGGGATATAAACAAAAAATGTCAGAAGGTCAAAAAGGAAGAAAAGGCAATAATTTAGAAGCTGTACTGGGAGCATTTAAGGAGCTTCAAGCTGACAGTAAAGCTAAAATAGATGATGTTGCCGGACTTATAGGGCTAAGTGAAAAAAGTATCAGAAGATATATTACTAAGGATTTGAAAGATGATTTCACCATAGAAAACGGATTTATCATCAAGAAAGAATAGAAAAAATCCTTAGGGACAATTCGAGGGACAATTGTCCCTAGGTTGTCCCTTAAGAAAATAAAAGCACATTGATAATTTTACAACTAATAAAAAATACAGTTCTTTTTGTGCAAATGTAACAGGGACAAAAAGGACAAAACACATTTGTCCCTACAATTTGACTATGAAAAATAGGGACAAAACAGAGGGACAATTGTCTGTCCCTATTGTCCCTAGGGATTTTTATTGTGTATTTTGTATAGAGGGACAGGGACAAATTATATATCTGTCCTTGTCCCGATTGGTAAAAATGACGAGGGACAAGGACAGGGACAGATATATATATAATATATATATTTGTCCCTTACAGGAACAGGAACAGATGAGGGGGTCGTAGACTCCCCCTCATATCTGTAACCCTGTCCCTGTAAAAGAATGACAAATTAAAAAGTTTGTCCCTTTAGCGCTTTAGAGTAGTAAAGTGAGGTGAAAAATGAAGATTGAATTTTTTATACCAATGATACCGCCTACAAAAACTCATCAGCAAAAAAAGATAAACGTAGCAAATGGTAAGCCGATAACATACGAGCCGCAAGAATTAAAAAACATAAGATTAAAGCTATTAACTTTAGTAGCTCCTCATAAACCGATCGCTCCTATGGTGGAACCTGTACAGCTTATTACAAAGTGGCTTTATCCCGCAAAAGGGAAACACAAGAATGGTGATTACAAAACCACAAAGCCGGATACAGACAACATGATCAAATTATTAAAAGACTGTATGACGCTTGTGGGATATTGGAAGGATGATGCTTATGTGGTCTCAGAGATCACAGAAAAATTCTATGCTGATACCCCGGGCATATATATATGTGTTAGGAGTTTGAGCAATGACAATTCCTGATGATAAATTAAACAAGTTTATACATACGGCTTATAATGTGTGGTTTAACAAATGGAAGCACAAGATAAGAAATATGTCTGATAAGGATTGGGAATGCTGCATAAGTGAATGCGTATCTATGATAAAACAAGGTGAGCAGTATCCTGTAGTGTTAGATATATGTAAAGCATTATTAGGCGAGTTGGAAGAGCGATTTAAAGAAAATGATCAAGGGTAAAAAGTATATAAAAAAGATAAGGAGAGATAATGGATCTTGAATGCAATATTAAAATACCCAGGAGCAAAATGGCGGATTGCAGGGTGGATAATAGAGAATATGCCCACACATCATAGTTATGTAGAACCATATTTTGGAAGTGGTGCGGTATTTTTTAATAAAAGTCCTTCAAACATAGAGACTATAAATGATCTAGATGGAGAGGTTGTTAATTTTTTTGAAGTGGTAAGAGATATGCCAGAGGAGTTGGCCGCTAAAATTCATATGACGCCATATGCGAGGGCGGTGTATGAAAATGTATATAGGCAGCCATACAAAACAACCGATACAAAGCTTGATAGAGCCTTAAAGTTTTGTATAAAAATCAACATGAGCCATGGTTTCAGGTGTAATTCTAAAGTTGGCTGGAAGAATGATGTGCAAGGAAGAGAAGCAGCGTATGCATTAAAGTCTTGGAATAAAATACCTGAAATAGTAATGCAAGCAGCTGAAAGGCTCAAAGAGGTGCAGATTGAACAGCGGCCAGCAGTAGAGGTTATACGGAGATTTAATAATCCTAAGTGTCTAATATATTGTGATCCTCCATACTTGTTAGAAACACGCAACAGCTCAAAACAGTATAATTTTGAGATGAGCAACAAAGACCATGAAGACTTGCTAAATGCAATACTGGAAAGTAAAAGTAAAGTCATAATAAGCGGATATGAGTCAGATCTATACAATAATGCATTAAAAGGCTGGAGAAAAAAGACAGGTTTTAGTCTAACGCAAAGTATGAGAAAAGCAAAAGAGGTGATATGGATGAATTATGATTGTGACAAACAGTTATGTCTATTTTAGGAGGAATGTATGGCTAAGAAGTTTGAACTTAACAGAAAAGTTTACAAAAATATCAAAAAGATGGACCATAATCAAATGACTTTGTGGGCAGAGTCAATGTATAAATCAGGCTTTGAAGATGGGCAGGCATCTGTGCCCAGGTTAGATATCAGCTTAGTTAAAAAAATATTATTAAATGTTAAAGGTATAGGAGAGAAAAAAGCTACGGATGTAATTGCAGCTATTGAAAAGGAGATAACATAGGAAATGAAAATGTTAATAGCATGTGAGTGCAGCCAAACTATTTGTAAAGAGTTTAGGCTTTTAGGGCATGAAGCTTATAGCTGCGATATAGAGCCTTGTTATGGTGGGCATCCGGAATGGCATATAGTGGGTGATTGCCTTGACATAATTAATGGCTCAGTAAACTTTATGACAGAAGACGGAATAAATCACAGTATTTACACTGAATGGGATTTGATAATTGCGCACCCACCTTGCACATATCTCAGTAATGCAGCGACAAGAAGTCACTCGATAAAAAGAAATACAATCGAGTATATTAATGCAAGAACAGAAAAAAGGATACGGGCACAAGAATTCTTTATGCAGTTTACAAAAGCGAATTGCGACAAGATTGCCATAGAAAATCCAGTAGGGGTAATGAGTACAGTGTATAGGAAACCTGATCAGATCATAGAACCATACCAATTTGCAGAGTCTGAGAATGATAAGGAAAACTATCAAACAAAAAGAACCTGCTTATGGCTAAAAGGCTTACAGCCATTGAAAATCAACGATTTACCAAGACCAGACATAAAGGCAATATATGGGACTTGGTCAAACGGAAAGGCTCGTTGCTGGCATGAAAGAGTGTCTACAGACAAAGCAAGAGTTAGAAGCAAAACATTTCGGGGCATTGCGAGGGCAATGGCGGAACAATGGGGGATATTTTAAGATGGAGAAGAAAGGCAGGTAATATAATGGCTAAATATAGAGTGACCGCTTATATAAACTTTGAAGATGTGCTTGAATTGGACGAGAAGGATTTTGAAAGCGAAGAAGAAATGAATGAAGAAATTTATAGTTATGTCACCAGTTTTCTTGATTACGGTTATGACAAGGTGGAGGAGTAAAGATGATTTATATAAAAGATTTGAAAGTAGGGCAGCGTTTATATGTTGTTCAAAAAGAATTTGAGCGAGGTATTCACAGAAGGGAATTAGATAAGGTAATCAAAACAAGGGTTATAAAGATTGGTAGAAGGTATGTAACCGTAAACGCAGAAGGGTTTGTTGAAACTTTTGACTCTCATAAGGATTTTAAAATTGAAAATGGTCGTGGAAAGATGAAGTATGGACTTTATCTTTGTGCAAAAGATTACCTTGATGAACTTACAAAGGAAGATTTACTGAAAGAGATAATAGATTTTTTCAGTTATATCAATAAGCAATGTGAGTTTTTAAGTCTTGATGATTTGAAAACTATAAACGAAATTATTAAAAAGTACCAATTGAGGCAGAGCAGATGTTAAAGCCTAAAGTGAATGTAAAAGAATTTGAGAAGTTCGGGTTCAAAAAATGTAAAGGATGTAAAGAATTGGACCTTTATTATTTGTGTGTAGCAAGAGATAGTAAGGTTATTTTTGTAAGTCCGACAATGATTGATATACAAAGTTGGGAGCGTGATAATCCAAGGATTCATGATAGACCAAACTGTAAGTATAGAGACATGAAAACAACTTTAGATATCTTATATCAGCTAATAAAAGCAGATATGCTGAAAGGAGATTGGGAGGAATAAATGACCGCTAAAGAGTACCTCAGGCAGCTAAAATACTTAGATAACCGGATAAATGCAAAACTGCTTGAAAAGAGAAAGCTAAAAGCTATAGCCATTGATTTATCAGAGGATATTGTTACAAGGCTTAACAAATTAGAAAAAGCTATTAATAAAGACATAGATAAACTTGTATACTTGAAAGAAGAGGCTGCAGGTAAGATAGACAGAATTTCTGATGACAGATATAAGGTAATACTATCTATGTATTACTTGTCTAATGAAACATTCGAAGCGGTGGCAGAACGAACCGGAATGTCATTTCAATGGGTGCATACTTTACATAAAAAAGCGTTAAAAGAGTTTGAGAAAATTTTAAATAGTTGATAAAAGTTGATACTAATTGATATTGCTTTTATGCTAATATGCTTATGGGATTTGAGGTAACACCCCCTTCTGCCAATACTAATTCCCTTCCTTCAATACTAAATCCTCCATAAAGGTAAAAGGGTAGCCGGTAATGGCTGCCTTTTTTATTTATAAAAAACAAATAATGAATTGGAGATTTATTATGACAGATATAGAGATGTACGGTGGTGATTTTGATGGCTAAAGGTAAGTATGCTTATTGGCTTACAGAAGAAGGATTAATAAAACTTGAAGGTTGGGCAAAAGACGGATTATCAGATGAGCAGATAGCAGATAATATGGGTATAGCAACATCTTCACTCTATGTATGGAAAAATAAATATGTGGAGATAGCAGAGGCTTTAAAAAAGGGAAAAGAGATTGTTGATAGACATGTTGAAAATGCCTTATATAAAAGAGCTACAGGATACAGTTATGAAGAGGTTGTTGAAGAATTTAGGACTAATAAAGAAACAGGTGAAATAGAACTGACAGCAAAGAAAAAGATGAAAAAACATATGCCGGCAGATGTAGCTGCTATAGTATTTTGGCTTTGTAATCGTAAAAGAGACGATTGGAAACAAAGAAGAAATGAAGTTATATCTGATGATGATGAAGGTGGCATCATAGAGATCACTAAAGTTCAAGAGGTAGAACATGAAAAGTAAATCAGCTGTTAAATCTGTTAAACCTTCTAAACCTGTCATATGGACACCTCAACCAAAGCAAGCCTTAATGATGTCGAGATCTGAATATGAAGGTTTTTACGGCGGTGCAGCAGGTGGCGGTAAGTCAGATTATTTGCTTGTTGAGGCTCTAAGACAGGTGCATATACCTAACTACAATGCAATTATTTTTCGTAAGACCTACCCACAGTTATCAGAGCTTATAGACCGCAGCAGATGGTTATATAAAACAGCTTATCCTAAATCAAAATATAACGATAGTAAGCATGTGTGGACATTTCCAAGTGGTGCAAAAATCTACTTTGGGAATATGACAAGAGCGGCAGATAAGATAAATTATCAGGGTAAAAGGTATGATTTTATAGGCTTTGATGAGCTTACACATTTCACATGGGATGAGTACAGTTATATGTACTCAAGAAACAGACCAAGTGGAAAAGGTACAAGGGTATACAGGCGTGCAACAGGAAATCCCGGAGGTATAGGGCATGGATGGGTCAAAGCCTATTTTGTAAAGGCAGGTAAGCCTTATGAGCCTGTTAAACAAGTTATATCAGTTGTGGACAACAAAGGGGCTTTGCAGTCATATACAAGGGATAAGATTTTTATACCTTCAAAAGTTTATGACAATCAGGAACTTCTTAATGCAGACCCTAATTATATAGCAAATCTCGCACTACTTGATGAAGCAGACAGAGAGGCATTGCTTAATGGTAATTGGGATACTTTTGCCGGACAGGTATTTACGGAGTTTAGGGACAATATAGACGGATATGACACTCATAAGTTTACCCATGTAATAAATGAGTTTGATATTCCCAAAAGCTGGAAAATATACAGAGGATTTGACTTTGGGTATGCAAAACCGTTCAGTGTAGGCTGGTATGCTGTAGATCATGACGGAGTTATATACAGAATAAAGGAGTTTTATGGCTGTACAAAAGTAGATAATACAGGAATAAAGATTGAGCCTAGAGAGATTGCAAGACGAATTAGAAATTATGAAAATATAGACCCTAATCTAAAAGGGAGACAAATATACGGTATAGCAGACCCCTCCATATGGGATAGGTCAAGGGGTGAGAGTATAGCTGAGATGATGGAGAAAGAATCCATATCCTTTATGCGTGGAGATAATACAAGACTTGCAGGAAAAATGCAGTATCATTACAGGTTTGCATTTGATAAAGAAGGTTATGCAATGTTCTATGTATTCAATACCTGTAAGCACTTTATTAGAACTATACCCAACCTTGTTTATGATGATGTGAAAGTGGAAGATATAAATACTGCACAGGAAGACCATATATATGATGAATGCAGGTATGTACTTATGGAACATCCTATCAATCCCAGAAGAAGTGTATTACAAGCACCAAGCTTGGAAGATCCGCTTGATCAAAGAAAAGAAGAAATTCAATATTTTTATAGAGTATAAAAGGTGGCTGATATGTCGGTGAAAAATGTAGATAATTTGAATGAACCTATAGAAGATATTAACAATGTGGATATAGATGAATTGCCGGATAAGAAGATAGACACAAAAGAAGTACAAGAGGCTAATGAAATCCTAAGAAAGTATAAGGAAGGTAAGAAGAACCTTGAATCAAGGGTTATATCCTGTGAAGAATGGTGGAAATCAAACCACTGGTCACAGTTTAAATCACAATCAAATAACAGAAATGACCCAAAGCCTACATCTTCTTGGCTTTTCAACTCAGTTATAAATAAGCATGCCGATATGATGGATAACTTTCCTGAACCTAATGTGCTTCCAAGAGAGAAAAGTGATGAGACAGTAGCGGAGGCTTTATCGGAGATACTTCCGGTAGTTCTTGAAAATAATGATTTTGAGCATACATATAACAGTGTAGGTTGGGATAAGTTAAAGACCGGAACCGGTATATATGGAGTGTTTTTTAACACAAGATTGCAAAAGGGGTTAGGAGATATAGATATCAAGCAGCTTGATATGCTTATATTTTGGGAGCCGGGTATTACTGATATACAGGCGAGTCGCAACCTTTTTATAGTGGAACTTGTTGATATAGATTTATTGAAGAAAAGGTATGAAGAACTTGCGGATAAGATAAGCAATACAGGTATAGATATAAGCAAATATGAATATGATGACACAGTAGACACATCTAATAAGACTATGGTTGTAGATTGGTATTATAAGGTCAATGACGGTGCAGGTGATGTGCTTCATTATGTAAAGTATGTAGGTGATGTAGTGCTGTACGCCTCTGAAAATGAAGAGGAGTATACAGAAAAGGGGTATTATGATCACGGTATGTATCCGGTGGTATTCGATATAATGTTTGAAGAAAAAGGTACACCGGCAGGTTTTGGATATATTGATATTATGAAAGACCCTCAAGAATACATTGACAAGCTGGATCAGGCAATACTAAAGAATGCCCTTGTTTTGGCTAAACCAAGGTATTTTATACATGATAACTGTGCTATCAATGAAGAGGAGTTTGCCAACATCGATAATGACTTTGTTCATGTAGCGTCCTCGATTGAGGATACACATGTTCAGCAGATTGTAGGCGTGCCTATACCGGCTCAGTACTTAGAAGTTAAGCAGTTGAAGGTAGACGAGCTTAAAGAAACATCAGGAAATAGGGACTTTTCACAAGGAACAACTACAGCCGGAGTTACAGCGGCAAGTGCCATAGCAGCTTTACAAGAGGCAGGCAGCAAGACAAGCAGAGATATGAATAAGGGTTCTTATAGGGCATATCAAAAACTTTGCAATATAGTCATAGAGCTTATAAGACAATTTTATGATGAGCCAAGGACTTTCAGGATACTTGGTGACAGTGGAAAGGCTAAGTATGTAAATTTTTCTAATGCCGGAATGAAACAGGAAGAACCTACAGAGGAATTTGGGGTAGAACTGTATGGAAAGTTGCCTGTATTTGACATAAAGGTAAGGCCTCAAAAAAGCAGTCCGTTCTCAAGGCTATCTCAAAATGAACTTGCTTTACAGTTTTATGATAAAGGTTTTTTTAATCCTCAACTTTCAGATCAGGCACTTGCAACTATAGAGATGATGGATTTCGAGGGTAAGCAAAGTGTGAAAGAGAAGATACAGGAAAATGGAACATTGTATCAAACGATATTGCAAATGCAGCAGCAAATGCAAGCTATGGCAAGTGTAATAGAACAGGCTACAGGAGATGGAAGGCTATCAGCAGCACTTGCAGGAAATCAAGGTTCTATTGATGGTATATCAAGTAACCCTGTAGGTGGAGATTCAGCAATACAGACTACTGATAGTTATGGAAATTTGCTTGATGATACATCACAGGCAGGTAAGGCAAGGCTTAGAACAGGAGAGGCGGCAAGTGTGAAATGACACATATAACAGTTAATAAAAAGGATAACAGGTATAGTATCAAACTAAACGGACATGCAAACTATGCACCTAATGGTCAAGATATAGTATGTGCAGCTACATCAATTATTACATTTATGCTTTTACAGATGATTGACAATATGAATGCAAGAAATGAAGTAAGTATAATTACGCAAAAGCAAGAAGAGGGTTTTGTGGATATAGAAGTATCAGTAGGAAAGATTTATCAAGACTATTTTGACACTGTTTTAGATGTGATACTTACCGGATACAAGCTGCTAAGTAATAAGTATCCTAATAATATCTTTTTAGAAACAGATATTAACAGCATATAAATGCTTTTAATATATATGACTCATAGGAAAGACTATAGATCAACTTAAAGACTCGTAGGAAAGACTACAGAAAGGTTTTATATATGATTATGAATAAATGGCTGGAGTTAAATTTACAATTGTTTGATGGTTCAGAAGGTGCTGCAGCAGGAGAAGGGACACAAACGAAAGCAGATATAACTAATTCCTCATTCGCCAAGAGGAACTCAAATTCACTTGCAGATGTTGTATATGGAAAGCAAGTTGATAATATACAAACAGATGCGGATGCCTCACCAAAAGACAAACCCGTATCTGATGATACAAAGGTATCTTTCAAGGATTTGATAAAGGGCGAATATAAAGAAGATTTCGCCAAAGAGGTTGAAGACATAGTAAAGAAACGCTTTAAGGCTTATGCAAGAGACAGAGATGCATTACAAGGCTTACAACCAAGTATAGATTTACTTATGTCAAGATACGGACTTGAACAGGGAGATACGGAAGGATTATATAATGCTCTATCAAGTGATAATGCATTATTTGAATCAATGGCAGATGACAGAGGTATGTCTGTAGATACACTGAGAAGTCAATTAGCTATAGAAGCTGAAAATCAAAGATTGAGAGCTGACAGGGAGGCATATCAAAGGCAAAAAGAGTTTGAAGAACTTGTAAATACTTGCAGGATGGAAGCAGAAAACCTCAAAGTTTTATATCCTAACCTGGACTTTGATGAGGAAATGAACAATCCTCACATGATAGACATGATAACAAGAGGAATAAGCTTTGATACAGCATATAAAGCGGTACATTTTGATGAACTTACAAGAGGTACTTTAGGATATGCGGTTCAGAAAGTAGCTAATGATGTTGCTAATAATATTAATGCAAGAAATAAAAGACCTATAGAAAACGGTACATCAAGTCAGGCAGCAAGTAATGTAAGACGAGATGTGTCCAAGTTTACAAAGGCAGACAGGGCAGAGATAGTAAGACGTGCAAGAAACGGTATAAGAATTGAACTATAAGCCCGGAAAGGATAATTATGAAATTTATAGATATTAATCTACAGTTATTTGCTACAGCAGTAAATGTAACTACTGCAAACACAAGTGGTAATGATTTAAGTGTAGAGATGAAAACATTCTATTCAGACTATTTGATAGATATGGCAAAGCCTAATCTGGTACATACACAGTTTGGACAGAAGCACAATATACCTAAAAATAACGGTAAGACAATAGAGTTTAGAAAGTATTCACCACTTCCTAAGGCTACTACACCTTTAACAGAGGGTGTTACTCCGAACGGAAGAGAACTTAATGTAAGTTCTATAACTGCTACTGTAGCACAGTATGGTGATTGGGTCGGTATTTCAGATATGCTTGATTTGACTGCTATAGACAACAATATTATAGAGGCTACAAAGCTTCTTGGAACTCAGGCAGGGCAGACTATAGATACTATACATAGAGAAATACTCAATGGTGGTACATCAGTACAGTACGGTAACGGTACAACAGTAACAAGTAGAGCTAACCTTACTGCTAATGACAAGATGAGTGTTGAGGTTATAGAAAGGGCAGTGAGGTTTTTGAAAACTCAAAATGCACCTAAAATAAATGGTGATTATGTAGGTATAATACATCCGGATGTAGCCTATGATTTAAGAAGAGATCCGGCATGGATAGATGCACACAAGTATGCAAGACCTGAAGAACTTTATGATGGTGAGATAGGTAAGATTGCAGGTGTAAGGTTTGTAGAAACTACAGAGGCTAAGGTATGGGCTAATGCTGCAGCAGGTAATTCCAAATCAGTATATTCCACACTGTTTTTAGGTGATAATGCTTACGGTGTTACAGAAGTAACGGGTGGAGGCTTGCAGACCATGGTGAAACAGCTAGGCTCAGCCGGAACAGCGGACCCTCTTAATCAAAGAGCAACTGTAGGCTGGAAAGTTATAACGGTACTTGAAAGACTGGTTGAGACCTATATGTTAAGGGTTGAAACAACCAGTACATTTGATAGTCCTAATAACTAATAAAAGGCTAGGTTCGCCTAGCCGTAATTTTAATAAGGAGAACAAGTATGAGTAAAAAGGATTTAACAAAGCCTCAAGATATAGATAACAAAACAGTATCAGATATTGCGCAGGATAGTAGTGAAAATGTAGAAGCAGCACCGGAGAAAGTTCCTGAAAATCCGGAAGTAGATGCAGAGGAAGTTCCTAAAAACCCGGAGGAAGATATGGTAAACATATTCCTTTTTAAGGATAAGGATAAATATAACAGCGACCTTCCTGTATCTATTAACGGCAAGACATGGCTTATACAAAGAGGAGTAAATGTGAAAGTGCCGAGGTTTGTAGCAGAAGTAATTAATAATTCAATGGAGCAGGATGCAAAGGGAAGTGAACTTATAAAGATTCAGGAAGATAAGTTTTCTTAATTAATAAGGAGAATGTATGATACAGATAAAGAGTAAGATTCTAAGAATACCTAATCATGAAAGGTACCTGGGAACAAGTTATGATAATAATTCACAGATAAGGCAGTTTGAAATACCGAGGTATGAGAGAGGAAAGATAGATTTAGCTACACTGGACTTTGCTATTTATTTGAAGTATTCAGACAATACGGAAAATTCAGATATTTTAACAAAAGAAGTATCTTCAGATTCAATAACTCTGACATTGGTTGTTAAGAACTCCCTTCTTAGGACTAATGGAGCCGTCATAGTCAGTATCAGAGGACATGAACCAAGCGGTTTGGTTAAATGGTCTACTATGCCAAGTGTATTCTATATTGTCAGCAATCAAGTAATTCCAAACCTAAATCAAGCTCAACTTTCAGCAGTGGAGAGTTTGGAAAGTCAATGGAGAACTACACTTGAGAGTATAAATGTACTTAGAAATACTTTAAATTCTACTATGGCAGATATAGCAAATAAGTTGAATACAGGATTTTTTAAGGGGGAAAAAGGCGATAGAGGAGAGCCCGGACAAAGAGGAGAACCGGGGCTTACAGGTGCAAAAGGAGATAAAGGAGAGCCCGGAGCAAAGGGGGAAAAGGGTGATTCTTGGACCGCAGAGCAGATAAGAGGTCTTTATACTCCTGATATTGAAAGTAAATTTCAAAAGCTTGAAAATGACGTTCATAACTTGATTGATGAAGGCACAGAAAAGATTAGCAGTAATGCAGTGCAAAAAGCTGTACAAGAAAGCAAGATACAAGTAAATCGCATCATGTCTGAAGGAGAATATAATATACTCAAAGCTGATGTTGAAGATCATACAGTCGGCGGTGGAACATTCAGACCTTCATCCTTAAAGGTTAAAGTCATTGATGAGATTAAGAGATTGGTACAAAATTATGAACACATTCTTCATAATTTTATGTCTAAAGGTGCATTATACAGTAATACAAACTTTTCGTATGTTGGAAATGAAGGGGAAAAAGCCTTGGATGCAGTTTATTCAGCTTATATCATGGATAAATTCAATAAAGTCAACGAAACATTAAGTGGACTTACAGGTCTTGAAGATGGAAAAAGAGCTACTGGTGATTATGAGGACAGCATGGCAAAAGGCTTTAATGTATTTACAGTACCCTCTGGTATGGCAAGTATGTTTAACCTTCCTGCAGACAGTGTTAATTTACTGTTGTTTATAGGTAAGAATAACACAGGTTATAGAGGTCAATTAGCTTTTTGTCTTAGTGATGGTGGTAGTATAAGTATAAGAACCAAGAATAAAGATTCAAATATATGGGGTGAATGGAAAAAACTTGCTTTGGCATAAAAATTAAGAGGGTGTTATAGCCCTCTTAGATTTAGGAGTTATTATGAGGTTAATGGATATTATATCAAGAGTTGATGAGTTAAAGCCTAATTCAATAAGCTCTGAGGCAAAGACAGAATGGGTTACTGAACTTGCCAATATGATTAGAAGAGAGGTTATACTTCCTATTACAGGTATTCTTTCAGATGTTGTCTATGACTACTTAGAAAACCCCGAAATGAATATAGAGATATCACAAGGCTATGAGGATATTTATATACATTATTTAAGTGCAAAGATTGATTACTATAATGCAGAATATGGAAGATACAATAATTCAAAAGCTATGTTTGATAGTGCTTATGATGAGTATAAGAGGTTTATAAGGCGTACAGTAAAACCTAAGCAAAAGAATTCATTTAGGGCGGTGTAATTATGAGATTGGCAGACTTAAGGTATATACCTCAAATAAGGACAAGTGCAGTTTCAAGTTTTAGAGGAATAAATAAATGTGAGTATATAGCAGATGATGAGTTTGTTGAAGCAAGGGGTGTTTCTTTAAGAAATTATCCTGCTATATGTTCAAGAAATGAAGACGGATTACAATTTGAACTTGCACAGTTAAATGAAAAAACTCCATGTATGAAAGCTTTTTTCTGCCGTAATAATTCTATATATGTGTTAATAAGCTATATTAAAAATAAAAATGATTATAACCCTCCCAATGCTATTCTATGTTGTGAGATTGCTTTAGCAAAAGGACAATACATATCAGGCAGTTCGGGAAGATATAAAGTCGATTTAGCAGGTAATTGGGGTAGAATGTTTACTGTAATAATGGGTAGCTATATATGCATATTTCCAAACTGTGAGATATTTAATATAAGGACCAATGAATTACAAAAAATGTATAAAAGTATACAAACCACTAATGTAGTATTTGAACCTGCATTTCAGGGTTCTGTTTTTACAAAAATATACCTGCCAAATGTTGATAAGGTTTTTAATAAGTTTGATGCTGTAACTATATCAGGTTGTATTAATAATGATTTTAATACAACTAAGATAATTACAGAAATAGGTGTAGACTATATTGTAGTTGCAGGTAAGATAAATCAACGTTTCAAAAATATGCAACAAATAAATGTTGAAAGAAGAGTTCCGATGATTTCATGGAGCTGTGAAGCAAAAAATAGGCTATGGGCATGCTCACATGACGGAAAAGAGATTTATGCATCTAGGCTTGGAGATCCCTTTAACTTCAATTCTTTTGAAGGCATATCAACAGACTCATATGCTGTAAGTGTTGGCTCAGAAGGTTTATTTACTGCCTGTACAAGTTATTTAGGTCATGTATATTTCTTTAAAGAGAATACAATACATAAAGTGTTTGGAGATAAACCTTCAAATTTTCAAATTGTAGATTATGAGGCAAAGGGAGTTAAGTCAGGATGTGAAGATAGTATTTGTATAATAGATGACATTATGTATTATGCAGGTATAGATGGAATATATGCTTATGATGGAACTATCCCGGTAAATATATCAAAACAACTTGGAGATATAAATCCGGAGCTGGTTTGTGGTGGAGAGTTAGAAGGAAATTATATATTTTCAACAACCTATATTATAAATAATGGTAATAATAGAAAAACAATTATTACAGATATATACATATATTATCCTAAATATAAGGCTTTTGTATTATATAAAACAGAGACCTCAACTCTTAATGCAGATCTCTATTTATATGACTGGCTTGCTTTATATGATTCAAAATATAGGTTCACCAAGTATAAAGATAAATTGTTGTGCTGGAATTATAAAAGTATTGGTTATATCTACGATCAGTCTTCATTTTTTGAAAGTTCACATAATGATAACAGGCAAAGCTGCCTAGTATCTAAGTATATGGAAGAAGGCAGCATAATGCATAAGTATATAATCAAGCTTTTATTTGATATAGAGTTAGGACAAAATTCAACTGTGGTCATATCCTTACAATATGATGATGATAAATTATGGACTGAGGCTTTCAGTACCACATCTGAAATTCATAAAACCATAAGTGTACCTATATTGCCAAGAAGATGTAAGAAGTTTAGATATAAAATAGATGCTATTAAAGACTTTACTCTAAGAGGAGTAGTTAAGTTTATAGAAGAAGGAAGTGAAGTAAATGGCTTTATTTAGCTTAAGTAACATAGGAAATCTGAATGAAAGCAACAGTAGTGATGATATAAGAAAGATTAAAGCTCATTTATTTCAATTAAATGACCAACTTAAATATATGTTCAGTAATTTAAGTCCGGAAGATAACTATAACAGTAAGTCTCTTATAAGGTATCAAGAAGATGGTAAAAGAATATCGGAGCTTGAGTTTTCTTTAGATGGTATGAAAGTCCATGTGGCTAATACAGACGGTAATGTGGCAAGACTTGAAGTAAGAGCGGGGTATATAGAACAATCTGTTAGAAATGCAGAGGGACGTATCTCATCTATTAAAGTAACAGTAGATAATATAGCACTAACTATGGTTAATAAGAACAATATCATAAGTACAATTAATTTATCCAACGAGGGTATATATATAAAGGGTAATAAGATAAAGCTTGAGGGAACCGTTACTGCAAACAATAATTTTATTATAGATACAGATGGAACTATGCATTGTAAAAATGCCAATATAAGCGGAACTATAAGGGGAGCCAATATAGAAGGTGGAAACATACAAGGTAGCAATATAGAAGGTACGGAAATATCAGGAGCTGTTATAACGAGCCAAGTAGAAATTCAATGTGGTAAATTTTGGGTCAATGGTGTTGGAAGTGAAGATAGTGGAATTAACCAAGAGAATTATGAAATTATTATAGGTGGATTTAAGTTTGTCAAAGCTATAAGGGATGGGCGAAATGTTCATGCTATGATGGATATAAGTGGCAGAAGACAAGGAGAAAATATATTTATAGATTCTACAAATGGATGGATCGAATGCGACAATATAAAGGTAGGCAGAAGTTGGCTTGCAGGAACTTTAGCTGATTTATATAACAAAATTGATGATTTGCAGGATCAGATAAATAGTAAATAAAGAAGGTATTGACATGGATGAAATTAGGTATACGAGAAACACAGTAGAAAATATTTTGAATAGTTTGAATTCAATGACTGTAGTAGGAATAGAAAATTGCAAGCGTGTAGCAATTATAGAGGCTTTATTGCAAAGTCCAATACAAGAAGTAAAAAAGGATGGTGAAGAAAATGAGTGTGGTTGATTATCTGAAAAGGGCAGGGAAAGACAGTTCATATGCTTATAGAAAACAATTAGCAAGCCAGTATGGTATAAGTAATTATACAGGTACTGCTGCACAAAATACTCAACTACTTAGAAATTTGCAGACAGGTGCAAATAATACTGTAAATACAAATACATCAAACACTCACAAGACTGCTTTAGGAGAAGCTTATTCATATGAAAATCCAAATAACAATAATAAAGCTCAAAATTCAAATGCCCCTTTAACTATTGAGGCAAGAAAACAAGCTGTTGCACAAGCTGCACAAGCAAAGGGTCAAGCATTTAATTCTACTGCAACACCCGGAGGCTTGGTGAAACCTCATTTCTCCAAGTCAAAGATGACAACTGACTATCAAAAAAAGTTAAAGCTTATAGAAAATAATAAGCCGGCAGATTTTTCAAGTAAGTATACAGAACAGATAGATGGCATATTAAAAAGTATACAAAACCCTACAGCTTTTGATTTATCGAATAATGATACATATAAAAAGCTATATGATACTATGAGTGAAAGTTATATGCATCAAGGGCAAAGAGCCATGCGTGATACTATGGGAAGCCTTGCAGGGCTGAGTGGAGGATATGCAAATTCATATGCCGGTACTGTAGCCTCACAGGCTTATGATGAGTATCTTACAAGAATGAATGATAATAATATGCAATTAGCTCAAATGGCTCTGGATGACTACTGGCGAAACAGAAATGATAAGTATAATCAATTGGGAGCTGTGCAGTCTCAAGACAATGTGGATTATGGAAGATATAGAGATACAGTAAATGATTATCATATAGACAGGGACTATTATGCAGGAAGATATGACAGTTCTTTTGCTAATGACTATAACTTATATAATTCTGATTTAGGTCAATACAATAATGATAGGGACTATGAGTTTAATAAAAGTCAAGCAAAATTAGCACAGGATAACCTAGATAGGGATTTTGCTTATAGAAAAGAACAAGATGCATTGGCACAAGCTAATTATGAAAAAGAATGGGCTTATAAGCTACAGCAGGATGCTCTAGCCGCACAGATGGCAAGTCTTGGTGCTAGTGGCAGAGGTGGCGGCGGTGGAGGAAGAGGAAGAGGGAAAGGTTCATCTTCTAAAAATACCGGTTCAGTAGCTAAAGGTGGATACTTACCGTTTTCAGCAGAACTTTATCGTAAAGTTAATAATGGAGAAATAAGTCAAAGAGATGCATATTATAGGCTTTTGGCTGAAGTGGACAAGGGAAATATTTCACAGTCGGAATTTGATAAGGCTATGAAAAGTGCGGGAATAAGCAAGGAAGTAGAAGAAGAAATACTGCAAAAAGTAGCAGTGGAAAATATGATGAATAGTGAGTTAGCAATGAGATATCCACTTTTAAATCAACAAATACAATCACAGTCCCAAAGTAATGTATCAAAACAAAAGAAGAAGTTTGATTTTAAGAAATTATTACCCAAAGTCGATCTGCAGAATAAGAAAAAGGGTGGGCAGAGCGGAAAAATAAAACTTAGCTAGATTAAGGAGTTTATTATGGCTATCAATAAAGGTATAAGTTCAAGCAATGCTTTGAATGAAAGAATGAAAAAATATAATATAGTCAAACAACCGGAATCTAAAGTTATCAATAAGGATCCGATAACTCAAAATTTTGGAGGTGTACCTAGTGGGACTATGACTCCTGCCATGCGTAGTCGTATGGCACAGTATGATAGCTTGAAAGAAGTTTATGATAGAGTTCGCTTTGAAGGTGGCATAGAAAATTTTAATAAGAATGCCGGAAATATTGAAAAAGGTTATAGTTTTCTTAAAAGTGAATTGGAAAAGCCAAGTCGTAAAAAGCCAAGAGTAGGAGAGAAAATAGAGCAAATGCCGGAAATACCGGAAGTAAGCAAAGGTGCAAAACGGAATATGTTTTCCACAATTGGCAAATCTGTTTTGGAATACGATAAAGAACTTGCAGAGACGGGGGATAAATTAGAGACTGAAAGAACAGATAGACTTAATAAGAGCAAAGATTATACTAAAGATCCTGAATACAAAAAATTGGTTGAAAAAGGTAAAACTATGATGGGGACTTATGGCTTAAGCAGTCCTTATTCGTATAAAGAGTATGACCCTAAGGTCAATATAGTCAACCAATTGAAGAATGGTAAGACGGTCAAGGATTATCTTACTTCAGAGCAACTGAACAATCTTTACTATCTCAAGGCGAAGGATAAGAAAGAGTTTGATGAGTATTATGACGATTTAATGAAATCCGGAATACTTCAAAAGATTAGAGATGATGATTTTGCAGAAATTACAAAGACCGTGCAAAGCAATCCGTTTAATGGAGCGGCTGCAAGCATGGGATATTGGACAACAGGTTTAATCGCAGGTACAGAGGCGATTGGTGAGGGACTTCACCATGCAAGTAACCTTATAACAGGTTCAAGAAATCCATATGATAGGGAAAATGCATATACAATAACAGCGAATAGGCAGAACTTAAATCAGGCTATTCGTGGAGGTGTAGACAATCCTGTAGGTAAAGGGGCAGTTGATGTGGCTTTATCAATGGGGGATACTTTAGCCAGAATGCCACTGGGAGGAGGAGCAGGTGCAGTTGCAGGTCTTACTGCTACAAGTGATGACGCATACTCAAAAAGGAATAACGGTGCAGGTCAACTTAGAACTTATTTGTCTGCAGTTTCAGTGGGTGCTATAGAGGGTATAACTGAAGCGGTCAGCCTTGGACAACTTAAATCCCTTGCAAGTAGTGGTGTTACCGGAGTAAAAGCTTTTCTTAAGAATATTGCTAAACAGGCTTTGGTTGAAGGCAGTGAAGAAGTTGCAGCCGAGATTTTGGATACTATTAGTGATAATGCCATATTAGGAAAGTTCTCAGATTATAATCAAAATGTGCAAGACTATATTGACAGTGGCTTATCTGAAGATGAGGCATATAGAAAGGCATTTACGGATAAAGTCAAAGATGTAGCTTATGCAGGTGCATTAGGTGCAGTATCAGGCGGTGTGTTTGGTGCGGGCGGCAATTTAGTAAGCATTAATAACAATATAAACTCATTTAATCAGGCACCGGTGTATGATTTTGGAGAACTTGCTGATGCTGTAGATACTGACGAGGGACATTACAGAAATACTAATGATTATAAGAAGGCATTAGAAGCTAAGAGAACATTTGAAAGTTTTAAGGGGAAGAATGAAAGTAATCTTACTTCATGGGAAAAGAGTGTAGTTGAAAGCCACCTTAATGAGTTGGCTGCAATAGAAATGGGTGATGACTACACCGGAGCAAGGGGTGTAGATAATGATAGTTATATACAAAACAATCCCACATGGAATGAGGCATTAAGGCAGGATAGTTTGGATATAGGTAATAGCATATTAAATAATATGAAGAATACTACCAACTATAGACCGGTAAATTCAATTAATTTAAGGGAAACTTTTGAAAGACAAAATTCTGATAACGGTGCCAATAATAACATAGCTTCTATGGATATAAGAGCTAATCAGTTTGCAGAGAACGGCTCTAGGGCTTACAGAGCTAATTATGATAATAAACTTCCAATAGATGTGTATGATGAGGGATTCAAGGCAGCATATAATGTAGGAAGGTATGGCGGAAGATTAGCCAATATAAATAATCCGTACTATCATATGTTAAGTTTACATCAACAAGAACAGGCTTTTGAGGCAGGACTTAGGGATATGGAATTTGCCAAGAATCAAAAGCTTGTATATGGTGATAAAAGGACCGGTTCTTTTATCACAGGTAATGATATAGGCACTAAGGCACAGAGAGAACTGCTTAAGTATATAGGCAAGAAAACAGGTTTAAAAGTAGGCTTAGCTAATGAGCTTGAGCGTAATGCCAACGGGTTTTATTCAAGAAAAGCAGGTATGATAATGATGTCTGCAAGTGCTGAAAACTTTAATGCTGATGTATCACATGAACTTACCCATTTTAT
>ERZ773043.123-NODE-123-length-40415-cov-5.348885_pt1 | contig 40415 bp, 33 predicted proteins | sample MGYA00580636_ERZ773043 | MGnify/ENA primary metagenome ERZ773043 (study PRJEB29015, sample SAMEA2737992) | human oral metagenome | biome: human oral; feature: human-associated habitat; material: dental | place: China | collected 2065 ...
TTTATAATATAATATATTATTTTTAAAAGGTTCAAACGGTATACTTATACAATCCATACACTCCTTTATATGAAGCTGTCTGGGCTTGCCATTTTCAAGTCTGCCATAGTCATAAAGCCTGAATGTCAAATCACTGCTTTGCTGTGTTTCAATTAAAAGTGTGCCTTTTTTAATAGCATGCAGACACCCGGGATCAATCTGAAAAAAATCTCCTTTTTTTATCGGAACTTCTCTTATAAGTCCAGACCAGTTATCCTGTGTAACCATTTTTTTAAATTCATCTCTATCTATGGCATTATGACCTATTACAATCGAAGCATCTTCATCACAATCAAGTACAAGCCAACATTCAGTTTTCCCAAGTTCTCCATTTTTATATCTTAGAGCATATATGTCATCCGGATGCACTTGTATTGACAGATCCTCGTTTGCATCAATAAATTTTATAAGCAGTGGGAATACAGGTGAATTATAATTTCCAAAAAGATCCCTTCTTTTATCCCATAATACGCTTAACGGCATATTCTTAAAAGGTTCATTTTTTATAATGCAGTCTCCCTCACTATGTGCACTTATACCCCAGCACTCACCTATATTATTTATATCAATATTATAATTAAAAAGAGAATTTATTCTATTTCCTCCCCATATCTTCTGTTTAAATACAGGTTCCAGAAATAGTATTTTTTCATCGTCTATATTCATTTTTTCTATTCCTGTAATATATTATTATATTTTTATAAAAACTGACACATACCTTTTCCAAATTATAATAGACTTTTTTTAAAATGACGGAACATATAATAAGAATTATATATGTAATAATTGCCGCAATTAAAAATCCCCGTCCATAATATCCCTTTTTATAATTATGTAAAAATATGTTTGCAAATACAGTATTTTGCAGCCAAAATCCCAGTATATATATCTCATAAGAAATATCACCAAAAAAAAGTAATATTTTAAATGACATAAGCTTCTGAAGCTTTTCTATACCAAAAAATGCAAATATAATCAAAGCCGCACCTATATTATGCCAAAACATCGGAACCTGATATGTCCATGGAAGCTTTGACATTATACTGTAAATTGTATTATCTGTTGGAAATTCCGCCGGATACGAAGCAAAAAATAATCCTACAAATAAAGCTGCAAAATAGAGATAGCGAGAGAGTCTTATATTGCTGCGATTATTATAATAATCATATAATGCAACAGATAAAATATATCCCAGGTAATATGTATTAAACAACATAAAAGACAAAGCTGTATATATAAGTATTCTATGCTTCCAGTTCCTGTTCATAACCAAGACAGTCGTTCCAATAACATAAAAACTTCCCCAAAATATATACTGCATAGTCCATAATGTAGGATTCATACTGCATACTCCAAAAATAAGACTTCCATACAGTGCCTCTGCCAATGCAGTACTTAACTTAACAGGAACCGTATAAAACTGTGCAAGCCATGCGGACTGGGTAGCCTGTGCAAATTCATGACTTTTATTAATCTCTATCCTTATACTTATATATATAAGCATAACCGATATAAATATATAGGGTGCAAGCCTTATATATCTCTTAAAAAATTTTTCGGCACTATTATGCAATTTACTATTAAAACAGGCTTTTGCAGTAAAAAATCCGCTTATTAAAAAGAAAAAGGCCACTGCCAGATTCCCATCAAAAAAAATGTTTAAAGGTGAAATAGCTATCTTCGTAAGGAAAAGGCTCTCAGGTCTTATAAGTGCAGTTTTATTTATAATAGGAGGATAAACAGCAGACAGCATATGGTACAGTATAACAACTATAGCCGACATACCCTTTATCCCTGTCAAAAAATATATTTTCTCTCCTTTTTTACTTTCCATGTTTTCTCCCTAAAATCTAAAGTATATAAAAGGATTAAAGCTTGAACCTGATACAAACATAATAGATATAATAAATAACATTGTATAAAGCACCATATCTGCATACTTCTTTGCGGTTGTATGTTTTTGTATTACAGGAAGTGTATTAATCTTAGCAGCAAAAGGTACACTAAATAAAACAGCCAAAACCAATACAAATATTTTCCAGTTATCTAAGACACTGAAAAATATATTTATATCTTTTATATTGTATGAAAACATATAATGACAATACTTTAGTGCATCACCTAAAGTATCTGCCCTGAATAAAACCCAGCCGACCATAACAATAAGCATTGTATATATATGCCCCAGTACAGCAGGAAGTTTTCTTATATATTTTCCAAATAATGTTTTTTCAACAATCTGAAAAAAACCGTGGAACAATCCCCATAATATAAAATTCCATGCCGCACCATGCCATAGTCCCGTCATAAAAAATACGATAAAATTATTTATATATGTGCGAACTGCTCCTTTTCGGTTTCCGCCAAGAGGTATATAAAGATAGTCTCTAAACCATGTAGTCAATGACATATGCCATTTTCTCCAGAAATCCTGTATAGTAACGGCACCGTATGGATAGTTGAAATTTTCTAAAAAATGAAATCCAAAGATTTCTCCAAGACCTATAGCCATATCGGAATATGCTGAAAAGTCAAAAAATATCTGTAAGGTATATGCCGCTATGCCAAGCCATGCCATAGGGGTACTTAGCCTGCTTATATCATTAAAGGCAATATCTGCCCATTCACCCATCGCATTTGCAATTATAACCTTTTTGCCAAGTCCAAGTATAAATCTTTTTAATCCATGTGAAAATGAATCTAAATCTACACTTCTTTTAGATATCTTTTCTTCAACATCTATATATCTTACTATCGGACCTGCAATCAACTGCGGAAACAGCAATATATAAAGCCCCAGGTTTATAAAGTTCTTTTGAACCTTTATCTCTTTCCTGTACAAATCTATAATATATGACATTATCTGAAATGTAAAAAATGAAATCCCTATTGGAAGTGGTATAAGCGGGGGATTTATGTTGTTTCCGGCTGGTCCGAGTACAAATTTAATATTTTCAACTACAAAATTAAAATATTTAAAAAAGAATAATACAAATAAATTATATGCCACGCCCGCTGCCAGACAGATTTTCCTCTTGCTCCCCTCCTGTTTGTCCATTAAAAGTCCTGTTATATAATTTACAATTGTAGAGAACAGTACAAGCAGTGCATATGCCATACCTCCCCAGGCATAAAATATAAATGACATAATAAACAGCCATGTATTTTTAGCAGGTTTAGGCAATATAAAATAAATACCTATGGTTACAGGCATGAAAATAAACAAAAATAAAACTGATGAAAATACCATTATGCCTCTCCGTTAATTTAAGCTATTAATATATTCCGCAAAACGCCTTATAAAATCTATATGTGCCTCAGGAAGCTCACCTGCATTATGTTCTATGACAAATATATCGTAATCAATAATTTCAGAATAATCTATTTGATCAAAAGGCGTTGCATTCATCCATAAATCACCAGATAATCCATTCTGATCCCTTATAAGTAAGGATTGATACTGATTGTAATACAACCTTTTATATTTACTAAAAGGCATATCATTTTCTAAAAACATTTCCATAAATGCGGTATGATAGCTTGTAGTCATAGCATAAATCTTTACTTCCGGCTCCTTTGACATATCTAAAGTAAATTTTACATGCGGATACAGCTCCCCCTTGGAATGTATATAAACATTCAATAAATCCCTATAATCTGTATCGGACTTATCAGGTGTTTCAGATTCATCAAATTCAGCTTGAATCTGAGGAACCTGAAATCCTCTTTCATTTAAAAACTTTATCCACATATTTAATGCTATTGATGAACCATATCTGTTCCAGTGTATACCTGTTTTAGGAAATGGCTGATATTTTCCATTTTTTTTCAAATCAAACATAATATCAGCAGTATCAAGATAAGGAATCTCAAGTTCGGTTAATAGATTCCTTATCTTCCATCTTGCCTGTGCTGGTTTTTGTGTGTTTTTTTCAATCAGTTTATAATTCCACGGCATCGAATCAGAATAAATTTCTGATTTGTTAGGTGAGAGCATGTAGCACAGCTTTTTATTATGAGAAATAAGATATTGATTTATAGTATTCAGGTCATTTTTATACTGCTCCAATACCGAGGCATCTATGTCATACATTAAATAACCATTAAGCCACATCTTGCCATGCAAATCCTCTTTTTTACCTGGCTGTATATCATTCACAGTACCGCCGAAAGAATATATTATCTGATCATAGCCTTTTATAAAAAAACTCCTAAGCGGAAAATTTTCACCGAGCCAATCCTCATATTCATGCTGAAAGCTGCCTACCATCATTGATTTTATACTAAAAACAGGTTTTGGCTTATCAACAGTTACTCCTACAAGCGGAGTGCTAAAATCTTTTTTAAATATAAAAAGACCGAATACCAAAATGCATATTCCTAAATTTATAATACAGAAAAGCATCTTTGCAGCCTTCATTATAAAATCTGTGCCTCCCTATATCATATTATTTTTTGAATATTCATACATATCAATCAGTGTTTTTCTAAAATCACTGCATTTTTTCCCATTTACAAAATCCAGCAGTCTGGTCGGGTCGCCAACCATCCTCCAAACTTCATTTTTTCTGACAAAAGCAGGATCAACAACTATTTCAGGATGATGACCGGAATATTCCGCCAGTATTTTTATAATATCTTCTACCGAATGTCCGACACCGGAACATATATTATAAATACTGTGCTTCATATCATTTCTTTGTGCAAGCTCTGACAATATATACACACAGTAATTGATATCAACATAGTCTCTTTCAGGCTTTAAATTTCCAACATGAAGCTCCCGACTTTTTTTTGCAAAATGTTCTACAAGCTTAGGTATTAAAAAAACCTGTCTCTGCCCTACACCTATTATATTAAATGGTCTTACAATAGTAAATTCTAAATCAGGATGCTGTCTCAACATATATTCAGTAACCATTTTGCTGTATGAATAATGGTTTGCAGGATTAAAGGGCAGATCTTCATGATAAAATTCCTCAGATTGGTTTCCGTACACTCCCGCAGTGCTTATAAGAATTAATTTTACTTTATTTTTACATACCTCTGATAAAACTTTTAAAAGTATCTCAGTTCCGACCACATTAACATTGTATATTTCACTTGTATTTCCGTATATGGCAAGAGCTATTGCAGCCAGATGAATTACGGTATCAGGCTGAAACTCAGCAATCTGTCTTTTTAATTCATCATAGTCAAGCAATGATATTTTTTTTATATCATCCCTGCCACCGGTATTATCACATCCTAAAACTTCAATATTTTGTTCATGCAGTTTTTTTATAAGATTTCTTCCGATAAAACCTCCAGCACCTGTTAAAAAAACCTTCATCATTTTCCCTTCCTAAAAATATATATTTAAATTATTTACATTAATCACAAGCTGCATTTTTAATATTATATAAAAATAAATCTGTAATTTTCCTATATTACAGTTAACCCTTCCATAATTTTGCCTACATTTTCAGCACATTCTTTCCATGAAACAGGCTTCCATTCGGATTTTATTTGCTCTTGTCTTAAAGTTAATTCATCATGGTTGTTAGCGTAATACATCATTTTTTCAGCCCATCCTGCAACATCATACGGCTTTACATAATCCAATAAATCCGCTCCTATCTCTTTAAGAGGCGGAGTATCCGTGCATAGACAGAATTTACCGTAATTTAAGCTTTCAGGCAGAGTTAAACTCCACCCCTCATATATACTGGCAAGTACTGTAAATAAACAGTTTTTATACAGTATATCAAGTTCTTCATCTGACGGTGAATAGATTATAAGCTTATCCTTTACCCTATCATCTCTGCTTATAATGCCCAGCAGCCATTCGGTTTTCCATCCGGGATATCCGCAAAATACAAGCTGCGGTACATCTTTATTTTCCCGGAGCATTTTTACATATGCTCTGTATAAAATTTCATGATTTTTTCTAGCCTCAATACTTCCGACTGTAAGTATATAATCTTTATCTATACCTATTTTTTCAAAAAGCTTCAGCTTTGTACTATCATTTAGCTTTATATTTTTAGTTGATATGTCTGAACCGAATTTAATAGGAAATGATTCCTTATCTTCAAATCCATTTTTCTTAGCATACTCCATACTGTCAAGCATAGCAGTTTTTCCGCCAAAAAATATATAATCGGATATTTTATATACATTTTTAAGGAAAGGTTTATAAAAAGTCCTTGTTTCCAAAGTATGCACTTGAGGGCAAACTATTGGAGTAAGATCATATATAAGCTGTATAAATTTAAATTTATTTTTATTTTTTTCTGCACTTATAGTTGCATATAAATCGGCAGAATATCCGGCACCCGTAGAAAATACGATTTCATCCTCTTTAAGAGGTATTTTATATAACAATCTTGTATTATCTTCTGCTGACAACTTATTAAGCTTTTTCCTGATTACATAGGCTGTAAGTTTATCTCTAAACTTTGACGGGAATAAACTTATAAACATCCATATTATCTCTTTATCACTGAATTTTTCAGCATTATTTATATTGTTTGTTTTATTGCTAAAGTCATTCCTAAGACTGTATTTCATCTTCCCAAATGCCACATCTATAGGCTCATCCATTAATAAAGGCAGGTAGGTAAATCTGTCAAGATAAACTACTTCCCTCTCATTAAAAGCTATAAATTTCATATGTGGATATAGTCTGCCTAAATATCTTGCCAGCAAAAGCTGCGTTCTTAAAATACCGCTTACAGGTGCATCATGTAAACATAAAGCGTAGGCAAGACTTAAATCATAGTTCCAACGGCTGTCTTTATAGATTTTATATTTGTTTATATCAATTAAATTATTATTTAATACCTCAGCACAATCATACCATCTGATCGGTTTATATTTTTCTTTTATATTTTTATTTAATTTTTCCAGCTCAGTTTTATTTTCCAGGTAGAATAATATCTTCTCAGCCCATTCTTTAGGATCATTAGGATCCGCATAATCAATCAGATCTCCGCCTATCTCTCTTAAGGGTGCAACATCTGAAGCGAGACAAAACTTTCCAAATTCTAAAGATTCAGGAAGCGTAAGGCTCCAGCCCTCATACCATGTAGGTAAAACACTGAAACGACAATTTCTGTACAGCTGTGCAAGCTCATCATCACTTGGTCTTAAAAATACTATCTTTTCTTTTATATCAGGATCTGTTTCCGCAAATTCAGTAAAATTTGTATTTCCGAATTTACCGCCTATAATTACAAGTTGAGGTATCTTATCACTTGATGTTAAAAGAGTCATATGCTTATAGGCATAATAAAGAGTTATATAATTTTTCTTTGTATCAACACTGCCTACAGCCAGTATATAGTTTTTCTCTAATTTGTATTTTTTTCTAATTATATCAAACTCTTCTGCATTTCCACCTTTTGCCACATCAGAACCGAATTTAAGAACATATCCTTTTTTAATCGGAAATCCGTTCTCTTTAAAAAATTTCTCCGTATCTTTTTTAGCGGTATTTCCTCCATAAAATATATAATCGCAATTAGCCCCTATCCAAAGCAGGTATTTTTTAAAAGCTTCTTTAAAATCATAAAGTGCAGCAGTATCGGGATTTACAAATATTACATCATATATTAAATAAGATACTGTAAGAGCAGGAAGTTCATCCTTTATATATGATAAATACTCCTCTTTAATTATACCTGATACAGCGGTCCAGCCTGCCGTAAAAAAAACATCTTCATTTTTAAACGGATATACTATTTTTTGCTTTCTAGCACTTTCAATTTTAGAGTATCTGTCTGAAATATTTTTAAAATTAATTTTTTTTATATTCTTTTTAATAACCGATATTATTTTAGATATAAGCCATATAGGAGAAAATAATATATACGGTATAAATCTAATAGCCCATGGAGTATTTTTTATAAGCATATAGCCTAATCTTTTAATCCTGTCATATCTGCCAAGAGAATATCCGTATGCTGACTTAAGCCCCTGAGGCATCTCAGGTTCTTTTTTTTCAGCACTTTTGTACCTGTTCATTTCCTTTAAATACGCATCTCCGGTTTTTTCAGAGTTCCAGAGCCATGAGAGCGAATCCGTGTCAATCTCTACAAAACCAGCTGCAGTAGCCTTACAAAAACGTATTTCTTTATTAATCTTATGAAGATTTTTTGCAAGCTCAAGCTCTGCCCTGACTATTCCAACCACTCCGCCTTTCCATAAACTCATAGTGTATGTAAGATCCATCCAAACAGCCATCATTCCTCCTAATTATTCATCATATATTTTTTATATTCTTCATGAACTTTTTCAGGTGTACCTTCCATCTCTACAATGCCGTCTTTTATCCATATACTTCGATCACAAATTTCTTCAATCTGTGATAAAGAATGTGATACTATAACTATTGTAACACCCTTAGCCTTTATCTCCTTTAACCGGTTAAAGCACTTTGCCTGGAATGACATATCCCCGACTGCAAGTATCTCATCAATAAGAAGCACATCCGCATCTACATTTATAGCAACTGCAAATGCAAGCCTCATATACATACCTGATGAATATGTCCTTACCGGATTGTCGATAAATTCTTCAAGCTCTGAGAATTTTATTATTGAATCAAGCCTTCGGTCTATTTCCTTTCTTGTAAGTCCAAATATAGCCGCATTTATATATATATTATGCCTGCCGCTCATATCAGGATGAAAACCTGCACCAAGCTCAAGAAGACTCGAAACTCTTCCTTTAATATTAATTATTCCGCTGTCAGGGTACATAATCCTTGTAAGAAGTTTAAGTGTAGTACTTTTTCCGCACCCGTTCTTTCCTATAAGTCCTACCGCCTCACCCTTTCTTACCTTAAAGCTTATATCCTTTATTACCTGTCTTTCTTCATATATCCTTCTTGCTTTAAACAATACAATATCTTTTAGTGTATATCCTTTATCTTTAAAAACTTTGAAGTGTTTTGATATATGGGATACCTCTATGACATCTTTTTTACTCATTTACAATACCTCCGCAAACCTTCTTTTAAGTCTGGAAAAAATAAATATACCTATAAGCAGGACTGCTATACCCATTGCACTTCCATGAAGCAGCGTTTGCAGCTCAGGTACCTTTTTATAATAAAATATATCTCTATATGCTATAATTACAGGAGTCATAGGATTTAACATAAAAACCGGCATAAGTTCTTTTGGAACTCTGTCAATTCCATACAACACCGGAGTCATAAACTGCCATCCCATTACAATTATATTTAATATATACTGTATATCTCTTAAGTATACAGTTATACCTGATACTATCATAGCCATGCTCAGTGAAAGAAGCAATTCATCAATTATTACTACGGGAAGGCATAACATTGCCACCCAATTAATTCCCCTGCCTGAAAACACAAGAAATGCAAATACAACAAGCATACTTAGAATCATGTTTATAAGCTGACTTAATACAAATGATATAGGCAGCACCTCTCTTGGAAAATAGATTTTTTTTACAAGATCCTGCTGATCCCATATACATGTTGCACCACCAAGTACAGATGTGCTAAAAAAAATCCAAGGTACTAATGCCACAAAAAGGAACATATAATAATCTTCAACACCTCCGTCAAGTATCACTGAAAATACCAAAGTATAAATACCCAGCTGAAACAGAGGATTTAAGAAGGTCCAAAGAAAGCCCAGTACCGAGCCCTTATATCTGCCCTTCAGATCCCTTCTTACGAGACTGAAAATCATCTCCCTGTAATTATATAACTCATTAATTAATTTCATATTTTCCCCTATTTTTAAGAAAGTTTTTTAAGACTGCCAAGATGTTCAGATACTAATAAAGTAATACTTTCTATATCCGTCTTGGTTTTAATATGTTTTTGTGCAGTTATTTTAATACTGTTGTAAAATTCCCTGTCTTCATATAATCTCAGCATAAAAGCTGCCGCTTCCGATACATGAGGCTCAGCCCATAAATCATTCTTTTTATACGGATATATATTTCTGCCTACAGGAACCTTATCATACCCTACCATACATGCAGAATCATAATTTTGAAATTCCGTATTTGATGAATAATCAGTAGCTATAGTAGGTGTTCCTAAAAGCATCGCCTCTGCAAGCACAAGACCAAAACCTTCAGCTCTATGCAGTGATACATAAACATCTGCAAGCCTTATAAGACTGTTTAAAACTTTTTTTTCAAAAACTTCACTTATAAAATAAATGTTATATCCTTCAAGAATATCTTTTAACTCATTCAGCTCCTTGCTACTTATATTGCTGATTTTTAAAACAAGACCTACATCCTGTGTTTTTTTAAATGCACTCTTAAAAGCTTTTATAATTGATTTAGGATTTTTTCTTTCCCGTATGCTGTTACTGTCATACATCATTAAAAAAAGAAATTTATCTTCAGGCAGGTTAAAATCAGAACGCTTTAGTCCGGCATCATATTCAGCTGTTACTGCATACGGCATGGTTAAAACAGGCTTATTTGTAACCTTCTTCAATGAACTGCTTATAAAATCTGACGGGGTCCAAATCTCATCAAATATATTTATTAACGGAACCCATTCCTTTGGAAAATTTTCCATCTCCCACAGCCAGAATGCAATATTATACCTTTTATCTAAAAATGTCTCACCCAATCTTTTAAGCAATATATGTATTTCATTCATATTTACATGAATTAAATTAATTGAATAAATTAATTTTTCGGAAATTTTAGGCAGAAATTTTTCTATATTATCCTTATAATCATACACCGAAAAATCCTTAATAATATAGTCTATATTACATCTTGAAACAACATCGGTCAGCAGCCTGCAGCTCTGACCAAGTCCTGTCGGCATACCTATAGGACCTATAATATTAATGCCATACGGATAACACTCATTATCATATGGCAAAACATGCATCCTGCCGATTTTATCTATTTTTTTCTGAACCAGTTTATATTTTATAAATCTTAATATATTTATAGGAATCAGATATTTTATAATTGTCTTTATATTTTTTTCTATCATTTTTTCGCTCCATATTATATACACTCATTAATTTATATTTTTAACTAAAAATCTCCTTATTCCTTCACCAATATTTTCAGCCTTAAATTTTTCCACTATTTCAGTATATTTATTTGTATCAGTTATATAGCTTTCATCAAGCATTGCTTTGGCAAGATTGTCTATTATAACATTATCATCATTTGTATGTGGAAGATAATAAATATTTTCTCCTGCTATTTCCCTAAATATACTCAGTTCTGTTACTATTATAGGTTTTTTATAATTCATAGCTTCTATAACTGGAATACCAAAACCCTCGGCTTTTGAAGGAAATATAAAACAATGACATGAGGCATATTCCCTGATCTTTTCAGCTTCATTTATATATCCCAGACAGCTTATAGTTCCATATGTTTCGTTAAGTCTTTTTATAAGCTCTTCTATTTTTTTTTCTCTTACTCTGCCGCAAAGCCTTAGAGCTTTGCCTCCGCCTGACTGCCTGTATTTTTCATACGCCTTCAATAACAAATCCGTTCCCTTTCTTTTTTCAAGGTTTCCTACATATAAGAAAGAGTTATTATCAGTTACTTCAACACCTGGCAGCCTGGGAATTATAATATAGCTTACAAAATTCTTTTTTTCTCTGGCTTTAGGAAATTTCTTTTCTGTCTCATTTTTACTTTCAACTGAATCATATAATATCATATCAAAATTTTTTATTGTCTTGTTCAAAGCAAACTTAAAATAATATTCATATTTCCAGCCATAATACTGTGGTACAGTAATAGGAAAAATATCATGTATTGTAACCATTAATTTGCCGTAAGGATTTTTTATCCTTATAGGAACCAAGTTGTTTGCCTCCCAGAATATTTCAGGCTTTTCCTTGTATATACATTTCTGCACAAAAAGATAATATGGAAACAGTTTATAGCTTTTTGATACACTCTTTCCATATTTTAAAATCCTTACATTTAAATTTTCCAATAATTTCATTTCATCACTTAGTGATACATCAGTTATTAAAACCAATTTATAATCAGAAAATCGCAATAATTCTCTTATTATATTATAAATATACATACCTATACCGCTTGGTTTTGTCCCTAAGCTTCTGGCATCTATAAGCAATTTCATTAAATATACCTCTAAAGCTGCAATACTTGTCCGAACCGGTCATTATGTAAAGCCAATAAGACCATATTCTATCTATTTAAATTCATAAATTTCAGGAGAATAATGTATAACCTTAGTCCCACCATTCTCAAATTCAAAAGGAACATGCAATAAACCGTCAAGTGCCTCTCTTACAGATTCCTTTTTATCCGCTTCAACATAAAAAAGCAGAAACCCCCCACCGCCTGCACCTAACAGTTTACCTCCTAATGCCCCGGCTTTTATGGCTTTATCATAAAGAATATCTATACCATCTGTTGATATCTTACTTTCTATGCCCTTTTTTAATTTCCATGTGTAATCAAGCAGTCTCCCAAACTCATTCAAATCAGTCTTGGAAGTAAGCACCCTGTATGCTTCATCTACAAGTCCTAATATATCAAGCAAATTTTTTGTTTTATCCTTTATAGCAGCCTGAGTGCCTTTTTGTATATCTGAGGAAAATCTTGAAAAACCTGTAAAAAAAAGCATAAGGTTTTCATTAAGCTTTTTTTTACGCTCAGGTGATATTATCACAGGTTCCACATCATAACCTCCTGAGCCAAATCTAATTCTATTTAATCCTCCAAATGATGCCGCTATCTGATCCTGCACTCCTCCGCTTTCAGCACATAATACCCTTTCAAGGTAAATACCGTCATCAGCAAGTTTCCTTTTGTCAGCATATTTTCCCTTTAATGCATAAAAAGCATTTAAAAGTCCCACTGCAAATGAGCTGCTTGTTCCAAGTCCTGAACGTGCAGGCAGGTCGGCATCATAGGTTATCCTAAGCTCCCTCATATCAAGATATTTCATAGCTTCCCTAACAGCAGGATGTTCTATCTCATCAACACTTTTTACAGATTCTGTTCTTGCATACACTATCTGTGATGTATAGTCAAAAAATCTGGGAAGATGCCTGACTGTCAAATAGCAGTATTTATCAAAAGTTGTTGAAATAACCGCTCCGCCATGTTGCTGATAGAATTCAGGAAAATCGGTTCCGCCTCCAAAAAATGACATCCTAAAAGGAGTTCTGGTAATTATCATTATTTATCCTCTTCATATCTTTGTAAAAGTTCAGCCTTGATTTAAGATTAATCTAAATCAGCGGCTGAACTTACATAATTCTTATATCCTGTGGGATTATACTATATATAAGGATATAAGACAAATATTATTTCTAACTCTTTTTATACTCATCCTGTCGTATCTCACCAACCTGCATTATGTTTTATGTCAGGATAATTAGTATTTCAATAAAATTGCGGTCTATATAGGCTACCCTACTTTGCATTATACTTTCCGTCTTCTATATACACCAGACCGACTTTCTGATTCGCCTCACCTGAAGCGTCAAATTTTATCTCTCCTGAGGCTCCCTCAAAACTGATTTCGCTCATTGCACTTACAAGTGCATTGTTATCAATACCGCCTGCCTTTTTTGCAGCTTCAGCCACGGCATATACCGCATCATAACCCCCTGCTGCGAAGTGGTTTGAAGTTTCTTTATATTTGCCTGTATAACCGATAGCAAATTTTTCAGCTTTATTTCCTCCCATAACAGGTATAAAATCGCTAGTAAATATAGTTCCGTCAAGCACCCCAGGGTCTGAAACCTTATCAATCACAAGATCCATGCCGTCAGTGCCTACAAAATCGGAACCGTTGTCAAACTCTTTTGCCTGTTCTATTAAAGCGGCAGCCTCATTATTATAGCCGAAAAACACTATAAGAGTTTCTGCACTGCCGTCAATATCCATAAACTGGTTTGAAAAATCATTATCTCCATCATTAAATGTCTCTTCCGCACTTATAATGCTTCCCTTGCCCTTGTCATTAAGGCTTTTTACAAATGCATCATGTACTGATTTTGAATATTCATTCGACTCATTATAAAAAAGAACTATGTTTTCATAACCTTCTCTGTCTACATAATCAGCCATTACTTCCGCCTGCTGTTTATCGGTAAATCCAAGTCTGAATACATTCGGGTTTGAAGTTATACCCTCTGCCGTAGCACAGGGGCTTACCTGAAGTATATAATCATCCTTGGTATGATCTGACACTGCCATAGAGGACTGGCTTGTAACACCGCCTATAAGTGCATTTATACCTGAACTTTTAAGTGATGTATAAGCTGTAAGCGCCTTTTCAGGCTCCCCTTCATCATCTTTAAAATCAAGTTTCACCTTATATGTCTTATTCCCTATCTTTAATCCTCCTGATGCATTTATTTCATCTACCGCATATTCTGCACCCTGTTTTACTGAAATACCGTAAGAAGACAGATCTCCCGTAAGCGGTCCTATACCTCCTATAACAAATTTGTCAGACTCCTCAGATACCGTACTATCCTGTTTACCGCTGCTTGCAGGTGATTCAGATTTCTTTTCACTACCGCTGTCGGCTTTGTTAGAACAAGCGGCAAGTGTAAATGACGACAGCATAACTGCCAAAGTATATATAATTATTTTTTTCATATCTTTCTCCCTTGCATTTTTATACATTTTTTAATTTATAAATAGCATACCTGAGCCTATATTATACTCTAACGACTGTATTTAATTATTAATTATAATTTAATATATATATAATTTATTATGAAAATTTTTATGTTTTAAAATATGCCTATAACCTGTTTTTAAGTCTATGCTGCACTTCTAAAGATGATAAACATTCAAAATATAAAACCGGATTTCTAAAATGCAAGCTCGCTGTTTTCCGCTATCCTGTCTCTTAACATAAGACTGTCAACCGCCGTCTTAGGGCTTTTTTTCTCAAACAGCACGGCATTTACTTCATTTACTATAGGCATCTCAACCCCATGCTTTAATGACAGAGCTTTTGCAGCTTTTGCGGAATATACTCCTTCAACCACCATCTTTACTTCATCCATAGCCTCATGCATGCTCTTTCCTTTTCCTATAAGTATACCTGCACGACGGTTTCTGCTGTGCATACTTGCACATGTTACTATAAGATCGCCTATGCCTGAAAGCCCGTAAAATGACTGGAAATGCCCGCCCATCTTTACACCTAGCCTTGATATCTCGGCTATACCTCTGGTTATAAGTGCAGCTTTTGTATTATCACCGTACCCAAGTCCGTCAGCTATACCTGCCGCAAGTGCTATAACATTTTTAAGTGCACCTCCTATCTCTATACCTATAATATCTGATGAGGTATAAACTCGAAATACAGGGTTCATAAACATATTCTGTATAAATTCCGCAGTTTTTATATCATTTGCACCTGCAACACAGGTTGTGGGAAGCTTTCTTGACACCTCCTCGGCATGACTCGGACCGGAAAGTACGGCGGCATTTACTCCCGGTATCTCATCTTCTATCTGCTGTATAAGCGTTAGATTTGTCCCCTCCTCTATACCCTTTGCTACATTTACAACCACCTGACCTTCTTTATAATACCGTTTCATAAGTCCGGCGGTCCGCCTCGTATAGATTGACGGCACTGCAAGTACAATCATATCCGCCTTTTCCATAGCCTCTTCAATATTTGGAGTAAATTTTATACTTCGTGGAATTATAAGTTCAGGCAGATTCTCATGTCTGTAAGTACTGCTTAAAGACTCTATCTGCGGCTTTAATGCCGACCATATTACCACTTCATGACCATTGTCATCAAGCAGCGCCCCAAGTGATGTTCCCCATGTCCCTGCTCCTATAACTGCTATCTTTGGCATGTTTGCCACCTCCGTATAGATTAATTATATGAAAATAAAGAGCTGCATTTATACATACTCTAGCTTTAATCAAACAATTTCATTGTACCATTACACCCGTTCTATGTCAATGTAATGCCCTGATAATCGCACTTTACGGCTGCTTTGCTTTTTATCGGAAGCTTATGACGTACACAGTTATCTGATGAAACTGCAGTTTAATAATCGTTCCTTTACAGAAGCAAACATGCCGGTGCATATTTTTTCAAAATTGTAATAGACCTTTTTTAAGATGACTGATAATATGATAAGAAGTGCAAATGTTACAACTGTTGCGATTAAAAATCCCCGTCCGTAATATCCTTTATTGTAATAATATAGGAATATACTTGCAAATACGGTATTTTGAAGTAAAAATCCAAGTATATATATCTCATAGGAAATATCCCCTAAAAAAAGTAATATCCTACAGGACATAAACTTTTGCAGCTCTTCTATGCCGAAAAAAGCAAATATAATTAAAGCCGCACCTATATAATGCCAGAACACAGGAGTATCAAATATAGCCGACATTACAGCATAAACTGTATTATCCGTGGGAAATTCCGCCGGATATGAGGCAAAAAATAATCCGACAAACAAGGCTGCCATATAGATATATCCGGGTATTTTTATATTATCACGTTCATTATAATAATCGTACAAAGCAACAGCTATAAAATAAACTGAAATATATGTTCTTGCCAGCATAGTTACAGTAAATAAAGCTGTATATATCATTGCCCTATGCTTAGAATCCCTGCCCATAACTATAGCAACCGTTATAACAACACAACAACTGCCTAAAAGTATATAATGCATACACCATAATATAGGGTTCAGCTTACACACTCCGAAAAAAACATTCCCATATAGTGCTTCTGCCAATGTACTTCCCAGATTAACAGGTTCATTATAAAACTGAAAAAGCCAACCTGACTGAGCCGCCTGTGCAAGTTCATGACTTTTATTAAGCCCGGTTTTCAGACTTATATATATAAGCATCACCGATATAAAAATATATGGCGTCAGTCTTATATACCTTTTATAAAGATTTTTATACGGTTCCAAAGCCAGATATTTTTTAATAAAATTTCCCGAATCGCCATTAAATTCAGTATTAAAGCATGTCTTTGCATTAAAAAATCCGCTTATTAAAAAGAAAAAGGCTACTGCCAAATCTCCGTCAAAAAAGATATTTAAAGGTGAAATGCCTATCTTTGTAAGAAAAAGACTTTCAGGTCGTATAAGTGCAGTTTTGTTTATAATCGGAGGATAGACGGCAGACAGAAGATGGTATATTACGACAATTATAGCCGACATACCTTTTATACCGTTTAAAAAATATATTTTTTCCGCCTTTTTTTCAGTCATTTTATCTTTCTCCTAAAATCTAATTTTAAAAGGGAGCGGAAACACCACAGTATTCCATACTCCCTTTTTAACTATTATTAAAAGTGGAACCGGCTGATATCCTAACCGCCTGCCGCATTAATCTGATCAAACTCATAAATCCTATCAGCTATGTTAAGTGTTGATTTTCTGTGCGATACCAAAATCACCGTTCTCATATGTCTCTCATCATGCAGTGCCTTAAGTATTATGCCCTCATTAAGACTGTCGAGATTGGCAGTCGGTTCATCAAGCAGCAGAAAAGGTGCATCATGGAAAAAGGCACGGGCAAGACCGATTCTCTGCCTCTGTCCGCCTGAAAGGCTTTCTCCAAGTTCGCTTACCATAGTATCATATCCGTCCGGAAGTGAGACAATAAAATCATGTATAGAAGCCTTTTTGGCAGCTTCTATTATCTTTTCACTACATGCACCCGATTTTCCCAGTGTTATATTGCCTGCTATTGTATCATGAAACAGCACAGTTTCCTGTGTTACAAAACCCTCAATTTCATGCAGATCCGATGTATTTATATGCCTTATATCCCTCTCCGATATCTCAACTCTGCCGGCATCCGCATCCCAAAAGCGCATTAAAAGCTTCAGCATGGTAGATTTACCCGAACCGCTCTTTCCATGTATGCCTAAAATCTCATTTTCCTTTATATGGAGATTTACATTTTCAAGGATTTTATCAGATACGGTATTATGGTCGGGAAGTTTACTGTCGGCGGATTTATTATATAGAGTATTATCACCGGAAATTTTACTGCCTGCAGATTTATCCTTATATGAAAAGCTCACATTCTTAAATCCTGCACTGCAAAATCCGATTTTTTCACAACCTATAATTTCTTCAGTTTCAGGCGTTTCCTCAAGCAGTGCAAGCACACGTTCCCCTGAAGCAAGTGTCTTATTAAGACTGTTTGAAAGGTTTGACAAAGCGACAGCCGGTCCGAATGACCCCATCATCGCCGTTGTAACAATAACTGCTTCCTGAAATCCAAGCCTGTCTTCTGAAAAAAGATAAAAGCTTAAAAACAGCATAGCAAATGAAAATATCGAAATGCATATACCTGCCGCCCCTGAGCTTGTACCCGAAAGAAGTGTAAGCTTCATATGCTCTAAAAAAAGACTCTCGGTTCGTATTTCAAACTCATCTTCCACGGCATATGTATTTGCATACTGTATACTCTCTTCTATTCCTCTAAAGCTGTCAAGCACAAAACCGTTCATCCTGCCGAAAGCTTTATTATATTTCATTCCCGGCTGTTTTCCTATTCTGCCGTTTACAAGCGGAATTGCAGCACCGATAACAAGATATCCCAGTACTGCAAGTATACCACACATTACATTAAAGCTGCCTATAAAACCTGCCATAAAAATACCTGTAATAACGGCAATGGCAACCGGTGAGACGGTATGTGCATAAAAGACTTCAAGAAGTTCAATATCACTTGTAATAACTGAAATCAGCTCTCCTCTATCCCTGCCTTCAAGCTTTGCCGGAGCAAGTCTGCAAAGTGCGGCAAAAACCTTATGCCTTAATACTGCAAGCAGTTTAAAAGCTATATAATGATTGCAATAATGCTCCGCATAGTGAAGTACCCCTCTAAACACCGCCATAAGTGCCATTATAACAAACATACCCCTAAGTGTAAATGCCGAAAATATACTTACAGGCATTCCTATGATTTTAAGACCGGCTGCTACTGCGGTGATTGTAATAAAAATAGCACATAAAAATCCTGAAACCCCCATTACAATAGCCGCAAACATAGTCGGTACAAGCGGTTTTACAAGACGTATAAGCTTTCCCATTATCTTTATGCCCGATCTACGCATGACGTTCCCTCCCGGTCTTTATAGACAATTCAGACTTAAAGGCAGCAGTGATTTTAGAGATTTTCATATTTTTAATATTTTCATTTTTTCTTGCAGACAATGCATAGCTTTCAAGCTCCTCCTGCTTTCTATAAAGCTCTGCATATTCCTTATTAAGCTCCATAAGTTCTTCATGTGTTCCTTTTTCTATCGCATGCCCGTCCTTCATCATATAAATGCATTTTGAACCTTCAGCATTTTTAAGGCGGTGAGTAATTAAAAGAACCCCGCAGTGTGATGAAAGCGCTCTTATTACCTTCATTATCCGCTCCTCACTTTCCGCATCTATATTTGAAGCCGCCTCATCAAATATATAAAAAGGAGTACTATGAAGCAGTGCACGAGCTATACAAAGTCTCTGCTTCTGTCCGCCTGAAAGACTTGCCCCGCACTGCCCCGGTTCGGTATCAAGTCCATCACGGCTATTCAGACAATCTAAAAGTCCCGTCTCATCAAGCGCCTCATAAAGTCTTTCGTCAGAAGCATCAGGTGCGGCTGCAAGAAGATTATCCCTTATACTTGTATTAAATATATAGCTGTCATGCCTTACAAGTGTAACTGCCTGCATCAGGCTCTTTTCGGATATATCGGAAAGCTCCGTGCCTGAGAGTCTTATACTGCCGTCATAGCCTTTATACCTGCCTGAAAGCAAGCCGGCGACAGTACTTTTACCGCAGCCCGACAGCCCTGTAAGAGAAACCATGCCTTTTCTCGGTATCTCCATTGAAAAACCGTCAAGCACCTTATCTTCATTACTGCCTTTATATGAAAAGCTTACATTTTCCATCTTAAAGCCTGATACAAAGTTATTTACAGCAATATCTTTGCCTGCAGAACCGTCTGAAGGCAGATCCATAATTGCAAACAATCTGTCAAGTGCCGCCATACCGTTCATAGCCACATGAAAATAACTGCCTAAAAGTCTCATAGGTATAAAAAAATCTGCCGATAAAAATACAAGTGTTAAAAAACTGAAAAAGTCAATTCTGCCATTTTTTAACTCAATAAGGCATACCGCCATGCCGAGTGCGGCACCGCCGTATGCTATTATGTCCATAATTATTATCGAATTAAGCTGCATCATAAGAACCTTCATGGTGATTTTTCTGAATCTTTCAGCTTCTTCATCCATCTGCACTCCACGCTGCAACTCTCTGCCGTAAAGCTTCAATATGGAAAGCCCCTGTAAATTCTCAAGAAAATGATCACCAAGTCCGGTATATATACCCCAGTATTTGTTAAGCAGCCTTTTTGCAATACTTTGAACCGCCACTATTGACACCGGTATCATAGGAACACATACAAGCAGGATGAGACTTGCCCTGAAACTGTAAAATGACAATACTATAAAAAGTGTAAGCGGTGCAAGTATACTGTAAAAAAGCTGCGGCAGATAACTGCCGAAATATACCTCAAGCTGTTCAATTCCGTCAACCGCTACCTGAAGTGCCTCCGCAGTAGGTACTTTTTCATGATAGGAAGCACCAAGACCGACAAGTTTTTTATACAGCCCCGTCCTAAGTACCTTCTTAACCTCTTTGCCTGACATACATGAGGCTGCCGCCGCCATACGTGAAGCGAAAAATCTGGTAAAAAGCGATACAGCTATTATTATAAAATAACCGGCATCCCTTATTGAAATTGTTTTAAAATCAAAGTCGCTGATTAATTTTACCGAGACAATTGCACTTACTATTGATGAAAGCAGTATACACCACTGCCAAAAAACATTTTTTATAATATATCTTCCCGATTCCTCCATAAGATGCATAAGGCGTTTATTTATCATATGGAATCTCCCCTGCTTTTTATACCGAATATAAAGTATATATAATGTAACACAAGCACGACTAAAAGTACAGCTTTTACAAACGGGGGCGAAAATATAATTCCCGCCCCCAGAAACAGAGTTATTATGGTAAGTGCCCTGATTTTAGTACTTTTAGTCATAGAACGTGTACTTACAAAATCATGCAGGTGTTTTTTATAAATCCCGGTTGACATGAACCAGCCGTGAAATTTTTTTGAACCCTTTGCAAATAATGCAAGTGCAAGTATAAAAAACGGTGTTGACGGAAGTATAGGCACAACTATGCCTATACTTCCTATGAAAAGACTTATAAAAGCGAGTGTAACACAAACACCGTTAACAATATGTTTCATAACCGCCTTTCCTCACGCTTATTAAAACCTGTACCGACCGGATTTTTAACCGCCCAGCATCAGATGCCGACAAAACTGCAGCCTTTTTTTGTTCCTCCCTGTATTTTTCCGCAATTTCAAACAATGCGGACTTAGGATACACCGTAATAAGGTAGTCGGCTGTCATTTCACGTTCAGATTTCTCGGGTATTATATTTTCATGGGCATGGCACAATGCCTGCCATGCAGTTATATAATTCTCGTAAATTTTTCTGCCGTATTCGGTTATTATATACTCACGTCCTTGAAGATAGCCGTTATCACAGAGCAATGATACGGCACGCCGCACCTTCTTTGCAGACATGTTTTTTTCAAGTACCTTTATTATATAAGGTATTATGTATTTTGTATTTTCAGGAGCCTCCATTCTCACACGCAGACAGCTCCACTGTTCCTTGGTAAAAGGCATACTGCTTTGTATCATAACTTTTATTCATATTCTCCCTGCATATATTCATTTTTGATATTTCCCCTTTTTAATTAATGTCCTATTTTAATTAATATCCTATTTTCGTTTATTCTCAAGACTGCTTTTTTCCTGAAAAAAGCTTATTTTCGCTGCCGTTTATAAGCCTCTTAATATTTTCCTTATGCCTGTAAATCGACAAAACTCCTATTGCCGCACTCAATATGCGAAACTCTACCAGTGTACCGGTGCCAAGTCCTGTAAACCAGTAATGCGAAAATATAAAGCACATGCCCACAAATACAAACATTACCAATATAGAGGCAAGCGATACAAATCTGGTTTTTATAACAGTTGCTAAAAATACCACAAGGCAGGCTGCCATTATACGCACATCAAGTGCTGTAAGTACACCGGCTGTGGAAGCTACACCCTTTCCGCCCTTAAAATTAAGATAAAACGGAAAATCATGTCCGAGCACCGTTCCAAATCCTATATAAAGCATATAGGTATACTTATATCCCGGATGATTTCTAAATATATACAAAACCGCTATACATGGTATAAATGATTTTAAAAAATCGCCTATAAACACTATAAGCCCGGCTTTTGCTCCCATAACACGGAGTGCATTGGTAGTACCTGCATTTCCGCTTCCGTAATTTCTTATATCAAGCTTTTTAGTTTTCCCGAATATATACCCGGTCTGTATAATGCCGGTCATATACCCTATCGCAAGAAGTATTATCCTCCTGATAATAGCATAAAATATCATAACTCCTGACCTTTCATTGTAAAATTATTTATCCTGTCTCTCTCTTATTATAAACCTTATAGGCACTCCTCTGAACCCGAATGCCTCTCTTATTTTATTTTCGAGGTATCTTACATATGAAAAATGCATAAGTTCCTTGTTATTTACAAATACTACAAAAGTGGGCGGTTTGACAGCCGCCTGTGTACTGTAAAAGATTTTAAGCCTTTTTCCCTTGTCTGACGGAGGCTGCTGAAGTACAACCGCTTCGGAGATTATCTCATTTAATACTCCGGTCTGTATCCTGAGTGCATGATTTGCAACCACCATATCTATAAGGTCAAACAGTTTATACAGACGCTGTCCGCTTACTGCCGAGATAAATATATATTCGGCATAGGGTATAAATGAGAGTATTCGTTTTAAGTTTGAAAGATGCTCATTCATGGTCTTATTATCCTTTGTTACAAGGTCCCACTTATTTACCGCCACTATAACTCCTTTTCCTCTGTCATGTGCTATGCCTGCTATCTTCGCATCCTGTTCACTTACACCCTCAAGTGCATCTATCACAAGTATGCTTACATCAGCTCTTTCCACTGCCGTAACCGCTCTGATTATACTATATCTCTCAAGTTCCTCTTTTATTTTGCTTTTTCTTCTTATGCCTGCGGTATCTATAAATACATATTCCTTTTTATTATGTACTATAACCGTATCTATGGCATCTCTTGTAGTTCCTGCTATATCAGATACTATAACACGGCTGGTACCTATAAGTTTATTGATTATAGACGATTTTCCCACATTAGGTTTGCCTATTATAGCTATCTTCGGTCTGTCATCCTGTATATCCTGTAATGCCGATGCCTTATCAAAATGACTGCATACCGCATCAAGCAAATCACCTATTCCCAGTCTTGAGGCTGCCGATATAGGCATAGGATCGCCTATTCCCATATTATAAAATTCATACACATCATTGCCGAATTTTTGAATACTGTCAACCTTATTTACGGCAAGCACTACGGTCTTTCTCGACCTTCTGAGCATATCTGCAACCTTTAAATCCGCATCAACCAGACCCTGTCTTACATCGGTCATAAATATTATAACATCTGCGTTATCTATGGCAATCTGTGCCTGCTGTCTCATCTGCGACAATATTATATCGGTGCTTTCAGGTTCTATACCCCCTGTATCTATAAGCGTAAAATTCATATCAAGCCAATTACAGTCCGCATAGATCCTGTCTCTTGTAACTCCGGGGGTATCCTTAACTATGGATATGCTGTCTCCCGCTATAACATTAAAAAGTGTCGACTTTCCTACATTAGGCCTTCCTATTACTGCCACTACCGGCTTTCCCATCACATTTACCTTAAACCTTTCTTATATTTTGTACTCAATATAACAGCCGTCGGATAATAGCTGCAAACAAAAAACAATGCTTATTTTCAAAACTTATCAGAGCTTTTCAGGCTCATATGCACTGTTTTCATTAACTTCAGTATATTCATCATCAAGTATGGCACTTACAAAATCATATCCGCTTCTTCCCACTATAACCACCTTTACTCCAAGCTCCTTTTCGACATCGGCTCTGCTTAAATCGTCCAAAAACACCTCTTCTCCGCTTCTGAACATATTTACGGAAAGAAGCAATCTCTCTCCAAGTATCTTCCCCTTAAGCTGTTTTATAAGATCACCTCCGGTTATAAGTCCGGTTACCGTTATATTATTTCCGAAAAAATCATTTTTTATAGTATAGAGTTTTACGATTATATCGCCGAAAGCGGCTTCAACTTTCCCGGCAAGTTCACTTATAGTATCTGAAGGAAGCATGCCGGTCGCTATACTTACAACCTTTTTTTTCTGAGGCATGTCATCATATCTGCCTGTACGGCTGCCCCCTGCATCAGACGGCATGTTTATTGCCATACCGCCTTTACATTTATGACCTTTGTATTTATCACTTTTATATCGACCATTTTTATATCCGGTTTTTACCTGCTTTATTGCCGCCTTTACTTCCTGTCTTAAGAGCCTCAGCATACCTACACCGTTTTCAAGCTGTATATATCCGTCATACCTGCTTTCTTCAGGTATTTTTCTGCCTGCAAGCAGATAAAACTCATCACTTGCATGTACAAAATGTATGCCATGTTTCTCCATAACGGTCTTTTGGTATTTTTCTATAATATCTATGGTCTCACAGGCACTTTCCCTGTCTATGGGTTCAAGCCTGGCAAGACCTTTTCTGAATTTTGTAATGCCTACCGGCACTACTGAAAGCGATTCCATAACAGGTACATATTTAATTAAGTCCGTTATAGTCCTTTCAAGTTCCTTTCCGTCATTATACCCCTTACACATAACTATCTGCCCGTTCATAGGTATATTATGCTTATAAAGCATGTCAATATATTTAAGTGAGCTCCCTGCATATTTATTATGCAGCATACGCACCCTCAGTTTCGGATTTGTAGTATGTACTGAAATATTTATAGGTGCAAGCTTAAACTCTATTATCCGCTTTATGTCATTTATATTCATATTGGTAAGAGTTACATAATTTCCCTGCAAAAAGGAAAGTCTTGAATCATCATCCTTAAAATATAGGGTTTCCCTCATGCCCGGAGGCATCTGGTCTATAAAGCAGAATACACATTTATTTGTGCATGATTTACATTCACTCATAAGCCCCAGATCAAAATCAAGCCCTATATCTTCATAGTTATGCTCTATATCAAACTCCCACTCCTCACCGTCCTCTTTAAGCACAAGCATATTCATGCCGGCTGAATTGACATAAAATCTGTAATCAAATACATCACTGATTTCATGCCCGTCTATGGATAAAAGTCTGTCTCCCGGTTTTATCTCAAGTTCTTCGGCTATGGATCCGGGAGCGACTGATGTTATCAAATGTCCTCTGGATCTCACATACTTCTCCGTTTCCATTTATATTTAAAAGCCGTGCCATACATATATTAGCAATTTATATAATTTTTGTAAAGAAAAGAAGCGGGCAGCATCATCGGATTAACAAAAAAATAAGATGTAAAATTGACTTATGCCTAAGATTATAAAGAACTGTAATATAATATATAAAGAAAAAAGAATATGTAAGATTGACTAATAGCATATAAAAATGTTAGACTATAAATGTATTTTTAGTACACTATATACGATAATATATTTAAGATTTTTTTGGAGGAACTCATGCCAGACAGTTACGCATTCAGTGAGCAGCTTCCGGTTGCCCCGTTAAAGATTGCAGCCCTAAAAGGCTGTATGGAACTTGCCGACAAGGTAAATAAACATATAGTTACTTTTAGACAGAATGATATGAAAGAGCTTGCAGAAAGGAAAGAAAGCCTGCATTACAGAGGATATGAACGGGAGAGTTATCTTCTTGACCTTGAGTGTCCCAGATTCGGTACCGGTGAGGGCAAGTGCATAATAAATGAATCGGTACGAGGCACTGATTTATTTGTCATGGCTGATGTAACCAATTATTCACTCTCCTATACCGTAAACGGCTTTGTAAACCATATGTCTCCTGATGACCATTATCAGGATATGAAAAGGGTTATAAGTGCAAGTGTTTCGACTGCACATAGAGTTTTTGTAATAATGCCCTTCCTGTATGAGGGCAGGCAGCACAAAAGAATAAAAAGAGAGTCTCTTGACTGTGCCTATGCACTTGAGGAGCTTGTTTCAATGGGTGTCAACAATATAATTACTTTTGATGCCCATGACCCAAGAGTACAAAACTCCATACCTCTGCACGGTTTTGACAATTTTTTACCTACATACAATCTGGTTAAAACTATTTTTACAACTATTCCCGATATGCAGATTGACAAAGATCATCTTATGATTATAAGTCCTGATGAGGGAGCTATGCACAGAGCCGTATATCTTGCAAATAATCTCGGGGTAAACATGGGAATGTTTTATAAAAGACGTGATTATTCAAAGGTTGTAGGAGGTCGTAATCCCATAGTGGCACATGAGTTTTTAGGGGACGGTGTTGACGGAAAAACCGTTATAATCATTGATGATATGATTTCCTCAGGTGAATCCATGATTGATACGGCTAAGGAGCTTAAATCAAGAAATGCCGCAAGAGTTATAGTCTGTGCCACATTCGGACTTTTTACAAACGGTTTTTCACAATTTGATGAGGCTTACCACAAAGAAATTATAGACTATGTATGCACTACGAACCTTAATTACAAAGACCCTGAGATTTTTAACAAACCTTGGTATATAGAGGCTGATATAAGCAAGTTTTTAGCCGCTATAATAAATTCGCTTAACCATGATGTATCTATTGAAAGGGTGCTTTCTCCTACAACAAAACTCCAGACCTTCGTTAAAAGGTTCTGTAACAAGGAAAGCGGCTACCAGTATTTCGGAAAGATAGGCTAGGTTAGTTATAAAACTAAAACCGCATAAATACAAATTATAAAAATAAATTATTTTATCGAAACTTATTAAGGGAGTGTCGCAAAACAACTGATTCAGTTACCATGCGATACTCCCCTTTTTTTATTTCAGCTATCTTATCCCTATAAACGCAGCCATATTTCCCCTGTCTTCTCCCATGACCCTGTGTGAAAATAAAAATCGGCTGTTACACTTCGTACAAACTCCCGATATATATATATTCTCAGGAGGTATGCCGGCATTCATAAGTATAAGCTTATTTGCCTTCCAAAGGTCAAGATAATAATGCCCTTTCCTGCCCTCCCTGAGTATATCTGCATTATCAGATATATATTTTTTCATATTCCCGGCGTTTTTATGTGATATATACTCACCCTCTCCTGCAAAATCCTGATTGAGACCTTTAAATCCCCTTATATCCTTAAATCTGTCTATAAATTTTACTGCCACCTCATCACTTATTTCATAACAGTCCATGCATATACCCGGACCTATGCATACAATCAGGTCTTTAGGCTCAGTCATAAATTCCTCAGCCATCCTGACTGTCATTACCTCACCCATTTTACCAAGTGTACCTTTCCATCCGGAATGTGCAATCCCTACCGCTCTGTGTACGGGATCTGCAAAATAAAGCGGTATACAGTCTGCAAAAAATGCCGTAAGCAATATACCCGAAGCATCTGTTATAAGCCCGTCCACATCGCTGTAATCAAGCGGCTTGATTATACCCTTTCCTCTGTCATCAGGCATAACTCTTTTTACATTTACAGTGTGTGTCTGCTGGCTAAATACCAGATCATCCGGCTTTGCACCAAGAACTGAAGTTATCCTTGAAAAATTTTCCATAACATTTTCTCTGCTTAGCGGTTCCTTTGAAAAGCTGAGGTTCATAGAAGACTGATTATTTTTGCTTATACCTCCCAGTCTTGTTGAAAATGCATGTCTTATAAAACCTATATCTTCAAGAGCGGGAAAACTAAGATATACTGTGCCGTTATCTCCTGTTCTTTCATATATATTTCTATATTCCGGTTTTATTTTCCAGTTAAGCATCACTATCTCCCTTAAATATATTTTATGACCGGTCAAGTCCCGGTACTTTGCACCCAAAACACTTAATTTATGTTTCACTATATAAAATCAAAGGCATTTTCTATATGTTTTATACCCTTATCTCCATATATCGCAATTACATCAAAACGACAGGGCGTATTTTCACTATATCCCCTGCACATATAAAAAAAGCGGGCTGCATGACATATCTTTTTTTGTTTCCTTATGTCAACAGCCTCAAGTGCATCACCATAATCACTGCCTGAACGGTATTTTATCTCACAGAAAATTATAATACCGTCCTTATATGCAATTATATCTATTTCCGAAGTACGGCTTCTAAAGTTTTTCTCAAGTATCCTATATCCCTTTGATATAAGGTATTTTGCCGAGATTTCTTCAAAAGCCGTACCTATACTGCGTTTATTTATTTTATACCTCCATCATGCCCAGAGCAAGGTCAATCAAAAAACTTATCTACAAAACTCTTTCTGTGTATAGGACATGCCCCATGTCTGCGTATGGCTGCTATATGTTCAGTAGTTCCATACCCTTTATGTTTTGCAAAACCGTATTCAGGATACTGCTCGTCATATTCTATCATAAGCTTGTCCCTTGTAACTTTGGCTATAATACTTGCAGCAGCTATGCTCACACTTCTTGCATCACCCTGTATTATACTTATCTGCTTTATACCTATATCGGGTATTCTTACCGCATCCACAAGCAATATATCAGGCTCCGTATCCATCTTTACTATCGCCTTTTGCATTGCCTCATATGTTGCGTTTAAGATATTTATATCATCTATCCTGTTTTCGTCTATTATACCCACGCCTATATCAACCGCCTTATAGCAGATCTCTTCAAAAAGTTCAAGTCTTCTTTTTTTTGTAACCTTTTTTGAATCATTCAAAAAAAGTATCTCCGTATCCTTAGGCAATATCACACAGGCAGCTACAACAGGACCAGCAAGCGGACCTCTGCCTGCCTCATCTATTCCGCAGATGCATGAATACTCATCATACTTTTCCTCAAACTCATGCATTTGTTTCAGTCTTTCATGCTCGGATTCAAGCAGTTTTTCTGTGATTCTTCTTTTCATTACACTATCTTCCTTTTTAATTTTATTTAAAAAGCACTGCATCAGGCTTTTATAAATTTTTTATATGCAGTTAAATGCCGCTGTCTTGAGGCACTTCCTCAAGACTTATCCTCCCAAGTCTTCCGGATCTGAAATCACTTATAATCAGATTTGAAGCTTTTTCATAATCGTACTCCCCACCTTTTTTTAGACATCCCCTCACTCTTGCTATATCTGCCAGATATTTATGTGCACCGGTTTTATAATCTTTACTGTCCACATCCTCCGGCAAACCGCCTATACCGTATCTTTCATAAAGTGCATCTATATGGTTTAAAATAAGATATTCAAGAAGTTCAAGAGCCAGTTCATTACTGTCAAATACAAGATCATTTACAGTTCCTATAAAAGCAAGTTTTACCGCCGTTTCTTCATTTTCAATCTTGGGCATAAGCATGCCCGGAGTATCTAAAAGCTCTACCTGTTTATTCAGTCTTATCCACTGATTCCCTTTTGTAACTCCCGGTTTATTGCCGGTTTTCGCACTGCCCTTACCTGCTATTGAATTAATAAGAGTAGATTTTCCTACATTTGGAATTCCTAACACTATAGCACGTACAGGACGGTTGCTGATACCTCTCTTTAAATCCCTTTCCCTTTTTGCCTTTGAAGCCTCTTCAAGAAGCTCAGTAAGCTTTCTTACCACTCCCTTTTGCCGTGAGTCGGCAAAAATGCAACTGCACCCCTGTTTTCTAAAATATTGTGCCCATGCCTTATTTATCCGTTCATTTGATAAATCAGACTTGTTCAGAACAATGACCCTCGCCTTTCCCTGACCAAGTACGGCTATGTCAGGATTTGAGGAAGCAAGGGGGATCCTTGCATCTCGCATTTCTATTATTATATCTACAATTTTAATATCTTCCTGTATAGCACGCATTGCCTTTGTCATATGACCGGGATACCATTGAATTTTCATGTGTTATCACCTCTGCGGCTCTTTTGACTTGACTGCATTATTTAAAAAGCTTAAATATACCTGCCACAATTTTATTTTTTTGATTAATATACATCATTCTATATAAAAATGCAATAGTTTAATCAAAATAATAGCTAATTTTTTTCCTACTTTGTTATGAATTTACTTTATCTTATATAAAAACATCTGTGTAAATACGGCTCAATCCGGCTTTAATATACACACTTTAGCATATAAAAAACAGATTCTTTATAATTTTAGAATCTGTTTCTATATATGCTATATTTTAATTTTTTCCATATAATCCACTAATTTGTTTGTGTCTATTTTCTTTGACTTTAATTATCTTTTTTATTTAATCCTGGATGCATCTTATGCTCTCCTTTATACGATTTTTTATCCAGTTTTACACGTTATTTTACTATAACTTTGCTACTTGACTTTGTTCCTGCTTTTTTCTCCATCTTCGAATAGTTAATCCTACTGTCAAATAAAGAATAGTAGGAACTATACCTACAGACAGTGAAAAGAAAATTGCCTGACTTTTTTCTACAGACAATATTCCCATCAAAAGCAGCGGATTTATCACCGCATCTTCCATAGTATGTGCAATTACTAAAGGCCATAAGGTTTTGGTAATTCTAAAAATTTCAGTATACATTACACTCCAACATGTAACCACGATAAAACCTATCAGGAAAAATGTTCCCCGTCCAACCGGTAAAACATTGTAAATTTCACTTTCTGACAAAAATATCATGATATAAGGCAGGTGCCAAATCCACCATATAAAACCTACAAGCAGATAAATTTTTAAATCGGACAACTTCAGCTTTAACAACTGATTGGTAAGATATGCTCTCCAAACAGATTCTTCAAAAATATTTTTTATAAATTGAGTTGCAATTTGAACAAATAAAATCCCTATATAGGTTTTAATAGTTATATTTGCATTTAAAAATCTGATACCTCCTGTCATCGTTCCAAGTATGACAACTGTTAAAGTTACAGTAGGATATATCAAAAAACTGATTAAATACATCATTTTATTATCTTTTAAATTAGGGGCAAATCCGGCATTTTTCCAGCCGTCTCCTCCAAAAGTACGAAGAATTATAGTACAAATCATTGGAGATATAAGCCATAAGATAAGACCTAATGATCCGCCTTCATCTATATTTGTTCCGATATTTTCATAATGAGCCCGATTAGCTGATAAATCTATGAGATAACCTATCCATCCACAGATAGTGCAAAAAATCGCAAAGATAAGTATATTACGCCTGATTTTTTTTACATCATTCATATTAATCTCCGTTCCGCCGCCAAACTGCGGCACAAATAGTGATGAAAAGTATTTTTCACACTAATCACCTTTTTCAACTTAATAATATTTGTTTTATTGTAAGTACTACAACTTTTTCTTAAGCTTTTTGAACCACTCTATATTAAATTCCACATTATCAATGCCGTAATCCAAAGCTGCCAATGTAAATTTGCTTATTTCTTTTATTTTGTTGGACAGGTTGTTTTCGTTGTAAAGAGATTTCATTCTTTCCTGATACTGCTTATCCAGATTCAGATATTCTTCAATCTGCAATTGTTCAGCACTTATATCTATTGATTCTCTTAATTGTAAAAATGACCTATACTCTTCTTCCAATGAAAGAATGACTTTATCAATCAAAATTTCCTGTTCTTTTTTTGATACATAACCCATAAAGAGAAGCTTAGCAAGATCTGCATTTTTTGTCTTTGAATTATCTATTGGAATCTTCAACCATTCAAGCAATTCTGCCTGTCCTACTTCAGTAATTGCGTACCGTTTCTTATTTACTCCGTTTTCTACCACTTCTTCAAAAATAACCATCTCCATTTCAAACAGCCTTTTAAGTGCCACTTGTATACTTCCGAGACTATCACTGCACATTGATTTAAAACTATTTTTGATGACATTTTTAATTTCATACGCCGTCATTCTGTGCAACATCAAAATTCCTAAAATTATTTTATCCATAGTATTCCTCCATTTCATACCTTATAGTAACATACCTTTTAGGTATAGTCAATGTTTTTTTATAGATTTTTACAAAATAAAAAATCCCTGTAAGCACTATAAATAAATGCCTTACAAGGATTTTAACTTCTTTATTGCTTAATTATATTACCTATCACTGCCGGTATCGCCTTCACCGGCGACTTAATCATTTGCGGCATCGCCCTCATTACCGCCGGTAGCCTCATTTACGACACCGTCCGCACTGTCATCGCCTTGAGCCGATTCATTTGCAGTACTTTCAGCCTTGTCATTAACCGAGTTTTCTTTATCATCTGCGGCACTTTCAGCAATATCTTTACCGTCTGTATCGGCTTCTTCGTTATTGCTTCCATTATTACGTTTTTGTGCCTGAAATGCCCTTATACTTAAAGAAAGCCTTTCTGCCGCTTCATCTACGCCTACAACCAGAGCTTCAACCGTCTGACCTACTTCAACCGCCTCTGACGGATGCTCTATTCGCCTTTTTACAAGCTGTGAAACATGTACAAGACCGTCTATGCCTTTCTCAACTTCAATAAATGCTCCGAAATCTGCAAGCCTTATAATTTTCCCTTTTACTACCGTTCCGATCGGGTATTTTTTTTGTGCATCCTTCCATGGGTTTTCCTCAGGAAACTTTCTGCTTAAAGATATTCTGTCATTGCTCATATCTTTTATAAATACTTTTATTTTATCTCCGACCTTGCATGCGTTTTTAGGATTTGAAATCCTGAGCCAACTCATCTCAGTTACATGGAGCAGACCTTCAACTCCGTCTATATTAACAAATGCTCCAAATACCGGTACACTGCTTACAGTTCCCTCAACTGTGTCTCCGACTGCATGATTTTCAAAAAACTGTTTGCGCAGCTGTGCCTTTCTTTCAGTAATAATCTGTTTTCTATCACCTATAATCCTTCTTCTTTTCGGATTAAATTCAGTGAGTACAAATTCTATCTCCTGATCCTGATATTTCGCAAGATCTCTTTCATAGGGATCCGACATAAGGCTCGCAGGTATAAATACCCTGTTCCCTTCTATATCGACACATACTCCGCCATTTACAATCCTGCTTACTTTTTCTTTAAGCAGCTTGTGATTTACAAAAGCATCTTCGAGCTTTTTCCTTGCCTTATCCTGGGCAATTCTCTTGTATGACAGCATAAGCTGACCTTCGCCGTCATTGATTTTAAGCACTTTTACTTCAAGCTCGTCGCCGACATGTAAAACTGTACGCAAATCTAATGAGGCATCATTGCCATACTCATTTCGAGTTAATATGCCGTCAGACTTATAGCCGACATTTAATACTGCAAGATCCTCCTTGATATCAATAATTTTACCGACAACAATACTCCCTACATGAATGTCTTTAAATGTCTGTTCTAACATTTGTTCAAAACTGAGATCTGACATTATTTTGAACCTCCTCAATGATATGTTTTGGGGTCGATGCCCCTGCCGTAATGCCTACACTTCGCACAGAAAGCAATTTCTCTGAATCTAAATCCTTTAGTGTTTGAATAAACATAGTATTCTTACATGTTTTCTTACAAATGTCTACAAGTTTAGCCGTATTTGAACTGTTTTTGCCTCCAATCACTATCATAGCATCTACCTCGGAAGCAATTTTTTGTGCTTCGGACTGCCTTTCCTGCGTTGCATTGCAAATTGTATTGAAACAGATTATATCATAACCTAAATTCTTTATTTTATCAATAATTTTTGAGAAATTATTAAAATTATATGTCGTCTGGGCTACTATGCTTATCTTCCTGTTTTTGTCGATTTTAAGTCCTTCAAACTCTTCAAAGCTGTTTACTGCAACCGTTTCCTCATTTCCCCAGCCCTTTATCCCTTCAACCTCGGGATGTGAAGGACTGCCTATTATAACTACCTTATTCCCCTTTTCACATTCCCTTGAAACTATATTATGTATCTTTTTTACATACGGGCATGTTGCATCAATCAGTGTCATACCTGCACTTTCAAGCTTTTCCTGTACTGTTTTGCCTATGCCGTGTGAGCGTATTATTAAAGTTCCTTTTTCAAGTTTTGTAAAGTCATCGCCTTCTTCTATAACACCTACACCTTTTTCAGTAAGGTCCTTTACCACTTCTTCATTATGTATTATAGGACCGTAGGTATATACCTTCCCATTCTCTTTACCAACTTCATCATAAACTTTATTTACCGCCTTTTCCACTCCGAAACAAAAGCCTGCGGTCCTGGCAGTTTTTAATTTCTTCATAAGGTTTTAACCTCTCTTTTTAAATCCGGGCTATTGGTTTAACGGGCTATGGATTTAAGTTAATAGAAACATTATTAGGTGTTTCCGTTACAAAATATTAAAACCCTCTACTAATACCCTACCGGTATTATAGCATAAGCATTAATTTTTAGCGAATTTCCTGCTTAAAGCCGTCTAAAAATACTTTTGTATCATTTGAGCAAAAGAAGGCATAAAATCAGGTCATATATGTAGTTTAAAACCAATATCGTCTTAAGAATAACACTATACTTATATATAGTTTTTTGAATTATTTATACCAAATATTGACCTGAAACATAAATTTATAATATAAACTAAAAATTTCGATTTTTTTAGTTTTTTATTTAGTACAATTATCCGGTGAGAGCCGCAATATCAAGAATTTTCTCAACAACTTCTTTAATAGTCATATCGGTTGTGTCTATCTCATATGCATCCTCCGCCTTTGCAAGCGGTGAATTTTTTCTGTGCATATCTCTGTAATCCCTGTCCTGCATATCTCTCTCTATTTTTTTAATATCAGGTTTTTCCCCCTTTTGTACAAGCTCAAAAAATCTCCTTTTTGCCCTTTCTTTAATTCCGGCAGTAAGATATATTTTTACATCGGCATCGGGAAGCACCTTAGTTCCTATATCTCTTCCGTCCATTACAACATTATATTGTTTTGCTATATCATGCTGCACACATAACAATTTTTCTCTTACCGCACTATATACACTCAAACTGCTTGCCGCACCGGCTGCCTCCTCACTTCTTAAATGCCCGGTAACATCCTCACCTGAAAGCATTATCCTCTGTTCTTCATCTTTATATACAACTTTTATGTCAATATCATCCAAAAGTCGGGCAACAGCAGTTTTATCCTCAAGTTTAATACCCTTTTTTATAAAATACAGACCCAATGCACGAAACATGGCACCGGTATCAACATATACAAAACCGGTTTTTTTACTTATCTCTTTTGCAATACTTGATTTACCCGCACCTGCAGGTCCGTCTATCGCTATACTACGCATAATTTCCCCTCAGTATAATTTTTATAAAAGACTTCCTGCCGCACAGCTTCCTGCCATCCAGCCGGTTGACCATGCTATTTGCAGATTGTATCCCCCTGTAAGTGCATCAAGATCAAGCACTTCACCGGCGAAATACAGACTCTTTATAAGTTTTGACTCCATGCTTGAAGGTTCTACCTCCTTAACACTTACTCCTCCTTTAGTTACAACCGCTTCATCAAATCCCCTCATACCCGTTATCGTAAATTCAAAATCTTTAAGTATATTTACAAGTCTATGCCTATGTTCTTTTTTTATCTCATTAACCCTGGTTTCAGGACTTATATTCATCCTGTCTATAATAACCGGTATAAGGCTTTGCAAAAGAAGATCGCCAAGTGCATTTTTTAAGCTTTTATTTTTATATTTTTCAAAGTCTCTTAAAATTCTTGCATCAAGCACATTCTTATCAAGAGCAGGCTTTAAATCTATAACCAGCCTCAGATTACCGTTTTTAACCAGTCCGGCAATATAGGAGCTTGCAGAAAGTATAAGAGGACCGCTTACACCGAAATGTGTAAATAAAAGCTCACCGAAACCCTCATATATTCTTTTTGAGCCTTTATAAACTGCGGCATTTACATTCTTAAGCGAAAGTCCCTGAAGTCCGGTGCAGTCATGCTCTGAAAGTACAAGCGGAACCAGTGAAGGATAAAGCTCACTCACCTTATGCCCTGCCGCTGAGGCAAATTTATAACCGTCCCCGCTTGAACCGGTAAGCCTGTAACTGATACCGCCTGTGGCGACTATCACGGCATCGGCACTGATACTTGAGCCGTTAGCCAGAACCACTCCGCTGCATTTTCTGTCATTTATAAGCAGTTTTTTTATAATGCAGTTTAACTTTATATTTACTCCTGCATTTTTAAGCAGTTTATAAAGTGTATTTATAACATCTGATGAATGGTCGGAGACCGGAAATACTCTGTTGCCTCTTTCAATTTTAAGGCGGCATCCGCCGTCCTCAAGTATTTTCATAATATCGGCACTTCCAAAGCATTTAAATGCGCTGTATAAAAACTTCGGGTTTGAAACTACATTTTCCATTACAGTTTTCATATCTGAAGCATTTGTAACATTACATCTGCCCTTCCCGGTTATAAAAAGCTTTTTGCCTACCTTTTCATTTCCGTCAAATAAAAGTACCCTTACAGCACCGGCTCCCGCTGCCGACTTTGCAGCCAAAGCGGCTATCATACCTGCCGCCCCTGCACCTATTACTATAATTGTTTTCATAATCCTGCCAGCTTATATTATATTTAATATTCATTAAATATAATATGATTTGCGTGTTAAAATATAATAAACCCTCCTGCAAGCAAACTTGCATCGAACTTTTATACTTTTGACACTTATATCATAATATTTAATTTAATTGTGTTGATACAAATATATCGTAAATCGCCCTTACTGCCGCTTCAAAATCGGTATCACTTACACCCACTATTATATTAAGTTCTGATGAACCCTGATCTATCATCTTTATATTTATCCTTGCATGTGCAAGTGCTGAAAATACCCTGCCTGCAGTTCCTCTTGTAGTCCTCATGCCCCTTCCTACAACCGCTATAAGTGCTATGCCGGACTCCATCTCTACCGAATCCGGCTTTGCAAGCCTATGTATTGAAGCTACTACCTGCTGCTCCTTATCCTGGAATTCTTCCTGATGCACTATCACCGACATAGTATCAATACCCGACGGCATATGCTCTATTGAGATTGAACTGTCTTCAAATGCCTGAAGAGCTTTCCTGCAGAAACCGACTTCATTATTCATCATAGCCTTATCAATGTTTATTGAACAAAATCCCTTTTTACCCGCTATTCCGGTTATAGTATACGGAGATCTTTTACATGTGCTTTCAACAATCATAGTACCCCTGTCATCCGGGCGGTTTGTATTTTTAATATTTATAGGTATGCCCTCTTTTCTGACCGGAAATATGGCATCTTCATGCAATACACTTGCTCCCATATATGAAAGCTCTCTCAACTCTCTATAAGTAATGGTTTCAATAACTGCCGGTTCATCAACTATGTTAGGATCCGCAACTAAAAATCCTGACACATCTGTCCAGTTCTCATATATATCAGCATTTATCCCTCTCGCAATTATAGAACCCGTTATATCAGAGCCTCCTCTTGAAAATGTTCTTATCCTTCCCGAATGGTCTATACCGTAAAATCCCGGTATTACCGCCCTTTCAACAGTTGATAGCACCTCCTCTATCTCTTTATTTGTAAATTCCGCATCAAAACTTCCGTCATCATTAAAATACACAATCCTGTCGGCATCTATAAACTCAAATCCGAGATACTCAGCCATTATAAGACCGTTTAAATATTCACCTCTTGAAGCGGCATATTCTCTCCCTGATTTTGCCAGAAAGTTTTCTTCTATATTATCAAATTCGGATTCAAGGTTTAAATCAAGATTAAGTCCGTCTATTATGCCCCTATATCTTGATTTGATCTTCTCATATATTTTTTTATATGAAGCCCCTGAAACAGCAGCATCATAGGTTTGGTATAAAAGATCGGTTATCTTATCGTCCTTTCCGTCTCTTTTACCCGGTGCCGAAGGCACTACATATCTCCTGCTTTTATCGGCACGCACTATATCGCCCGCTTTTTTAAACTGTCCTGCATTTGCAAGAGAGCTGCCTCCGAATTTCACTACTTTTCTCATAAATTATAACTAAATTTATCCTTTCTAAAGAAATATACAGTCAAAGTATAACTGCAATATATACAGCATTTAAATATATTTACAAAATATATAAAATATTAATACAGCTGCATAAGGCTGCATAATATATAATATATTGTAGCTGCTTAAGGCATCAGACATCAGAGGTAAGTCCGTAACTTTGTATTGTAGTATGAATTATCATATGTATATAAAAAATAAAGATATGGGCAAGCCTATAAGAAAGAAGAAACATGCAGACATGTAGTAAGCGGTGATAAACCGTGAAACACATGCAGACCGGCCAGAGGGGATATACGCTAATATCCCGGTAAAGTTCCTCCGGGCGGGAGGGACAGTCTGGTTAAACAAAAAGAGCACAGGGAGGATGCCTTGGCACTGGGAGCCGAAGAAAGACGTGACAAGCTGCGAAAATCTGTGGGGAGGGGCAAATACCCATTGATCCACAGGTATCTGAATGGGGCAACCTATCCGGGGAAAGCCCGGATATGCCGCAGCCAATACATAACTGCGGCAGGGGAACCCGGCGAACTGAAACATCTAAGTAGCCGGAGGAAAAGAAAGAAAGATCGATTCCGGAAGTAGCGGCGAGCGAAACCGGAAAAAGCCCAAACCACAGCACGAGTGCTGTGGGGTTGAGGACTGCAAAAGGCAAAACTCCAGCCACCCGAACGGATTTGGGAAATCCGGCCATAGAGCGTGAAAGCCGTGTAGGGGAAGGCAGGAATAAGCTGGCAGTATCCAGAGTACCATGAGACACGTGGAACCTCGTGGGAAGCAGGGGGGACCACCCCCCAAGGCAAAATACTACCCAGTGACCGATAGAGAACAGTACAGTGATGGAAAGGTGAAAAGGACCCCGGGAGGGGAGTGAAAGAGAACCTGAAACCCTGTGTTTACAAGCTGTGGAAGGACGAAAGTCCGACCGCGTACTTTTTGTAGAACGGTCCGGCGAGTTATCGCTGCCGGCAAGGTTAAGGATTTAAGGTCCGGAGCCGAAGCGAAAGCGAGTCTTAAAAGGGCGAAAAGTCAGCAGAGATAGACCCGAAACCGGGTGACCTATCCATGTCCAGGATGAAGCCAAAGTAAAATTTGGTGGAGGTCCGAACGCACATCCGTTGAAAAGGGTGGCGATGAGGTGTGGATAGCGGAGAAATTCCAATCGAACCCGGAGATAGCTGGTTCTCCTCGAAATAGCTTTAGGGCTAGCCTCGTGTTAATGATCTTTTGCAGGTAGAGCACTGAATTCTTGAGGGGGCGTCAAAGTCTACCAAGAGATATCAAACTCCGAATGGCAGGAAGACAGACACGGGAGTCAGACGATGCGATATAAATTGCATGGTCAAAAGGGAAAGAGCCCGGATCTACAGCTAAGGTCCCAAAGTGCGTGTTAAGTGGGAAAGGATGTGAGATCTCAGAGACAACTAGGATGTTGGCTCAGAAGCAGCCACACATTCAAAGAGTGCGTAATAGCTCACTAGTCGAGAGGTCCTGCGCCGAAAATTCACGGGGCTGAAACACGACACCGAAGCTTAGGGATGGAGAAATCCATCGGTAGAGGAGCATTGAAAACCCATAGAAGCAGGACCGGAAGGTTCTGTGGAGAGTTTTGAAGAGAGAATGCCGGAATGAGTAGCGAGATGGAGGTGGGAATCCTCCAGGCCGAAAATCTAAGGTTTCCAGGGTAAAGCTGATCTGCCCTGGGGAAGTCGGGGCCTAAGGCGAGGCTGAAAAGCGTAGTCGATGGAGAACTGGTGAAGATTCCAGTACCGAATGATATCAGAACTGCGGGGACACATGGGGGAAGGAAGAGCCGGGAGAGAGAAGACCGGTGCAAGCGCCGAAAGGCGTGAAGCGGAACGAAGAAAAGTAGGGAAGCTTCCGGAGACTGTGGCGAGAAAAGCCGCTATTGTGTATCATGAGCCCGTACCGCAAACCGACACAGGTAGATGAGGAGAGAATCCTAAGGCCGACGGGAGAAGCATTGTTAAGGAACTCGGCAAAATGACCCCGTAACTTCGGGAGAAGGGGTACCGAAAGGTCACAGAAAAAAGGCTCAAGCAACTGTTTAGCAAAAACACAGGTCTATGCGAAACCGAAAGGTGAAGTATATGGGCTGACGCCTGCCCGGTGCTGGAAGGTTAAGAGGAGAGGTTAGCGAAAGCGAAGCTTTGAATTGAAGCCCCAGTAAACGGCGGCCGTAACTATAACGGTCCTAAGGTAGCGA
>ERZ773043.127-NODE-127-length-40225-cov-9.407842_pt1 | contig 40225 bp, 30 predicted proteins | sample MGYA00580636_ERZ773043 | MGnify/ENA primary metagenome ERZ773043 (study PRJEB29015, sample SAMEA2737992) | human oral metagenome | biome: human oral; feature: human-associated habitat; material: dental | place: China | collected 2065 ...
CTGTGTCGACAAATCCTCCACATAGCCTTTGCTATGCGTCCGGTTTGTCTCCTTGGCAGGACAAAAAATCTGCACCAATCTGACAGACTTCATTTTATCAGCGATTCCTTTATTACGGAGACGGATGTACTTGGGAAGGGAAACCGCTCTATGTGATACGGCGAATGATTGAGGGGGATGGTGAGCCCTTTGGCGACGGCTCGCATATTGTTTATGTGAACGCCTCGATTGTGGATGATACCCCTCTTGGTAAGCTGATGCATGATTTTCAGTGTGTGCAGCCCGAGGAGATGTACTATCCTGTTCTTGCAGAGCGGGCGGGAGCGTTTAAGGATACGGAGAAAGGAGAGATTTATATGAGCTCGAAGTGGGAGCAGTTTGTTGAAGAAGTTCGTGCGGAGGAGAGAGAACGCGCTATGACGCAGGGCATGGCGCGTGGCGCAGAAAATGCGTATCTTTCTTCTATCCGAGCAATGATGGAAAAATTATCGGTCACGGCAGAGAAGGCGATGGATGTGCTTGCCATTCCGCAGTCGGAGTGGAGCAGGTATAAGGCGATGCTTTGAGAAATAATTGTGACGTACACAAAGAACCCGTCGGCATGATTGTCGACGGGTTCTCTGTGTATGTGGGAAAATTTGTTAGGCGTTCAAGGCGCCCTTTCTGTCATGCGTCAGAACTTCCACTCAACGCCTGCCCTAAGGCTTACGCCGCGCTGTTTTCCTGCCCAGCCTGTGACACTGATGTCTGCGGTGGCGCTTTCGCTTAGCGATGCTTTCCAACCGAGTTCGAGGCTGCCGGAGAATCCTTTCAGCGTGGGAGATGGGGTATCGTAGGATCTGCCGCCGACATAGACGGTGGCATCTGTCTCACCGCCAAACTCGTACTGCGCAGCTGCGCCTAGGATGAGAGAGCCGCCCTTTTGCGGAATCGTCCAGCGTGCGCCTGTACGTAGGCGGTGGCTGTCCACGGCGTCAAAGCGGTAGTGCTCGCCTGTGGAGAGGGTTGCGCTTGTGCCGTTCTGGCGCGTGTAGAAGTAACGGAGGTACATCTCGAGATCTGTGCCGTTTTTCTGCGTGCGCTTTTGCCCAAGACCAAGATGCGCGCCGAGATAGTTTACATGGGTGTCGTAGGAAGCAGAGCTCCCCGCGAGATCACCGGTGTAGTCCATACCGGTGCGTCCGGTACGCAGGCTGCCCTCGTAGAATGTGCCGTCCTTCTCTTCCTGTCGAATGAATGCGCCGCCGCCGATGTAGCGGACGGTGCCGTCGCCGTGTGCGTCATTCACGTAGCTGTCGTAGTTGCCGCGTCCGTACTCGACCATGGGGCCAAAGAGGAGGCGGCCACTGCCGCGCTCGATCGCACGCGCAAAGCCGACGGCGAGATTCATCCCCTTCATCTCTACGTAGGAACCCGTCTCATACCGCATGGAGGAGCCGCTGATGGCGGCAAAGGGGGTAAATTCGTCTGCCCCTGCGGTCTGGATGGAGGCACTTGCGATCCCTGCGCCCGTAAAGAGGTCTGCACCCGCACCGAGGAAGGCGACCGATCCTGCTACCGTTTCGACGATGGATTTGCGGTTGTCCGCAATCTGATCGCGAATATCGGGGAGCGGGTTGGGGTTCGGATTGGGGTTTGGATTGGGATTCGGATTGGGGTTCGGATTGGGGTTTGGATTGGGATTTGGATTCGGGTTCGGATTGGGATTTGGATTCGGGTTCGGATTGGGATTTGGATTCGGATTGGGATTCGGATTCGGATTCGGATTGGGATTCGGATTCGGATTCGGATTGGGATTCGGGTTCGGATTGGGGTTCGGGTTGGGGTTCGGATTCGGATTGGGGTTCGGGTTGGGGTTCGGGTTGGGATTTGGATTGGGATTCGGATTGGGATTTGGATTGGGATTCGGATTGGGATTCGGATTTGGATTGGGGTTCGGATTGGGATTCGGTGGTGTTGGTGGTGTCGGTGGTGTTGGCGGCGGCGTCGGCGGTGTTGGCGGCGGCGTCGGCGTGCCGCCCTCGTCGATGGCAGAGCCGTCGGTCTTGATGATGAGTTCCTTCTCGTCCTTGGTGATGCCGATCTTTGCGACGGTGGCGTCGGAGACGCCCTTCCAGACAGTCATGGTGGTCGCGCCGTTCTTTACGATTTTGGCGTTCGCGGTGTAGAGAAGACGCAGGCGCTTCTCGGTCTCATCGCCGCGCAGATGCGCCGTGATGTCCGTGCCCGTGAGGTCGGTATTGCTCGCAGACGAGAGCCAGAGCATCGTGTCGTCCTTCGTCATACCGGCGGGCAGCCAGAACTCGAGTTTTTGGAATCCATCGATGCGCTTTGCCTTGATGCCCTTGGTCTCCTTGACGACGAGCGCGTTGCCTGCGATGTTCTCCGTCGCGCCCACTGCCTTGTATCCGTAGAGCTGCGCCGCAGAGAGGTTGGGCGTGCCCGTGATGACGATGCGGTTATCCTTGACGGTCGCGACGGAGCCGGCAGCACTGCCCGCGTTCGCTTCGCCGGCATAGATGCTGTGCTGATAGATGCCGCCGCTGATGTTCACAGTGTTCTCGTTTGCCGTCGCCTGTGCCGGCGCGCCGTCTGCGATGGCGTAGCCGCCGATGATCTCCGACGTAAATGTACCGTATGCGAGGTTCAGGGTGTTCTTGCTTGCTGTCGCCGTCGCAGCCGCTCCCTCCGCGTTGGCATTGGCCCTGCCGCCGCGAATCTGCCCCCACGGAGCAGCGGCGGAGAGGGTGACGGTATTCTCTGATGCCGACGCAGTAACGGGGGCATCCTTGCCGATCGCCCCTACTGTGCCGCCGTACACATCACTTGCCGCTGTCAGCGTGCCGCCCTCGGCGGTGACGCGGTTTTTGTCTGCCGCAGCCGCTGCGCCCGCGCGCTCTGCCTTGCCGGAGGCGGCGCCGCCGATGAGCTCCTGCACTGTGCCGGAGGCGTTCTTCAGCAGCAGCACATTTTCATGTGCCGCAGCGGATGCGGTCTTCCCTGCCGCTTTCGTAATGACCAGGGCATACCCCGTCTGGATGCTGGTGTCATCGAGCTTGGCATTCGTGAGGTTGACCGTGTTCTTCGTGAGGGCGGCGGTCGCTGCGCTCTTCGTTGCGATGAGTTCTGCCCAGCCGCCGTACAGCCTGTTCGCGAATGTACCGCCCGTGCCCGTGACGGCGTTCTCCGTGAGCGTTGCCGCCGCATCGCCCGCATTGTTCACTTTCAGGGAGGCAAGTGCGCCGTAGGCATCCTTCACCGCGCCGCCCGTGCTCGTGACCGTGTTCTTCGCTATATGCGCCGTGAACGATGCGCCGTCCTCGGAGGAATTTTCCTGTGAGAGATAGGCGCCATACGCGCTGCTTGTCACCACGCCCTTTGCCTCGATGGTGGCGGTGTTCTCGGTCGCCGTGTATGTCGTCGCGCCGCCAAAGGCGTTCGTCGCCGTCATGTTCACGCCGGTCATGGTATCCGCCGTGCCCTCCACGAGCCGCGCCGTGTTCCCCGTCGCCGTGAGCGCGGTATCGCCCGCCGCCGTGGCGCCGGGATCCCGCCGATAGGTGATGTATGCACCGCGGATGCTTTCCACGGCATTCGCCTTCGTCACGGTCGCTGCGTTCCGCTCGGCGATTACCGCCGCTGTGCCGTCTGTCTGACGGACAGAGGTGTCTATGCCATAGACACCATCGAGCTTCGTGCCGCTCCCCTCGGCGCTGTTCTCCCGGAATGTCGCCGTGAGATCTGCCGCCGCCGTCGTATCAAGCTGCGCATAGCTGCCCGCAAGATTCGCGATCTCCTTGCCCGCCGCGCTCGCACGGTTCTTCTCTGCGAGGATCTCCGTCTTGCCGGCGTTCGCGTTTTGCGCGAAGATATGGCTGCCGTAGATTTTGTCCGCGCTGAGATCCGCCCCGCGCGCCGTGATGGTGTTCTCCTCGGCGGTGAGCTTCAGATTCCCCGCTGCATTTCGCGCCTCGATGCTGCTGCCGGCGAGGGCTGCGGAGCCAGCGCTCTCGACGTCCGTGAGTGCGGCGCTGTTCTTTGCTGCAGTCAGTTCTGCCGCGCCGAACGCCTTGAACAGACGCAAAAAGCCGCCGTAGGCGCTGCCCGCCTTGCCGTTCGTGAGCGTCAGCGTATTCTCCGCGAGCGTCCCCGTGACGGTACGCGTCGTCGCCGCCGTCTGCTCCAATGAGCCATAGGCGCCATCTACCTCTGCAGTGGTGCCATGCGTGCCGAGCGCCTTGTTCTGCGTGACGGTGAGGCTGACATCGCCCGTCGTGCTGCTCGCCGAGGCGTAGCCGCCGTAGCTCTCCCGGTTCGTGACGGCGGCAGCGGCGAGGTTCAGCGTGTTGCCGGTGGCGACGGCGGCTGCCGTGCCCGGCGTGCCGGAGCCCGCACTCTCTGTGCCTGCGTAGGAAAAACCGCCGTAGAGCGGCCCCTGGAACGTGCCCGCATCTGCCGTGACTGTATTCCCCTCTGTCCGTGCGGTCGCCGCCGCATTCACGGCTTTCGCATAGACATCCGCACCGTAGACCTCCTGCCATGGAGCAGCTGCGGAGAGGGTGACGGTGTTCGCCGTCGCCGCAGCTGTGACGGGGGCGTCCTGGCCGACCGCCTCTGTTTTTCCGCCGTAGACCTTGTTCGCCGCCGTCAGCGTACCGCCAAGGGCGGTGACGCTGTTTTTGTCTGCCGCAGCGGTCGCACCACCAAGGTCTGCCTCGACATAGGCGTTGCCGCCGATGAGATTCTGCGCTGTGCCGGAGGCGTTCTTCAGCAGCAGCACGTTTTCATTGGACGCAGCGGATGCGGTCTTCCCTGCCGCCCTTGTACGAGCAACGGCATGGCCCGCGCGGATGGAGGCGTTATCGAGCGCGGCATTCGTGAGATCGACCCTGTTCTTCGCGAGGGCGGCAGTTGCCGTGCCCGTCTCTGCGGAGAGGTCTGCCACACCGCCCCGCACGTCGCCCGCAAATGTGCCGCCCGTGCCCGTGACGGCGTTCTCCGTGAGTGTCGCCTGTACGTCCCCTGCATGGTCCGCGTGCAGCGTCACGGAAGCACCCATCACCTTCTTTACCGTGCCGCCCGTATTCTTGACCGTGTTCTTTGCGGCGGTCGCCGTGAACGACGCGCCGTCCGCAGAGTTGTTTTGCTGATTGATCTCTGCACCCGTGACGCTGCTTGTCACCACACCCTTTGCCGCGACGGTGACGGCGTTCTCGGTCGCCGTGTATGCTGCTGCGCCGCCAAAGGCGTTGTTGATGCGGATCTCGGTACCAAACAGTTTGGACAGCTTGCCCTCGTTGAGGTCTGCCTTGTTGCTCTTGGCGACGAGCGTCGTATCTCCCGACGCCGTTGCAGCGCCGTCGCGCTCATAGACGAGCTTTGCTCCCGTGAAGCTGCCGCCGTCAGCGGTCAGCTTCGTCACGGTGACGGTGTTGCCCTCTGCGGTCACCTCTCCCGCGCCGTCTTTCTGCGTTGTCTTGGCAAGCGCACCGTACGCATCGTAGGCAGTGCCGCTCTGCACATCTGCCGTATTCCCCGTGAGCTTTACCGTGAGGGCGGCATTCTCGGATGAGATGATGTCGGCATAGCTGCCGGCAAGGGTATCGGCATTTTTGCCCCGCATGAGGGCGCGGTTCGTCGTCACCGTGGTCTCTGTCGCGCCCGCATTGCTGTTCCGCAGCTTGACGTGGCTGCCATACATGTCATTGACATCGAGTGCCGCGCCATCTGCCGTGACCGTGTTCTCCTCCGCACGGATCTGCAGACTGCCCTTCGCATCGTGCGCCTCTATGTAGGAGCCGCGGAATGCGGAACTAGACCCGCGCTCACTCGCGGCGTTGGTGAGGACGACACTGTTCTTGGCTGCGTGCAGATCTGCCGCGCCGGCCGCCTTGCTCAGGGTCAGCCGACTGCCGTCCACCTGGTACGCCTTACCGCCTGTGAGCGTGACCGTATTCTCGGCAGCGGATGCCGTGATCGCCTGCCCTCCTGCCGCCGCAAGCTGGTCGAGCTTGCCATCGGCGCCGCATACCACCGACTTAGCGCTCGTGAGCGTCCCGTCGATGCTGTTCTTCTCCGTCGTCAGGCTGAGCTTGCCCGTCTCACTGCGTACGGATGCATCGCCGCCCGTGATGTAGACGGCCGTACCATCCGTCGGAAATGCCGCCGCACCGGCGAGATGCAGCTTGTTCTCGGAAGCGGTCGTCGTCGCCGTTCCCGCCTTTGTCACCGCATTCCCCCAGCCGACTACAATTCTCCTCTGGAACGTGCCTCCGTTCGCCCATAGCTCGTTGCCGCTCGCCGTCGCCGTGGCAGTACCGGTCGCGTCGTCGTTCGTCGCCGACGTCTTGCCGCCGAAGACGGTCTCCTTGAAGGTGCCGCCTGCGATGGTGAGCTGATTCGCATTTGCCGCAGTGGTGACGGCAGCGGCTTTTTTTGCCCTGAGAGTGTTGTATCCGCCTGCACTGTCCTTCTTGAACGTGCCGGAGCCCGCCGCGATCGTGACGATGTTCCCGTTCGTCTCTGCCGTACTCAGCGGAACATGCGTGCCGCCTGCCATCTGCTCTGCAAAGGCGTAGCCGCCGTAGAATTGGTCTGCGCCCGCCTTTGCGGTCAGGTGATTCTCGTTTGCCTGCAGGGAGATGGATGTCTTGGTCGGGTACGCATACACATATCCGCCGCAGATTTCCGTGACGGTACCGCCCGTAGTGAAGGTGAGGCTGTTGCGCAGTGCCTTCGCCTCGCTGCGTGCATCCGTTTCTGTTATGGCCTTGCCGCCGTAGAGTTTTGTCTCTGCGGTAAAGCTGCCGCCCGTGACGGACGCCTCACTGTCCGTCACCGCTGCCGTGCTGTTGACGCTCTTGGTCTGTGCATAGGCTGCACCGCCCGCAACGGTGATCTCACCGCCCTCGGGCACGTTGTAGGTGCCGCCCTCGATGGTGACCTTGCTGTGCGCGACCTCTGCCACGCCCCGCGTCGCGCCGCCGCCGTCGCCCTCCTGGGACATGGCGAGACCGCCGATGATGCCCCACTGAGGCTCAGGTGTGGTGCTGTCGAGCTTGAATGTGCAGTTCTTGATGGCGACCTCCGCGCCGGAGATCTTTGCGGTGCCGCCATGCTCCAGCCATGCGTATGCGCCGATGGCGCCGCCGATCGTGCCGCTGTTCACGGTCGCCTTGCCGCCCGCGTTCATGCCCGTGAACTGGATCGTGCCGTCGGTCGCGCTGACCTTCCTCCACGCGCCTGCGACGAACGTGGGGCGGTGGTAGCTGCCCGCGAGATAGTAGATCTCGGGCGATGCCCCGCCGCCGTTCGTGCCGACGGTGATGGTCGCCGCCGTGCCGTCCGTGCTGCCCGCGATGCCTTGGGACGCCACGGTATCCGTCGTGACCGTGCTGCTGACCATGGGGTCGGCAAGGGCGTACGGCATGCCGCCGAGCGTGAACGCACCCGCCGCGAGCGCGGCGAGGATGCGCGGGGTGAGGGATTTGGATTTGTGGGTGTGGTGTCGTTTCATGGGAGTTGCTCCTTTCTGGATGCGGTCTATTTGTAGGGAGGTGTTTCCTTGTGGTGATGTCGTTTCATGATGTGACTCCTTTCGTGATGAATCCTATTGTGGGGGTGCTGAGGAGGAGAGCGTCGCAGCTCGTTCATGGCATCCCCACCGTTACGCTGACGCGTGACCCCTCCCCCGCACGGCGGGGGAGGCTAAGATGGTGGGATTTGCTGTGCCTCCGATATAAAAACCCACTGCACTAATCATACTGTAACATATTTCAGAAAAAAGCATACTGTAGTAAATGACAGGGGTCAAACGTCCTAGTTTTGCGGAAACCCTTGTATTTTCTAGGGGCGCGGGGATTTTGGGGGAGAAAAATTTTTTGGAGAATTTTGTTGGCAATCTGGCGGGCAATACGCTAAAATAATGAAAGAGGGAGGGATTCGATGGCTTTTGATACGGAGGAGGCACGGCGCGAGAGGTATAGAGAAATTATTCAGAGTTTTACGCTGATGGACGATATATTTATGACAGCAGTGTTTCAGGACAGTCTCCCGTGCGTCGATTTGGTCCTGCAAATTATTCTGGATCGTCCGAATCTCAGGGCGACGCGCGTCGTCACGCAGGACACGCTGAAGAACCTGCACGGGCATGATGTGCGGCTCGATATTCATGCGTTTGCAGACGGGCAGGAGTTCAATATCGAGATCCAGCGTGCAAAGAAGGGCGCAGAACGGCGCAGAGCGCGTTATCACAGCAGTATGATGGACGCAAATGCTCTGCCCGAGGGTACGGACTATGCGAAGCTGCCGGAAAGTTATGTCATTTTTATTACGGAGACGGATGTGCTCGGAGGCGGACAGCCACTCTATGTGATTGAGCGCGTGATTCGGGGCGGCGGTTGCTTTGACGACGGCACGCATATCATCTATGTGAATGCGTCAATGGCGGACACGACTACGCCGCTCGGGCGCCTCATGCATGATTTTCAGTGGGTGCGGCCCGAGGAGATGTACTATCCTGTTCTGGCAGAGCGGGCGGGAGCATTTAAGAATATGGAGAAAGGAGAGATTTTCATGAGTTCGAAGTGGGAACAGTTTATTGAAGAAGTTCGTGCGGAGGAGAGGGAGCGTGCCATGGCGCAGGGGATGGCACAGGGACGGGAAACGGAGCGCCTTTCGTCCATTCGGGCGCTAATGAGAACGGCGCAGATTACGGCGGAGAAGGCAATGGATATGCTTGCCATCCCAAAGGCGAAGCAGGGGCATTACAAGGCGCTCCTTTGAGCAGAGATGTCTCCATGGGAGGATGGATATGGCGCTGCTGCGCGTGCAGCGCGTGACAGGGCGGCAGATCGAATCTGTGCATACAAAAAGCCTCCCCCATTGCGATGGGGGAGGCCGGGGACAGCAGGAGAAGTTCAACGCCAACGGCGTGACGATAGGGGCGATTCTTTAGAGTTTCCACGTAAAACCGGCTCTGACGCTCACGCCGCGCTGTTTTCCTGCCCAACCTGTGACACTGATGTCAGCGGTGGCATTCTCGCTCAGAGAGGCTTTCCATCCGAGTTCCAGGCTGCCGGAGAAGCCTTTGAGGGTGGGGGCGGGGGTGTCGTAGGCTCTGCCGCCGACCTCTACGGTGGCATCTGTCTCGCCGCCGAATTCGTACTGTGCGGCGGCGCCCAGGATGAGAGCACCGCCCTTTTGTGGAACCTTCCAGCGTGCGCCCGCACGCAGACGGTGGCTGTGTGCGGCGTCGAAGCAATAGCGCTCGCCCGTCGAGAGGGTCGCGTCTGTGCCGTTCTGCCGCGTGTAGAAGTAGCGGACGTACAGCTCTCGCTCGCTTCCGCTCTGCTCGGTGATGCGCTGTCCAAGCCCTAGGTGTGCGCCGAAATAGTTTGTATCGGTGTCGTAAGAGGTATGTGTCGGCGTGCGTCCCGTGGGCAGGTCGGCGGCGTAGTCCATGTCGGCGCGTCCAAAGCGGAGGCTGCCCTCATAGAACATGCCGCCCTTCTGCTCCTGCCGCACGAATGCACCGCCGCCGACATAGCGGACACTGCCGTCGCCGTGCGCGTCATTCACATAGCTGTCGTAGTTGCCGCGCCCGTATTCAACCATGGGGCCAAAGAGGAGACGGACGTTGCTGCCACGCAGCGCACGCGCAAAGCCGACGGCGAGGTTCATGCCCCTCATCTCGACATAGGAGCCGGTTTCATAGCGCATGGAGGCGCCGCTGACGGCGGCAAAGGCGGTAAAATCGTCTGCTCCTGCCGTCTGAATGGAGGCGCTTGCAATTCCTGCACCCGCAAAGAGGTCTGCACCTGCACGGAGGAAGGCGGCCGAGCCTGTCATTGTCTCTACGATGGATTTGCGGTTGTCCTCTATCTGCCCACGGAAATCGGGGGTCGGTGGAGGCGTTGGCGGCTTCGGCTGCGGTGTGGGCGGCTTCGGCTGTGGCGTAGGCGGCTTCGGCTGCGGTGTAGGCGGCTTTGGCTGCGGTGTGGGCGGCTTTGGCTGCGGTGTTGGCGGCTTCGGCTGCGGTGCTTCGGCATCGTCGATGGCAGAGCCATCAACCTTGATAATCAGTTCTTTCTTATTCTTCGTGATGCCGATCTTCGCGACGGTGGCATCGGAGACGCCCTTAAATACATTCATTGTGGTTGCGGTGTTGGTGGTAATCTGGGCATTCGTGGTATGGAGGAGGCGCAGGCGTTTTTCTGTCTCATCACCGCGCAGGTGCGCTGTGATCGCCGTGCCGCCAAGGTTGGTATTGCTCGAAGATGTGACGGTGAGCATGGTGTCATTCCTCGTCATGCCGGCGGGCAGCCAGAATTCGAGTTTTTGGAAGCCTTCGATGGACTTTGCTGTGATGCCCTTGGTTTCCTTGATGACGAGCGCGTTGCCCGCGATGTTCTTTGTCGCGCCCTCTGCGTAGTGTCCGTAGAGCTGCGCCGCAGAGAGGTTCGGCGTGCCCGTGATGACGATTTTATTATCCCGCACGGTTGCGACGGAGCCTGCACCGCTCCCCGCACTCGCATCGCCGGCATAGATGACGTCTTGGTAGGTGCCGCCGCTGATGTTGATGGTATTCTTCTCTGCCAGCGCCGTCGCCGCTGTGCCGCTGGCAGAGGCAGAGCCGCCGAAGACATTTTGATAGGTGCCGCGGATGAGGTTTACTGTATTCTCGCGTGCTGTCGCTGTACCTGCTGCATTTACGGCAGTTGCCTCGGCCTCGCCGCCGGAGATCTCCTGCCACGGGGCAGTGGCGGAGAGGGTCACCGTGTTCTTTGATGCGCTCGCCGTGACGGGCGCATTCTTCCCCTTGGCATAGGCATCGCCGCCGGTCGCATCGCGCACCGTTGTAAACGTACCGCCTTCCATGGTGAGTACGTTCGCGTTCGCCTCCGCCGCAGCACCGGAAAGAGCCGATTGCGCATAGGCATCGCCGCCGCAGAACACACTGAGTTTGCCGGAGGCATTTTTCAGGCGGAGCGTGTTCTCGTTGACTGCTGCGGTTGCTTTCTGCCCCGCCGTCGCCGTGAACACGCGGGCGGTTCCCGCCCATGCAGATACGCCTTGCATTGCACCGTGTTCAATGTCAATTTTATTCTTTTGGACGGCTGCGGTCGCTGCGCCCGCATGGCCGTGTAGCTCGGCGTCGGCGCCGCGCAGACTGTCCGCCCATGTGCCGCCCGTACCCGTGATGGCGTTCTCCGTGAGCGTCCCATGCAGGTCGCCCGCACGCCACGTATGGAGCTCGACCTTACCGCCCACTGCATTTCTTTTGATGTTGCCGCCCGTATTTACGACGCGGTTCTTTGTAGCGGCTGCGGTGTAGGAGGAAGCTGATGAATTGATGTTCTGCACGATATAGCCGCCGCTGACCTCGTCCGTTACCGTGCCCTCTGCCGCAATGGTGACGATATTCTCCGTCGCCTCGTAGACTGCCGCACCGCCGAAGGCGTTGCGGACGTTGATCTTTGCGCCCCACAGCGTCTTCAGTGTTCCATCGGTGAGGACTGCCTTGTTGTTCTTTGCTTTGATGGTCACATTGCCCGGTGCGGACGCGGAGAATATACGTTCGTAGTCGATCAGTGCCCCTGCGAACGTCTCGGTGCCGGTTGCTACCCTCGTCGCGGTGGCAGTATTTTGCTCTGCAAAGATCTGTGCCGCACCGTTTTTCTGCTGAATGGAGGCATACGCACCGTACGCCGCAGCGATCTTACCCCAACGTGCCTCTGCCGTATTGCCTGTTACCACGGTCTCGGTGTTTGCGGCATCGACACGCGTGTATGCCGCGCCGCCCGCGAAGGTGATCTTGCCGCCGCTCGGCGCGGTGAAACTGCCGCCCTCGATGCTGACGTTGCTCTGTGTGACCGTTGTCTTTGCCAGCGCTGCGCTGTGGGCGCTGTCCTCGATGACGGCAAGACCGCCGACGATGCCCCGCCGGTGCTCAGGTGCGTTGCTGTCGGGATTCATCACGCCCCCCTTGACAGTCGTCCGGGCGCCGGAGATCTGCGCGGTGCCGCCCTGCGTGAGCCATGCGTAGGCGCCCGCGGCAGCGCCGAAGGTGCCGCTCTTGATGAGCGCCGTGCCGCCCGCGTTTGCGCCTGTGAAGTCGATGGTGCCGTCCGTGAGGCTGACCTTTCGCCATGCACCCGCGACGAGTGCGCCGCGGTGGTTACCGCCCGCCGGATAGTAGATCTCGGGTGCTGCGCCGCCGCCCGTTGTGCCGACGGTGATGGTCGCCGCCGTGCCGTCCGTGCTGCCCGCGACGCCGTCATTCGTCACCGTATCCGTCGTGACGGTGGCGGCGACGATGGGATCGGCGTAGGCTGCGGGCGCTGCGCCGAGGGTGAATGCCCCCGCTGCAAGGGCGGCGAGGATTTTAGGCGCAAGGGACGATGGGGCTTCTTTGTGGTGTAAGTGTCGCTTCATGGGCGTGACTCCTTTCAAAAACAGATCCGATAGAATGGGGGAGCCTTTTCAGTATGTGCAGACGCCCCGCACCCGATGGGACAACACTTCTTTATGTTTCATTATAGCATAGTCTATAATGAATTCAATCGTCATGGATGATAGATGATAAAAGTTCTAATTTTGAAAAAAGCGGCTCTTTGCAAAATATTACAGAAAAGATAAGTATGCCGCGCGATACGTCTAAGCAAATCCCGGCGGAGCAAGCGCACGTACGCTTGCAGAGCGGGGGGGTGCGTGGCGTGCGCGAACTTGTTCGTAACAGCAAAAAAAGCATGTATTTTCAATGGAAACCAGGTATAATAGAGATAGCATTTTTTGAAAAGGAAGGCAAGGCAATGAAACGATGGCGCGTGTTCCTCTTTCTCTGCGCACTCCTCGTCCCGCTGCGCGTTTTTGCCGTGCCTGCGGATCGTCCTTCACTCCTCTTTGTGTGTGCGGCGGCATCTGAGGCGGCGTACAGCGGGGCGCTGCCGGAGCTGCTGCGTGCGCGTCTCGCGGCGGCGGGGTGGCAGATCGAATCGTATGAGACGGCAGGGCACAAGGGGACGGTGGGGCGGTTCTTTCATATGGTGCGGCGGGATGAGGACGGACAGGAGACGCATCTCATCGCATTTCCGGGGACGGAGCGCGGGAGCGATGTGTGGACGGATCTGCGCCTTGGGCGGGCGGTATTCGGCGGGCGGACGCCCGCAGAGTTCCTCTCGATGCGCGATGCGCCCGTGACGGAGCGCAAAGATACGCCGCTCGTGCATCGCGGCTTCCTCGACTATACACAGGCGGCACTCTTTACGGACGTATTGTCCGCTTATGGGGAGCGCACGGCGGGTGAGGTGCTCGCGGATGAGCTGCGCGCGCACCCGTCGGCAAAGCTGTATCTGACGGGGCATAGTCTTGGCGGTGCGGCGGCAATCCTTGCAGCGGCGCGTCTTTTTGATATGGGGGCGGCGCCGGAGCAGCTTATCGTGACGACGTTCGGCACGCCTGCGGTCGGAAACGGGGCGTTTGCGCGTACCTATGCGGGGAAATTTACGCTCTATCGTGTGGTGATGCGCGGCGACCCGATGAAGGATCTGCTCGCCGCACCGCTTGGATTTCAGCAGTTCGGGGAGCGGATTCCGTGGCGTCTTGCGCCAAGCACGGCCTCCTTTCCCCATGCGATGATGGCGTATGTGGATGCGGCGATTCGGCAGCTCTATGACGCACACGGCGGGGACAGTGCCTATCTTTTTCTCATGGGGCGGACGAACCGCACACAGGGGCATACTGTCTATGCTGCACCGATTGAAACAGCACTGGATCCTTTGCTCATGGAGGATGCGCCCTATATGAAGGCTGTCCTGCGCGATGCCCTGTATGTGCGCAATGCACGCGTGGTGTTTGCCGCGGGCGGCGGCGGGCTGTCGGAGGAGGGACTGCTGCGCGGTCTGCATGCGCATCTTGCGGCGGCACGCGCGGCGGGGGCGGCACAGCTCATCGCCTATCGGATTGCGGGGGCGCGGGTGCGTGACGCGCGTGTGACATATCGGCTGACGCTTGAGCGTGCGGTGTATGACATGGAGGGCAATCTGATCGCGGCGGGGTCGCGCTCGGCGCGGACGGGGACGCTGACGCCGATTGAGGCGGTGCTGTATTTGTTTGCGCAGGATTAGGAAAGGGTTTGTTTATGCTTGCAGAGGAGCTTTGGCGGCTTTTTGATGTCATCGGGACAATTGCTTTTGCTGTATCGGGGGCGCTCGTGGGGCTTTCACGGCGCATGGACATCTTCGGCATCTCTGTGCTCGCCCTGGCAACGGCGGTGGGCGGTGGGATGGTGCGTGATCTTTTGGTGGGGCTCACACCGCCGATGGCACTGCGCGATACGACGAACTTCCTCCTGGCGGTCGGCGTTTCGCTGCTGACGGCGCTGCTCTATCAGCGGGCAGCGCTCCACCGCATGCATCGCCGAAGGCTCCTTGCCGTGTTCAATGTTTCAGATACGATCGGCCTTGCAGCGTTTACCATCACGGGGGCACTCACGGGGGTGCGGGTTGGCGGTGCAGACAGTTATGTGCTGCCCATCCTGCTCGCAGCGACGACGGCGGTTGGGGGCGGCATGATCCGTGATGTGCTCGCACAGCGCATGCCTGTGGTGCTCTATGCCGAGGTGTATGCGGCGGCGTCGCTCGTGGGTGCGTTCGTTTTCTGTATGCTGCGTTTTTCGCTCGGTGTGGAGATCGACTCGTGGCTTGCGTTTCTGCTTGTACTCATCATCCGCTTTGCTGCGATTCGCTGGAACTGGAGTCTTTATCATCCGCGTCCGCCGCGGGGCGATCATGATGCCGAGGAAAAATAAAGGGCATTGCCAATCGGCAATGCCCTTTATCTATGCAGCAGGTATTTCTTAGTGGTGATGATCGACACCGACCATGACGGATGTCGCCTTGATGACGGCGTAGGCATCCTTACCGACGGCGAGACCGAGTTCATCAATGGCGCTGAGGCTGATCGTCGCGGTAATCACGTCGCCGCCCTTGAGTTCGATGCGGACGATGCCGTTGACGGCACCTTTCTCGATGGCGATGACTTTGCCTTTGAGCTGATTTCTTGCACTGAGTTTCATGTGTTTTCCTCCCTTATTTTATCATACACCATACAGTATAACATAAAATCCCTGCAAAGATCGTCATAAATGTCACTTTTTGCAGGGATTCTTGCAGGGGGACGGGAGCGCCCCTGTCGGCTTGCTGTGCAGAGACGCCTTATTCTTCAGCGAATGAATACGACGTTGGTCGCATCGAGGAAGCCGCTTGCGCCATTTTCAATCAGCACGCGGCGTGCATCCTCGGCGGAGAGGATGGGATTTGCATTTGCGTCAATGCCGACAGCGCGGACAAAGAGCGGATTCGTTCCTGCACGCGTTGCGTCGCGCTCGCTGCGCACATAGGCAGCCATGCCATTTGCAACGACTTTATCACTGTCGAGGTTTTTGTAGCCATAGATGGGGCGGCCGTTGTCACTCTTGATGACGGGGCTCATGACAGGGCGCAGGCCCATGCCGCGGCAGTCTACGATGAGCCCTGTATAGCCGCCGACGGCATGCCCTGCGGGTGCGCTGCCCGCAGAACTCGTGGCGGGGGAGCGGCGTGCGGGGGCGGCCGGCGTTGTATTCCCGCGGTCGTAGGTGCCATAGCCCGTCGTATCATATGTCTGTGCGGGGGTATAGGGTTCGTAGACGCTCTCGGGCGCTGTCCAGCGCTCGCGCGTCTCGTTGGGGCGGAAGATGCCGCTTGCCAGTGAGCCTACACCAAAAACAGGGACTTCGATGGTCACTGTGTATGCACCGTCGCTGAGTGCCTTTTCATCGACGATGCGTGCACCGCGGACAATGGCGCTCACGTGTGTACGGACGGTGTCGTTCGTCACCATCATGTTTTCGACGGTGGTTGAGGCGTCTACTTGTACGCCTTGGATCTGCTCTGCAATCTGGCGGTAGGCGTCGGCAATGGCGGCACGGCGGGCAAGGGCACGTGCCTGTGCGGCGCTCACGGTACGCGCCGGCGCCATACCGGTGCCCTCAGCACGAATGCGGCCGCCATCCCAGTCCATAGCGGCTTCTGCCGCAGGCACTGTACCGACTGCGACGGCAAGCATGAGCAGCGCGCAGACGATAGATTTTAGCATATACATAAGATTCCTCCTTGACGGTGCGGTGATTGCACACATTACTTCGCAATAAGTGTATCGCAAGAAAAAATAAAGTGATATGAGAGCAGCATTAGTATTTGGTGAGATTGCAGTGCGTCACCGCGCAAAGGCTTGTTTGGATGGGGGGATGGCGCCTTTGCGCTCTATGCGCTTTGACAAAGAGCCAAGAGGAGGCGCACCGCATTTCGGCTGCTTGATATATCTATGATGGGGGAAAAGAGCCTTTCAATGGAATATTGTTGCAAATGGAATTTATTTCCTCTATAATAGAAAACAAGGGGCACGGGAAAGATGCGCCCTGTGTATGAGAGTTTTTATCATTTTAGTTGGGAGGCTGGCAAATGAAGAAGAAAATCTTCGCGGCGGCATTGGGGCTTGCAGTTGGATTTGGCGCGTATGCGGCGCCGGCGGATGCGCATGGCGTGTACTATGCAAATCGCCTGGATCACAAGGTGCTCGTCCTTGGTGAGGGGCCTTTGGATAACGCATATGAGACGGGCTGCGTACAGCGGATTGATGCCTACGATGTGAACTTTGCGCCGACGATGGTGGAGCGTGTTGATCACAGCGATCATGTGTCCATTGTTCCGCCCGAGAATCTCGGCGTGACGGCAACGTTCTTTGACTATGGCTACTTTGCAAAGACGACGGACGGCAAGGTCATTCCAACGCGTGACTACTCGAACATCGAGAACCTCGTATCTGTGACCTATGCACGCAAGTACAATGTGCATTACTGGAATGCGGCTGTGCAGCCGGGCGGGCTTTACAACGTGCCGATCCAGATCGTGCCGGCAGTGAACCCCCTCACCCTGCGCCGCGGGGATGCACTCCGGCTGCGCATCTATAAGGATGGACAGCCCTATGCGAATGCGCCGGTCATCGCCGACGTGCTGGGCAATCTGACGGGCATTGCGAATGCGGACGCCAACGGGTACATCACGGTGAATGTCGCCAACAACGGACTTAATGTCATTGGCGTCGAGGTGGGATTCCCGACGGATAACGCAAATGTGACGGAGAAGGTCTTTAGCTCGCTTTCGTTTATTCTCGACGCGGAGTAATCTAAGAGATACCTATGTCAGCCCATCCCTGCGGGGGTGGGCTTTTCTATGTTCGTCGTGCGGATGCATATGAGGAAGGCAGATCATTTGCCAACGTGCCGCAGTCTTTTTTTCTTCTCACACAATATGATATTTCTTCCATGGGATCTGATGGAGGCGGATGCTCTTTAGAAAGTTGACGATGTCCTTGCGCCCGTAATAGCGCGGCTCCCCTTGCGGCGTCAGGCTCATCAGGATGATGGGCATACCGGGGAAAAAGCGCATGAGTGCGCGGCGGGTCTGCGTGGATTTGATGGTGTACTGGGTTACGGACGGATTGACATGAATGACGGCAAAGGTTACGCCCTGCTCGATGATGACAGCGCCCTCGATGGTCATGCTGCACCTCCTTTAGAAAACAGATGGACGGTAAACGGCGGCGCATCTTTCCGTATATGCGCCGCAGAAGTTTTGCATTGGGTTTGGTTTATTGTATCAGAGCAGGGCACATAAGACAAGAGCTGCACGCCTCATGCGGATGGGTTTCCGTGGGAAAAAGGGACATTATGCCCGCTGAAAAGGTTTTCTCATTAAAATCAAAATATACTTGAAAAAACACAAAAAAAACTCTATAATAGGACACGAGGACTATGGGGGAGCATGGTATATTTATCTATGGTTCTTTCTATTGGTTCCGACGTAAAAATTGAGAGGAAATCCGCGCTGAATGCATGTTTTGCGAAAGGACTTTCTTTTTTTATGTCGAACGCTTTACTTGATATTCAACGATGGCGGCGTAGGGGGCGCTCGGCTCGACGCTTTTCATGGCGGCGGGGCAGTTCGTCGCGTCTTTACGGTGCCGGAGGAGGAATATGAAGGGCTTTTTATCGGGGTATCTTAGGCAGGTCGGCAGTTCACTGCTCATCGCGTCGCTTCTTTGCGGTACACTTCTCCTTTCGGTAGGACAGGCATCCCTTCTGGGGGCTATGCTTGTTGGGGAAGGGTTGGCAGCCATCTACTTTTGGCTGCTTGCACGGCGCCTTTTGCGTGCGGCACGCCTTAGCGTTGCTGCAGGGCGGTGGCAGGTGCAGATGGGGCTTTTGCTCATGCTCTTTCTGCTGTTTGCCGCTTTTTGGGCGATGTCCGTGATGAGTGTTTCCCATTTCTATGCGGCAGTGGGTGGATTTCTCCTCATGCATGCGCTCATGATGGGGCGGCTGATTGTCCGTGAGATGCGTTCCGATAAGAGATAATGCTGGGGGATTCCCCCAAGGGAGGTAGAGGTTATGCACGAAATCGGTGTTCGCGAGGCAGTGCAGGTCGCCGGGTTTACCTTCAATTCAGAGACACTTATCATGACGTGGGTCACAATGGTCGTCGTCCTCTTCATCGGCTGGTTGGCGGTGCGCAATCTAAAGATTGTGCCGACATCCAACTGGCAGGTGGCGTTGGAGATGATTATAGAGACGCTGCATGATCAGGCGGAGCAGAGCATGGGGCCGCGTGGACGGGGCTTCCTGTCCATGCTGATTGTATCCCTGTTTTTGTTCCTTCTCGTGTCGAACTGGATTGGGCTCATCCCGATGATGGCATCGCCGACAAATGATTTGAACACCACACTGGGACTGGCTCTGCTGGTCATCGTCATGACGCATGTATTGGGTCTTTATGTCAAAGGGACGCATTACATCGCGCACTTTTTCCAGCCGTTTGTACCGTTCGTTATCATCAATATTGTGGAGGAACTGGCAAAACCCATCACGCTCTCGTTCCGTCTATTCGGCAATATTTTGGCGGGCGAGATTCTCATTCATATCCTGCTGCTCCTGCTCGGCAACTTCTCCACCATTCCTTCGGTGGTCTGGATTGCATTCAGTGTATTTATTGGCGGAGTGCAGGCGTTTATCTTTACGATGCTGTCCACGGCATACATCGGCAGCGCGATTAAAACGGAAGAACACTGAGACGGGGTTGTTTTATGTGCGGATTGGATTCGCACAGTCTGTTATAGTAATGATTATGTTCACTTTTTAAGGAGGATTTTTTCATGGAAAACGCGATTATGGTAGCAGCAGCTCTCATCGGTGCGGGTATTACGGCGGGGCTTGCCGCAGTCGGCGCTGCGGTTGGTGACGGTCTTGTCACGAGCCGTTTTATCGAGGGGCTTGCACGTCAGCCGGAGGCAAAGAACGTCCTCTTTACGAACACGCTCATCTCCGTCGGTCTGATCGAAGCACTTGCCATCATTGCCGTTGTTGTCGCTCTTATCATGCTCTATGCAAATCCGCTGATTCACTAAGATGACTGAGTCCATGGATTTTGCAAAGGGGGCATAGGAATTGGTCGAAACCATACAGGGGATCATCGATCTCAATGGGACGCTGCCCATCCAAATCATCAACTTCATCATTCTCGTCGTACTCCTGCGTGCGGTGGCATATCAGCCCATCGTGCGCATGATGGAGGAGCGCAAGGCGAAAATCGCCGAGAGCCTCAATAAGGCGGACGCGGATGCGGCTGCTGCCGAGGCAACGCTCAGCGAGTACAAGGCGCAGCTTGCGGCGGCGCGCACCAAGGCGCAGGAGATCGTCGATCTCGCCGAAAAGCGTGCCTCGGAAGAGCATGCGGCGAGCATTCAGGCGACCAAGCGTGAGATCGAACAGATGAAAAAGTCGGCGGCAGAGCAGATTGCGCTTGAACGTGCACATGCCGTTGAGCAGTTAAAGGCGGAGGTTGTTGCCCTGTCACTCGCGGCGGCGGGCAAAATCATCCAAAAGAATCTGACGCAGTCGGACAACGAGACCATCATTGGAGAGTTTATCGCAAAACTCGACGCGGATAAGATTGGTGATGCACCATGCTGAACATGGAGCTTGCACGCAAATACGCCAGAGCAATCTTTGAACTCGCCAATGAAAACGGATGGCTTGCGCAGTGCGGAAAAGAACTCGCAGATGTGCAGCAGGGCTTTGCCGCATGTCCGGAGCTGAAAGCGTATCTCGGCAACCCGAATATTCAGCCGAAAGAGAAAAAGCTACTCCTCGCACAGCTTTTTGTCGGGGAGATCAGCAAGACCACACTGCATTTCCTTTTGCTGCTCATTGACAAGCGGCGCATTCAGACTTTTGATGCCATCGCACATATCTTTGCAGAGCTTTCCAATGAAGCACGCGGCATTGTCGTCGCGGATGTGACGACTGCGCAGCCCCTTGCAGAGGCGCAGGAAAAGGCGCTCGCAGAAAAGCTCGAACGCGTCACGGGGAAAAAGATTGCCCTGCGCGGACACCGCGACCCCTCGCTCATCGGCGGGGTCGTTGTACGCATTGGCGACCGCCGTATCGACGGCAGTGTCAAGGGACGTCTTGCGGCAATGACGGCAGAATTAATGGCGAACTAGCGGGGTGACAGCGAAATATGAATATGAATCCGGAAGAAATCACCGCCATCATAAAAGAGCAGATCAAAAACTATGATGTCGATCTGAACGTCGATGATGTCGGTACGGTTCTTGAGGTGGGCGACGGTATCGCCCACATTTATGGCCTCGACAAAGCCATGGCGGGCGAGCTGCTCGATTTTGGCAACGAGGTCTACGGTCTTGTTCTGAACTTAGAGCAAGAGAGCGTCGGCGCCGTGCTTCTCGGCGGCGATGCGCTCATCAAGGAGGGGGACACCGTCCGCCGCACGGGACGCATCATGCAGGTGCCCGTAGGCGAGGCGATGATTGGCCGCGTCGTGGACGCGCTCGGCCGCCCCATTGACGGCAAAGGGCCGATTGCCTCTACAGAATACCGTCCAGTCGAATCTCCTGCGCCCGGCATCGCCGACCGCAAGAGCGTCCATGAGCCGCTTCAGACAGGTCTTAAAGCCATTGACGCACTCGTGCCGATCGGCCGCGGACAGCGCGAGCTCATCATCGGCGACCGCGGCACGGGCAAGACGGCGATTGCCGTCGATACGATTCTGAACCAGAAGGGGCAGAACTGTATCTGTGTCTATGTTGCCATCGGCCAAAAGGCCTCCACCGTTGCACGTGTCGTGAAGACGCTTGAGGACGGCGGTGCCATGGCGTATACGATTGTCGTCGCAGCAACGGCCGCAGACAGCGCACCGCTCCAGTATCTCGCTCCCTATGCGGGCGTTGCAATGGCAGAGTATTTCATGTATAAGGGCGGTCATGCGCTCTGCGTCTATGATGACCTCTCCAAGCACGCCGCGGCGTATCGCGCGATGTCGCTGCTGCTCCGCCGTCCGCCTGGACGTGAGGCGTACCCGGGCGATGTCTTCTACTTACACTCCCGCCTCCTGGAGCGTGCCGCAAAACTCTCTGATGCGCTCGGAGCAGGTTCCATCACGGCACTGCCGATCATTGAGACACTCGCCGGAGACCTTTCGGCTTACATCCCGACGAACGTCATCTCCATCACGGACGGCCAGATCATGCTGGATACCGACTCGTTTTACTCCGGCATCCGTCCTGCCATCAGCGTCGGTCTCTCGGTGTCCCGTGTCGGCGGCTCCGCCCAGATCAAGGCGATGAAGCAGGTCGCGGGCACGATGCGTCTTGACCTTGCCCAGTACCGCGAGCTTGCGGCGTTCGCGCAGTTCGGCTCGGATCTCGACAAGGCGACCAAGGCACAGCTTGACCGCGGCGCCCGCATGGTTGAAACGCTCAAGCAGGCACAGTACAGCCCGCTCTCCGTTGCCGATCAGGTGCTCGTGATCTTCACTGCGGTCCGCGGACACCTCGCGGATATTCCCGTGAGCAAGGTTGTCACTTTCCATACGGACTTCATTCGGTTCATGCGTGCATCGCATCCGGAGATCGCTGCGGCCATCACGGAGACGCAGAAACTGGACGATGCACTTGAGGCCTCCATCACACAGGCGATAGGGGAGTTCAAAGACACCATCTCCTACAAAGAAGTGTAAGGAGCGCACGAAATGGCCAATTTACAGGATATTCGCCGCCGCATCCGAAGCGTCAAGAGCATTCAGCAGATTACGAATGCCATGGACATGGTTGCGACTTCGCGCCTGCGCCGTGCCAAGGAAGCTGCGAACAACAATAAACCCTACGCGGAGAAAACTGCTGCGGTCATCCGAAGTGTTGCCGCAGCGGCGACAGATGTCACGCATCCGCTCCTCGAGCAGCACGCAGAGGGCAAACGCCTCATCCTCGCCTTGGCGGCGGATAAAGGCCTTGCGGGAGCGTATTCAAGCAACGCGCTCAAAATGGCAATGACACTCATCGAGGCTCCTTCCAATACGGAGATTGTAGCCGTTGGGCGAAAATCCAGAGATTTTTTCAAAAATCGTGGATTTAAGATACACAGTGAATTTATCGGTATGAGTGAACGTCCCGCGGCGCATCATGCGCAGCAGATCAGCGATGTGCTCATCCGGGCTTTTACGGGCGGAGGCGTGAAGGAAGTCTACATGGTCTATACGCGTTTCGTATCGGCCATTACCTGCGAGCCGGAGACGGTAAAACTCCTGCCGTTTGAAAAACTCGTGGACGACGGGCATACGCAGGCACAGTACATCTATGAGCCGAATGCCGAGGAAGTGCTCGGGGCATTGCTTCCGCAGTACCTATTCACCACCATTTACGCGGCGCTCTTACAGTCGGCGGCCAGTGAGCTAAGCTCCCGCATGAATGCGATGAGCAACGCGACCGACAATGCCGGCGAGCTCATCGGGCGGCTTGACCTCTTTTACAACAAGGTGCGTCAGGCGGGCATCACGAACGAGATCAACGAAATTGTCGGCGGCGCCGAGGCGCTCAAGTAACATCTGTGCGGGGGTGTACTCTGCATAGAGGCAAGGAGGTTTTCCATTGGCAAAAGGTAAAGTCGTACAGGTCATTGGGCCTGTCGTAGATATTGAGTTTCCTGCGGGCGAGCTGCCGGAGATCTTAAATGCCATCAAGATTGACGGCAAAGTGGCCGACCACGAGATCCATCTCACGGTCGAGGTCATGCAGCATCTCGGGGACAGCGTGACCCGCTGCATCGCCATGAGTTCGACCGATGGGCTGATGCGCGGCATGGCAGCAGATGACACGGGCGGCCCCATCAAAGTCCCTGTTGGCGAGGCGACCCTAGGACGTGTCTTTAACGTTCTCGGCGAGACTGTGGATCACAATCCCGCACCCGTCGGCAATACAGAGGAGTGGCCGATTCACCGTCCCGCACCAAAATTTGACAATCAGGAGACCAGCACACAGATCCTAGAGACGGGCATTAAAGTCGTCGATCTTATCGCACCGTATTCACGCGGCGGAAAGGTCGGGCTCTTTGGCGGCGCAGGCGTCGGCAAGACTGTTCTCATCATGGAGCTGATCCATAACATCGCGACTGAGCATGGCGGCTATTCCGTCTTCGCCGGTGTCGGTGAGCGTACCCGTGAGGGCAATGACCTCTGGTCTGAGATGACCGAGTCGGGCGTTATCGACAAGACTGCGCTCGTCTATGGACAGATGAACGAGCCGCCGGGTGCACGTATGCGCGTCGCACTCACGGGACTTACGATGGCGGAGTATTTCCGTGACGTACAGGGACAGGACGTGCTGCTCTTCATCGACAACATCTTCCGTTTCATCCAGGCGGGTTCGGAGGTTTCGGCGCTGCTCGGGCGTATGCCGTCCGCCGTTGGCTATCAGCCGACGCTGACCACCGACGTCGGTGCACTTCAGGAGCGCATCACCTCCACGAAGAAAGGATCCATCACCTCTGTGCAGGCCGTCTACGTTCCGGCAGACGACCTGACGGACCCGGCTCCTGCTGCGACATTTACGCATCTGGATGCGACCACCGTTCTCTCACGCCAAATCGCAGAGCTTGGCATTTATCCCGCCGTCGATCCGCTCGACTCCACCTCGCGTATCCTCGACCCGCTCGTCATTGGACAGGAGCATTACGAAGTTGCGCGCGGGGTGCAGGCCGTGCTCCAAAAATATAAGGAGCTGCAGGACATCATCGCCATCCTCGGTATGGAGGAACTCTCCGACGAGGATAAGCTCACCGTTTCGCGTGCGCGCAAGATCCAGCGCTTCCTCTCGCAGCCGTTTGCGGTCGCCGAGGTCTTTACCGGTTCCCCGGGCAAATACGTCGCCTTAAAGGATACCATTCGCGGTTTCCGTGAGATCCTCGACGGCAAGTATGACGAGCTCCCTGAGGCGGCATTCTACATGGTCGGCGGCATCGAGGAGGCCATCGAAAAGGCGAAGAAGCTCAAAGAGGAGGGCTGATCGATGGCGACCATCAAGCTGGAGATCGTCTCTCCCGACCGCGTGGTCTACGCCGCCGACATCGACATGCTCATCGCCCGTTCTACGGGCGGCGAGATCGGCATCCTGCCGGAGCACATTCCCCTCGTCACAGGGCTTCAGCCGCATGCCATGAGAATCCAGGTCGGCGGCGGAGAGCAGCTCTTTGCCGTGGCGGGTGGCTTCATGGAGGTCACGCCCAAGAAGATCACCGTGCTCGCGACCGCTGCGGAGGAGCCGATTGACATCGACATCAACCGCGCCCAACGTGCCTATGAGCGTGCGGCTGAGCGCCTCAAACAGCTGCGTGAGCATCCCGAGATGCACAAGACCATTGATGAGCAGCGTGCGAACCTCGCGCTTCGCCGTGCCGTTGCACGGTTACAGGCAACGAAAACCCCCATTGAGGGGCTGTAAATAATGTGAATACGAAGCCGATGCATAAAAGCAATGCGTTGACTTCGTATTCTTTTTTTTATAATGAATTATATCAGATTTGTCTGGTTCTTTTTTCTATGATATGATACTATAGAAAAAAATACGATGGGAGGATTTTGCCATGAGAAAAGATTGTTAGACTATCTCTATTGGAAAACATATGATGTCTTTTCATATGTCTCGTAGGAACGTACATATGCAGTACAAATCATAGATAAATCGGCGCTGGCTTAGAGCGATGCAGGCACCGCATCATGTCGAGAACGCCGGAACAAGAACCGAGAATAAAAGATGAGCATAACAAAGGAGTATGGATTTTAGAACGGAATGTAATCAGAAGATTGACCTTTTTCTGAAGAGGAAAGGAATCGGAGTGATGGTCTGCTGCATTATGCTCTGCGGGAGCCATGTGCTGCAACGCCATGTATAGGAGAGATCGTTATGTTCATTGGAAAGAAAACAAAACAGAGAATGGCTGTTTGGGTGGTGTGTACGCTTTCGGCAGGCGGGAGCCTGTACATGGGAGCACAGACCGCCCATGCGGCTGATGTCACAGGACAGAATGTGGTGGTGAATACAGCGCCGGGCGCTTCACCGTTTGCCCCCATTCGCCTCGATCCGCCCACAACAGGTAATGTGCACAACAATAAACTGACCATTGACGGCATCACGTGGGCTGGGCAGATTTTTGGTGCCCTTAATATGACAGCAACGGGAAGTGCAACGGACAATGAGCTTGTGCTTCAGGGCAACGCGGCGATCACGGGCATCGTAACGGGCGGCTATACTGCGGGCACCGGAACTGCAACGGGCAATACCATCACGCTGAGTGGTCTGAATGGGATGGCGCTGACCCATCTCTATGGCGGGTTCAGTACCGGAGGCAGTGACGACGTAACCGGAAATACGCTGAGGGTTACGACCCGCAATAATAGTGCAGCATCGCTCAATAAATTTGAAAAGATGAATTTTGTCCTCGGCACCGGGATTCACTCCGGCGATACCATGCTCCAGGTGCAGAATAATAGTACGCAAAGTTTTGATTGGTCGAAGGTCACGGCAGAAAATGGAGCCACATGGGCGGCATCTGCGCCAGGCTCACAGCGCGTGCGGCTGTTTGAGGGCGGCAATGCGCTGACACTGCAAAATTATGCCGTGAGCGGGCAAACCTCAGGGGATTATGAATACGGGCTCACCACGGACGCGTCGGGAACCGGCACGGTGACGGCGACCAATATATATTTTGACAGCAACCGCTTCCATAAAGCGAATATCACGGTAAACAGTGCGCCCGTCGGCACCATGAGCCTCTACGGCGGCCGGTCAATTTTCGGCAATGCGGTGACAGAGAACACGCTGACCGTCAATGGTGTGACATGGACAGGCCATGTCTACGGCGGCGTCTCCGAGTCCACAACCATGAAAGCGACCGGCAACGAAGTTATCCTCAAGGGCGGCAGCGACATCATCGGCACGGTCACGGGCGGCTTCACGACGGGCAGCGGCGTGGCGACAGGCAACACCGTCACACTCAGCGGCCTGAACGGTGCCGGACATACACATCTCTACGGAGGGCACAGTGCCAGTGGGGACGATACGACCGGAAATACGCTAAAGGTCACGACGAGCGGCAATACCGCAGCGTCGATCAACAGCTTTGAGAAAATGAACTTCGTCCTCGGCGCCGGCATTCACTCCGGTGATACCATGCTCACCGTGGACACATCAAGTGCCCAGACCCTAAAATGGGAGAATATCAAAGCTGACAAGATGCAGGCGTGGACAACGGCGCTGGCCGCTGCGGGCATAAATAACCCGACGCTGACTCTCTATACGGGAGCGGCTTTGACGCTGCAGAACTATGCACCTACGATTACGCGGGTCGGCGACTATGAGCTGCGCCGGAGAGCCAACGTGACAAGCACAGGCACGGTCACGGCGACGACGATGAGTATGGATGGGAACCGCTATCAAAATGCCACAACCCCGACGGTGGTTGGGACTACTGTTCATGCGGGCCTTTCCAACTATGGCAGTACGACCAACCATAACACGCTGACCATCGGCGGGGGCAGCTATACAGAGGCCCGGGCAGGATATACGAACGCTGCAAAGGGCGGTGCACGCGAGAATACGCTGACATTTACGGGCGGCAGCATTACAAACGGTTATGGCGGCTACACGACGGGGGTGACAGCCTCTGATGCCGAACTTGCAGTGAAACCGGCGGCGAAAGCGGACGCAGCGGGCAATATCGTGAACCTCAGCGGCGGGACGGTCAATACTGGGGGGAAAGTCTACGGCGGTTACATTGCGGTAAATACAGGCATTCCTGCACCGAACAATGTATCGGATGGGGATGCCTCCGGCAATACAGTCAACATTACATCAGGCATCTTCGGCGCCAACACCGAAATTTATGGCGGCTATACCAATGGACGCGGCAAGGCGGTCAGCAACACCGTGAACCTTGGCTCCGCGGCTGGTGTGTTTGCAGCGCCTACACTTTCCAATACGAAAATTTACGGCGGCGGCAGCAGCGGGCACGCACATGACGCCGTGACCAATAACACACTTAATATCAACGCTGCAAATATCAATGTGCGCGGCATCGCCAACTTTGATAAAATACGCGCCAACCTAAAGAGCACGATGCCCCTCGGGAGTACGCTGCTTACGATTGCGGGCGGCGCAACCACAGGCCTTGACTGGGCGGGGGTCGAGGCAAATACGGGCAGCCTTTCGCTGACACCGAGCACCTACAATGATCGCCTCTTTATCCTGCTGCACAACAATGCAGGACTGAACTTCGTTCAGGGGGGCCAAGACACCTATGCGCCCATAGGAGCAAAGGAAAGAGTTCAAGGGAACCTGGAATTCGTCATCGACACCGACAGCCACGCAGCACAGGCCCGCAGCGTGTACCTCAGCGGGTACCAGTTCCAGAACAACACAGGCGCAGCCTACACAGCGGCCGATGGCACGCACAGCGCAGCCTGGGGCGGACGCACCGCCGTTGGCAACACCGTAACCAACAACAAACTGACCGTCAGCGGCGGCAGCCTCACAGATGCAGCCTATGGCGGATTGGTCGAAAACCATAAGAGAAACGCGAGCGGCGCACTGCCCACCGGTGATGCCGTGAAGAACACCGTCATACTCAGCAGCGGCGCCAATGCAGCCAGTGTCTATGGCGCCGACGTTCGCACGCGTGCCGGCAGCGCAAGCGAGAACCGCGCCGAAATAAGCGGGGGCACCGTAACAGGGAACGTCTACGGTGCGGCTCTGAGCGCAGACAATGCCAGCGGCAGTGCGACGCAGAACACCGCCAAAGTATCTGGCGGCAGCATAGGAGGGAACGTCTACGGCGCATCCGTGCCCAAAACATCAGGCACCGCAGACGTCACGCAAAACACCGCAGAGATCAGCGGCGGGAGCATAGGAGGGAGCGTCTACGGCGGTCAAAATGTTGGCACGGGCAATGCCGATCAAAACAACGTAAAACTTTCAGGCGGGAGCATCGCAGGGAGCGTTTACGGGGGGTATGCAGCAGGCACTGGCAGTGCCAAAGACAACAACATCACCATCACGGGCGGCAGCATCGGCCATGACATTTACGGTGGGTATGCAGCAGGCGGCAAGACCACGGGGAACACCGTGAACATTGGCGACGGGAGCCATGCACTCAGCGCAGGTACCAGCATCGCGGGCACCATTTACGGCGGGAACGGGGCGGATGTCAAAGACAATACCTTGAACATCAATGCAAAAGGCGCATCGGCGGGCAGCATCGCGGGCTTTGGCAGTATAACATACCGCCTCAACGGTCTTCTCAATGGAGATACCCTCCTCACACTGCGGCAGAATACCTCTGTCGCCTATGGAACCATTCAAAAACTGACGGCACAACATGCTGCCGCGTGGCTTGGCAATGATATGGAAAGAAAGGTTTCCCTCTTTGCCATGACAGGTGGAAAGACCCTCACACTGGGCGGCTATACGACAGGCAGCGGAATGGAGCGCACAGGAGATCTGGAGTATGGACTTCGGACGGATAACGACCGGAGCGCTACGACCGGCACACTCGATATTGCTGCCTACCGCTGGCAGAATGCAGATGTCACTGTGCGCACGGCAATGCCGGAAGCCTTCGGCGGAAAGAGCGTCTATCGTACCAACGGGGAAACGAAGAACAACAAGCTGACCCTTGCCTCCGGCGCTGTGCTCACCAGTGCCGTTGCCGGTGATACACAGACCGAACAGGGGGCCGCGACGGGCAGTGTGCTCACGGTGCGCAGCGGCGCACGCATCACGGGCGCGGCGATTGGTGCCAAGGCCCGCGGCGGAGCAGTACAGAAAAGCAGCGCCGTCGCAGAAGGCGGTACGATCGCGCAGCTCATCGGCGGACAGAGTGCCAGCGGCATCGCTGATACGAATACTGCCGAACTGCGGGGCGGTACCGTCGGCAGCATGATTGGCGGCGAGAGCCAGACGGGTGCAGCAAAGGGCAACGCGGCAGCAGTGCGTGGCGGCAGCGTCACATCCGCAGCCGGCGGTAAGGCAGGAGCTGCCTCTACGGGCAACAGCGTCCTCATGCAGGGCGGAACCGCTGCGAACCTTGCGGGCGGCATTGGTGCAAGCTCGGCCAAGGATGATGTCCGCGTTCGTGGCGGCAGTGTCACGAGCAGTATTATCGGCGGCACGGCGACACATGGGAATGCCGTGCAGAGCACCGCCAGCATCGAGGGTGGTACAGTTCGCGGCACCGTTCTTGGCGCATCTGCCTCCGGCAAGGCTGAGCAGAATACTGTCACACTCACAGGCGGCGACATCAACGCTGCCATCATCGGTGCGCGGGCAGGGGGCGATGCAGAGGCAAATACCATCACCGTAAACACCAATATCACAGGGAATTTGACCGGCGCAGCAGCGGGGGCAAAGGCGCTTAAAAACGTCATCGACCTCGGCAATATCACCGTCCGTGGAAATGTTACGGGCGGGCAGGGAAATGTCACAAATGACAACATCATCCACCTGCGCAAATCCACCGTCACAGGTGTTGTCACCGGCGGTACATCTGCAAGCGGCACGGGCAATACCCTTGTCGTTCATCCGGGCACCTCCAAAATGAGTTCCTTTACTGGGGTTCAGAATCTGCATTTCTATCTCGACCAAACTGTCGATAAAACGGCACCGATTCTTTCGCTGACCGGCTCCAGCCAGGATTTGCGCGGCGTAAAGATTGGCGTCGGCGTGATCGACGGCAAAATTCCGGCGCTGCGTGTCAACGATCAGCTGAACCTCATCAAAATGGCTGCGGGCGGCACCCTGATGACCGATGCCGCCATAAAGAACACCACCACGGGAATGCAGGGCGTCTCCCTCCACTATGACTTCAGCATCACGCGCAGTGCACCGGGCGAACTCACGGCGACCGTGACCAAAGCTGCACTCGGCGAGCAGACCAAATCCTTTGTGGAAACTCGTGCAGGCATGAGCGACTTCATCAATCATGGCGCGGACAGCCTCGCATCCGGCAGCATGAATGCGGCGCAGAAAGAAGCCGCAAAGTCTGGCGGCTATGCGCTCTGGGCAGCGACGGACAAGAGCAATATGAAAGCCAAGACCGGCTCTTATATTGATACAAACGGATGGAGCCTTGGTCTAGGTTGGGCGCGTACACAGCGCGCGAAAGCGGGGGCATGGACATTTGGCCCCTTCGTCGAATACGGACACGGCAGCTACGGCTCCTATCTCAACGATGGGACGCACGGCAGCGGAAAGATCAGCTACATCGGCGGCGGTCTTATGGCGAAATATGCGCAGCGCAGCGGCCTGTGGGTCGAAGGTTCCGTACATGGCGGCCGTGCAAAGAGCGACTATACCGGCAGCATCTACAAAGGCACCGTATCCTCCTACGACGGATCGAGCAGCTACTATGCCTCGCATCTGGGCCTCGGGAAAGAGCTCCGCATTCGCCGCGGGGATCAGCTGGATGCCTATCTGCGCTATTTCTACTCCCATCAGGCGGGGATGAATGCAACCCTCAGTTCCGGAGAGGATTATACCTTTGACAGCGTGAACTCGCACCGTCTGCGCCTTGGACTGCGCTATACACATCGGGACAGTCCCGCGAGCCATGTTTATGCCGGACTTGCCTTTGAATATGAGTTCGACGGTGAGGCGCGTGCCAGCTTCCAGGGGTACAGCACGCCGAGCCCCAGCCTCAAAGGGGCAAGCGGCATGCTTGAAATTGGTTATCGCTTTGCACTCAAAGGCGCAAAGGTCAGCTATGACTTCAACATGACCGGCTGGCAGGGCAGGCGCGAAGGCGTGAGTGGCAGTGCGAACGTCAAATGGATGTTCTAACAGGTCTTTTTCCAAACCTATAAAGTAAAATAAAAAAGCGCACCGTCCGCGGCTGATTGCAAGCCGCAGATGGTGCGCTTCTTTGTGTGTTTGTTATCCCACAGAGGCATTTCTTATGGATATGGACGATGACGGCGGAATATGTTATGATGAGCTCCACATTGGTGTTTCCCCGTACCTATCGTTATCATTTAGGAGGCCGTCATGTCCCTGTACCCTTACCGTACCTCCATCATCCTGGGGATTGTCTTTACACTGCTCCTCTCGGCGTTTTGGTTCTTTCAAGACCTTGCTTTTATCATCTTCCTTTCACTGCTGTTGCAGCTTTTGCTCAGACCTATCGTGGACTTTTTAGAGCGCAGGAAAGTCCCGCGTGCCATTGCTGCGGCGCTCATGATCGTGGCCTTTGTTGCACTGCTCGCAGGCGTTCTCGTGATACTCTCGCTCTCTTTTGTGCCGACATTTAAGGAGTTCGTTGCAGAACTGCCGCATATCAGCCTGAGTTTGCAGAATCTGCCATTTTTCCAAGACGCGAGCTTTTTCCAAACAGAGCTGTCGAGCCTGCTCGCACGGCTGCGCAGTCTCAGTGCCGATTTTCTGCGTGCCTCGCTGTCCTTTCTGCTCGCAGCATTTGGGAAATTCATGGACTTTGTCATCATCATCTTTGTCTCTTTTTATCTCCTCAAAGACGGGGAGGGCATTAAAATCTGGCTCGCGGAGTTGTTTCCTGTGCCGTCGCGTACCCGCGTGCTTCGCCTGTTCGATAATTTGCTCAGGGCACTGCGTGCCTATATATGCAGTCAGCTCGCCATGTGTGCCGTCACAGGCACCGTCGTTTTCTGCTACTTTACACTGATGGGCCTCCCATACGCCTCCGTCTTTGCGCTCCTGTCTGCCGCCGGCGAGATGATTCCCGTTCTTGGTCCGACGATTGCATCCGTATTCGGTACGCTCGTGACGGCGGCGACCACGCGCGAGCTTGCCCTGCCGACCCTTCTTTTCTATGCTGCATTGACACAGGTCAACCACAATGTCATCTACCCCGCCCTCGTCGGCAAATCACTGCATCTCCATCCCGTCGCCATCATCCTTGGCGTGGTTTTTGGCGGAGAACTTCTGGGACCCGCGGGCATGTTCCTCGCCGTTCCCTTTATCGCCATTGTTAAGATTGTCATTACCGATATTTACCGCGACAGGGAGGAAATGCAGCGGAGCGGGGATGAAAATGGAATATGATTTGCAGTATACGTCTGTGCACAATCTATGCATATCGTCCGTCCATCTGCCGTGTGGATGAATATTATGAAAAGCACTGCAGCAGAGAGCTGTCGCTAGATGCGTTTTATCGTGAGAATGAGCGCTGCTGTGAAATTTTGCGCACTCAAGTACAACAGAATACATGAAAGAAGCCGTATCCTATCTGGTCTAGGGTACGGCTTCTTTTGATACGCATGGCATTCTGTGGTTTTAGGCTCAGCGGTTCTTCTTCCGAAAATCTTCCATAAATGCGGCGAGTTTTTCAACCCCTGCAAGCGGCATGGCGTTATAGATGGAGGCGCGCATACCGCCGACGCTGCGGTGGCCCTTGATGCCGGCAAGTCCCTGCACTTTTGCAGCGGCGACAAAGTCCGCCGCAAGGGATTCTCGTGAGAGGCGGAAGGTGACGTTCATGCGCGAGCGGCTGCTCTTTTCTGCGTGCCCTTGATAGAAGCCGTCAGAGCTGTCGATGACGTCATAGAGAAGTGCCGCTTTTTTCGCGTTTGCTTCACCCATGGCAGAAAGCCCGCCGTGCTCTTTGATCCAGCGGACGGTCAGCCCGACGAGGTAGATGGCAAAGACGGGCGGCGTGTTATAGAGGGAGTCGTTTTTGAGGAAGGTGGCGTAGCGCAGCATGGTCGGCAGTTCTGCGGGGCTTTTTTCAAGCAGCGATTTTTTGGCGACGTTGAGGACGACGCCCGCGGGGCCGAGGTTCTTTTGTACGCCTGCATAGATGAAGTCATAGCTGCCGAAATCCCATGGGCGTGAGAGGATGTCAGAGGACATATCGGCAAAGAGCGGGACGCCGTTTGTCTTGGGCGTATTGTGGTACTCGGTGCCGTAGATGGTGTTATTGAGACAGATGTGGAGGTAGGCGGCACTGGGGGCGATTCGCATCTCCTCCTGTGTGGGCACGCGCACATAGCCGCCCTCTTTGGTGGAGGCGGCGACGGTGCCGACGCCGAGCTTTACTGCCTCCTCATATGCCTTTTCGGAAAAGGAGCCGGAGAGGGCGTAGGCACCGGGGTGCTCTACGGAGGCGAAGTTGAGTGGGATGAGCGCGAAACTCTGGCTTGCGCCGCCGGCGGTAAAGACGACTTCGTAGTCATCGCCGAGGGACATCAGTTCTTTGATGTCGGTTTTTACCTGTTGGTGTACTACGTCATAGTCGGGGTCGCGGTGGCTGATCTCAAGGATGGACATGCCTGTGCCGTGAAAGTTCAGCAGCTCGCGCTGGGCTTCCTTTAGGACATCCTCGGGCAGGACGGCAGGGCCAGGGTTGAAGTTATAGATGCGTTCGTTCATTCTCTCGTCTCCTCTAGGATTGTTATGTTGTTTTTGATGGTGTGTACCTTATGCGCCTATGCCTTGTGAGATTTTTTAGGAGGCGTTCTCCTCGCCTGCTTCCTCTGTCCGCGTCATGCGGATTTTGGCGACACGTGCACGATCCATTTCGAGGACCTTAAAGGTCAGACCGTTCCACGTGCAGGTTTCGCCGACGGTTGGGATGCGTCCAATCTGTGCAGTGACGAAGCCGCCGAGGGTCTGGAAGTGGTCGTGGTCCTCATCAGGCAGTTCGTCAATGCCGAATTCCTCCTTAAACTCGTCGATGGGAAACAATCCGTCAAAGACCCAGTTCGCATCCTCCGCAGCAGTCATGCGCGTGCTCACAGGTGCGTCGTCATCAGCACTGCCGATGATTTCCTCCATGATGTCATCCATGGTGATGAAGCCGACGACGCCGCCGTACTCGTCGAGGACGACCGCCTCGTGGATGTCGCCGTCGCGGAATTTTTCGAGTACGCGCAGTCCCTCCATGGTGCGCGGGACAAAGAGCGGTGCCTTTATGTAGGCGGCGAGGTCGATTGGTGCGGCGCTGAGTGCAGCGTCCAGCAGCTCCTTGGCGTAGACGACACCGCGGAAATCATCAAGGTTCTCGTAGGCAACGGGAAAAACGTTGTGCTTTGTCTCGCGGATGATTTTCAGCTGTGCTTCTCTGGGTTCTGCAAGGTCGATCCATGCGATGCGTGTGCGCGGGGTCATGAGGGCGGAGGCAGTTTGATCGCTCATATGAAAGATGCGGTCAACCATGTCCTGCTCGGCTTTTTCAAAGACGCCGTCCTCTGTGCCCTGCTCCATGAGATCCTTAACGGCGTCCTCTGTCGCAGCGGTACGGCGCTGTGGGGTAAAGCCAAAGAGGAGCAGGATGCCGCAGGAGAGGGACACGAGGGCGGCACTCGGCACCGCTGTAAGGCGTGTCAATATGTGGATGCTGCGGTGGTACCGCAGGAGGATGCCCTCTGGATTTTGCAGTGCGATTTGTTTTGGCAGAAAGTCGCCAAAGAGCAGGGTCAGCGCGGTCATGATGAGGATGCTTAAAAAGAGCGCGACGGCAAAGACCTCGGCACCCGGCATGAGCTGCGCGAGGAAGCGTCCAAATGCCGGCGCAACAAAAAGCCCCATGCCAAGACCCATGAGGAGGCTCATGCACGTAACGCCTGCCTGTGCCATTGCGATAGGGGACTCTGGGTGCTCCAAGAGGGAGAGGGCAAGAGCGGCATCGGCATCGCCGCGTGCAGCGCGGCGGTCGAGCCGCCCGCGGTGTGCCTCTGTGAGAGCTGTCTCAACCTGTGCGAAGTAGCCGTTTGCAATGAGGCAGAAGATCAGCAGTGATATGGATATGAGGTCAGATAGGGGACTGTCCAAGGTGTGTATGCAGCTCCTTTCATGTGGAACGATACAGTGCGCCGGATGGCGTCACGGGGACTACCACCGCACGCGGCCGCTGCGGCCAAAGATGATGTCGCCATGGATGAGTGTGGGGCGGCGTCCCCCTGTCTGCACCTCGGGCACCTCGGCGGAGAGTATGAGATCTGTGTCAGTGAGACCCGCAACGACAAGTACTGCCTTTTCTTTGAGCGTGCGATAGGTCTTGCTGTCGATTTCGGTAGTGAACTCCTCGGATGCGCCGGGTGCAAGGGTGTATGTTTGAAGCGCCTGCGTGAATGACATATCATCCGACCAGCACCAAATAGTGCGCCCCTTCGCGTCGAGGAGGGCGAAGTCGCAGTTCTGTCCGGTCGTATGCGCTACCTGATAGGGCGTGGTTCCTTCGTTTGTCACGGTGAGTTTCAGATAGAGCCGTCCGTGCTTTTCCGCAGCGGAGAGTTCCTCTGATATATCGCCATAGCGGACGCCGGCGTAGGTGCTGTTCTGCCCCGCACCGCGTGCGGGACTGACGGGGAAGGTGATGCCGATGCCGCCGCCGATGCCCGCCTCTGCGGGAGCTGCCGAAAGGAGCGGCAGTGTGAGTGCGCAGAAAACGCCGAGCGCCATGATTTTTTTCATGATGGAGGTCATGAGAATCCCTTTCTTTTCAAGATGGCTCTATTTTCATAACAAAGCGTTTGTGTGTAGACATTATAACGCATATTTTTGGAGCCAAAAATAAATAAACTATGTAATATTTTCGACGAAAATAGGGGAATTACCTTTTCATGGAGAGTATATTTGTAGTAAAATAGAAAAGTTATCATGGAAGGGAGAAATGTTGTATGGTCGTGGAAATCGTCAGCGTGGGGACGGAGCTTCTCATGGGCAGCATTCTGAATACGAATGCACAGCACATCGCGCGCCGCCTTGCGCATATGGGGCTGGATTCGTACTATCAAACGGTCGTCGGGGATAACCCGGAGCGCCTTAGAGCGGCGCTCGATGTCGCGTTTTCACGCAGTGACTGCGTGGTGACGACTGGGGGGCTGGGACCGACCAAGGACGATTTGACGAAGGAAATGCTCATCTCCTATTTTGGCTGTACGCCTACGGAGGACGCGGAGGTGCTGCATCGTCTTGAGGCGCGTGCAGCACGGCGTGGTACTGTACTCACAGAGAGTATGCGCAAGCAGGCGATGGTGCCGGCGGGGGCGACGGTGCTGCAAAACGATCACGGCACGGCGCCCGGTGTCATCATCGAGAAGGACGGACGCGCCTGCATCATGTTGCCGGGGCCGCCAAAGGAGATGGTGCCGATGTTCGATATGGCGTGCGAGATATTTTTGCGCGGCAAGAGCGATAAGGTTTTTGTCTCTATGAATATCAAGCTCTATACGATGGAGGAAAAGGGCATTGTCGTTGGAGAGTCGCCCGTTGCCGACCGCCTCGGAAGCCTCGTGGACGGAGAGAATCCGTCGGTCGCGACCTATGCGAAGGCAGACGGCGTGCTTGTGCGTGTGACGGCGGCGGCACCCTCGCGTGCGGAGGCAGCTGTTCTCCTCGCGCCCACCCTTGCGGCGGCGAAGAGTGCCATCGGGGAAGAGTATATCAGATATGTGGAAGAGGATTAAATGCGATTTCGGACGCAGCTGCTCGTATGGGGCGCGCTTTTTGTCGGGGCTTTTCTGTGTATTTCCATGCCACCTGCGGAGGCTGCCGTGAAGATTCTTGCGCGCGGGACCGTGCAGCAGCTCCAAGGGCAGCGTGCCCTCTCGGCGCTCCTTCGATGGCAGGCGTATCCGGGGGCCGTGCGCTATGAGGTGCGGCTTTTGCGCGGGGCACCAAATGACTGGATGACGGCGATCGGGAGCATGAACCATATCTATGCGACGGGGGTCACTGTACCCCTTGGCGCGAATGAATCGGCAGAGGATCTTTATTACAGTGTGTGCCCCCTAGATTATAACGGGCAGCCTCTTTCCGAGGCGACGGCGCCGCAGCGGGTACTGGACGGGGAAATCAATCCGTCGGCGCCTGTTCTTACCACAGAGTTCGACAAGATGGACTATGCAATGCTCTACCCCGTCTACTCATGGGTGCCGCTCGCCGGTGCAAAGCACCACGAGGTAGAGATCTACCGCCGCGATGCGGGGCGGGATATTTACGTCCGCACGCTGCGTGCAGGGGCGTATGATGTCTACGATGATATGGCGTACCGCACGCCGGGGCGCTATAAGTTCCGCGTGCGCGGTGTCACAGAGAGCGGCGCACCTGTATCGGACTGGTCAGAGCCGGGGGTGTTCGATGTCACGGGGGAAGCGCTGATTGCGGCGTTCGGCGACAGTATTACACATGGTGGCGGTGCGATTTCCGTTCCACCTTCCTATCTCCTCTACAACTGGGAGTCCTACTGCGATGTTCCCGTGAAAAATCTTGGGCGCAGCGGCGACACGACGGCAGATATGCTGGCGCGTTTTGACCGCGATGTCCTGCCGTTTTCCCCGCGCATTCTCATCATCATGGGCGGGGTGAACGACTATCGCACGGGTGTTTTTGGTGCGGCGTCTGTGCGCAATCTCACGGCATTGCGGGATCGCTGTAGGGCGCACGGCATCACGCCCATCTTTTTGACGGCGACACCGATCCGCCCCGCGCTCATGTCCGCACGTGCGCATATTGATGCGCCGCCGCCGGACTGGCGTGCGCATATGGACTATATCAACCACTGGGTCATGCAGCAGGAATACTGCGTGGATGTTTCGACGGTGCTCTCTGATGCAAACGGCGAACTGGAGGAGCAGTATACGACGGATGGGCTGCACCCGGATGCTGCGGGGAAAAAGTATATCGGGCAGCGTGTACAGGAGTATCTGCATGCGCGTTTTGCGTGGGCAAGCAGCGAGGCCGTGCGCCGCTTAAAGGATGCTGAGAGCACAGCGCGGCGCGCAAGGTAGAGGCTTTGTAGGAGGAACGATGAAGAAGGGACTGCGCATTTATCTCATGCTCATACTCGCGGCAGCCGCGCTGGGGGCGGGGGCATATGTGGTATATGATCGGTGCGTGCATACACCGGAATATGCGCTGCGGGAGATCAGTGCGGCGGTTTCTGCAAAGGATGAGGCGCTCTTTGCAGCGTATGTCGATGTGGATGCCCTCCTTGTCGATATACATGAGAACACGACGGAGCTTTTGGCAGAGTACATACAGGAACTGCATGAACGCCATCCGGAGGACTGGTTTTTTCGGCATGACCGTGCATTTATGTATGACTATATGCAGAAGCGACGGGAACATGATGTCGCAATGGCACATGCGATGCTCACGTATTATTTCGATGATGCGCGTGTCCCGGTGACGCGCGAGGACGGGGCGGCACGCTGGGGCTCGGATGAGCTGCGGGAGTTCGCCGCGCACTATACGCTCACGGTTGAACATGTGGGGGACAGGGCAGATGAGATGGAGATTGTCTGCCGCATCCAAGGGGATGAGAGCACCTATGGACGCCTCATGCCCGAGGGAACACTTTTGCTCCGATTCAAGCGATGGACGGACGGCGATGGGCGCTATCGGCTCACGGGCGCCCGCCTGGAGCATGGGTATGTGCACGGGCTCTTTGTCTTTGTGGATGGCGCGGAGCGCTACTGGGCACTGCAGGGATGGGACTAGCACGAGATACAAAAACGCCCTGCAATGAGCAGCTGCAGGGCGTTTTTGCTGTGTATTATATTTTAGGAGAGCTTTGAAACCACATACCATCCACAGTATGTGACTTCGATGAAAGCCTGGAGATAATATAGCACATCAGAGAATGAAAATCAATAGCAAAATTTATTTTTTTTCGGAAAGCATACCTAATTATGTCAGGAGAAGGAAAACAGGAAAAAAGACCTATATTCAAGTGAAGGGGATTCTTTTATAATAAAGATAGGGACAATGGAAATGTCTCATAACGGAAGACGCTGCAAAGCGACTTTTGATAACTCATAAGGAAGTGAGGTGGCAGTGATGAGCAAACTATCAATTGCATCGGTGCTGGACAATCCCGCACGTCGGATTCCGATTTATGCGATGGTTAAGGCATCAGCGCCAACGCCCGCAAAGGATGATGAACTCATCGAGGATATGCGCGCACAGCGTTATACGTATCGGGAGCGGATTCGCCAGATGAGCCGCATGGACAGTGAGGCCTACGAGCTGGACATCAAGTCTTTGGCACATTCGCTGCGGGATCTCGAGGAGGAGATCCACCGCGAGGCGATGCGTACCATTTTTGGTGACCCCTATGTCCTCGAACTGAGCAGCGCACGAGATGATGCGCTGGCGACTGCGGGGATGCTCTGACAGCGCGAACGATTAGGAGAGCGAAAGAGCACAGGAAGCACACGGTTTTGTACTTGATTTATAAAGTACGAAGCCGTGTGCTTTTTTGTCTGCTGCCTTGAACGATTGCAGACACAGGTGTGTATGATATGAACCGATAGCATTATACAATAGGGGGAATAGCTTTCATTTATAAAAAATCGTTACGATGTGATATTCCTCACATCCATAAGCTTTTCCTATATAGTAGAATTATATTGTGTATCAGAGTCTTTTTCACCACAGGGACTGGTATTTTAGAGGGGTGAAGGCGTGAGCAATATTTTTAAGAAGTTTAAGTATCTTGTTCCAACGTCTATATCTGCAGACGGACACGCAGAGACACACGAGGGCGGGCGTGCATGGGAGAACATGTACCGCGACCGCTGGTCGTTCGATAAGACGGTTCGCACGACGCACGGGGTCAACTGCACGGGCTCGTGCAGCTGGAACGTCCACGTCAAGAACGGCATTGTGGCGTGGGAGAATCAGGCGACCGACTATCCGGAGACGGCGCCGGATATGCCGGACTTCGAGCCACGCGGCTGCCCGCGCGGGACGACGTTCTCGTGGTATCTCTACAGTCCGCACCGCGTGAAGTACCCGTATATGCGCG
>ERZ773043.130-NODE-130-length-39254-cov-15.638537_pt1 | contig 39254 bp, 29 predicted proteins | sample MGYA00580636_ERZ773043 | MGnify/ENA primary metagenome ERZ773043 (study PRJEB29015, sample SAMEA2737992) | human oral metagenome | biome: human oral; feature: human-associated habitat; material: dental | place: China | collected 2065 ...
TTCAAAAAGAAATAGTAAAAGGTGATAAAGTAAGAGAAATAACAGATAGTGAGTACAATAAATTAACCTTAGGAGAGGTATCCGCTAATAGTTTAAGGTCTGCTGATATAAATAGTAAAGTAACTTTAAAGGGCTTAACAAATAAATCTTATAAGTTCAATACGGAATCTTGGACACAGCCAAACCACAATGGATTTACGCTAAAACTTAGTGAAATGTCATCTGAAGGTGGTGTTGATTATTGCATTATAATAAAAGAGGATGATGCTGTTATTTATAAGAAATATTTTACAAGGGCTGCAATACTTACAGTCAAAGCTGATAATAATAGCAGATATGAGTTTATTGTAAATAATCAGTCAACAAATACATTGTCATACAGAGTGAAAATAAATAGCTGCATAAGAAAATATTAAAATTAAGAAATTCAGTATTTACAAGCGTTTAAGTAAACGCAACCGATAGATATATTACATGATATTAATTGTTGTGATCAAGTAACCCTTGAGCCTTAACTGTATACAAACATCGAAAAGGAGAATACTGATGAAAACAAAATTAAAGTACATTATACCTATGCTTATGATAACAATGACAGCCTGTGCATCACCTTCAGAAAGCAAAGAAACTATTGCAGAATCAAATACTGTTACGAGTGAAAGTGCTGATACTACATCAACAGAACAGGTAAATGGAAGCTTTCCCAAAAGGCTTGATATGGAGATAGATCGTGTCAAATTCGATGCCGAGGTGCTTGCACACTCTGCTGAGAATATGAAGGCGAAATCCTATGAAGCAACACTAAGAAAATTTGACAAGGAAAAGCTTAAAGAGAAGTTTCTAAGTAGCATTGAAGAGCCGGAAACAATAAGCAGCGAAGATCCTGATTCTTATTATGGAAAAAAGGATGAATTTCTGTCGGTTTATCCTACCGGAATATTTTTCTATACAGATTTTCATAGATATGTAAAGAATACTTTTTCATTATTTGAAGATGATAGAAATGCGGAAATGTATATGAAGGATACAGACTTTGATTTTGCAAGCAGAGACGAGGCTAAGGAGATTGTACTTAAAGAACTTGACAGTATAGGAGCGGGCTTGGGTAGTGACTATTTTATAAATATGTACTCCTTGGACTATGAAACCATGAAAGAGAATGAAGAAGTACTTGATAGGGATGGCGGACTTGATAAATCTGCCTATAAACCTGACTGGAGCAGTAAGGATAATTGCTATTATCTATGTATAAGACAGAGTGTAAACGGTATCCCTGTAGGGTATAAATACGCAGATGCAGATGAGAATATCAATGAATATAATGCACCTATACAGATTTTATACTCAAGTTCGGGCATAGAATTTATAAATATAGACAGGATGTTTGATTTTTCCGATAAGAATGAAGAAGTTGTGCTTGCGGATATGGACAAGGTATCGGCTTGTATAGCAAAGAAGTATAATGATATTTTAAATGAATCAAAATACTCTATTAATAAACTTGAATTGCATTATGTATGTGTCAAAGAAAGTGAAGGCAAGTATACGGTACGCCCGGCTTGGGTGGCTACTATGAGTGAGATTGGAGGTATTGAACAGTTTCAGATGATTATAGATGCACAGACTGCTAAGGAGCTTATATTATAAATAACTCAAACCAAAACAGTACATTGAAACTTCGGTAATTCAGCTAATAAAATGATAGTCTGTCTATCACATAAACCGTTACAAACATATCTTGCATTGGACTCGCTCTCTTAACTAAAGCCTCGTAGCGGTACTAAGCTTTATCTTCACCTGACGGCTTGATAAAGCAAGTATCGGCGGTTTCATATTGTTCTTGGCAACATAAACAATAACTATTTATCTATCACAAATTCCTTGCTCCGCTATTTCTTGTAGGTTGGCGATTAAAGAAACACTCCTTATTTCAATCTTTTTAACAGTACTGCGAGTATGATTGAAATAGGGAGTGTTTCTGTTAATTATTCTATTATAATTGTTTATGCTGCCCAAATTTTTAATAAATTATATTGATAAAAGCTTGACAAGTTCACAAAAATGAAATATTATAGTATTAAAATAAAAATAAATTCACAAAAATGAAAATAGGAGGTAATATGATTAAAGTAAATGAATATTTTTCCGGTAATGTAAAATCTATGGCTGTTCAAAATTCAGATGGAGAGCAAACAGTCGGTGTAATGAAAGCAGGAGAATATAAATTTTCGACATCCAAAAAGGAGTTTATGTTTGTGGCTAGCGGACAGATGGATGTGAAGCTTCCCGGTGAATCGGAATTTAAGACTATTTCAAAGCATGGAGACTTCGTTGTAGAGGCAAATCAGAGCTTTGATGTGGTAGTCAAGGAAGATACAATATATCTTTGCAGATACGAGTAAGTTAATTTAATCACAAGTAAAAAAGTTTTATCTTTGTAAGTATGGAACAGGGGGTACGATGGAACATTTATTGTTAGATATACAAAAATATTCAATACATAATGGTGATGGTATCCGAACAACGGTATTTTTTAAAGGTTGTCCGCTCGAATGTAAATGGTGTCATAATCCTGAAAGTCAATCTTATCAGGCAGAGATTATGTATAACAAAGAAAAATGCGCTGCTTGTATGCGCTGCTCTATGAAATGTCCGCAAAAAGCAATTGTTATTAAGGACGGCTTCTATCCTGTTCCAAGAGATAAATGTGATGCCTGCGGTACCTGCGTTGATTTTTGTATCTATGGAGCAAGAGAAAAGGCAGGCAGACGATATTCTGTAGACGAGGTCATGAAAGAGATAGAAAAAGATAAAATGTTCTATGAGCAGTCCGGTGGCGGAGTAACTTTATCCGGCGGAGAGGTTATGACTCAGGATATTGATTTTATTTTGCAGATTCTAAAAAGATGTGACCGTATGGGCTACAGTGTGGATATTGACACCTGCGGGTATTCTAGTTTTGAGCGTTTTGAAAAAGTTTTGCCTTATGTAGACACTTTTTTGTATGATATCAAACATATTGATCCGGACAAGCATAAATTGTTGACGGGCAAAGATAATGTACTTATCTTAGATAATCTAAAGAAACTGAATGATAAGAACGGAAAGATTCATGTTAGGATTCCTGTGATTGAAGGGGCTAACAGTGATGATGATAATATCAACGGAATTGCGGACTTTATCAAAGATATGAATATTAAAATGGTTAGTTTACTGCCTTATCATGCGATAGGTCAAGCCAAGTACGATCGTATAGATATGGAGTATGAGGGAAGGGGTTTTTCGGTTCCAAGTAAAGATCGTATGTTGGAACTTAAAAATATTTTTGAACGAAAAAATATACCTATAAAAATCGGAGGTTAAAATGGAAAGCAGAGGAATGAACGAAAGAATTAAAACGCTTAGACAACAAAGTGTTGAAGCAGTTCCGCATATCTACATCGAGCGTGCAAAATTGATCACGGATGCTTATAAGATGTATGAAGGTACAGTTTCCGTTCCTGAAATGAGAGCGCTTGCTTTTAAGCATTTTATGGAGAATAGAAGTCTGTGCATCAATGACCATGAACTGATTGTGGGTGAAAAGGGAGATTCACCTCAAGCAGCACCTACATTTCCTGAGCTTTGTTGCCATACTTTGGAAGATATGAATGTTATGGACTCCAGAGATATCATTTTCTTCAAGGTAAATGATAATGACCGAAAAATTCAAGAAGAAGAGATTATTCCATATTGGGAAAAGCGTTCTCTTAGAAACAAAATGCTAAATAACCTTGGAGAAGAGTGGAAAAAGTGCTATGGAGCCGGAATTTTCACAGAGTTTATGGAGCAAAGAGGTCCGGGACATACTGTCGGAGGAGATGTTTTCTACAGAAAAGGCTTTTTAGACTTAAAAGCGGAAGCTCAGGCACATCTTGACGCATTGGATTTTATAAATGATAAAGATGCGTTAAGAAAAAAACAAGAACTTGAAGCAATGAAGATCTGCTGTGATGCCATCATTATCTATGCCAAGAGATATGCAAAATACGCTAAAGAGCTGGCTGAGAAAGAAAGCGATCCGGTAAGAAAGGCTGAACTTTTTCAAATTGCGGAAAACTGTAGCGTAGTACCTGCACACGCACCTCAAACATATTATCAGGCATTGCAGATGTACTGGTTTGTTCATATAGGAGTAACAACTGAGCTTAATCCTTGGGATGCATTCAGCCCCGGAAGACTGGATCAGCATTTATATCCTTTCTATAAGAATGATACGGCAAGCGGAGTTTTAGATGATGCAAAAGCTTTGGAACTTCTTGAGTGCCTTTGGGTCAAGTTTAATAATCAGCCTGCACCTCCAAAGGTTGGTATCACATTGAAAGAAAGTTCAACCTATACCGACTTTGCAAATATCAATACCGGAGGTATAGCTCCTGACGGAAGTGACGGTGTTAATGAGGTCAGCTATCTGATACTTGACTGTATGGATGAGATGAGATTGCTTCAACCAAGCTCTAATGTGCAGATCAGCAGAAAGACACCGCATAAGTTCCTTAAGAGAGCCTGCGAGATTTCAAGAAGAGGTTGGGGACAGCCTGCATTTTACAATACCGAAGCTATAGTGCAAGAACTTTTGAATGCCGGAAAGAGCTTGGAAGATGCAAGAAAAGGCGGAACAAGCGGCTGTGTTGAGACAGGTGCTTTTGGAAATGAAGCCTATATTTTAACAGGATATTTAAACCTTCCTAAAATAGTTGAGCTTACACTTTATAACGGATATGATAAAGTATCAAATCAGCAGTTAGGACCAAAGACCGGCGATGCGAGAGAGTTCAAGACTTACGGAGAGTTCTTTGAAGCTTATAAAAAGCAGGTAGAGTACTTCGTAAATATTAAGATCGAAGGAAATAATATTATCGAAAAGATTTATGCAGAGTATATGCCTGTGCCGTTCCTTTCTCTTGTAACAAACGGCTGTATCGCATCAGGAAAAGACTATAACGGCGGTGGAGCAAAGTATAATACAAATTATATTCAAGGTGTAGGAATCGGAACAATTACAGATTCATTGGCTGCAATCAAATATAATGTATTTGATAATAAGAAGTTTTCAATAGAAGAATTACAAAAGGCGTTAGACGCAAACTTTGAAGGTTATGAAGATATCCATCATCTTGTAACAAGTAAGACACCTAAGTACGGTAATGATGATGACTATGCAGATGATATCATGAGGTCGGTATTTGATCTGTATCGTGGAATGGTTGTGGGAAGACCGAATATTAAGGGCGGAAAATACGGAATCAATATGCTTCCGACAACCTGCCATGTGTACTTTGGTGAAGTAATGATGGCAAGTCCGAACGGAAGAAAAGCACATTTACCTGTTTCTGAAGGTATTTCTCCGGATAAAGGTGCGGATGTGCATGGACCTACAGCAGTTATCAAATCCTGCTCAAAGATGGATCACTTGGCAACAGGAGGAACTCTTCTTAACCAGAAATTCACACCATCTGTTGTAGAGGGAGATTTGGGACTTGAGCATATGGCAAATCTTGTTCGTGCTTACTTTAATATGGATGGGCATCATATTCAGTTTAATGTAATTGATCGTGAAGTTTTGCTTGACGCACAAAAGCATCCTGAAAACTACAAAGACCTTATCGTGCGTGTTGCAGGTTATTCAGACCATTTCCATAACCTTAGCAAGGCATTGCAGGATGAGATAATCGGAAGAACAGAACAAAGTTTTAATTAGTATTTTAGGCGTGCTACTGGCACGCCTTGAAGTTTTGTGATAAAATATATTGAGAGGTGAAAAAAATGAACAAAAAAATTGGTTTTATCGGCTGTGGAAATATGGCTAAGGCAATGATAACAAGCATTATAAAAGCTGAACTTGTGGGTTCTGAAAGCATTTTTGCAAGTGACGGTTATCAGCCAAGCTTGGATGATGCAAAGACACGCCTTGGTATCAATACTACCATGGATAACAAGGAAGTAGTAAAGTCAAGTGATGTGATATTTCTTGCAGTTAAACCAAATATATATGATGCAGTAATGCAAGAGATTGCACCTTTAGTAGACGGGAAGCTTATTGTTTCTATTGCTCCCGGCAAGACTTTGGCTTATTTGGAGAATGGTCTTGGAAAAGATACAAAGATACTTAGAACGATGCCTAATACTCCGGCAATGGTCGGTGAGGGCGTTACAGCAATCTGTCCCAATAACAATGTTACTAAGGAAGATCAAGAGGTATTGGAGACAATTATAGGTACTTTCGGTACAGTAGAGCGTATTGATGAAAAACTTTTTGATACTGTTGTTGCTGTTTCAGGTTCTTCACCGGCATATGTATTTATGTTTATTGAAGCTATGGCGGATGCAGCTGTCCTTCAGGGAATGGCTCGTGATAAGGCATACCGTTTTGCGGCACAGGCAGTACTTGGAAGTGCAAAGATGGTTCTGGATACGAATAAGCATCCGGGAGCACTAAAGGATATGGTTTGTTCACCGGGCGGTACTACTATCGAAGGTGTGGCGGTATTGGAAGAAAAAGGTATGCGCTCAGCTGTGATACAGGCAATGAATGCAGTATATGATAAATCAGGAAAGCTGTAGGTCCGTACTGCAAATTTAGTAAAGAAATAGGTTAAAGTATGGATAATTTGGATATTGGCGGCAAGGTACAGAGTAGAAGGAAGGAGCAAAATATCACACTTAAGGAGCTTAGTGAACGCACCGGTCTTTCAACAGGTTTTTTGTCTCAATTTGAGCGTGGAATGACGACAATTGCGATTGATTCACTTCAAAATATCGCAAAGGTCTTGGATATGGATATGGACAGTTTTTTTTATATACCGCAAAAATCAAATTATGACGAGGAACCGATTATACGAAGTTATAATCGTCAAGTAGGCTCTGTAAATACAAAGTTTGTTCAATTTTATTTGGCAAAAGATCTTGAAAATGCAAAATTTTTGCCAAGACTCTATGAATTGTGGCCTTCGTCAAAGAGTAAGCATTTAAAAACCTATGTTCATGAGGGCGTAGAGTTCGTGTATGTTTTGGAAGGTGTTTTGACATTGCACTATAAAAATAAAGTGTATGATATGTACCCTGAGGATACGGCATATTTGGATTCAAGAAAGCCGCATAATTGGGAGAATAATACCAATAAGAAGGTACGCATACTTGTTATTCATTATCCAAATCCGTTTATTCCAAATGATGCGAATACAGGCATTGAGGAGAGTGGAAAATAGATTTTCTAAGGGGCTGTTGCAAAATAAAGATGGTGTATAATATATAGTGGCATTTTGGTAGAATGTTATCTATAGCTTATGCAAAATCTTAAACTGCGACAGTCTCTTTTTGTATTGTAATTATAGGGTTTATTTTGATAAGATAAGAATGTCAGATATTTTGAATAACGACCTGAAGGTTATTTGATAGTTGTAGATGATAAATTGGTAATAAATCAGTATTCTGATAAGTATGATAATGTGTGAGGGGGATCATGTATAAATTATTTGTATACGGAACACTAAAGTTAGAGTCGGTTCAGAAAAAACTGTTGGGACATACTTTAGAATCATATGATGCAAAGTTGCAAGGATATTCTGTGAATATAGCGGAAGAATATTATAATGTTGTTCCTAATGAAGAAGGATGCATTATAGGTAAGGTATTACTTATAAATGAAGAAGATTTTTTGCGTATAGACCAGTGGGAGGAAATACCGTTATATTTAAAAGCAGAAGTAGTAGTGAATTCTCAATTTGGAGATGAGAATGTATACATTTATATAAAGAAGGATATAGATACAAAAATTGAATTAAGGGACGATATTGAACATACCTCCAATAATGAAAATCTGGAAGAGGTTATAGAAGATTTTATTAATGAAAGAGATGAGGTATTTCCGGTTTGTGATATATATTTACATTATCCGATACAGGTTAATTCATTTGCCTTTAATATAACTGAGCATAGAGAAGATTTCTTTACTAAAAAGTTTAAAGAAATAGTTGATGATGAATATGGAGAAGCGGAATTAGGCAAACTGGAACATTATTTTATCGGATATGAGGATTTGATATACAAATATAAAGAAAAAGATGTAACGATAAGAGCCTCTTTATACTATACTGTGGATAATAATGAGCTTGGTATACTTACTGTAATGTTGCCTGTTTGTGCATGCAGTCCTTTATCATTATGGATAAGGGCTTTTGAAGGTAAACTTAGGGTTGGAGACCGTACTTTTGCACAGTATTTATGTAGAAATTATAAAATAAAAGTATTGTCAACACCTAAGCTGACGGTTTTTGCATCAAAAGAATTGACTGAATTTCAAAAGTTGCAATTTTTCGCAGTAGAAGAGCTTGAAGGGATTCAAATTATCAATGAGAGTTTTATTAACAGAGCTAATACCAATATAGCTCAGTATGATAGTGCAAAGATATATGCTTCAGAGAATGTTATAATTGAGATACCTAAAAACTTCAAGCTTTGCTATAAAGATAGAATTGAATCACAAATTTTAACTCTATTTGTCGCAGAAATTTTCATATTTCAATCTGCAACTATATTTGAAACTAAAAAGTACATAGAAGATTTGATTGCAAATGAAGATATAAGCAAAAAGAAATTTAAGGAGTCGGTTACAGTCTTACTTATTAAGTCAAAACGATATTGGGACAGAAATCAGTTTTTATACCCGACTGCAAGGAAGCTGGCGGAAAATATAGGAGAAGCAATGAAGGTAGATGAGCTGCATTCTTACCAAGATGAGAATGAAAAAATGTTGGATAAATTGGTACAGATGAATAAGCTTAAGCAGGAGGAGATAGAAAGTTCTTCTCTAAATGCAATTTTACTGATTATATCATTGTTAGGCGTAATACCGATAGTTTCTGAAATGGTAATTAAAATATATGATAAAAAATTTAATTCAGCTGATGCCATTTCTTATATAATAAGTATTTTAAGCTGTTTCTTCCTTTGGATGCTTTATAAAATAGGAGTACAGATAAGAAAAAGGATGAGAAAAAATAAATAATTTGATAAAAAATAAGATATGTAAGCTTTATGTATTATAATATACCATAAACAGGATATTTTTATTTGTGGTATATTAGGACTTTGTTATATATGGCGTATAAGAAGTAGTATTCATTCTATTTTTGCTTAACTTAGCACCTATTGTGATATAATAGAAGAAAATATATTAATTCAGTGTAGTGTATCGTTGATATCCGGCTTTATTACTACTTTGTCAATAGATTGTAACATGTTAGTCAAAGATAATTAAGAGCTACCCTGCTATTAATTAAATGTCAATGATAATTACATCGGCTGCTTTGTTAATAGATTGAAGCAGATACATAATAGAGAAATTTAAGATTTATGCTAATATTGCTGATATTAATTAAATGTTACTATACCGGTTTGACTTGGAATTTATTTTAATAAGTTTATTAGAGGTACTTGTAGGAGTTTTATTATTTTGCGAAACTGTAAATTTTTAGTTTAAGTATTAGGGAGTTAAGTATAAGGGTTTGATATAAAATGAAGATATCTAAAATTATAAAAATGCTATATAATAAGTAAAAGTGTTTTAAAAATATAGACTATACATATAAATAATGATTTAGATCAGTTAAAGAATTGTAATATATTAGAAAAGGTAAGTTATTATGAATATATATTTTAGTTGTGCAGGTTTTTCAAAGTATAAAATGCGAACTGAAGTTAAAGGTATGCTTGACAGGTTACAGGAAGATAATATTAAAAATATTAATATAGGAAGAAATGAAAAGGATGAACTTGTATGGGAGCTTTATACAAAAATTTCTGAAAGTATTCGTATCTGTATTAATGGATATATAGATGAGAAAAGTGGAGATCTGGTAAGAGAAAGATATTTTCCTTGTCTTTTTGCAAGTGATATAAGTTCTATGTCGGAAAGTACGGTGCATAGATTGGTTGACTATGACTATTACTCTGTTATCTTGGATGACTCAAGACTTGGAATATATATTATATATAGAATGATAAATAATTTGGAATATATAAGCAGAAAAAATAAAAAGCTTTCTACCGTGGTACTTGCAAACTATATAAGTGCATGGGCAGAGTCTGCAAAAGTAATATTGCCTTTGTTCAAAACATTTGAGCAGGCGGAGTTTGAAAAAACTGAAAGTATGAATAGATTTATACGCATAGATGCCGCAAAAAATGGTGATGAGTTGGCAATGGAAGAACTTTCTGAAGAAGATATGATGCTGTATGAGATGGCTTCAAAACGCTTGGAACATGAGGATATATATAGTATAGTGGAGACCTGTATAGTGCCTCGTGGTGTGGAATGTGCTATATATTCTATAGTTGGAGATATAGTGAATTTTAGAACAGAGGAAAATATTTATACAAAAGAAGAAATATGCATATTTACTGTTACTTGCAAAGATATAGTATTTGATATGGCAGTTCCTAAGAAAACACTGGAAGGAGAGCCTAAGATCGGAAGAAGAATTAAAGCTGATATATGGATGCAGGGAATAGTTGCTTTTGAATTATGAAGTAAATCAAGATAAATATAGAAAAAAGAAAAATTATAGGTGTTATAGTAGTGTGAAAAATACTTTTATAGCTGTTTGTGCCCTTGTTTGGCAGTGAAATATAGTGTATCGTTGATATTTGGCTTTATTATTACTTTGTTAATAGATTGCAATAGATATATAATAAAGAAAATTGAGAGTTACTATACTATTTGATATTAATTAAAAGTCAATGATACTATACAGTAGATTAGTAATTTGTAGGTAAGATGATTAGTAAAACAGTTTTAGAATCAAATTAGCACTGACAAATAAATTTTATTAAATATTAGCAGTAAATGCGCAGTTTTATTGCTATATCAAAGCAATTTATACACTAATAAGGGGTAGGTGATATGAAATACATAACAGGGCAGCACGCTCTTAACATTCCTTGTTCATTATCGACATGTGGGGATTGGCATCAATCCGCTATTCGGTGGGAAATACCTTGTTTTAGGGACAGTGAGGATAGTGTATTTAAAGATTATGGTATAGAGTTGAATAAGAAAATTCCCGAACACATAGAAAAATATAATGTTGCAAATCATATTAGAGCGATATTGGATTTATTGGAAATGGGAAATTTTTCACTTGCACAAGGTATGAATAAAGATTTTATATGCAATGATGAATATACAGAGGAAATATTTGAGCAGGTAATGAAGCTGAAACATAGCCCTGACTGGGATAAAATAGATATGTTTATGGGTAAAGAATATTTTTCTGAATGGTTGGATTATAAGAAAGGTAGTGATTTAAAAAGTGCAGTAAGTATAAATGATTGTAAATTAGAACATAGAAAGATAATAAACTCATTTTTGGAATATCTTAATAATAGTTCTGATTCATATATATTAAAGGGAGGAGCGGCATTATTTATATGCTACAAATCGGATCGTTTTTCAGAGAATATAAAGCTTGATAGTAATAAATCAAATATAAAAAATATAGTGGATGCTTACTGTAAAAATAATAATTATAGTTATTGTACTTCAAAAGAAACTGATAGTATAAAAAAATATATGATTAATTACGGCAATTATAATAACCCCTTAGAAATAGAGCTTTCTTTAAGAAATAGAGAAATTAATGATAGTGAAGTAAGTACAATAGATGGTATAAAAGTTTATAATATAAATACACTATGCATTATGAAAGCCATTGCTTATGTATATAGAGAGCAAATAAGGGATTTATATGATTTAACTTTTATAGTGAATAATTATTTTGAAAACCTAGATCAACAGACAATAAATATTGTGCAAAAAAATATAGAATATAACAGGATTGAACGATTGGATTATCTTATACAAAGTCAAAAGGATGAAATTATAAATAAAAAGAAATTAGTAGTAGATTTCGTATCTATGTCAGATAAACTGGGTTTATTATATTAAAATAAAGAGAGAGAAATAATTAGTTCATATAATATTATTTTGGGAAGATAAAAGAATCTTTAGTTACCGGACTTATGAGTAAGAATATATCATAAATAAAAGTTAAATATTTTTAGTTTCCTGACGAAGATAAATAACCTGCCTGAACTGTAACAGCTATGTAATTATTGACAATTTATAAGTATAAAAACAGCTGGAAAAAAGTTTATATATATGATATAATCAGCTTTGGTTTATTAAGAAAGATAATAAACCATATAGATATGCACACTCTATATTAGTTTTATTAATTTGACAATATCCTATGATTTTAGGAGTTTGCCGGGTTATCAATACTTGCTTTTATTATTAGGAGCGGTTTTGACTAAATATTTTACAAATGTCTGCGTAGCTCAGCCGGATAGAGCGTTCGCCTCCTAAGCGAAAGGTCGGAAGTTCGAATCTTCTCGTGGACGCTGGTAAGAATTAAGGAGCTATGTAAACTCCTTTAAAAACTACCGAAACTTAAAGTTTCGGTAGTTTTTAGTTTTAAATAAACTTAAGATTAGTTTTCGTTTATTCTTATTTGACAATGTATATAAGAGTTTGTATAATTAATTATGAAAAAGGTATTTAAATGATATATATATTAACATAAAATTGTTGAATATACATAGTACATATCGGTTATTATACAAAAATATTATATTTATTTTAGTCCATAAAAAAATAATAAAAGAGTTAAAAGTAAGATATTATTAGATATAGAATTCCTTATGTATAATAATCTTTATGCTGTTTATAGGAGTAAAAAGCGGTATATGTATGTTATAAATGCAGTTTTGGTCATGATTTTCAGTAAAGTATAAGGTTTATTTTGCAATTAATTTCATATAACAATGATATCGAGTCTATGCCATATAAGATATGTGGTATAGAGAGGGGGCAGGTATTGAAGAATCTGAAAATATTAAGGAAAAAGGCTAAGCTTACTCAGTCTAAATTAGCTAAAATGCTCCATGTCGACAGGCAGGTAATATACAAATATGAAAAGGGGATTAATCAAGCTTCTTTTGATACACTGGTTAAAATGAGTGAAATATTTAATGTACCTGTGGAATACTTGATTAATGATGAAATAGATATTGGATCTTATATAGAGGAAAAAATCATAAAATTAAGTAGTTTTGAACAAGAATTTTTAATGCTTTTTAGAGGTATGGATAAGGCTGCTAAAAAGAACATAATTAATATTTGTAAAAAACTTATTGAGATAGAGCGTTATAAATAGTGATTTTTTAGATGACGGCTTAGGCAGAGTAAAAAATTATTATTTTTATCGGTATAGTGTGGCAGGGTAAAACAACTAAAGATATTATAAACTCAACTATTTTTAGTTGTTAATCTCTTTATATGTAATATAAGAATGATAAAATTTATAGAGCATATAAAGAGGTCAGACAAGTGAGAAATTTAAAATTATTAAGAGAGAGAGCTAATTTAACACAGGCACAGCTTGCAGAACTTTTAAATATAACACAGCAGGCAGTGAACAAATATGAAACAGGAAACAGCGAAGCATCATTTGCCATATTAAGCAATATGAGTAAAATACTTAATGCGCCGGTAGAATATTTGATAAATGATGATATAGAGGCGGAAAAGTATATTGAAGGACAGGGAATATCTTTAAGTGAGGAAGAGAGGGAGTTTATTATTCTTCTAAGACAGCTTGATAAGTCCTCACAGGATATAGTAATTGATTTGTGTAATAATCTTTCTAAAGCACAGAGTAAAAGCACCACATTTAAAGAATAGTATAAACAGATCAAAATCAATATAATAAAATTTCTTTAAAGTTGAAATAATACTACCGCAATCCCACCGGCTTTAGATGGTGGGATTGCGGTAGTATAAGAAAAAACAATAGGGCAGGGACTGCCCGAATTAACGCCTGTGGAGATAGTAGGTTGCGAGGTCAGCGAAGCAGGAAGCCCATAGGCTTTAGACTATGGGTAGTTCACATTTATTTATCTGATAAGATATTATTACTTGTAACTATGTTTTAATACATGCAAGCGTTTGGGAACTTGTTGTAGGGAAAATGAGAGTGTAGTTTAAAACCTAGTATAGAATACAGATAGAATTATAGAAGAAAAAAAGCCATAATAATTCTTATCTTAAAAATATATGATAGCATTTAGGAGCATATTATAAGAAACATAACTTAAGCTGTCATTAAAATACGATTATAAAGTATAGAAATATGGAATGTTAAATAAAAACTACTTATTTAATGCAAGTATTTAGGAGTATGTTATAAGAAACATAACTTAAACTGTCATTAAAATACGACTATAAAGTATAGAAATATATAATGTTGAATAAAAACTTCTTGCTTTAAAATATTTATAATTTTCTTTGTGATATTGTATTTTTTGTGTATTATCACTAAAAACTATAGAAATTCCATTAGTACAAGTGCTATAATAAAGTAAAATCTCATCTGTAAGTTCAGAGAGAAAAACAAGGAGGAAGAATTATGGCATGTACTACAATTTTAGTAGGAAAAAAAGCAAGTTTTGATGGTTCAACATTGGTGGCAAGAAATCATGACTCTCCATCAGGTGTGTTCACATATAAGAAGTTTGTTGTAAAACATCCTGAGGATCAGCCAAGACATTATAAGTCAGTACTTTCTCATGTAGAGATAGAGCTTCCTGATAATCCGCTCAGGTTTACCGCCCTACCTAATGCGGTTGATAAAGACGGAATCTGGGATACGGCAGGTATTAACTCTGAAAATATCTCTATGACGGCAACAGAAACTATTACAAGTAATGAAAGAGTGCTTTCAGCAGATCCTTTAGTAGAGCTTATACCGGCAAAAGACGGTAAGCCGGAGCGAGTAGGCGGCATAGGAGAGGAAGATATGGTAACTATAGTGCTTCCTTATATTCACAGTGCCAGAGAAGGGGTTGAAAGATTAGGTGCTCTTCTTGAAAAATACGGAACTTATGAAATGAACGGTATAGCCTTCCAAGATCTTGATGAAATATGGTGGCTTGAGACAATAGGCGGTCATCATTGGATGGCTAAGAGGGTTCCGGATGATGCTTATGTGGTTATGCCAAACCAATTAGGTATAGATAATTTTGATTTGGAAGATGCTTTTGGTGCTAAAAAAGATCACATGTGTTCGGCAGATCTTAAGGACTTTATAAGAGATAATCATTTGGATCTTTCATTAGACGGAACATTTAATCCAAGACATGTCTTCGGAAGCCATTCTGATGCGGATCACACCTATAATACACCGAGAGCATGGTTTATGGGAAGATACCTTAATCCTAAAACCTATAAGTGGGATGGAGAAGATGCCGACTACCGTCCGGATTCTGATGATATACCATGGAGCTTTATACCTGAAAAGAAGATTACAGTTGAAGATGTTAAATATACACTTTCTTCATACTTCCAAGGTACAGAGTATAATTGCTACGGAAAACACGGAGATTTAAGCAAGAGGGGTATGTTCCGTCCTATAGGTATTAACCGTAACAGTGTACTTGAACTTACACAGCTTCGTCCTTATGTATCTGAAAAGTATCGTGCTATAGAGTGGATAGCTTTGGGTTCTAACGCATTCAATGCATTTGTACCTTTCTATGCTAATATAGATAAGACTCCTGAATACTTTGCGAATACCACAGATGTGGTAAGTACGGAAAACTTCTACTGGGCTAACAGATTGGTGGGAGCTTTGGCAGATGCACAGTATGCACTTTGTGCTTCACATATAGAGCGTTATCAGGCAAGTCTTGCTATAGATGCCTTCCATGTGATTCATGAGTATGATAAGAAGTTAAGGGATGAAAAGCTGAGCAATGCCGAGGCGATAAAATTACAAGAAGAAGCTAATGAAGAAATAGCAAAGATTGCAAAAGAACAAACCGATAAAGTTTTAGCTAATGTATTATTTGAAGTAAGCTGTGCTATGAAGAACGGTTTTTCAAGATCTGACGCATAGCCTTAAAAGCAGTATTTGTAAAAATCCAATAAATCACTATTTAATTTTGCGAATAGTTTGCTTACGGTTTGTGCAGGAAAATATATGAAATTACAGTGAAGGAAGCTGTAAAAGCAGTGAAATTATGATTTAATATAAGAGTTGTCATATTAAAATAATATAGTTTATTATTGTGATAGATTATATATTTTTTGATATGGCAACTCTTTTTTATAAAACAGCTTACTTGTGAAAAATACAAAATGTAATTAATATTAACTTGACTTTTATTAATTGATGACAAGAATTAAGGATTATGTTATAATTTCCCTACAATAGACGGATAGATAAGACTTTTAGCAACAGATAAAACCTATAATAAACATAGGTTTTTAGTCTTTTTGAGGTATTTGTTTGTAATTATGGGGGGATTATGAGTAAAAGAAGTTATTTATTTTTTGTTATTTGTTTAATCTTGTTACTTACAGCCTGTGATAAAAATAATGAAAAAAAAGAACCTATTGTATTAACTATATGGCATGTGTACGGAGGTCAGACAGATTCACCCCTTAATGACATGATAGAAGACTTTAATAATACTGTAGGTTTGGAGAAGGGTATTAATGTTCAAGTTACATCAATTTCCAATACCAATACCATACATGAGGCTGTACTTTCAGCAGCAAAGGGTGATCCCGGAGCATCGGAGCTTCCGGATATGTTTGTTGCCTATCCTAAAACAGTGCTCTCATTGCCGGATAAAGATATATTGGTAGATTATCATGATTATTTTGATGATAAGGAGCTAAAAGCCTATATACCTGAGTTTATCAGTGAGGGAAGTATAGATGATAAACTTTTAGTTTTTCCGGTTGCAAAGTCTACAGAGATACTTTTTATAAATAAAACTATTTTTGATAGATTTTCAGCAGCCACGGGTGCGGATGTTGAAGAGTTAAAGACATGGGAAGGCTTATATAAAATGTCCAAAGACTATAATAAATGGACAGACGAACAAACACCTGATATTCCTAATGACGGAAAGAACTTTTTTGTACATGACTATCACTTTAATTATTTTCAGGTAGGTGTAGAGTCTATGGGCGATAAGTTTTTTAAAGAAGATGATAAAGACGGAAGTATCGAGTTTGGAGAGAGTTTCAAAAAAGCATGGGAGCCTTATGCGGATGCTTCAATAGCAGGAGGTGTGTGGCTTAGAGAAGGCTACGCTACCGAACCGCTTCGTACGGGAAAGATAGTTGTGAGCGTGGCTTCATCCGCAAGTGTATTATATTATGAAGATATAGTAACCTATGATAATAATGTTTCAGAACCTATAGAAGTTATAGCCCGTCCGGTACCTATATTTGAAGGCAAAGAAAAACTTGTAATGCAAAGAGGTGCCGGAATTTGTACTATTAAGTCAAATCCTAAAAGGGAAGCGGCAGCAGCAACTTTCTTAAAATGGCTTACAGAGCCGAATACAAATGTAGATTTTGTTACCAAAGTAGGATATATGCCTGTAACAAAAGAGGCGTTTGATTTACTGCCTGAAAAAGTTAAAGACTTGGAAAGTCTAAAGTACAGAAGTTTATATGAGGCACTTGCCGAAACCCAAAAAACATATAGTTTTTATACAGCTCCTCAACTACCAAGATATTTGGATCTGGAGATGCGCTTTGAAAAGAATGTAAGACTGGAGCTTACAAGACAGGAACAGGAGTTTTTAAAAGCTCTTGCAAAGACGGGGGAACAGGAAACTGTAAGTGAGGAACCATTTATAACACAGGCATATGAAAATATAAAAAAAATAATGCAGTAAAATTTTACATATTGCCGTATAGTAGGAGTTTGGATACCTAGTGCATCATTAGAGCGGTACTTATTGAAGTAAAGGATAGTATCATGTTTCGTTTAATAAGAAAAGAATCTGAAAGTAAAAGGAAAATGTCTGTTCCTGAATTAGTTGCTGCGGCAGGAAAACACAGTATATCAATGCAAAGAAAGCTGCTTTTATACCTTTGTATGTTGGTTACGGTGGTTACCTGTATATTGGCGGTTATCTTATTTACAGCCGGATCATTTGCTGAAAGCGGAAAGGGATTTAAACAAAGTATAGAAGTACAGTTAAAAAATAGTGTAAGAGAGATAGAAGAAAGACTCGGTTTCCTTGTAGGAAATTGTATGCAACTATCGAATAAGATAGCATCTTCTTTAGAAGATGAGGTTCTTTCTTATCCTTATGATATATATGAGCTTAATGATAACCGGGACAAGTTATTGTCTATACAGCAAAATCTCTACCCTTTATTAGAAAACCAGATGAAGATCATGAGGGTAAGCGGTATATTTACAATACTTGATGCTACAGTGAATACGCATCAGCCAAATGCAATCACTTCACGCAGCGGTCTATATCTTAGGCTCGCTAATGTAAGTGGGGGCAATTCACCTAATAATGAGGTGTTTTTATTCAGGGGAAATTCTGAAGTATCAACCTTATATCACATCCAGATGCATAACAGATGGAATATGGAATTTGATATTAAGCAAATGGAGTGGTATAAAAAGCAGATTTCATCCATTCCCGAAGAAGGAAAAACAGACTACTTATGGATAGGAAGAAGAAACTTAAGTAATCTTTGGGAGAGGGCGGCTTATTTAAGTTTACCTGTTTTTGGCAGTAATAAAGAAGCCTATGGTGCGTGCGGTGTAGAAATAAGCAGTATATTATTCAGATACAGGCATCCTCCGATAGAGGGGAACTACGGTAATATGGTTACAGTTTTTGCGCCTGTAGAAGATAATAAACTGGATTTGAGTGCGGGGCTTATAGGAGAGACTGATAATATTTATATTAACGATAATGAGACACTTAAGATAAAAAAAGAAAAACATTTCAATATATATACAGGAAAGGATACTAAGTATATAGGTTCACATCATTTTATAAACGAGTTAAAAAGTGATGATAACAGAAAATGGGCAATAACAGTACTTATGCCCTATTCTGTTTATGAGAAACAGGCAAACAGAGAAAGATGGACTTTGCTTGTAATAATCAGTTGCTTTGTGCTTTTGATGCTTGCCTTATCCTATTTTATTTCAAGGTGTTTTGTAAATCCCATTGTAAAAAGGCTTGAAGAATTAAAAGATGAGGAAATGCTAAGTAACTCTTCCAACTTAGGTATTTCCGAAATAGATGCTCTTATAGAGTTTATGAAAGTAAAGCGTACTGAAAGTCTTGGTAATGGTAGAGAGGAGATCAAGACTCCTTCAAACATAGAAAGCTTATTTGATCAATTTATAGAAAATGCAAAAGGGCTTACTGTATCGGAAAGAAATATATTAAGATATTATATGGACGGTTATGAAATATCGGAAATTCCGGAACTTGCCTGTGTAAGTATGAATACGGTTAGAAAACATAACAGAAATATATATGAAAAATTGGGCATTAAGTCAAAAGATGAACTCAATCTTTATCTGGATCTTTTAAAGCGTTGTGGAAGAATAGATGAACTTAAGTAGAATAAAAACCAAATATTGAAAACATAACAAATGTTACAAACAAAAAGAGACATACATTCTATGCATATTGTATAAAAAACATGTCTCTTTTTGTATATATTACCCTTATCCATTGAATAGTATTTATAAAAATAAGTAAAGACTATTCAATAGATAGTATCTTTTTTATATAAAATAGTATAAAAATAAGCAATAAGAGGCAATATGCAGGATTTATATGTTAAGAAGAAAGGGGGTAAAAAATATAGCAGTCTTGTTGTTCAATTATGTCTTGTATAAAAATAAAAATTTGGAATAAATAACAGTATTTTTATTCAACTGCAAAACTCTTTATTGAATACAAGATAACTGTAAAAGAGTTGGAAATGAAAAAAATCAAGGTGTCATTTTATATTTTAGGAGTGATTGTAAAAAACTTATCTGTTTTACTGTGTATAGGTATGTTAAGTGCTTGCAATGCTATGGACCGACAACCTAAAGAAAATGATGATACCGAAGTATTTTTCTCTGATAAAAAAGTTAAAGAAGAGGATGAAGAATATGTAGGGAAAACTAAAAAACATAGTAAAGCCGGGCAGAAGAAAAAGATAAATTCAAAATATGAAGAAGACGAAGGTGAGGGGGTATTTGTATATAGTTTTAAAAAATCTTTTAGTGAAGGTAAATCACTTTATCCCAATTTGAGTGATTATGCGGCAGCAGATATTGACCCGAAAGAATATTTATTTCCTAACAGTGATATAAAACTTATAGATAATGAGCTGCTGGATAATTCAAGTCTTTGGCAATTAAGGCGAGGTATTAATGAAATATATGCCAGAAGAGGAAGAAAGTTTATTAATTCAGGGCAGAGGGTATACTTTGAGGGTAAAAGTTGGTATAAGGGGAGCATTGAAGCAAAGGATTTTGAAGAAGATTTCCTGAATGAGTATGAAAAAAATAATGTTTCTTTGTTGCAGGGAAAATTAATTGGTCTTAGTGAGGGAATCAACATAGGAGAGTTGGAATTAAGTGTGTATGACTTTTTAAGAGAAGAAGGAGCCAACGGAGTATTAAAATCAAGGTTTAATCAAAATACATTGGAAAATATTTTAATAAAAGATATAATCTGCCAGATATATGATGAAAGCATCAATTATGAAAAACTGAGAAAAGAAGCTGAAAAAATAAGTTATTATGATGCTGATAATGATATTGCGGCAATAAAAAGTAAAGATTTGGATGTGCTCCTTGTAAAACTTTTTGGAGTGGGGTTGAATGAAATAAATTGGAATGATTCAGGTGTAAATTATTCAAAAAACGAGGATGTTTATTATGTGATGTATAAAGATATCAATAAAGTTGATATTGTATCAGTAGAACTTATTGAGAAGGAAGAGAGCAGGTATAGGCTTATATGTCGTGAAAAGGGCTACAAAAAGGATAATAACTTTCTGATAGTGGAACTTGACAGTAAAGAAGGTGGATTTGAATTTATAAGTGTTAAATAGTATTATAGGAGAATAGATTGAAAAATACTTGCATAGCTATTTGTGTTGCGGTTTATCCGCAGAACGGAGGGTATTGTGAAAAAAAGTATAAAATATATACTGACTTTATTTATTTTGGTATTATCCGTTTTACAGGTAAATGCCTGTGGAGTTATAAATAAATCAGTCGATAATGATAATAAATCAAAAAAAGAAGCTATAGATGAAGAAGATGATGAGGATGCAAAAGAAGGCGAGAATGTAGATAAAAAAGAGGCTAAGAAAAAGAAGAAAAAACAAAAAGATGAAAGTAGCGAGGTACAGGAGGCTAAAGAGATTCCAAGTATTGCATCTGCTGCTCCTTCAAATTCTTCTTCAAAAGTAGATCATGATAAAAATTTCGGTCAAATTGATTACGCTCCGGCTGATATAGATCCTACAAGCTATATATTTCCCGACAGTGATAAAAGAATATTGACTAACGCCGAGATAGAAGCTGCAAGCATCTGGCAATTAAGAAGAGGAACAAATGAAGTCTATGCAAGGCATGGCAGAAAGTTTAAAAATCAAGGACAGGTAGCTTATTTTGAGAGTAAATCATGGTATAACGGCACTATAGAAGCTGATAACTTTAAGGAAAGTATTCTGAATGAATACGAAAAGCAAAATGTAAAATTAATGCAAAACAGACTTGACAGCCTGATTGGAAATAATGATATAAATTCACTGGAGCTTAGGGCTTGTAAATTTGTTGGAGAAAAGGGAGTAAACGGTTTGTTAAGATGTGAATTTTCTCCGGATAATGTGAAGGGAATATCACCGTATGAAATCGTCTATCAGCTTACAGATGAAAGTATAGATTATGGAAAAGTTATAGAAGAACTTGCTAAAACCGGAGCTTCCGACTTTGATTTGGATACTTCATATCTTAGCAAAGACAGTCTCGATCAATTTTTCAAGAAATATATAGCTTATCCGGTAGAATTGACAGTGAAATGTGATGTATATGTTGACGGTAAGGGGGTGTATTGCCTTCAGCATGGAGATACCAATCATATGATGGTGGATCATTTGGAGCTTGTAGATGTAAAGGATGATGTAGTAACATTTGTATATCTGGATTATTCATATTATGGAGGAGTTTTCCCTAACCTTATTATATCACTTCAAAAGAATGGTGAAAGCTTTAAGTTCGTAAGTGTGAGCAATAAGTTGTATAATAAATAAGATTGAAAAAGATGAGTAAATGTAAAACTAAGGAAAATTTGCAAACAGCCGCTTAGTTTTACAGTTAAAAATATTACATGGTTATCATACCAAGTTTAGTATGCTGATTATAAAAACGCTTATCAGACTTAAGTAAAGGAAAGGTGGAGTATGAAAAAAATAAAATTATTATTTATAGCTTTGGTATTTTTATTACTTTGTTTATCTGCTTGCAGTAAAGAAAATGTAAGTGAAGATAATGTAGCTACTGAGGAAACAAAACAGACTAAGACAAAGAAAAATTCTAAGTCTGAGGATAAAAATGAAAATGAAGAAAAGGTAGCAAACGAAGACAAGACAGAAACTGAAGGAAAGATAGAAAATAACGGTGGATACTTTGTAGCCAAGGATAATGTGGTATATTTTAGAAATTATGCTAAGGATCTTGACGGTGAAACGGCACTTTTTGGAGAATTCTTAAATATACCCAAAAAGATGGAAAATGCACAGATATGTTCTTATGACATTGACACAAAAGAGGTAGTAAGCGAATTTGATGATTTTGGCTTTGGTGAATTATATCTGTATAAAGATACTTTTTATCTGAAGGCGATTGAAGACAAAGAAGATACTGATTACGGAAATATATATTCAATAAAAACAGACGGAAGTGACAGAAAAGATATAACAAAGGGACATATACTTGCAATGAATCCCGATAACGGAGTATATGCTGTAGAAAATTATAAGGATGGAGTATGGTTTATAGAATTGTGGCAGCAGGACAAGCAGATATACAGTTTTAAAGATGATAAAGATGAGCATTCAGCTTCTTTTATACCTTCCGGTAAGACGGATAAATATGCATTATTCTTAAAAAATGCTTATGATGACAGCGAAAATGCAGAACTTTGGGCACTTGAACTTGTCGAGAACGGTGAACTTAAAAAAGTGGGAGATTTTGATATAGATAAAGAGGAGATGATGGGGGCATATCCTGCAGTCGAGCAGGTAGCATATTCAAAAGACAAGGTGTATTTTGTACTTACTCTCCGTGGCGGTACTGCTTTGACCCTTCAGGGTGCTTATCTTTTTGAGGTCGACTTAAATGAGGAAGGAAGTCTTAAGCTTATGGATGAAGATATACGGGGTGATGATGAAGAAAGTATACTTGAAATATGGATCGATGAGTCGGGAAAACTAAAAAAAGGAAAGAGCAAACCGTTCAGTACATGGTCTTACGAAACGGATTTGATGTTTTGTGATGAAGATGAGCAGGAAAAAATACTTTGCCCTGATTTATTTGTAGAGGATATTGAAGATAATGGCACTATAAAAATGCTGCAAAAAGCGGAGTTCGTAAGCGGAGTCTTTTTTGTAATAAGCTGTGATGCCAAGCGTTCTGAAGAAGACGATATAGGCTGGAGAGAGGCGTATAAGTGCTTTGGTACAAATTACTTTTGCATTCCTGCTAAAGAAAGAAGTCAAAAAGAGCTGCTGGATGCAGAGTAGTTGGTAACATAAACAATTAGGCAGCAATAATTAACAGAAACACTTCCTATTTCAATCATACTCGCAGTACTGTTAATAAAGTTTCGACAAACTTAGTACAGACTGCGGAACTCGTGTGCTCGCCTACTCCGTGGCGAGCTGCACTCGAACAGTCCTCGTCTGTAAAGTTTGTAACTCACTTTATTAACAGTACTAACCGCTAAAAAGATTGAAATAGGGAGTGTTTCTGTAATCACCAACCCACAAGAAATAGCTGTATAGGGGTTTGGGTAGATACATAGCTATTGTTTATGTTGCCAACTCCCTAGCAAACCATCATTTATCGAAATAGGTATAATCAATCTATATATACTCACTTACTAAAATTTAAAAGTTTCTCTCGAAAGTATTCATATTGTTTTTGCCTTAACTCTATCTCTTTCGGTAATCCTTTTTTTATGTCATTTACTAAGGTGTCGAATTTATCAAGGATTGAAACTATATGCTCTTGGACAGGGATGGAGGGAATGGCAAATTTTAACTTTCCTATTTCCTTGAGATTAATCTTTATTGGTGTGGCATTATGTAACACTCTTTTACTCAATTCTCTTGCACCATGTCCGCTTTCAATAGCATATCTTAGGAATTTACTCAACACTATATCCGAATCAGGTTTGATTAATGCCAGTGTAACATAATATGCCATTGGTTCATTATTTTCTACAATAGCACAAGTTCCAATATCTCCAATTCTTGTCATGAAAATATCTCCTACTTGAGGTCTTACCTTGAATTTTTCAAAATCTTTTTTCGAGATATATTTATTTGTTCCATATATATTTTTAATATCTTGAACACTTATAAAAGGAACGCCACTATCTATATAATCCGGTGTCTGGTGTGTACCATCACAATAATAGGCTATTTCCCCCAGTGTCCTCCACTCAATATTATTGTTGATGTCTACACCTACAAGGTCAGCCGCCTCAGCTAAAATTCTAAAGAAACTGTTAGAAATTAGCTGACTGACTGACTGACCACAATCAGTATCAAATGTCAAGAGTTTTTCTCGGTAATATTCATATTGTTTTCTTCTTTGTTCTATCTCTGTCGGGAGTATTCCCTTTGTGTCTTCAAGAAGAGCTTGGAATTTGTCTAATACTTTTACGACCTTGTTTTGAATTTCTATTGGGGGTAATGTTATTGTACATTTCTCCATGTCATCACCATGGATGCGTATTAGTTTTGTTCCTGTTACCTTTTTTTCTTTTTGTCTTTGAAACTGTAATGTCTGGAAATAATAAGCTATGTATTTAGAGTTTTCATTTGTACTGTAGCTATACATATCGCCTGAAAAACCCACTTCCTTATCTCCAAGCCATACAACGCACTTACCCACATCTTCTATGTTTTCTGAGGTTGTAGCTATAAGTATATCATTCGGTTTTGCCTTTCTAAGTTTAGCAAAAACCTTGTCATCGGCATAGGAAACAGTTTTATCAATTGAAAATCCATACTTTGTATAGATTTGTCCATAGTGTATAATCGGACTTCCTACATCCCTAAAGTCACTTTTTTGAAGTCCGTTACCTCTTGTAAACTTGCCTATGTTTCCAAGTGTAGTACAATATAACTTATATATCCCCCCCCTGGATACATTTTCTATCTTCTCAGAAATCTTATTAAGATAATCCTCACTAAGCAGCATATCTCTATAATATTCATATTGTTTAGTACGAAACTGTAACTCAGCCTGTAACTCAGTAACATAATTTGTGAATTTGTCAAGTATTTCTACGATTTTTTCTTGAGTTTTTTTACTTACTAATGGTATTTCTATATTAGAAAGTTGTTCCTTAGAAATACTTGGTATGCCTGCTCCTTCTTTTGAATCTTGAAGTTTATTCTGTTTCATCTTTAATATATGGAATAAAAATCTATTAAAGTAATAATACCCATATTGATATTTTTCAACACTTTTCATATTAGGACTAACAGAAAATGCATGTGCTCCCAACCAAAATCTTGTTTCAATAAAATTTACAAAGCCAGCGGATGCACCTCCTTGTGATATTGTAATAGTATTTTCATCGCTATTAAATATATCTATAAAACCGGATGGTAAAATACCACCATTAATAACAGGAAATTCCCCATTTTCTAGCATATCCCTCTTATTAAATTGTTTTCCTTTTAGCATGTAGGCTACCTCCCCCAGCTTTCTCCACTCCACCTTCTCATTTTTCAGCATTTCATCTATCTTACTCATTTTTACCTTTTCCACTTTTTGCTATATTTTCTATGTTTTGTATCTCTTCCAAATAGTCTTGTTCTACTTTTGTTAAGGTTTTATTGCTGTATTCTCTGTACTCTTTTTCTACTTTTTTAAGCATTTGCTTTTTTGTTATCTTTCCGGCATTTTTTAATATGTCTTCCCCTGTTGCCGTTAATATCCTGTCTACATGAGCTACCCAGTCCTTCATGGTCATAGGTATTTCTTTTTGTGCTTGCATTTCTGCAAAATCCAAATATCCCGACACCAAAGCATTCAGCCTTTTTAATTCATTTTCTGCCAAATAGTTCTTCGCTATTTTGGCTTCACTTAGGGTAGGTAGTTCTCCTTTGAAATTAGTAAGTCCCATAAACTCTTTATCACTGTCTACACGCTTATAAATCAGCTCACTTGCAGTATTATGATGAATGGCATAGTGCATCTTATTTTGCACTGTTGCAAAGAAGCTCTTAGCCTCTTCACTGCTCGAATTATAATCTGTACTTGTGGCAAACAGATCTAAGATTTGACGATAAAAAACTTTTTCGCTTGAGCGGATATCCCTTATTCTATCTAAAAGTTCCTTAAAGTAATTACCTCCTCCAAGGTTTTTAAGTTTTTCATCGTCCATGGCAAAGCCTTTTATAAGGTACTCTTTCAATACAGTTGTGGCATAATTTCTAAATTGTGTTCCACGAGGGGAACGCACCCTATAACCTATTGCCAATATCATATCCAGATTATAATATGCAACTTTTCTGCTTTGTACCTTGCCTTGCATTGCTCCATGTCTTGTGGTTGTCAACTTATAGTTTACTACCACTTTTTCATCCAACTCCCCATCTGACAAAATAGCCTTAATATGCTTACTTATATTCTGCTTGCTACTTTGAAAAAGCTCTGCGATCTCAAGTTGACTTAACCATATTGTTCCATCTTCCAATTTTAGATTGATTTTCGCTTTTCCGTCTTCGGTATTATAAATGATAAGATCATTACTCATCTTGCAGTTCCTCTACGATCTCATTGATTGCAGCACGCAGTTTGTCTATTTTTGCCACCGTTTCTGCAATTTCTTTATTTAAGACCTTGATGTCTATTACTTCTCTAGTATCTTCTTTTTCAACATAGGTGGACACCGAAAGGTTGTAGTCATTTCCCTCTATCTCCTTTTTCTCTACATATCTTGAAAAATACTCCTTGTCAGTCCTGTTTCTAAATTCTTCTACTATAGCCTCGATATTCTTATCTTCTAAAATATTATTATTGGTTTCTTTCTTAAACTCCTTGCTCGCATCTATGAACAGTACTTTATTTTCCGTCTTATTCTTAGACATGACAAGCACGCAGGTGGCGATAGAAGTACCGAAAAATAAATTGTCCGGGAGTTGTATTACACAGTCTATAAAATTATTTTCCACTAAATATTTGCGTATTGTCTGCTCTGCCCCTTTTCTGTAAAATATACCCGGAAAGCATACAATAGCGGCTCTTCCACGACTTGAAAGGTAGCTTAATGAATGCATGATAAAGGCATAGTCGGCATAGGACTTGGGAGCAAGTTTCCCTGCCGGTGCAAATCTTTCATCGTTAATAAGTGTAGGATCGCCGTCTCCTACCCATTTGATAGAATAGGGAGGATTGGAAACTATCGCATCAAAGGGCTTTTCATCTTTATGCTGCGGATTTATTAAGGTATCACCTCGCTTGATTGAAAAGTTGTTATAATTTACATTATGAAGAAACATATTCATACGAGCAAGGTTAAAGTTCGTCATGTTGATTTCCTGACCGAAGAAACCTTCTTCTATGATATGTTCCTCAAATTGCTTTTTCATTTGTAAGAGTAAACTGCCGCTGCCACAGGTAGGGTCGTATACCTTGTTAATTCTTTCTTTCCCATCCATTACAAGCCTTGCCAAAAGTTTTGACACTGTCTGAGGAGTAAAAAACTCACCGCCTGACTTGCCGGCATTGCTTGCATAGTTGGAAATAAGGTACTCATAAGCATCTCCGAAGGCATCTATATCATTGCTTTTAAAATCTGCAAAATTAATATCTGCAATTCCTCTAAGTATATCGCTTAGTCGTTTGTTTTTCTCCGCTACCGTTGTTCCGAGGCGATTGCTTATTGTATCTACATCTTCAAATAAGCCTTTTATATCCTCTTCAGAGCTAAATCCTATCGCACTGCTCTCTATTGACCTAAATATATTTGCAAGGTCGGTATTTAAGTTTTCATTTGTTCTTGCCGTTTTTACTACATTTTCAAAAAGTTGACTCGGCAATATAAAAAAGCCCTTATCTTCAACCGTACCTGTTCTAAAGTCGGTCTCGGCTTCTTCATCGGAAAGCTTTGCATAGTCAAAGTCCGGATCCCCCGCCTCATGTTCTGCCACATTAAAAAATTCCGTCATATTTTCCGATATGAAACGGTAAAAAAGTATACCCAGTATATATTGTTTAAAGTCCCAACCGTCTACAGCTCCCCTGACATCATCCGCAATAGACCAAATCTTTCTGTGAAGTTCAGCCCTTTGTGTACTTCCATTAGTTTCTTTTGTATAAGCTTGCATTTTTAACCCCATGTTATTTATTGTTGTAAATTTCAAATCTCTTTATTATATATTTGTTGCAATCTATTAATAAGACCAAATATCAATGATACTATACACCGGTTTGATGATTTTAATAAACCCTACACCTCACTTGTAATCTCCGTCATATACTCAAGCATAGCAGCTGACTCCGATTGATTAACCATGACCAAAAGCATATCTCCTGCAAGTATCTTGGTATTACCTCTTGGAAGTATCTCCGCTGAGCCTCTTTGCACCGATACAAGCAGGCAGTTACTTGGCAGATCAAGCTCTGCTACCAATTTATTCTCAACCTTACTTCCCAAATGCACTGAAAGCTCAAGTAAGGTCTTTTTATCTTTCATAGTTTCATCTTCCTTAATACCCTTGGCTTCTTTTTTGTTCTTCAGTATATCCTCCAAAAGCATATCGTATACCGGCTCAACTCCAAGTAAGTCTGAGGTTACCATTGCGGTAAATACCACTACCGAAAGTGGCAGTAATTGTTCAAAAGAGCCGGTCATTTCAAATATCAATATGATTCCGGTTATAGGCGCTTTTACTATGGCTGCAAAATGTGCTGCCATGGCAAGTACTGCAAAGTTAAGCAAATATTCCGTAGGTACATTAAGATAATTTACACAAAGTAAGCCGAAAGCACTTCCAAGCATTGCCCCCAGTCCAAGCAGCGGAAAGAATATTCCTCCCGGAACTCCTGAGCCGAATGATACAAAGGTAAATAAGTATTTTATTATTAAAAATGTAAGTATGGTCAATATACTAAACTTGGCAAAGCTTAATTCTTCTATAATGGCATGTCCGCCTCCTATAAGTACCGGCAAAGCCATGCCTATAATACCTGAACAGATAAAGGGTATCATGATTTTAAATTCTATACTTACAGGCAGTTTTTTATAAATATGTTTTGCCTTTATAACTCCATGGTTAAATACAAAGCTGCTAAGTCCCATAAGCACGCCAAGTATTGCCAAAGACCAGTAGTATTGTAAGGGCATCTTGCTAAGTGTCCTAAATTCAAGTGCCGGCACTATGCCAAATACCGATTTTGCCACCATATCCGCTGTAACTGCCGATGTCATGGCTGAAAGAAGCACTACCGGTGAGAAGTTTTTATGCACCTCTTCCAGTGCAAACATTACACCTGCCAAGGGAGCGTTAAATGCCGCTGCAAGTCCCGCACTTGCACCGCTTGTAAGAAGGTATTTTCTTTCATGATCCATTCTGCCGGCTTTTTTAGACAAAATCGCACCTACAGCCGCTCCCATTTGTATGGAAGGACCTTCTCTTCCTACTGAAAGTCCTGCTGCCAGTGCCGTAATACCTCCAAAAAACTTGTATATAAGCACCTTTAGCCAATTAGTCCTAAGCCTCCTTGTAACCACTCCCTCTACCTGCGGTATACCCGAACCGGATATATCGGGCTCTTTTCTTACACAAAAAGCCACAAATACCGCAGCCACTATAAGCATGGCAAAAACTCCTGCCATATGCAAGGGATTTGTCTTTGCAGTATTATAAATGCTGACCATGTGTTTTAGGAGTACTTCTCCCAGTATTCTGTATACAACTATTATAAGACCGCTTAGTATGCCTATAATAAAAGAATAAAAAATCATGGAATACTTTAATGTTGCATTTGATTCAAGCATATTTTGCGTGTTTTGCTTAGGTTTATTAAAAAACATAAATCTTTATACCTCTTTTTTTTATTTGTCCTTATAAAAAATTATACAATATCACCGATGAGACTACAATGCATAGCACAGACAAATTCCTGCCCTATGCCTATATATATGGATAAAATATATCTAAGCCTTATTACCCCTTGGATAAAATAAGGGAAGTACTATCACTGCGTACCTCCCCTTATTTTATCTCATCTCCTCAATATGATATATATAATCAATAGTAGCTAAGGCCTGTATTATCTCACTATGGGTCTTATACTTTTTAAGCTCCTTGCTGTCTATTGTAAATATTACCGAATATACACTAAGTCCCGAACCTATATAGGCTGAGTTAAACTCTATATCATCAATTCTAAGTCCAAGCCTCCTTATAGTGGTTACAAAGTCCTGTAAATTTTCTTTGTTTTTTAATTCAAGATGTATCTCAAAATGATTCGACCTGTTTTTTAGGTACATCTCAAGCTTCGGCAAATATAAAAGTATGCCCCAAAGTGCGGTAAATGCAACTACACTTACTATATAAAGTCCTGCACCGGCACTCAGTCCTATAAGTCCGCAAGACCAGAGTGCCACGGATGTTGTCAGTCCCTTGATTTGATTTCTTGAACTGAAAAGTATGGTTTTACTGCTTAATATTGATATACTAAGTATTGCAAATGCCGATAAAACCGGTAAACTCATTTTCGTATTGTGCATTAAAAACAAGTCCATTATCATGGCAATAGTAGAAGTAAATGATACAAGTATAAATGTTCTGAGTCCTGCCGAGTGTCTTTTACTTGCCCTTTCACAGCCTATTATTGAAGAAAGTGAAACTGCGACCGCAATTCGCAAAGCCACCGATAAAAGACTGATATCAGCTGCAAGATACACCGTCTTACTTATATTGTCTATAAATGAATTAATCATATCCTACCCCTTATCTTTCATTTATCATGTGCGGATTTCCATAGCTATTATACTGCTCCTCCGCAGCCTCTGTAAATGCGGCTTCTTCCTCTGAGATGGCACTGTTTCGCTTGGGAAGTTCTCTTTGTATAGCCTGTATTCTTTCTATTAAAAGCTCCAGTTCGCTCTGCTTTTTCTCCTCCGGTATCTCTATTTCCGCAGTCAGGTCTTCAAGCTTATTGGAGTAGGACTTTGAAAGATATAAGGCGAGTTTTGCACAGCCCGGACCTATAAGCTCATAAAGCACACTTGAGGCTAAAATAATGGTTTGTAAGGCATTGCCCATGTCTCCTCCAAGTATCCTTGCACCGAGGGCTGCCAGTCCTATGGCAACACCGGCTTGGGGTATCAGAGCAAGTCCCAAGTAGTTTCTTACCTCCTTGCTTTTTCCTGCAATAACACTGCCCCAAAAAGCTCCTGCATACTTACCCAATATACGCACCAAAAAGTATAATATACCTATGACAAGCAATGACGCTCCGCCACCGGATGCCTTAGGGCTTAATAATATATCAAGCTTAAAATTAAGCCCTGAACGCACAAAAAATATCAATAATATCGGCGGACTGAAATAATTTACCTGCTTAAAAAGCTTATCATCATCCGTAATGTTGATATAAACCGTTCCCATTGACATACAGCCAAGTAAAGGTGATACATCAAGTAGTGCACAGATACCGCAAAAGGTAAAAAGCAGTGCTATTGTAATAATAAGCCTATTGTCGGTAGAACGGTTTTTAGGCATAAGCAATTTCATAAACACGCCGAATAAGCCTCCAATTACAAGTACACAGAGGTTAAATATGATAGGGCTTATAACACTTGAAAGGCTAAAACTTCCTGACTTTGCAGATATGGCTACAGATATTGCTATGCTGTAGGCAACCAGTCCGAATACATCATCAAGTGCAACTACCTGTAATAAGGTATTGACAAAGTCTCCCTTCGCCCCTGTCTGTCTTATGGTCATAACCGTTGAGGCAGGTGCGGTAGTCGATGCCAAGGCTGCAAGCACCATCGAAAAGCTAAGCCCCAACCTTAATATATAAAAGCTTAATATAAATACAAGCACAGAGGCTATAGCAGCTTCCAAAAAAGTAATAATACAGACCTTTATTCCGTTCTTTTTAAGTGTTGAGAACTTAAAAAACTCTCCTGTACTGAAAGCTATAAATGCAAGAGCTATATCCGCAATAAAATCAGTCCCTTCGATAATATTCATACTGACCAGATCAAGGCAGTAGGGACCTATAAGTATACCTGCAACTATATATGCAGTAACATTCGGCAGGCGAAGTCTTTTGGTTACCCTTGTTAAGGCAAAGCCCGAAAAAAGCATTAATGCTACAGGGATTATTATATCTGAAACGGGTGAGGATTTTTGAAATATTTGGTATATTGAACTTAGCATTATATCCTCCTTTCTACCATGTCTAATTGTAGGTTTTGAATGTAATATTATAGCATATTTTTTATAATAAAAAATAAAAATGCTAAGCCATAGCTTTATCTTTGACTTAGCACTATATTACAATGTTTAGCTTTATATACTTAGAATTAATAATAAGTATTGTATATGTATTATTATACCATATCATCAATGTAAAATACATCAGTACAATCTTGATATTTTTAATATCTTATTTTTATACTTTTGTTGTTCTAATCTTTCATCCAACTTTCTTGAAAAGAAGGTGATTTTGGACCTGTAGATATAATTGTATTACCTATCTCTCCCCATAACCCACCATACTGAATGAATTTTTGATTATTTAATGGTGCTTCCTTTTCTCCTATATTCAATGTACTTCCTTTTCCATGTAAACATTTACCTTCTGATGTATAATCATTCGGTAAATACCATCCTCTGTATTGCGTGCCTGAAGTCGGAAAACTTGCATGAGTTCCAAGTGCTAAGTATACAATTACATGCGTATTTCCTTCATCTTCATTATAATTTTTCTTTATCAAATCGTCCCCGTTACCAAACAATAATTCTTCTTTATTATAATATTTACCTTCATTATTATGTGAGGCAAAATAAACTTTTTCAATCCCATAGGACTCATCTAATCTAACAGTAATATGTTCCCAGTCTCCTTCATGATTCAACTTTACCCCACCTACAGATGGTGCTTCGTTATACGGCAAAAATACCCAGTACTGAATACTTATATTTCCCGACTCATTTTTGAACAGGTGAGCATAAATTTTGCTTCTATGTCCATCAATATCTCCTTTATATACATCATCTTTATTATCATAATTATCAGGTATTTCTAAGAAGAAACCACCTGCACCATACACATCTCTGGCATCCTTTGAATAAATAATTTCCTCTGTATAATTTCCCCAAAAATCTTTATTATTATGCTTCATATAAGCAAGATTTTCTTGATTTACATTCCCTTGTTCCAGAATTTGATCATCAGGTAACGCTCTATAATGGAATCTCATATGAGCCTTACTTAAATATTCATCTACATTATCTGAATAGTATTTTTCATCTGTGTGAAAATAGTAACTTGGTGCATATTTATCTATAAGCAGTTCCTCAAGACTATCTTCTACACCATCCATATCTAAATCAACTTCATCTGCATATACAAAAGAAGTATTAAGAAATATAGTTGCAACAAATAAAGTAAAAATAACACCAATATGCCTTATTTTAATCATTTATTCTCCTTCTTCCTTAGTCTTACCGCTTCTAAGTTCTTTGAACATAAATACGCTTATGGAAATCACTGCAATTAAAATAAATGTAAGTGATATAGGTCTTTTAATAAATATATCCATAGAGCCGTCTGAAAGCACCAAGGCTCTTCTGAAATTCACCTCTGCCAAGGGTCCGAGTACAATTCCCAAAAGTATCGGAACAAGTTGGAAGTCCATTCTTCTGAGAAAGTATGCAAGTATTCCGAATACCAGTATGATCATAACATCATAAACCCTGTTATTTGTTGAAAATGCTCCTGCTATACACATACTGAGTACAATACTTGCTAAAAGCTCATACGGTAACTTTGTAATATTTGCATAGAAAGGAATTAAGGCATTTCCAATCAAGTACATAAAAATATTTACAATGATAAGTCCGAACATAATTGCATATAGGATATTTCCGCTTTCTTTAAAAAGTGTCGGTCCCGGCACCATACCATGCACCATAAAGGCTCCCATCAAAATTGCGGTAGCACCGTCTCCGGGTACACCTAGAGTTAACATAGGAATCATAGTTGCACCGCAAGCACCGTTATTAGCGGACTCTGAGGCTGCAACACCTTCTATCTCGCCGTTTCCGAATGTCTCGGGGTGTTTTGACGCCTGTTTGACCTGATTATATGCAATAAATGCTGCCAAGCCGCCACCGGTTCCCGGTGTGGCTCCTATAATGCAACCTATAATAGAGCCTATACCTATAGGTTTTCTACATCTTTTGTATTCTTCCTTAGTAATGACATCCTTTGAAAATTTACCTGCAACCTTCATATCCTTTTCAGGATCATACTGTGATTTCATCATTATTTCCGATATAGCAAATAATCCTATAAGGGCTATTATTAAATCTATGCCTGCCGTAAGTTTAATGCTTCCAAAGGTAAATCTTACCGTTCCGCTTATTTTATCCATTCCTATGGTTGAAACAAATATGCCTATACAGGCTCCTATAAGACCTTTTAATATATTCTTATTGGAAACTCCGGCAATAACGGAAAGACCGAATATCGAAAGTGCAAAATACTCCGCCGGTCCAAAAAGCAAGGTGATTTTTGCTATTTGTGGAGCGGCAACTAAAAGCACTACTGCACTTATAAGCCCACCTATGGTGGATGCATATAATGCCATTTTCAAAGCCTTAAAAGCATGACCCTTTTCAGTCATCGGGTATCCGTCAAACAAGGTTGCGGCATTGGCGGAAGTTCCCGGAGTATTGATTAAGATAGCCGTTATAGAACCTCCATAAGTTCCTCCACAATATATAGCCAGCAACATAAGTATGGCTGTAGTCGGCTCCATACCGTAGGTAAGCGGAATACAAAGTATAATTCCAAGGTCGGATGTAAGCCCCGGTATTGCTCCTACAACTATGCCTAAAAGTAGCCCGATAGGAATAATCAATAAGTTTTGCCATTGGAATAAAAGTTCAAATCCTGATCCCAGCCATTCCATACTGTACTCCTCCCTAAAACAAATTTGGTAAATTTACATTTAAAAAATAAGTAAATACACCATAAATTATAAATACGGTAACTATTGCTATAACATAATAAAGCCATTTTTTACTCTTATAAAACATCAATATACCGACCACCAGTAATACGGTATCAAGAATATATCCTATTATTCCGAACAATATGCCATATACTATTAACATCAGTGCAAAAATTAAAGTTCGCAACTCTTTCCTACAGCCAATAGATGAAAATGCTTCTTTATTTATTAATACCGTTTTTTTAGGTAGTCTTATTCCCTGTATGAATAAACATACAGAGAATACAAACAACCCTCCTATGGCTATTTGAGGAACTGTAGTCGCATTAATAACACTTTTTTCTGCAGTTTGTATTTGTGATGGAATTAAAAACCACAAAATTGCTGAAATAATTGCAAATATTCCGCCCGATATAATTTCATTATTATAACTTATCTTTACAGTCCTCATACAATCACGCTCTTTTCTTATTTTAATAATTCAATATATTGTTTCATATCTTCAGTTTGTTTATTGATCTCATCAATAATTTCTTTTTCATCCGCTTCCCATGCCTTCATTCCCATATCTTCCATAAAGGCTTGGAATTCAGGATCGGCATACACTTTTTTAATATAATCAATAAGGATTTGCTTCTTCGCTTCATCTACATCAGAACGAACCGCAAAATAATCCATTCCTACAAATTCAGCATCTATTCCTTGTGATTTAAATGAAGGGATGTTGCCTATTCCTTCTACATCAATACCCTCAGGTATGAAGGTTCCAAGGCAGGCAAACTCTCCGCTCTTTACATACTCACGATATACAGGCGGTGAACCTATAGCTATATCCACATGTCCGCCGGCAAGTGCATTGATAGCTTCCTGACCTCCGTCAAAAGGAACCGCCTCTGCCGGAATACCGAGTTTTTCAAACAGTAGACTTATCATAGTAAAACTGTCATTACCCGGTCCGCCCGTAGTTGCGTATTTAACTGTTTTTCCTGACTTACCATATTCTTTTAAGTCTTCTAATGTGGAAATGCCGCTATTCTTAGGATTACTTAACACTACAAACTCCACCTGTCTCATACCGATTAGAGGACTTATATCCTCAAGTTTATAATTAGTTCCCTGTATAAAATCAGGTGTTAATGAAAAAAGAGGACCGTTGCTTACTATCATAGTATAACCGTCAGAATCCTTAGCCATAAAATCACTCATTGCAACAGTTCCTGAACCGCCGGTGTGGTTTTCTACAATTACAGGTACTCCCAGATACTTTTCTCCATAAGAAGCAACCTTTCTTGCAATAGTATCCGGACCGCCTCCTACAGACCAAGGCATAATAATGGTAACTTGTTTTGACGGAAATGTTTCTTCTTTCTTTTTACAGCCGAAAAGTGACAATGCTGCACATCCCACCAATAAACCTATCAAAGCTTTTTTACACATATAACTCTACCTCCCTTTTTTATTTTTTATATCTGTAAGCCATAGCTTCATCTATTTCAAATTCAATACTTCTATTGCCATACTCAACTTCTTTTAAATACTCATACTCTCTTGAAGGATCTGTAAACAGCACCTTAATAGCTCTTCCATCTTCTTTTGCCCATTGTTTAAGCTGTTCATATATTTGCGGATTGGCACTGTTATACCTTCTCTCGGATGAGGCTGTCGTAATGCAAAATTCAATCGGCATTACCCTCATAAACCTCTCATCTACTGCGTCAAGCTGACCATGATGCGGAATTTTTATAAAGTTAATATCTTTTATGCACTCTTTTATTCCTTCAGACCAGTTTGCAGGTATATTGTCGGCACAAAACAGTCCCTTAAGACTCTTATACTCAAGTTTTAGTAACAAGCTCGTATGATTGGACATAGCATCCATTTGCTCAACTAATGCTTGTGCCCGATCAAAATTTTTACACTCATACAAGCTCTTATAATACTGTAAAAACTTATCTGTAATATCAGGACTTGCTCCAAGTACGCTCACATCTATGCCGGCAATATTTCTTTTATCTCCTATACATAAGGTCTCAACCTTAATATTATTTTCCCTAAAAAAATCTAAAGCCTGTGCAAATTCATTGAACGCCCTGCTAAATAATTTACTGCTGTTTTTATTAAACTCTTTATCCTCGATAAACTCAATTTTTTTAACTTTTTCAAAATCTTTGGGAATCCACACCCTTGATATGGAAAAGGACTTAATAATGCTATCTAAGTTTCCCACATGATCTTCATGTATGTGTGTAAGTATTAATTCATCTATGTGAGTTATTTTTTCCTTTTCCAAAAACTTAACTATATTTATTCTTTCTTCATAGCCTTCATACTCCGATTCTAAACCGCTGCCGGTATCGATAAGTATATTTAAGTTATCTGATTGAAATAAAAAGGCATCTCCGTAACCTACATTTACACAGTTTAGTTTCATATCTTCTACCGCTTTCTATAATAATTTATGACAAATAAAACTCTTTAATATATTTTTCAACCTCCAAGCGATCATACATAAACGGTCCCGGATTTTCCATTTTTAAGCTGACTGTGGCTGCGGCAATAAGTAGCGCTTCATCTATCGAACTATTAAGTCTTTCAGTTATATATGTACTAAAGCAGGTATCTCCTCTGCCGCTTCTTCCCGAAAGATTACGAGGCTTTAGAGCTTTTGCATAGGTTTTACCGTCCTTGTAAACGATCACTTCCGTATTGTGTGTAATCATTACTTCCTTTGCCCCCCAGTCTGCAAGTATTTTTACAGCCTCATATCTGTCCTCTGTTCCTGTAAGTACCATGGCTTCCATAGCATCGGCTTTTAGAAAATCTATCATCGGTAAATATTTCAACTTATTTTCCCAGTCCTTATACTCCATACTGTCTTTATCCATATGCCTAAGAACTCCTTGCACATCCAATGCAATTTTACCTTTATTAAATACATATTCTATTATCTCTTCACTCAAATCTCCGCTCATCAAACCTGCTATATGATATATCTTTGTATCAATATTCGGAATATCGGAGGTCTTATAAGGCTCTATCTTTGATATGGCAACCGATGTTCTTTTTTCCTTATCAGCTGTATGATATTGATTCTTTATAGATGTATTGGTAGGAGAAAAAGCATGGTATACATCTACATTCTTTGCTTTAGAAAAAACCTCATCAACTTGCTTACTGTCCTTAGATTTTGGAAGAACTGCCACTTTGTGTCCCATATTGCCGGCTGCAAAACCCGAATATACAACCGCACCTCCAAGTTCATGCAATGTAAAACCGTCATAATCAATATTAATATCCTCTGATATCTGCCCTAAAATAAACAAATCATACATAACCGTTCCATCCTTAACCCTATAATAATATTATAGTAATTTTATATAAAATTATTGTAATGTCTAAGTAGTATCATTGTAGTCAATAAGGCTCATTTTGTAAATATGTATTATTTCATATAAATCTTGTAAAATTTTTGTGAAAAATTACCAAAGTTATTTGATATTTTCTTGTCAATTCTTGGAGCTGTTTTTTATATTTTCTTGTGTATCATATATTTTTATGTGCAAAAAAATATATCACAGAATAAGTTGTAATTTATATTATGGTATAAAACAGATTTTTTTACTAATAGTCAGAATTTATAATGATATGTATGGGAGTTGGCAGCATAAACAATTAGGCAGCAATAATTAATAGAAACACTCCTTATTTCAATCATACTCGCAGTACTGTTAATAAAGTTTCGACAAACTTAATACAGACTGCGGAACTCGCTTGTCCACCAAAAAGCGTGGTGGACTGACACTCAAACAGTCCTCGTCTGTAAAGTTTGTAACTCACTTTATTAACAGTACTAACCGCTA
>ERZ773043.132-NODE-132-length-38910-cov-8.696281_pt1 | contig 38910 bp, 24 predicted proteins | sample MGYA00580636_ERZ773043 | MGnify/ENA primary metagenome ERZ773043 (study PRJEB29015, sample SAMEA2737992) | human oral metagenome | biome: human oral; feature: human-associated habitat; material: dental | place: China | collected 2065 ...
CCGCCACTGTAACAGCGAGCGAATCTGCAGGAAACGTCACTGGGAAAACCCGGGAAGGCGCAGAGGAGCGATGAACTGAAGCCAGGAGAACTGCCTGATTAACAATCACCGTTTGACCTACGAGTGATGGGGATGGGGATTACGAATCGTTCGCTTCAAAACGAAAATCCGGCGCAGCCAAGAGATCGGATTAGATGAGAACTGAGTGACGATATCGGAAGCCCGTCCTGCACAACGTGTGGGGCGGGCTTTTCGCTTGCCATACGGTGCGTGAGCATGTCCCGAGGAGATCGGTGTGCATGGGAAGATGAGCTTCCGTGCATAGCGATTTCCCCGGGATGAAGGGGCGGTATACACCCCTTGGGGAAACATTGCTCATCTTTTCAGTTCTCATTTATCTCCGTTATGGAGGTCACTCCGAGGGTGGAAGCTCGGGGTGTTTTTTTTATAAAAAACTGCCTCACCGCAGTTTTTAAGAGAAGTTTGAGTTCATCAGCTTCCCTTATCATACAAAGGAGGACGTACTATGCCGGAAGAAAAAGAGCGCTCAAGCGACGAAGAACTTCAGCAGCTTCTGAAGAAATCGGCTGAGGTCGAGGATTTCCCCGACGTTCCGCTCGATGAATTCACTCCGCCGACCGACGAGGAGTGGAAAGCTGCGTGCGAAGCTCTGCTCAAGGGAGCTCCGTTCGAAAAGGTGATGTTCACGAAAACCTACGAGGGCATCACATTCGATCCCATGTACACGAAGAAGCACACGGAGGAAATCCTGCCCAAGAGCGTTATGCCGGGGATGGGCGACTTCCTGCGCGGTGTGGACGCAGCGGGTTACATCGGAAAGCCTTGGGGAATCGCGCAGGGCTGCGACGAGACGCTGCCCAAGGAGAACAACGAGCTGCTCCGTCATGAGAACGACAAGGGCTCGACCATCTACCACATCGTCCTCGACAGCGCATCCCGCAAGGGCATCGACGCGCGCGAGGCGGAGCATGTCGGCGATCTCGGCGTGAGTGTCACGACGGTCGACGATATGCACACGCTGCTCGAGGGACTCGATCTCGGGAAATTCCCGCTCTATGTCTATGCGGGCGCAGCGGCTCTGCCGATCCTCTCGCTCGTCGCGGCGGCACGCCGTGCGGCAGGGGACGACATGTCGAAGGTGCAGGGCATCGTTGGGGCAGACCCGATCGGCGCACTCGTGACCGACGGCAAGCTCCCCGCATCGCTCGACGCACACTATGACAGCCTCGCTGCGGCGGCACGTTGGGCGACGACACATGCACCGCATCTGCGCACGGTGTTTGTCCGCAGCGATGTCTACAGCAGCGGCGGTGCAAACGATGTGCAGGAGGTCGCAGCGTGTCTGGCGACCGCAGCGGCGTATCTGCGTGCGCTGTGCGAGCGCGGGCTGACGATCGACGAGGCGGCGGGACAGATCGCGTTCGGCTTCTCGATGGGGGCGAACTTCTTCCTGCAGATCGCAAAACTCCGCGCTGTGCGTCCGATCTGGGCGCAGATCGTTAAGGCGTTCGGCGGCAATGCCGAGTCGCAGAAGATGCGCATTCACGCACGTCCTGCGCTCTTCTTCAAGACCATCTACGATCCGTACGTCAATATGCTCCGCAACACGACGGAGATCTTTTCGGGCGTTGTGGGCGGCATCGACTCGTTCGAGAGTGCGCCGTTCGACGAGCCCATCCGCAAGGGCGACGAGTTCTCGCGCCGCATTGCACGCAACATCCAGATCATGCTGCAGGAGGAGTTCGGCATGCTGCAGCCGATCGATCCTGCGGGCGGCTCGTGGGCGGTTGAGACGCTGACGCGCCAGATGAAGGAAAAGATCTGGGCAGAGTTCCAGAGCATCGAAAAGCAGGGCGGCATCGTTGCGGCACTGCACAGCGGATCTGTGCAGGAGGGGATTGCAGCGATCCTCGCCGACCGGTTCAAGAAGGCGGACATCCGCAAGGACCGCATCGTCGGCAACAATATGTATCCAAACATGACGGAGACCCTGCTCGAGACGCGTGCGGAGGATACGGCGGCGCTCAAGGCACAGCGCACGAAAGACATCGAAGCATATCTCTCCGACATCGACACGAAGCACGTGGGCGAGGCCCTTGCGGCATTCAAGGCGGACGGCTCCGTAGACAAGGGCATCGAGGCGGCGTTTGCGGGGGCAACGATCGCAGAGCTGATGGCGGCGGTCACGGACGGCAAGGGCGCGGCGGAGACGGTCACGGCGATCGCACCGCATCGCTGGAGCGAGCGTTTTGAGGCACTGCGCCGCCGCACCGAGGACTACAAGGCGGAGAAGAACGACAACGTCAAGATCTTCCTCGCGAACATGGGCCCCATCCCGCAGCACAAGGCGCGTGCGGACTTTACCACGGGCTTCCTGCAGGTCGGCGCGTTCGAGGTGCTCGGCAACGACGGGTTCAAGACGGTCGAGGAGGCCGCCGAGGCGGCGGGCAAGAGCGGCGCGGATGCGGTGGTCATCTGCTCCACGGACGCGACCTATCCCGAGATCGTGCCCGCACTTGCACCGAAGCTCCACGAGGTTCTGCCGAATGCGCGCGTATTCCTTGCGGGCGCGGCACCGAAGGATCTCCTTGAGACCTACAACAACGCGGGCATCGATGAATACATCTCCGTCAAGGCGAACTGCTACGAGGTGCTTGAGCGCCTTCAGAAAAAGAAAGGGATGATTGCGTAATGGCAGGCTTTACGAACCCGGATTTCACCGGGATGAGCCTCGGCGAAAGCCCGTCCGCAGACTCCAAGGAGTGGCGCGCCCTCTTCGAGGGGACGACGGGGCGGACGTTTGAGGCACTCACGCACAAGACCATGGAGCGTGTACCCGTGAGCCCCTTCTACGATCACGACGTATACGAGCGTATGACCCACCTCGACTTTGCAAGCGGCATCCCGCCGTGTCTGCGCGGCCCGTACTCCACGATGTACGTGTTCCGTCCGTGGACGGTGCGCCAGTACGCAGGTTTCTCGACGGCAGAGGAGTCGAACGCATTCTATCGCCGCAACCTCGCCGCAGGTCAGAAGGGTCTTTCCATCGCGTTCGACCTCCCGACGCATCGCGGCTATGACGCAGACAACCCGCGCGTCGTCGGCGACGTGGGCAAGGCAGGCGTTTCGGTCTGCTCCATGCTGGACATGAACATCCTGTTCTCGGGTATCCCGCTCGACCAGATGTCCGTCTCTATGACCATGAACGGCGCTGTTCTGCCGATCCTCGCGTTCTTCATCGTCTCGGGCGAGGAGCAGGGCGTTGACAAAAAGATCATGGCAGGTACGATCCAGAACGATATTCTGAAAGAGTTCATGGTTCGCAACACCTACATCTACCCGCCGGATATGTCCATGCGCATCATCGGCGACATCTTCGAGTACACGACAAAGTACATGCCGAAGTTCAACAGCATCTCGATCTCCGGCTACCATATGCAGGAGGCAGGTGCACCTGCGGACATCGAGCTCGGCTACACGCTCGCGGACGGCCTTGAGTACATCCGCACGGGCATCAAGGCAGGGCTCGCCGTCGACGACTTTGCAAAGCGTCTCTCGTTCTTCTGGGCAATCGGCAAGAACTACTTCATGGAGATTGCAAAGATGCGTGCGGCGCGTGTCCTCTGGGCAAAGATCGTCAAGTCGTTCGATGCAAAGAACGACAAGTCGATGGCACTGCGCACGCACAGCCAGACTTCGGGCTGGTCGCTGACGGCGCAGGATCCGTTCAACAACATCGCCCGCACGGCGATGGAGGCGATGGGCGCGGCACTCGGCCACACGCAGTCCCTCCATACGAACGCACTCGACGAGGCGATCGCACTGCCGACGGACTTCTCGGCGCGTATTGCACGTAACACGCAGCTCTACATCCAGGACGAGACGAGCGTCTGCAAGATCATCGATCCGTGGGGCGGCTCGTACTACGTCGAGGCTCTCACGAACGAGATCATCCGCCGCGCTTGGGCGCATATCCAGGAGGTCGAGGCCCTCGGCGGCATGGCAAAGGCGATCTCGACGGGGCTCCCGAAGATGCGCATCGAGGAGGCGGCAGCACGCCGTCAGGCGCAGATCGACTCCGGCATCGAGAGCATCGTCGGCGTGAACAAATACCGCCTCGAAAAGGAAGACCCCCTGCAGATCCTTGCGATCGACAACACGGCCGTGCGTCAGGCACAGGTCGAGCGTCTCGAGAAGCTGCGCGCAGAGCGCAATCCGGACGATGTACGTCGCTGCCTTGAGGGCATCACGAAGGCGGCAGAGAGCCGCGACAACGGCAACCTCCTCGAGGCGGCAGTCGATGCGGCACGCGCCCGCGCTTCACTCGGCGAGATTTCCGACGCCGTGGAGAAGGTTTCCGGCCGTTTCCAGGCAGTTATCCATACCATTTCCGGTGTCTATTCCTCCGAGTTCACAGACAAGACGGAGCTCGACCGCGCCCGCGAGATGGCGGACGAGTTCGAGGAACTCACGGGACGCCGTCCCCGTATCTTCGTTGCGAAGATGGGACAGGACGGACACGACCGCGGACAGAAGGTCATTGCGTCCTCCTTCGCCGACATGGGCTGGGACGTCGACGTGGGCCCGCTCTTCCAGACACCTGCCGAGACCGCGCAGGATGCCGTTGACAACGACGTGCACATGGTCGGCTTCAGTTCGCTCGCCGCAGGGCACAATACGCTCCTGCCACAGCTGGTGGATGAATTGAAGAAGCTCGGTCGCGACGATATTATGGTCTGCATCGGCGGCGTTATCCCCGTGCAGGATTACGACAACCTCTATGAGCATGGTGCCGTTGCCATCTTCGCACCGGGCACGAACATCCCCGAGGCGGGCATCAAACTCCTGACCCTTCTCATTGAGCGGGCCAAGGAAGAAGCCGCAGGCTGATACAGGGGAACACGGACGAAATCATCCGCTCATCTCCAATCTGAGCGGAGTCAACTCATCCGTGCTCCCCTATGGCGCCGCCCTCACACAAGAGGGCGGCGTTTTGCCATAGGAAAGGAGGAATCATGGGAGAAAAATATACAACACAGCGACCCGACTGGGTGCCCGAGGATGCGGACTGTAAATTCACGACGAGTGTTATGGGCGGCATCGAGGGGATCAAGGACCTGACGGTCGGCAATATCAATCCGAAACTGCTGAATGGAACGGGGATGCCGCGCCGCAAGCTCGTTCTTTCCGAGGATGACTACGTCGCAGGCGTGGAACGCGGCGACCGCATGACCCTCTCGCGTGCGATTACGCTCATCGAGAGCAACAGCAGCCGCCACTTTAAGCTCGCCCAGCGCGTGCTCCAACGGCTCCTGCCGCGGACGGGCAAGGCGTTGCGCATTGGCTTCACCGGTGTTCCGGGCGCGGGCAAATCCACCATGATCGAGGCATTCGGCAATATGCTCTGCGATTTGGGGCATCGCATTGCCGTGCTGACCGTTGACCCGACCAGCTCCGTGACAAAGGGCTCCATCCTCGGGGACAAGACGCGTATGGGCACGCTCTCGCGGCGTCCCGAGGCATTCATCCGTCCCTCGCCTGCGGGCGGGACACTCGGCGGTGTCGCGCGCAAGAGCCGCGAAACGATGCTGCTGTGTGAGGCGGCGGGCTATGATGTCATCATCATCGAAACCGTTGGCGTCGGACAGTCCGAGACGACCGTGCGCTCGATGGTCGATTTCTTCCTGCTCGTCGTATTGACTGGCGCGGGCGATGAACTCCAGGGTATCAAAAAGGGCATTATGGAGCTTGCCGACGCTATCGTTATCAACAAGGCGGACGGCGATAACCTGATCAAGGCGAAGGTCGCACGCGGCCAATACGAGCGGATGATCGAATTCATCCGCCCTGCAACACCGGGATGGGAAACCCATGCCTATCTTGCTTCTGCCATCGAAAAGACAGGGCTTTCGGATCTTTGGACAGTCATTCGCGCTTTCCGTGATAAAACAGAGGCGAGCGGTGTCTGGAAAAAACGGCGTGAAGGGCAGCTTCTCGACTGGATGAACAGCATGATTGATGAGCACCTGCACAATCTCTTCTTTGAGGATGCTGTCGTGCGCGGACGCATGCCGGAGGTGCGTGCTTCTGTTCTCTCTGGGGAGATTTCTCCCACGCAGGCGGTCGGCGAGCTGCTTGGTATCTTCGATGTCGGGCGTGCGGCAACGCGGCAGGTGGACCTCTTTACAAACTGAGAATGGACTCCCCCACGAGGGAGTGCGTCAGCGCATCACACCGCATGAACGCTGTGATTTGGCATAAGGCCTGTTTCAAAAGCAGCAGTGGGGGAGGGAAGCCACGCCGAGCGTGGTGAAAGGGGGACTTAGATTGCACAAGCGCATCTGCCTTTCGGGTGCGGATATGTACGAACTTGAGGAAGTCTTTACAGGTCGGCGCGGTGTCATCAGCGTCCGTACGGGGTACATCAACGCGGCGCCGCATACATCCCATGAGGAGGCACTGCACGGCACCGCGGGCGGACGCATGGGCATCGAGATCGTATTTGACCCGAAGAAAATTGACATCTCACAGATTCTTGACCTTCACTTTGCTGTCGTCACGCCGTACAGCATTGACGGGCAGGGATATGTGCGCGGCGCGGTATACCGTGCCGGGGTGTTCTATGAAAGTGGCGAGGACGAGCCGCAGGTTGCGCTCTACATGTCCTTTTTGGCGGCCAAAGGGCGTGCGCCCGCGACAGGTGAATCGCTGACGCTCAACGATCCCAACAGCAGTCAGGAGGCACGGCGTGTTCTGCATGCAACAATGGAGCGTCTCACGTCCTTTCAGGCAGCAGATGAATCCCATCAGGGCTACCTGCGCCGTCATCCCGAAACAGAGACCTATATCGATCTCGTACGTCTGCGTGAACTCGTCACATTGTAAGTGCTAGCGCAGTATATCTTTTTCGCGCATTCTGCGCCAACACACCAGAAGTCATACTTCTGGTGTGTTTTTATATGTCCGAATTCTTAGAATTCATATAAAGCAATTAGAAATATAACATTCATATCAGTCTTGCTTTCCTTTTACTTTCTATGGTATTCTAAAAGAATAGAATATGTCTATTGGATTTTGCCATCCCGAAAGGAAGGGAATTATGCCAAAGAATCCCGTCAAACATCAGTGCAGTTTTTGCAAACGCATCATTGAGGTGCGCGACCAATACGATATGCCGATTTATGACCCAAATACAGGCTTTGCCATCTGTAAGGACTGTGTGCGCGAAATCAACCGATTTCTCGATGAGCATGATGAGTCTGTCTCGTCGGAGGAAAAGGGATCGTTTCGCATCCAACTGGACGAGGTGCTCCAGAGAACACGCCCGCATCTCATCAAGGCATATCTCGATACCTACATCATCAACCAAGACCGCGCGAAAAAAATCCTCGCCGTCGCGGTTTACAACCACTACAAGCGCATGAAATACGGCTATGAAAATGAGCAGGACGGAACGGAAATCGAAAAATCCAATGTCATCATGCTCGGCCCTTCGGGCTGCGGCAAGACGGCACTGCTCTCTCACCTGTCGAAGCTGCTGGATGTCCCCTTTGCCGTGACGGATGCCTCCAGTCTTACGGAGGCGGGCTTTGTCGGTGCGGATGTTGAGGTCGCCGTACGCAATCTTTACTATGCAGCGGACAAAGACGCGGAAAAGGCGGAGCACGGCATCATCTATCTCGATGAGTTCGACAAGATTGCACGCAAGTCCGGCGCGAACAACTCCATCACTGCCGACCCCGGACATGAGGGCGTGCAGCAGGCACTTCTCAAGATGCTTGAGGGCAGCGTCGTCGAATTCACGGCACGCGGACAGCGCAAACATCCGGAGGCGCCCACCATCAAGGTAGATACGAAAAACATCCTCTTTATCGTCGGCGGCGCATTCGTCGGCATCGAAAAGATCATTGCAAAGCGGCTGAAAAAAGGCAGCGCCGCCATTGGCTTTGGCGCAGAGGTACGCGGCAAAGAGGTGGAAAAGGAGTTTGATACGCTCATCCATCAGGTGACCCCGGAGGATCTGATGGAGTACGGCATCATCCCGGAGATCATTGGACGTCTGCCTGTCATCTGTACCCTTGAGACACTCGATGAGGATGCCCTTTTGCGCATTCTCACAGAACCCATCAATGCCCCCGTGCGCCAGTATGAGAAACTGCTTGCCATGGATGGTGTAGAGCTTGTCTTTACCGAGGGGGCTCTGCGCGCTGTCGCTAAAAAGGCGATTGAACGCAAGACCGGTGCGCGCAGTCTCAAGGGGATCATCGAGGAGGTCATGCTCGACGTGATGTTTGACATCCCACGTGAGAGTGCACCGCGCCGCGTAACGGTCACGGAGGAATGCATCACTGAGGGGGCAGCACCCATCGTCGAAGTCGCGGCGGCAGGGTGAGCATTTTTGGCGCTATGATCAATGTGACGGACAGTCGGCACACCCCATGCAAAGTCTCGCACGGCAGATTGATCTTTTTCGTAATATAGATCATAGAGGCAAAATTCATATTGCACATCATAACCAAAAGAAAGACACTCTCTTGTGGCTATTGGCCGCAGGAGGGTGTCTTTCTGCGCACTGCTCTTAGTCCTTCATCCGTGGGACGGTCATGGTGCCGAACGCCGTTTCCTTGCGGTGGCAATGCGGGCACTCGTTCTCGATGAGCCCCGTGTAGCCACAGACGGGGTCACGGTCGACGGGATGGTTGATGGAGAAATAGCCCATATCGGCATCGTGCATGGCGCGCACGACCTTCTCAAACGCCTTGACGTTCTTTGATGGGTCGCCGTCCATCTCGATGTAGGCGATGTGTCCCGCGTTCTCCAGCGCATGGTAGGGGGCCTCGATGCGGATCTTGTCATAGGCACTGATGTCATAGTAGACGGGGACGTGGCTGGAGTTCGTCATATAGCTGCGGTCGGTGACCCCCGGCACGATGCCGTATGCCTTTTGGTTGGCGCGCTGGAACTGTCCCGCCGTACTCTCTGCCGGCGTGCCGAACGTCGTCCAGTTGCGCTGCTCCGCTGCGGTATAGGCATCCGTGCGCTCCCGCAGATGCCGTACAATCGAAAGCCCCAGTTCCTGTGCCTGTTCGCTCTCTCCGTGGTGCTTGCCCGTGAGTGCGACCAGACACTCGGCAAGCCCGCAAAAGCCGATGGAGTACGATGCGTGCTTTAATACCTCTTTGATGGAGTCCACGGGGCTCATTTTCTCGCTGTCCATCCAGACGCCCTGTCCCATGAGGAAGGGATAGTTGTAGATATGCTTTTCCTCGATGATCCGCAGGCGGTCGAGCAGGTAGTCATGGCAGAGGTCAATGTAGTGATCGTAGAGCGTCCAGAAGGTATCGAGATCGCCCTTTGCCTCCAGCGCGAGTTTGGGCAGGTTGATGGTTGTAAAGGAGAAGTTGCCGCGGCTGCCCGACTGCTCGGGGCCGTTGACGTTGCTCATGACACGCGTGCGGCAGCCCATGGTCGCGACGTAGCTGTTGTAGTCGCCGGGTTTATAGTACTGGAGATTATACGGCGCATCGAGGTTGACGTAGTTCGGGAACAGGCGGCGTGCGCTCACGCGGCAGGACTCGATGAAAAGATCATAGTTTGGATCTTCGGGATTGTAGTTGACCCCCGCCTTGAGCTGGAACACCGAAATGGGAAAAATCGCCGTTTCACCGTTGCCAAGCCCCTGCCAAATGGCGCGCAACACCTCACGGATGACGAGGCGCCCCTCCGGAGAGGTGTCCATGCCGTAGTTGATGGAGCTGAACGGCACCTGCGCACCCGCACGCGAGTGAAGTGTATTGAAATTGTGGATGAGCGCCTCCATCGCCTGATGGGTCTCCTCCTCGACACTCTCGCATGCGAGCTGATAAATCGTCTGTGCATCTTGGCGGAGCGCCTCACGCGCCGCATGGAACGCCGCCTCCTCATAGAGTACAGAGAGTGCGCGGCAGAGCTCTGCGACTGCCTGCTGCGCCCGTGGGCAATCCATGGTCTCGGCATAGACGCAGACGGCGAAATCAAGCGCTGCCCGCAGCGCCTTCTTGAATGCCTCATGGGTGAAATGTCCGCGTCCGAGGCGATAGAGCAGCGCTTTCCACGCCTCCTCGACGAGCGCCTTGCGGAACGACTTTTTCACGCCGTCTGCCATGGCAAAGTCAAAGGCATTGATGCTCTGCCCGCCGAACATATCGTTCTGATTCGACTGGATGGCAATGCACGCTAGGCTCGCGTATGCGCGGATGGAGTTTGGCTCGCGCAGGAAACCGTGCCCCGTCGAAAAGCCCCCGCGAAAGAGTTTCAAGAGGTCGATCTGGCAGCAATTAAAGGTAATTAGCGAAAAGTCCTTGTCATGGATGTGGATGAAGTTTTCGCGGTCGGCTACGGCATAGCGCTCATCGAGGACGTAGTTATCGACAAAATGCTTTGCCCCCTCGGCGCCGAGTTTCAGCATGATGCCCATGGAGGCATCCGTATTGATGTTCGCGTTGTCGCGCTTGAGATCTGAGTCCACGGCATCGGCAAAGAAAATATCGCGGTAACTCGCCGTGAGATGCTTTTGCGCAAGACGGCGCTGTGCATGGCGCTGCCGGTAGGTGATGTAGCGCCGCGCGATGTCATAGAATCCATGTGCGAGCAGCTGCTTTTCGACAAGATCCTGAATCTCCTCAACGGCGATCTCTGTGCGCGTGCCGAAGGATTCTTCCACCGCCGCCGTTACCTGCTCGATCTCCTCCGGGGTCATTGGGTGGACGTATTCCTTGCTCGCGCCGGCGATGGCGTTCAAAATTTTTACGCGGTCATAGGGGACGGCATGTCCTGCACGCTTTGTTACCGTTGTCACTGTCATGGATGGGCTCCTTTGAAATATACTATATCTTGTGTTTTGTGTTTGATGGTACGGAAGATATTGTAACAGAGAGAAGGAATGTTGGCAAGGAGATTTTCTATTTTACGAGCCAGTGACCGCCTTTGGCAGGACCAATGCGTTCAATCCGTCCCTCTTTCTTTAGCTTCTGCAGGAGACGGTACGTCTTGCTGTCACTGATGAAAAGGCGCGCACTCAATACTTTTCTCGTCATACGAGGGTTCTCGCGAAACGCCGCCAGAACTGCTTGTTCCAATGCGCTCAGATTTTCTGCTTCATTTTCTGCTTCATTTTCTGCTTCATTTTCTGCTTCACGAATCAGGTGCGCTCGCATAGAGAGGACAGCCGGGGGCAATGGAATCGTGATACGGAATACATCTCCCTCAAGAAATTGCGGTGTCCCTCCAGAATACAGGCGTGCATATTTATAGGTGTTCCGCATCCCTGAGCCAAGTTCATCCGCAAGGCCAATTTCCCGAAACACCTTTGAGATCGGAGGGTTTTTCGAAAATGGCTCGAAGTTTGCAATGTTCAGGACACCGTGTCCATGGGAGAGGTTTCCATTTTCCGTGTAGAGATGTTCGTTTTCAATCACCAGCTTCGCGACATAACCACTGGAAAAGTCCCTGTGCATAAGCAGATTGGAAACAATTTCACGCAAAATGCGATCCCGCACACTCACACGCTGAACGCCTTCCAAATGGAACGTATCATTCAAATGCTTCTGTCCAAATGCGATCAAGCGATCATAGCTCTCGATGAGGTTCGTGAGAATGACATCCCGATCATCATAGCGATCCGTATTGACTACGCGAAGGATTGCGTCTGTCTTATGCTGCGGCAACACGGACATGATGCTGCTGTCCGTGCCGAACAATAAAATTGCAGCAATGGTAAGCCCTTCCTGTCCCGTTCGTTCATCAGTCAGAAGCAATCCCGCACTGCGCAGCATTTCTTCATCCGACATAAATCGCCACGGATGCTTTTGCTCCTGCGCACGCGTCATCTCTCTCGCCCGCGCGAGCAGATCGTCGCGCAGTGCCGCATGACCGAAGCCCGTGACCTTGTTGACATAGTATGTGCCGCTCTTACGCGCATAGAGACGGAACACCTCGTCGGCATGACGTGTAATGTCTATATCGGCTTCGTAATTTCGGTCAAAAATACGCCCGCTGACACGACAAACAGTCTGTGCCGCCGGCACACGGATATAGAGGATCTGTTTGCCCTCCAATTCGTATGCAATCGGGGTAAGATAAAGCGGCGGATACATTTTGTTTTCATTGTTCACTGCGGTCACAAAGTCCTTTTTGATCTTTTCGACCCTGCCCGCCTCGATGCCGAGGATTTCTCCATCATCCGCAACTCCGAGAAAAATATGTCCGCCATCCCGATTGGAGAACGCACAGACGCTCTCATACACATCCTTCGTGAGCTCCGTTCTTGATTTTTTGAACTCAACCGTACTGCTCTCCCCACCCCGCATGAGCTCCAACAAATCCTGTGGAATCATAGCGCACTCCTTTGTCATACATTCTGTCACTGCTATTATACAAAAGAACAGCGAAAAGCAAAAGACTTCATCCTTCCTTTGCTTATATTTCTCTCATGGTATATAATGGAGAAACATTCTACAATAAAGGAAGGAACGTCATGAACGAAATGGACGCAGACACCTCCCGCCGCAAGATCATCCTCAGCGGCATTCAGCCCACGGGCACCTTCACCCTCGGCAACTACCTCGGCGCGGTGAAGAACTGGCGGCGTTTGCAGGAGGCGTATGACTGCTATTATTTTGTCGCCGACCTGCACGCGCTCACGGTCTATCAAGAGCCTGCTGCACGCAGGAAGGCGAGCCGTGCGGCGCTTGCCCTGCTGCTGGCATGCGGCCTCGATCCCAAGCAGAGCCTCGTCTTCATCCAGAGTCACGTCCCCGCGCATGCACAGATGGGCTGGATGCTCTCGTGTCTCAGCCCATTTGGCGATCTTGCGCGCATGACGCAGTTCAAGGACAAGTCGGCAAAGCATCCCGAGGACATCAACGCAGGGCTTTTCACGTACCCTGCGCTGATGGCGGGCGATATTCTCCTCTATCAAGCAGACTGCGTACCCGTCGGCGCCGACCAGACACAGCACCTGGAGTTCACTCGGAACGTTGCGGCACGGTTCAATCATATCTATGGTGAGACGTTCCGCCTGCCGGAGGGCTATTTCCCGCAGGCGGGTGCGCGTGTCATGAGCCTCGCCGAGCCGACAGCGAAGATGAGCAAGTCGGATGAGAATCCCAAGGCGACCATCTACATCCTCGATGAGGAGAAGACCATTCTGAAAAAGTTCAAGTCTGCTGTGACGGACAGTGAAGCAGAGGTTGTATTCCGCGCACGCAAGGATGGCATCAACAATTTGATGACCATTTACGCTGCGGTCACGGGCAAGTCCCTCGCGGCGATTGCAGATGAATTCAGCGGCAAGGGGTATGGCGATTTCAAGACCGCTGTGGGCGCTGTGGTCGCAGAGGAGCTGCGCCCCATCCGTGAGAATTTTGCACGTCTCATGAAAGATGAGGCATATCTTGATGACGTGATGCGCGAGGGTGCAGAGCGCGCCTCCCATATCGCCGAGAAAACGCTCTGCAAGGTAAAACGTCGTATGGGGCTCATCTAATGGGGAACAAGAGAGTAACACGCGCCGTCATCCTCGCGGCAGGACGCGGTTCACGACTGGCGCCGCTGACGGATCACCTGCCCAAACCCCTCGTGCCCGTCAACGGGCGGCGGATCATATCGACCATCCTTGATGCACTAAAGGCGGCAGGGATTTCAACGATAACTATTGTACGGGGGTATCGCGGAGAGCAGTTCGATACGCTTTTAGCGGAGCATCCGGGGCTCTCCTTTGTTGAGAATCCTGTATGGGAGACCTCAAACAACATCTCCTCCATCGCCATCGCCGGGCGTGCGGGACTGCTTGAGGACAGCTACGTCATCGAGGGGGATCTGTATCTTTCAAATCCCGCCGTCATCACACCCATACAGGAGCGCTCGAACTATTTGGCATTTCCCGTGCAGGAGACGGATGACTGGTGTTTTGACGCGGACGCAGCGGGGAAAATCACACACATTGACACGAGGAGTGCGCACCCCTGCCATCAGATGCTCGGGCTGTCCTACTGGAGCTTGGAGGATGGGCGGCGGCTCGCGGCGTGCGCCAACGAACTCTACAAAGAAGAACGCTATCAGCAGCTCTACTGGGATGAGATCGCGCTCAAATATTATCTGCCGGAGTTCAGCATATATATCAGAGAATGCAGGAGGGAGGATGTATGGGAGATTGACACCGTAGAGGAGCTGAGGGAGCTTGAGGCACGGGGACAAGTCTAAGGCAAGATAGATGAGGGAGTACCGCTTGGTGCAGGTTTTTCCGCTATTGTGGAGAATTCTTCATGATAAAGAGCAATCGGAAAAGAGGACCAAGCTGTAAAATGAGAAGGGAAACTACCATATGAAAACAGTCTACACCTGCTTTTGCACCGACATTATCCACGAAGGACACAAGAATCTCCTGCGTGCGGCGGCAGCGCTCGGACGCGTCACGGTCGGCGTGCTCTCTGACCCCGAGATGGTGCGCTACAACCGTTTTCCGACCAAAACGCTCGCAGAGCGCATGGAGATGATTCGTATCCTCCCTGAGGTCAGTGATGTCGTCGTACAGGAACATATCATGTACGATACGATTTTAGAGCGCATTCGTCCCGACTACGTCGTCCACGGCAGCAACTGGGCACGGGGACCTGAGTCCTCCATCCGGAAGAACGTGCTCGCGTGCCTTGCACGATACGGCGGGGAGCTCATCGAGCCGCCCTACACGGAAAATGCAGAGGTGCGCAATATCGACTGGCGTATGCGCGAACTGCTCGCGATGCCCGAGGCGCGGCGCGGCAGACTGCGCCGCCTGCTCGAAATCGTCCCCATCGTCAAGACCATCGAGGTGCACAATGGTCTGACGGGGCTCATCGCGGAGAAAACTGTCGTCGAAAATGACGGCGGTCTTGACCAGTTCGATGCCATGTGGATCTCAAGCCTCTGTGACTCGACTTCGCGCGGTAAGCCCGATATTGAGTTGATTGACCTTTCCGATCGCATCCAAACCATCAACGAGGTGATGGATGTGACGACAAAGCCCATCATCCTCGATATGGACACGGGCGGTACGACAGAGCATTTTGCCTACAACGTGCGCACCATTGAGCGCATCGGCGTCTCCGCCGTCATCGTCGAGGACAAGACAGGGGCAAAGCGCAACTCCCTCTTTGGGACAGAGGTTGCGCAGACACAGGACACGATTGAAAATTTCTCTGCAAAAATCGCAGCGGGCAAGGCGGCACAGCGTACAGAGGAGTTTATGATCATCGCGCGGATTGAAAGTCTTATCCTCGAAAAAGGCATTGACGATGCGCTCACGCGTGCAGACGCTTATGTCGCTGCCGGCGCAGACGGCATCATGATACACTCGCGTGCAAAGTCCCCCGATGAAGTTATCGCATTCTGCGATACGTTCCGCGCCAAGCATCCAAACATCCCCATCGTCGCTGTCCCCTCCTCCTACAACACCATCACGGAGGCGGAACTTGCCGCGCATGGCGTACGCATCGTCATCTACGCGAACCAACTCACGCGCAGCGCATTTCCCGCAATGGAAAATGCCGCGCGCTCCATCCTCCTCCACCATCGCGCACACGAAGTAGACAGCGAACTGCTCCCCATCAAGGATATTATTCGGCTTATTGAGGTGATGTAACCCCATGAAAAATCAGTGGCATACCATATGGAACCGCCGCCAGCCATCAAAGGAGGCGCTCTTAGGGGATTGGCGGGAAGTATTTCTCGAACTGAAACGCATCAACGGTTTTGATGTCATGGAGGGCGGCATTCCTCTCGCCTCTCTCCTTGCACAGAGCGCACGCATCAAGGAGCTGCTTCGTTTGACTGCGGGGCAAAGTGTCTACGATGTTGGCTGCGGTGCGGGCGCGAATCTCTACCTCCTCGCACGCGAGGGGCTTGCGGTCGGCGGCACGGACTATGCCGCCCCGCTCATCGAAATCGCGCACAAGGTGCTCCCGGATGCGCGTGAGCTTACATGCACAGAGGCAGACGCATTCGACATACAGATCAAATATGATGCGGCACTTTCCAACAGTGTCTTTTCGTATTTCCCAGATGAGGCATTTGCTGCGCGTGTCCTTACACGGATGCTTGAAAAGACAACCGGAGCGATTGGGCTCATTGATGTGCATGATGCAGAGAAAGAGGAAGCCTTTCTCACTTATCGCCGCGCCGCGATTAGAGACTATGATGAGCGTTATAAGGGACTGGAGAAGCTCTTTTATAAACGTGCCTTCTTCGAAGACTTTGCACGTACGCATAACATGGCAGTCACGTTCCCAGAGATCCCCATGGAGGGGTACTGGAACACCCCGTTTGTATTCAATGTATTTATGTATCGCAAGTAAGGAGAACACAGAGATGAAAAGCGCAGACAAATGGCATGCCATATGGAATCGCCGCAAAGCATCGGACAACAAACTCACTGGCAATTGGCAGGAGGTTTTCCTTGAACTAAAACGCCTCAATGGCTATGATGTGATGGGAGACGGCATTCCCATGGACTCCTTTCTTGATCAGGATGCGCAGACACGGGAGCTGTTGCAGGTTTCCGCAGGCTCCAGTGTGTTCGAGGTTGGTTGTGGGACAGGAGCCAACCTATACCTCATGGCACGCGCAGGCGTAAAGGTCGGCGGCACGGATTATGCAGAGGGGCTTATCGAGACTGCACGTAAGGTGCTGCCGGATGCAATAGAACTCTATTCCGGTCAAGCCGATGCCATTGCAACGGAGCAGAAATATGACGCAGTGTTCTCAAACGGTGTCTTCCCCTATTTTCCAAATGAAGAATACGCTGAACGCGTCCTTATGCGCATGCTCGAAAAAAGTCACGGGGCCGTTGGCGTCATGGGGCTTCATGACATCGAAAAGAGAGAGGACTACCTTGCCTTCCGGCGCGCTCATATTCCAAACTACGACGAACTTTACAAAGACCTTGACCGTTACTTTTATCCTCGGGGCTTTTTTGAGAATTTTGCAGATGCACACAATCTGCGCATCATATTCCCGATCATGGAACTCAAGGGATATTGGAACGATCCCTTCATCTTCAACTGTTTTATGTATAGGAAATAAACATGACCATCAAACGAAACATTCTCTTAAATCCCGGCCCTGCTACGACAACAGATACCGTTAAGGCGGCGCAGCTCGTTCCGGACATCTGTCCGCGTGAACGGGAGTTCGGCGCGCTCATGCGCACGCTCGGCACAGATCTTCTGCGTGTCGTACAGGCCGATCCTGCGCAGTGGGCGACCGTCCTCTTTTGCGGTTCCGGCACCATTTGTATGGATGCCTGCGTCAGCTCCCTCGTGCCGGCGGGCAAGAAACTCCTCATCGTCAATAACGGCGCGTACTCTGCGCGAGCGGCCGAGATGGCACGCGCTTACAGCGTGCCGCATATCGACCTCACGTTCCCCGCAGATGCGCTGCCCGATCTCGCCGCCATCGATCGGACGCTGGAGGAAAATCCAGACATTGCCGCCGTCTACACGACGCATCAGGAGACGGGGACGGGGATCCTGAACCCCGTGCAGGAGATCGGTGCGCGCGCCCACGCGCACGGCGCCATCATGATCGCGGACACCATCTCAACCTTTGCCATGATCCCTTTTACCGTGGATGAGATGAATATTGATGTCTGCATGTCCTCTGCCCAAAAAGGGATTCAGGGCATGACGGGACTTTCCTTTGTACTCGCGCGAAAGAGCCTCCTCGATGCGGCAAAGAGCTATCCCGTCCGTTCCTACTACACGAATCTCATCATGCAGCACGAGGGTTTCGAGAAGACGGGGGAGATGCGCTTTACCCCGCCCGTACAGACCGTCTATGCCGCAAAGCGTGCACTCGCAGAATATTTTGCCGAGGGCGCACAAAAAAAATGGGCACGCCACACGCGTGTCATCGACGCCATCCACGAGGGGCTTGCACGGCTTGGGCTTCGTGAGATCATTCCGCGTGAGATGCAGGCAGGACTTGTCGTTGCCGTTGCGTATCCGTCGGAAGACTTTGATTTTGCGCGCGTTCATGACTATTGCTATGCACGTGGCTTTACCATCTATCCCGGCAAAATGCAGCGCGCGCACACCTTCCGCCTGTGTGCGCTTGGGGCAATTGATACGCCCGATATTATAGCATTTTTCCGCGTCTTTGAAGAGGCGCTGAAAGAGTAGCCGAGCACTGCCGCGGTTCTTTGGAGCGAGGCGGCACTTCTAGGATAGAAAGGACATCCGCATGCGTAATGATTTCACCGTGTTTTGGCAGAATAATACGCGCGCCCAGGCACTCTTTCAGGAACTCCTCTCGCGTGCAGAGCGCGGTGCGTATGACGACGAATTCTTACAGCGGCTTGCTGCCTATCGGGAGGAATCGCCGGAATCGGAGCGTGCGGATATTTTCGCCGCGCAGTATCTCCTGCACCACGCAGACCCTGAGGGTGCCGCAGCGTGCGGGGAGCGGGCTTACCAAAAACGCCCCTCGAACTACGAGGTGTGGAAGGTGCTTGCAAAGGCGTATCACCTGCTTGGACGTGAGGTCGAGTCCATCGTGATGCAGGGATATGCTTACCTTATTTATGATGCTTCAGATCTCGTCATTCATTTGGCGGACGATGAGATGAGCGAGGGCTTTAATCGCCTGGGCATCGCCCTGACGACCTATCACTATGCGCCACTTGTACACGCACGACCGAGCATCGAAGATGGGCAGCTCATATTTTGCCATGATACCTTTATCGGAGAGCCGCTTTCTCTGGACATGCCCAAGGGCAGCCAGCGGTTCTGGGTCGCCTGCTATGCAGAGGACACAACCTCCGCCTCTGACAAAGCGGTCATGATGGAAACAATGCGCCACAGCGAGTGGTTTACGACCTGCGGACATCGTGATTTTGTATTTGACCTGCAAAAAGCGCAGGAGGTTCATGGTGCTGTGCGCATTGAAGTCCCTGCTGGAAAAGAAATGATCGTCCCTATCGCCGGTACAAAGCCGCTGCAGGATCTGCTGGTGCAGACAAAGGACAGTGAAAAGACCGCGTATCTTGGAAAGTGGTCCTTCAATCTTTTCAGATTCAGTGAAAGCACCATGCTGCACACAGATGAAAACGTGCCATATGTTGTGGCGTCTCCCATCCTTCTCGGACACCATGCCAACCGCAAAAAGCTGGTTCTGAACATTCTCGTCGATGGGCTGTCGTGGCCGGTTGTACGGCAGCGTTTTCCAGACTGTATGCCGCATATTGCAAAGTTTTTTTCACGCGGCGTCATCTTTGACCAAAACTTTTCTACTTCTGAATACACCTATCCGGCGCTGCCGGCAATCGAAACTGGACGCTATCCACAAAAATCACACATCTTCAATGATCATGTCGTCTGTAACCTCTCGCCCGATATGCTGACACTTGCGGAGTGCATGAAAGATCTCGGCTATTACTGTGCTGCCCCCATGGCAAGCGGCTGCGGACTCTACTGCGGAACCATGCGCGGCTATGACCGTCTCATCACGACGTCGTGGCATTTGCCTGCCTCCGTTGGTGCAGAGCGCACCATTCGTCATATCGAGACCTTCGACGAAACAGATCAATTTCTATTTCTCCATGTCACTGATGTCCACCCATGGAATGCAAAGATGGTCAAAATCGTAGAGGATGTTGCCGCGCACCTGCCTCTTTCAGAGCGGCTGTTCATTGCAGATCCCTCCATTAAAAGTGTACATCTTCCAGAACTTGAGATTTATAAACAACAGTTCTGGAAGTGCCTCACCTATGTGGATCGGAGTATTGGGCAGCTCCTTGCCTACATTGAAGAACACTTTGCAGAAGGTGAATATATCATCAATCTATACTCGGATCATGGCAACTCCATCTTTACCCCTCCTCGTGAGGATGGGGGGGTAGATGTCATGAGCGAGTACGGCACCGGCGCGGCATGGATGATGCGCGGTGCCGGCATTCCGCAAGGAGTTGTATCAAAAGAGCTTACAAGCATTGTAGACATCTACCCAACGCTTGGGAGATTGTGCGGCTTTCCCGCTGCCCCCAATATTGACGGCAATCTGCCTGCTGTTTTTGGCGGACGTGCGCGCGATGCCGTATACAGCATGTCCATGTTCCCGGGGCAGACATATAAACTGGCCGTGCGCAATGCGGCGCATGTCTTTCGGCTTGAGACGGAGGATCCCGTCGATGAGGACGGCAGCGTTGATTTTGCAAAGGCAAAAATGGGCATCTATACACGGACGCATGACTGGGTGTCTGCCTATGAAACAGACAGCGAGGATCTGCGAGCCTTTTTCTACCCCCGTGCCCGTGATTTTATTCGGACGATCGCGAATAATGGGGAGTTTTGGCCGTCGATGCGTGCGACCCGCCGCGGCAGTGCGGATGCGCAGCATCCATAACACACGCTTCAATGACTGTATGCAGCAAGGCTGTCCATCGAAAGGAGCCGTAGTGCTATGGCAGAGGATTATACTGTATTTTGGAAGAACAATGCACACGCCTATCAGCTCTTTCAAAGCCTTCTTGAACGTGCAGAACGCAGCGCATATGATGACGATTTTCTTGCTCAGCTCGCTGCCTATCGGGAGACGGCACCAGAATCGGAGCGTGCGGACATCTTCGCTTCTTGGTATCTCTTGGCACACGGGGACGCAGAAAATGCGGCACGCTGCGGTGCGCATGCCTTCCAGAAACGTCCTGTTAACTATGAAGTATGGAAGATTCTCGCAGCATCATATAAGGCATTGGGGCGCGACATGGAAGCCATCGACTTCATCGGTTATGCCTACGGTCTTTATGATGCGCTGATTGCCGATATTGATCTGAAAGACGAATCTTTTCAAAGCTACATTGACCGTTTTTCCCTCGCAATAGGCATTGCTTCCGGGGCGCCAATTCTTGTGAAACGTATCTACACAGACGGCGATCAGATCGGCGTGCACGCCGATGCCTTTGCCGGAGAGCCCATCCCTTCTGCACTGCCTTCCGCATCGCCTCCTTTTTGGTCGGCGTGTTATGCTGACAACCAGTTTCTTTCGGATAAGGCACTTTTGCTCTCTACATTGCGCCGCAGTGATATTTTTTTGTTCCGCGGGCATCGCGACTTTGTATTCGATCTGCAAAAGGCCTATACGGTGCCCCATACGACCCATATTGATGTACCAGAGGGGCGTACCTGTATCATCTCTGTTGCAGGGACAGAACAGGCGCAAAAAATATCGATTCAGACTGCCAACGGAAGCAGCGATGCCTACCTGGGGAAATGGGCATTCAGCTCATTCCGCCTCAATGAAAGTGTTACACTGCAATCCGCAGAGCATATACCGTATGCTGTCACCCCGCCCATATTCCTTGCACATGCCGCCCACCGGAAGCGGCTCGTGCTGAATATTCTCGTCGATGGCCTTTCATGGGCTGCGGCACGAACACGGTTTTCCTCTCATATGCCTCATATCGCGGCATTCTTTTCCCGCGGCACAATCTTTGATCAGAACTTCTCTACCTCTGAGTATACCTACCCCGCACTCGCTGCTGTTGAGACTGGGTGCTATCCGCATCATATACAGATATTCAACGGAAATAATACCCATGAGCTGCCCCTGCACTTTCAAACGCTTTCAGAGCGTATGAAATCTCTCGGTTATTATTGTGCTGCACCTATGGCCTGCGGAGATGGCATTTATAATGGCGCTATGCGCGGCTATGACCGTCTCATCACATCATCGTGGTATCTCCCTGCTGCAGCGGGTGTGGAGCGGACACTGCAGCATATAGAGGCATTGGAAGAAACAGATCAATTTCTCTTTTTGCATGTTGCGGATGTACATCCATGGCCTGCCATGGATTTTAAGTTTTCTGCTGCCGTTGAAACGCATCTGCCGCTCTCTGAGCGTCTCTTTACAGCAGATGATGGCGTTGCAAGTGTTCGTCTGCCGAGTCTGCCCATTCTGCAGCATAACTATTGGGCACAGTTGCGCCGTATGGATCGGTGTATGGGACAGCTGCTCTCTTACATAGAGGAGCGGTATGATGAAGATGAATATATTGTCAATCTATACTCCGATCATGGTGTTTCGATCTTTACGCAGGGGGAACCGGATCTTATGGGGGAAAACACCACAAGTGCAGCATGGATGATCCGCGGCGCAGGGGTCCCACAAGGCATAGTCACGGATGAACTCACGAGCATTACGGACATCTACCCAACGCTTGGGACGCTTTGCGGCTTTCCAGTGTCCCCCGATATTGATGGCAATTTGCCTGCCGCCTTTGGCGGGCACACACGGGATGCCGTATACAGTGCATCCATGTTCCCAGGACAGACCTATAAACTGGCTGTACGGAATAAAACACACACATTGCGTCTGGAGACTCGTGAGGTGGTCGATGAGGACGGTACGGTGGACTTTGCTGATGCCAAGGTCGGGATTTACCCGCGTGCGTATGAGCTGGCGGCAAGCTGCGCGTCAGACAGCGAAGATCTGCGTGCATTCTTCTATCCGCGTGCACGCGACTTTGTGCGCCCCATTGCCAATAACGGCGAATTTTGGCCTGCGATGCGTGCGGCGCGGCCGGCGTGGTTCGGGGAGAAAGAGGGGCAGATATGACAGAGGATCTTTCCGTATTTTGGCAAAACAACGCGCGTGCGCATGCACTCTTTCAGGATCTTTTGGCGCGTGCAGAGCACAGTGCATATGATGACGAATTTTTAAAGCTGCTTGCCGCCTATCGGGAGGAATTGCCGGAATCCGAGCGTGCGGACATCTTTGCCGCGCAGTATCTCCTGCACAACGGTGATGCCGCAGGTGCCGCCATGTGCGGAGAGCGGGCCTTTCAAAGGCGCCCTGGCAACGCTGCGGTGTGGAAGGTGCTGGCAAAGGCCTACAAGGCGTGTGGGCGCACACTTGATTTCATGATGATGGAGGGCTATCTGCACGGAGCCCATCCAGATGAGCCGCTGACCTTTCCGGTGACAGAGGAGCTTAGTGCCGAGCATCTCGGACGGCTTTCGCTTGCCATTGGTTCTGGGGACTATGCGCCGATTGCAAGGAACCGAGCACATTTTGCAGAGAATAACCAGCTGCTGTTTTGCGATGACATTTTTGTCGGGGAACCTCTTCGACTGACGAAGCCCGAGGATGGATCACGCTTTTGGATCGGCTGCTATGCGTATACTGGGTTTCTTTCCGATGCAAGTTATATGATAGATGATGTGCGTCAAAAGGCGTGGTTTTTGAGCACAGGACATCGGAAATTTTCTTTTGACTTTCAAAAAGCACAGGAAGTCTGCATAGCAACACGGATCGAGGTACCGCAGGGGCGGGAGGTCATCGTTCCGGTGGCAGGGACGGAACCAGGACAGGAACTTTGTATCGAGACTGCCTCACTTGAGCGTTGGGCCTATCTTGGCAAATGGGCATTCAGCTATTTTAGGCTTCATGAAAGTGCAACATTAACCCCACAGGGGGATGCTCCTTATGTGGTGGGAACGCCCATTCTGCTGGGGCACCGTCCGCAGCGCAAAAAACTCGTGTTTAATATCCTTGTCGATGCCCTTTCATGGGCTGTTGTACGTTCACATTTTCCAAGCTGTATGCCGCGCATTGCAGCGTTCTTTTCGCGCGGCGTGATATTTAATCAACATTTTTCGACATCAGAGTATACGTACCCAGCGCTGCCGGCCATAGAGACGGGGTGCTATCCGCACCATATACAGGTGTTCAATGAACAGGACAGCCATGAGCTGCCCTCAGACTTTTTAACCCTCTCAGAATGTATGAAGGATCTCGGCTACTACTGCGTCGCGCCAATGTCCGGCGGGGGGAGCATGTACAGCGGCGCCATGCGCGGCTATGATCGGATCATTGTGACATCATGGGAACTGCCCTGCTTTGTAGCTGTCGAGCGCGTCATGCGCCAGATCGAGGCGTTTCGGGAGACGGATCAGTTTCTTTTCATCCATGTTGTTGATGTGCATCCTTGGGATGCGATGGGCTTTAGATTCGCGCCGGAAGTAGAGACGCATGTGGCTCTTTCTGACCGGTTTTTCAAATGGGAGCGTGCTACGACAAGTGTACACCTGCCGGACTTTGAACTCTATAAACAGCACTTCTGGGCGGAGCTGCGACATTTGGATCACAGCATCGGGACGCTGTTCTCTTATATCGAAGAGCGTTATTCCGATGAGGAATACATTATTAATCTCTACTCCGATCACGGCAATTCCATCTTTACACCGCGCCCGCAAAATGAGGATCTCGATGTATTGGGGGAGAACTCCACAAGTGCAGCATGGATGATCCGCGGCGCAGGGGTCCCGCAAGGTATTGTCACGGACGAACTCACGAGTATTACAGACATCTATCCAACGCTGGGCCATCTATGCGGTTTCCCAGTAGCCCCTGACATTGATGGCAATTTACCTGCCGTCTTTGGCGGTCATGCACGGGATGCCGTATATAGTATGTCCTTTTATCCGGGATATACCTATAAACTCGCTGTACGGAATCAGACACATGCACTGCGTCTTGAAACCCGTGAGGTGGTCGATGAGGACGGTACGGTGGATTTTGCTGATGCGACGGTTGGGATTTACCCACGTGCGCATGAGCTAGAGGCGGGCTATGAGATAGACAACGAAGATCTGCGTGCATTCTTCTATCCGCGTGCACGCGACTTTGTGCGCCCCATTGCCAATAACGGCGAATTTTGGCCTGCGATGCGTGCGGCACGTCCGGGGTGGTTCGGGGAGAAAGAGGGGCAGATATGAGAGAGGATCTCACTGTATTTTGGAAAAACAATGCACGCGCTTATGAACTCTTTGCGGATCTTTTGGCGCGCGCAGAGCGCGGTGCATATGACGATGATTTTCTTGTGCAGCTCGCCGCCTATCGAGAGGAGGCACCTGAATCCGAGCGCGCCGATATATTTGCCGCGCGGTATCTCCTGCACCATGGCGACGCCGAAGGAGCCGCCGTGTGCGGGGAGCGTGCCTACCAAAAACGTCCCGTGAACTATGAAGTGTGGAAGGTGTTGGCATCTGCCTATCAGCATTTGGGACGTGCTGTGGAAGGATGTACGATGCAGGGCTATGCTTTTGGCCTATACGGTGCGCCGGAGCCCGCTGCGCACCTTCCTGCTGATGCAGAGCGTGAGGGGCTGAATAGGATGAGCGTTGCCGTCGGTGTCGGTGGATATGTCCCCCTTGCCCAGCGCCGTGCTTATATAGAAAACAATGCCGTTTGTTTTCGCTGTGATGTCTTTATCGGCGAAACCCTGCCGCTGACGATGCCCGACGGTAGTGCGCGTTTTTGGGTTGGCTGCTATACAGAAAATGAATTTCTCTCAGATAAGAGTTATATCGTCGCACAAGCACGCACGACAGAGTGGTTTGCCAATTTTGGCTACCGTGACTTTGTATTTGACTTGCAAAAGGCACAGGAAGTCACGGGAGAGTATACGGTAGATGTACCGGAGGGCAGGGAGGTCATTCTTCCGCTTGCAGGCACACAGCCAGATCAAGAGCTGTCCATACAGACCGCCTCCTTGCCCATGCAGACAGCATACCTCGGCAAGTGGGCGTTCAGTTATTTCAGGCTCAATGAAAGTGCCGTGCTGCATGCCGAAGAAAATACGCCCTATGCTGTCGGGACCCCCATTCTGCTGGGGCACCATACCAGCCGCAGGAAACTGGTTCTGAACATTCTTGTCGATGCGCTTTCGTGGAATATTGCGCGGACACAGTTCCCCTCCTGCATGCCCCATATTGCAGAATTCTTTGCAGGGGGAACGATTTTCGACCAGCATTTTTCCTGCTCTGAACATACCTATCCCTCTCTGCCGGCGATCGAAACAGGATATTATCCACACCATCTGCATGTTTTTAACGAAAAGGACAGTCACGAGATTCCGCGTGATATGCACCCCGTTTCAGAGCGCATGAAGGCGCTTGGCTATTACTGTGCTGCTCCTATGGCATGTGGTGAGGGGATCCACTGTGGCGCCATGCGTGGGTATGACCGCATCATTGACACGCCGTGGGTCTTATCTGCATCCAAAGCCGCCGACCGTACCATCCGTCATCTGGAAGCATTTGATGAGACGGATCAATTCCTCTTTCTCCACGTGATTGATGTGCATCCATGGAATGCAAAAGGCTTCAAATTCATGGATGCGGTTGAAACGCATCTCCCCTTTTCTCAGCGCCTTTTTGAAATGGCGCCCAATATTGCAAGTGTGCGTCTGCCAAAACTTGCGATCTACCAAGAACAGTTCTGGCGATCCCTGGCTGATGTTGACCGCAGTATTGGATATTTGCTCTCCTATATCGAAGGGCATTATGCAGAAGACGAATACATCATCAACTTGTATTCCGATCATGGAAACTCTGTGTTTAGTCCTGCAAAAGATGTGGTGGATGTCCTGAGTGAAAATTCAACGCGTGCTGTATGGATGATGCGTGGTGCAGGGGTTCCAAAGGGGATTATTACGCCAGAGCTAACGAGTGTTGTTGATATTTATGCAGCCCTTGGACATCTTGCCGGATTCCCCGTTCATCCATCCATCGACGGCAATCTGCCCGCTGTTTTCGGCGGGCAGGCACGGGATGCCGTATACAGTGCGTCTCAGTTCCCAGGGCAGACATTTAAGCTTGCCGTGCGCAGCGAAAATCATACACTGCGGCTTGAGACGCGCGAGGTGGTCGATGAGGACGGTACGGTGGACTTTGCCGATGCGACGGTTGGGATTTATCCACGTGCGCATGAGCTGGAGGAGGGCTATGAGCTGGACAGCGAAGATCTGCGCGCATTCTTTTATCCGCGTGCGCGCGATTTTGTCCGCCCCATCGCGAGCAACGGCGAATTTTGGCCTGCGATGCGTGCGGCGCGTCCGGCGTGGTTTGGGGGAAAAGAGGAATAGCGATGCCAGAAGATCTCACCGTATTTTGGCAAAACAATGCGCGTGCCTATGCGCTCTTTCAGGATCTTTTGCAGCGATCAGAGCGTGACGCATACGATGACGAGTTCCTCGTGCAGCTTGCTGCCTATCGGGAAGAGGCTCCTGCATCTGAGCACGCGGACATCTTTGCTGCGCGGTATCTTTTGCATCATGGGGATGCCGAAGGTGCCACAGCGTGCGGAGAGCGTGCTTTTGGCGCAGCGCCCATCAACCATGCTGTTTGGGATGTCCTTTCCCGTGGCTATATCGCACTGGGACGCTATGCGGACGCTCTCGTTATGCAGGGGTACCTATCCAATGCGTTCAATGTTCCCATCACACTGAATCTTCCGCCCCAAACCCTCACAGGGGACGTGCTCGATCGCCTTTCCATTGCCATGGGGCAGCCGAGTTATGGGCCGCTCCTCTCCAACCGCATGTTCTATGATCCAGCAACTGGATTATCTGCTGTGCCTACGACCCTTGCAAAAGAGTTTCTCCCGGTCTCTCCGCATATTACACCGTCGTACTATGTAGGTGTCTATACAGAGCAAGAACTGCATGGCAATAAGGATTGGCTGCTCTCGGTGACACGCAATGCCCCCGGATATGTCTATCATGTCGGGGGAGACTTCGTCTTTGATATTATCCGTGGACAGGCATTCCTCGGGAAGGCGTATGTTGAACTTTCTCCGGAGGATCGCATCATCCTTCCCGTCCTCGGTGCAGTACGCGACCAACAGCTGCATATTCAATCGGGGAACGTAAAAAGTATGACATGGCTCAGTCCCGCTACGCCAAACTTCTTTCGTCTGGAAGAATCTGCGGAACTGTCCTCAGAGCAAGCGTTTATCATCGGTTCCCCGATTCATTTGGGGCACAGCGCTGCACGCCGTCCTCTTGTTCTCAATATTCTCGCCGATGCACTTGCCTGGACCGTTGTACGTGACCGCTTTGCGCAGGAGATGCCGAATACCCATCGCTTCTTTCAGAAAGGGCTTATATTCGACCAGAACTTTTCGGTCGCTGAGTACACGTATCCATCATTTGCGACGATTGAAACGGGAATGTACCAACACCACAGTCAAATCTTCAATGATAAGATCGCGATAGAGCTGCGCGAGGATTATACCACACTGTCTGAATGTATGCGTGCATGCGGTTATACAACAATCAATCTGATGGGGGCTGGGGATGGTCTTTATAATGGCACTTCACGCGGCTATGATCGCCTCGTCATTACGCCGTATGATCTGCCCGCCGCAACTGCTGTAGAGCGGGTGATTCGCTACCTTGAGGGGGCACGTGATGCCGACCATTTTATTCTCATGCACACACTCGATGCACATCTTTGACCGAACAAAGTCTATCAAATTTCCTCCAGCACACAGATGCGGGTACCGCTTGCAGATCGGCTGATTGGCGATGAAGAGCTGCGCACCAGCCCCTATATGAGACCCCATCCGCTTTACCAAGACGCGTTCTGGCAAGGGGTTCATGATCTTGACCGTGCACTTGGCACGCTGTTCTCATATCTGGAGGCGCATTACGAGCCGGAGGAGTATCTCATCACGTTATACTCCGATCATGGAACTGCCATCTTTAGCACAGAGCACTATATCGTCGATGCCCAGATCACGGGCGCTGCCTGGATGATGTGCGGGAGTGGGGTTCCTGCGGGGGTGGTGTCCCCTGATATGACAAGTATTGTCGATCTTTATCCAACCCTTGGACATCTCATGGGATTCCCCGTGGGGAGCCATGTGGATGGTGTTCTTCCAAAAATATTTGGCGGTCCCGGACGTGAGATTGCATACAGTCAGTCGCTCTATCCAGGCAAAGAGTACTATCTCGCTGCACGTTCTGCATCCCACACCTTGTGTGTTTCGACGGAGGAGCCTCTCTCCATGGATGGCAAAGTGGACCTGGCAAAGGCAAAGGTGCGCATCTATCCGCGCGATCATGAAAATGAGGAGGGGTATGCAGTGGACAACGCGGAACTGCGTGCGTTCTTTTATCCGCGTGTACGCGCCTTTCTGGGCGGCATCGCGAGCAACAATGAACTATTCCCGCCGCCGCGCCCGCCGAAAGAACACGTGTCCTATGCAAAAGAAATGCCGCCCCAATAGACCCGCAGCCTTTCTCGCGGATTCTTGATGATGGAGTAAAATGGTATGACTGACAATTTCACCGTGTTTTGGCAAAACAATACACGTGCCTATGAACTCTTTGCAGATCTCCTATCGCGTGCAGAGCGCAATGCATATGACGATGATTTTCTCGTGCGGCTCGCCGCCTATCGGGAGGAATCACCGGAATCTGAGCGCGCGGATATTTTTGCTGCGCGTTATCTTTTGCACCATGGCGACGCTGAAGGCGCTGCTGTGTGCGGGGAACGCGCCTGTCAAAAACGCCCCGTCAACTACGAGGTGTGGAAGGTACTTGCAGAGGCCTATGGGGCGTGTGGACGCGCTCTGGAATCCATCACCATGCAGGGATATAGCTGCGGCCTTTACAATACGCCGGAAAAGCTCTCTCTCAATCTGACAGAGCAGACACTTCAAGAGGGGCTGGGCCGCCTTTCCGTTGCCATTGGGCTTGGGGACTATGCGCCCATCGCATACGGCCGCGCCTATATCAAGAACGGTGCCCTTGCGTATCGCTCCGATCTTTTCATCGGCGAGCATCTTCCGCTGACTATGCCGCGCGGCAGTGCGCGCTTTTGGGTTGCGGCCTATGCAGAAAATGAATTTCTCTCCGATAAGAGCTATATGCTCTCTCATGTGCGACATACGGATTGGTTTGCAGGGTGCGGGCACCGTGATTTTGTATTCAATCTGCAAAAAGCGAAAGAGGTTACAGGCACCTGCCGGATTGATGTACCGGAAGGAAAGGCGCTGCTTGTCCCCATTGCCGGGGTGGAGCCGACGCAGGAACTCACGGTACAGACCGCCGACCTAAATCGCATCGTTTATCTTGGCAAATGGGCATTCAGCTATTTCAGATTTGATGCCCCTGCCTTGCTGCACGCGGAAAAAGATCAGCCCTATGCCGTTGGCACCCCCATTTTTTTTGAGCACAGCCCCGCACGCAAAAAACTGGTACTGAACATCCTCGTTGATGGGCTGTCATGGCCTGCCGCGCGGGAGCACTTTCCTGCCTGTATGCCGAGAATCGCAAAATTTTTCGAACGAGGTACGATTTTTAATCAGCATTTTTCTACATCAGAGCATACCTATCCTGCGCTGCCGGCGATTGAGACGGGGCGCTATCCCCACCACACACAGGTATTCAACACGCAGGACAGTCATGAGATCCCGCTCGATTACAGGACGCTCTCAGAGTGTATGAAGGCGCTTGGCTACTATTGCGCTGCTCCCATGACGGGCTCAGACAGTGTTCACTGCGGTGCCATGAGAGGGTATGACCGGCTCATTACAACAACGTGGAAGCTCCCTGCAGCAGAGGGCTGCGAACGCGCTCTTTGCCACATGGAGGCATTCCAAGGCACAGATCTATTTCTCTTTCTCCATGTGGGCGATGTCCATCCCTATGATGCGAAGGATTTTAAGTTTTCTACCGTCGTTGAGACACAGCTTCCGCTTGCGGAGCGCCTGTTCCGATGGAATCAGCCGACAGCCAGCGTCCGGCTGCCCGATGATGTGATTTATCAGCAGCAGTTTTGGGTGGGGCTTAGAACCGTTGACCGCAGCATCGGTCATCTGCTCTCCTATATTGAAAGAAATTATACAGATGATGAGTATATTGTAAATCTGTATTCCGATCATGGGGTTTCTATTTTCAGTACCACCGACGATGGCATGGCCGACATCATCGGAGAATACGCATCGGGAGCCACATGGATGATGCGGGGAGCCGGCATCCCGCAAGGTGTTGTTGCTGATGAACTCACGAGTATCGTGGATATTTACCCAACGCTGGGGGCTCTCTGTGGGTTCCCTGTCGATTCGACCATAGACGGAAATCTTCCCGCCGTCTTTGGCGGACGTGCGCGGGACGCTGTATACACGGCGTCTATGTTCCCAGGGCAGACATACAAGCTTGCGGTACGCAGCAAAACGCATGCCCTGCGCGTGCAGACGAAAGAGATTGTTGATGAAGACGGCACCGTAGACTTTGCAGAGGTGATCGCTGCAATCTATCCACGCGGACATGAAGCAGAGACTGGATATGAGATGGACAGCGCAGATCTGCGTGCATTTTTCTATCCGCGTGCACGCGATTTTGTGCGTGCCATTGCAAATAATGGTGAGTTTTGGCCCGCGATGCGCGCCGCACGTCCGGCATGGTTCGGGCAGAAAGAGGGGCAGATATGAGAGAGGATCTCACCGTATTTTGGAAAAACAATGCACGTGCCTATGAACTCTTTACGGATCTTTTGGCGCGCACGGAGCGCAGCGCATACGATGATGACTTTCTGATGCAGCTCGCAGCCTATCGGGAGGAATCGCCGGACTCTGGGCATGCGGACATCTTTGCCGCGCAGTATCTCCTGCACCATGGCGACGCCGAAGGTGCTGTGCGCTGCGGTGAGCGTGCCTACCAAATACGCCCCGTGAATTATGTGACATGGCAGGTACTATCAAATGCCTATGCCGCATGTGGGCGCTATGCTGATGCACTTGTTATGCAGGGCTATCCGGTGAATTTCTTTAAGGGGGCATGTATCAATCTGAGTCTACCCGCCCATATCATGACGGAAGACACGCTAAAGCGTTTATCTGTCGCCATGGGAAAGGCCAACTATGCGCCCTACGCGTTGAGCCGTATGTGCTATACACCGGATATGGGACTGATGGCGCGCTCCACGGTATTCTTCAATGAGTTTCTCTCTGTTTCCCCACAGATCACACCGGCATATTACGTCGGTGCCTATACTGAGCAGGAGCTGCATGGGAGTAAGGCATGGCTGATGGAGGCAATACGCAATACGCCTGGACTGATAGACCATGTGGGCGGAGATTTTACCTTTGACATCATCCGCGGGCAGCGTGCATCGGAGTCTGCTCAGCTAGATGTATCTGCGGGCGAGGAGATGGTTGTCCCCATATACGGCACGGTACCCAACCAACAAATTCGCGCGTACACGGATGCCGTCGATGATGTTGCATGGCTGAATCCCGCGACCCCAAATTTCTTTCGTCTGAATACGACAACGGTATTTTCCTCGGCACAGGATTTTGTCGTAGGAACACCTATCCATATCGGTCATAGTAAAAAAAGACGTCCGCTTGTTCTAAATATTCTTGCCGACGCGCTCCCCTGGGACATGCTGCGCGACTGCTTTGCCAAAGAGATGCCGCAGACCCATCACTTTTTTCAAGAGGGGCTGATCTTTGACCAGAATTTCTCGATGGCAGAATATACATACCCTTCGCTTGCAGCCATTGAGACAGGGATGTATATGCACCATAATCATGTGTTCACAGAGTGGTCGGCGATTGAACTCCGTGCTGACTATATCACACTCTCTGAGCGTATGCGTAATCTCGGGTACGCGACGGCGAATTTGATTGGGGATGGCATTGGTATTTATAATGGAGCCACGCGTGGGTATGATCGGATCATCGTTTCCCCCTATCGTCTGCATGCTTATGAGGGGGTGGAGCGCACGCTGCGTCATCTTACAGGGCTGCGTGGTGCCGATCACTTTATATTCCTACATTTTGGTGATGTGCACCCATGGACTGAGGACCTATTTCAAATATCTTCCACAGTTCAGGAACAGCTGTCGCTCCCTGAACGTCTTTTAAGTTCCAAGGAGAAAGTAACCAGTCCTTACATGCGGCCGAGCGCGTTTCATCAGGCGGCATTTTGGCAAGGCGTACATGATCTCGATCGGGCGCTTGGCTATCTTTTCTTATATCTAAAAGAGCACTACACACCAGAAGAATACCTTGTAAATCTATACTCAGATCATGGAGTGCCGATTTTCAGCAGTCAGCACCATATTGTTGATACACAAATGACAGGTGCCGTATGGATGATGCGTGGGGGCGGTGTTCCCGAAGGCGTCATTGCGCATGAACTGACGAGCGCTGTCGATCTCTATCCAACGCTCGGGCATCTCTTGGGTTTTCCTGTGGGGGGCAATGTCGACGGCGTGCTGCCCAAAGTCTTTGGCGGCCCCGGGCGCGAGATTGCCTACAGCAACTCGCTGTTCCCCGGCAAGCCATACCATCTCGCTGCACGTTCAAAGACGCATACGCTCTGTCTTGAGACAGCGGAGCCTTCCGATCTCAACGGTACGGTCGATCTTTCGACGGCAGAGGTGCATATCTATCCGCGTGCGCATGAAAATGAGGAGGCATATGAAACGGATAGTGAAGAGCTGCGCGCATTTTTCTATCCGCGCGTGCGTGCATTCCTAAAGGGCGTTGACAGCAACGGAGAGCAGTTCCCGCATCCGCCGTTTGGGTCAGATGAATAAAATAAAACTGCAAACGATGGTGTAAAGGAGAGCAAAATGGACGTTAAAGAACTGATCGCTGCACTTGGGACAGAGTTTTTTGCGGGAGTGCCCGATTCAAAGCTGCGCCCGCTGGTTGACTATCTGATGGACACCTACGGTGCCGCGGGTACCGCGCATATGATTGCAGTCAACGAAGGGAATGCAGCGGCGCTTGCTGCGGGCTATCATCTGGCAACAGGAAAAGTCCCGCTCGTCTATCTGCAAAACAGCGGGCTTGGCAACATCGTCAATCCCCTGCTCTCCCTGCTCCACAACGAGGTCTACGGAATCCCCTGTATCTTTGTCATTGGATGGCGCGGTGAACCGGGACGCCATGATGAGCCGCAGCATATGGTGCAGGGGCGTCTTACAGAGCCGCTCCTTGAAATAATGGGGATTCAGACCTGTGTGCTGACACATGAGACGACCGCGATGGATGCGGCGTGTATCATGGCGGAATTTCGCCCGCAGCTCCTTTTGGGCAGGCAGTGCGCCCTTCTTGTCCGTGAGGGGGCGCTCTCCTATCCCAAACGAAAATACGCAAACGAATTCCCTCTGCGCCGCGAGGAGGCGATTGATGCGATTCTCGATGCGGCAAAGGATGCCGTCGTTGTTGCAACGACGGGCAAGACGGGGCGGGAACTCTTTGAACTGCGCGCGCGCCGCGGAGAGGATCATGCACACGATTTCCTCACGGTTGGCTCCATGGGGCATGCGAGCGCGATCGCGCTCGGCATTGCCATGCACCGACCGGAGCGCCGTGTTTTCTGCATAGACGGCGATGGTGCAGCCCTGATGCATATGGGCGCCATGGCGACCATCGGCGCAGCAGCCCCGCCGAACTTTGTGCACATCCTCCTCAACAACAAAGCACATGAATCCGTTGGCGGTGCACCGACGGCCGGGGCGACGGCACTGTTTCCCGCCGTTGCTGCGGCACTTGGCTATCACGTGATCAAGGCGGCAGAAAATGCCGCAGAGCTTACGCGTGCACTTGGCGACCTGCGCACGGCAAAGGAACTTACCTTCCTCGAAGTGCGTGTTGCCATCGGTTCACGTGCAGACCTTGGGCGTCCAACGACGACGCCGACGGAGAACCGTGATGCGCTGATGAAAACACTGCATGCCGTTTGACACGGCCGCAAAGAGGCTCCTGTCATCAGATGGGATTGATTTTTTCGTTGGATCCATGCGCCTTATCATGCCGTGTGAGGGGAATCGTTTTTCTAAAATTTTTCTATACAAGTAATTCCAATTATGGTATGCTATGAGTATAGTATGAGAATAAAATGGCAGTCCTCTCTATGATTTGATGTGCAGGAACAACCGTGCATCTGAAAGGAACCATCATGAAAACGCAACCGCAAAAACAAAGGCGAAAGAAACTGCGCCGCAGGCCCCACTATCCGCGCATTTTTGCGCTGCTTGCCGTTCTTGCGTTCATCTTCGGCGGGGTGTACGCGCAGCTCACCGTTCCGGAGGGTGTGGCTGCGGCACCATCTGCGCCGCAGCAGAGCGCAAGACAAAAAACTGTTGCCGAAGCAGCCACACGCCCCGCACCCGCAGAGGAGGAGGCACCGGCAGAGGAAAAGCGCATCGTGACCCTCGCAGAAGCCGTTCCTAAGAAGGCGCATACGGAAACAGCTGCGCCGGCGGCACCTGCTGAGACGACATGGCAGGAAGAGGCTCCCGTGGCGCAGCCTGCTGTGCATGCGCCTGCGGGCTACTCCATTCTCGTCAAAAAGAGCGAGTTTCGTCTCTATCTCCTAGAGGATGGGAACGTTGTCGCATCATGGCCTGTTGCTCTCGGAAAAAATGCCGGTCAGAAGCGCGTCAGCGGCGATATGAAAACGCCGGACGGCACATTCTCCATTGATGAAGTGCTTGACGCCTCCTACTGGACACACGATTTCCACGACGGCAACGGAGAGATTGAAGGTGCCTACGGCCCCTACTTCATCAGCTTGGACACCTCGAACCTCAGCGGCGGCGCATGGGATGGCATTGGCATCCACGGCACCCATGATCCATCAAGTATCGGGACACGTGCATCTGAGGGATGCATCCGTATGTACAACAATGATCTGCTCGCCCTCAAACGCCACATCACGATTGGTATGCCGGTGACCATTGAGGAGTAGGCGTGACAGGAAAATAGAACTCCATAAAGTACAGTGCCCCCAAAAGTTAGATTCCATCAATCTAACTTTTGGGGGCAGGTCATAGACACCCCTTTTTCTATAAAAACTGTTGACATTTATGTGCGATATGCTATAATCGTCCATGTTGAAAATATGAAACAACAGATGGGGGCGTAGCTCAGCTGGGAGAGCACCAGGTTCGCAATCTGGGGGTCGAGAGTTCAATCCTCTTCGTCTCCACCATCATCGACCTTATGCGGAGGAATCCATTTGGATCCTCCGCTTTTTTGTTTTGATAGGTTTCCTCGCAGGGGCTGAGACGGTGCACACAGCACATTGCTCAACCCTCAAGATTCAGCACGATGAGCTTTTCCTCGGTGAGTTCGCGGATAGCATATGCCGGCCCCTCGCGACCGATGCCACTGTCCTTGACCCCGCCGTAGGGCATATTGTCCATACGGAAGGTTGCCCCGTCGCCGATGATCACGCCGCCGACCTCCAGATGCTCGGCGCAGTAGTTTGCAATGGCAATCGAGCGAGTAAAGACGCCCGCTTGAAGCCCATAGCGTGTATCATTGACGGCACGGACGGCATCCTCGATGGTATCGTAGGGGATGATGCTGAATACGGGTGCAAAGACTTCCGCAGAGATGACTTTCATCGCAGGCGTAACATCCGTGAGGACCGTTGGCTCATAAAATGCGCCCGTCCGCTTGCCGCCCGTCAGAATCCGCGCACCTGCATCCACAGCTTCACACACCCATGCTTCGATGCGCTCCGCCTCCTGCATAGAGATCATCGGGCCGATCTGCGTGTATACATCCATGAGATCACCGCTACGGAAATTCTTTGCCGCCGCGACCGCTGCCGCAGAGAACTCCTCATAAATCGCGCGTGCGACATAGACGCGCTGGCAGGAGATGCAGACCTGTCCCGCATTGATGAATGCATGGCGTGCGCAGTGTTCTGCGACCCAGAGCACATCCTCCACATCGTCATGCACGATGTTGGCAGAATTAGAGCCAAGCTCCAAGGAAATGCGGCGAAAGCCCACCGCCTCATGAAGCGCCTTGCCAACGGGAACGCTGCCCGTAAAGGAAAACATGCGGATGCGCTCATCTGCCGTGAGAAGCGCACCCACCGCACTTCCTGCACCAAAGACGAGGTTCAGGCAGCCGGCGGGCAGTCCCGCCTCCATAAACACCTCACAGAGCAGAGATGCTGTGAGCGGCGTTGCCGAAGCGGGCTTATAGACCACCGTGTTGCCCGCAGCGAGTGCCGGGCCAATCTTGTGCGCAGCGAGATTCACAGGGAAATTAAATGGTGTGATGGCACAGACGACGCCAAGCGGCCGGCGCACCGTGAACGCAACGCGGCGTTCGCAGCCGGGGGCACCCGCAAGGGGCACCATCTCACCATGCAGACGCTTCGCTTCCTCTGCCGAGAGAATCAGCGTTTGATAGGCGCGGTCAATCTCGCCGCGTGCATCGCGGATGGGCTTGCCTGCCTCCTTGAGGAGCGCCTGTGCAAACACCTCGCGCCGCTCCCGCATCAGATTTGCCGCCCGTAGGATGACTTCATAGCGCTCATAGGGGCTGAGACGCACCTTGTAAAATGCACGCTCTGCCGCATCTATTGCGGCGCGTATCTGCGCCGCACCCGCTGTCCAAACTTCAGCGATGACCGCGCCCGTCGCCTTGTGGTAAACGGGCAGGGTTCCCTCTCCTTCCCTGCGCACGCCGTCAATCAGCATTTGAATCTGCTCCATTGCAATGTCCCCCTCCAAAATGCCGCGTAAATCATACGGCCGCTCAGCGTTTAAGGCAAAGCCGTACATCCATTTTTATGCCAGTACGCGCGCCAGACGCACGAGCTCTGGATCAAGCGTTTTTTTGTTGTTGACTGCCTCAAAGAGGTTCACACTTACGACTTGCCCCTCGTTGAAGCTAAAGACAACATCACTTACACCCGAGATGATGGCAAGTGCCGCCTTTTCCCCGAGCATAGATGCCTTGATGCGGTCCTCTACCGTCGGTGAACCGCCGCGCTGAATGTGCCCCAGCACTGAAACACGCGTATCTATGTCGGTCTTTTCGCCGATGATCCTACCGATCTCAACGCCGGAGCCGGCGCCCTCGGCGACCACGATGATACTGTACCGCTTGCCGCGCTCGTACATCGCTTTCAGCTCTTGACTGACATCCTCCAGATCAAATGTGACCTCTGGCACGAGAATGTACTCCGCACCGCCGGCAATCCCTGACATCATCGCGAGCCACCCCGAATGGCGTCCCATCACCTCGACGATGATGATGCGCCGATGCGCCGAAGCCGTATCGCGGAGCTTATTGATGGCATCCACAATCGTATTGCACGCCGTGTCACAGCCAATCGTGTAATCCATGCCCCAGACATCATTGTCAATCGTCCCCGGCAGCCCCACGATAGGCATACCTGTTTCCTTACTGAGGAGCGATCCGCCCGTAAGAGAACCGTCGCCGCCGATGATGACAAGCCCCTCAATCCCATGCTTGCGCAGGTTCTCAAAGGCGGCTTTGCGCCCCTCAGGCGTCATGAACGACTTGCTGCGCGCCGTGCCTAGAAACGTTCCGCCACGCTGGATGAGGTCGCTGACACTGCGCGTTGTGAGCTGCTCTATATCATCGTGTACCATGCCGCTGTAACCGTTGTGGATGCCGTAGACATCAACGCCTTCATAGATTGCCGTGCGCACCACTGCACGCGCCGCCGCATTCATGCCCGGACTGTCCCCGCCCGAGGTAACGACTGCAATAGCCTTCTTTAGCATAAAACAACCCCCGTCCCATACCCTAAATATCCCTTGTGGTCTTTTGGTAATGATCTGTTTTTTTATATTCTACGAAAGCATACATCAAAAGTAAAGGCTTTCGTGGAAAATAATAGCGTGCATCGTTTCTGCAATCTGCTTGAAAAAGATTTCCATAATAAATAAAGGCGTCCTGTAAAATAAATTTCAAACCACTTTATAAAAAATATGAAAAAGGGGGTTGACGAAAGAGGAATGGAGTGCTATATTAAGACAGTCGCGCCGATGAGGGCCGCACGGGAGTGAAAAGCTCCCCGGGAGGCAGAATCAGCGCAGGATGTACCCTGAAAACTACACAATGCAAAACAAGTTAGAGGAAACTCTAACAGCCAGATGCAACATCGTTGATGTCAGTCAACGAACACAATTCTTTTACAAGAATGAACTTTTGAGCCAACAGGCTCTCGGATAGGGGCAACCCTTTAGCGGAGAGTTTGATCCTGGCTCAGGACGAACGCTGGCGGCGTGCTTAACA
>ERZ773043.135-NODE-135-length-38429-cov-38.594778_pt1 | contig 38429 bp, 53 predicted proteins | sample MGYA00580636_ERZ773043 | MGnify/ENA primary metagenome ERZ773043 (study PRJEB29015, sample SAMEA2737992) | human oral metagenome | biome: human oral; feature: human-associated habitat; material: dental | place: China | collected 2065 ...
ATTGCACTATTGTTTTATTATTAAAGAGCCAGTATGGCAGGAGGAAAATATTATGTATAATCGAGTTATCTTGATTGGTAGAACAGTTTCAGATTTTGAACTGCAATATACGCAGAGCAATAAACCTTACTTACACGCAACAATCGCCGTCAACCGTCGATATAAAAATCAGAACGGTGATTATGAGGCAGATTTCATCAATCTTGTTGCATGGGGTAAAACTGCTGAGCTGCTACGTGAGTATACCCGAAAAGGTATGCTCATCAGTGTAGAGGGTGAGCTACGTTCTAGCTCGTATGAGAAAGATGGGCAGCGACTGTATCGAACAGACGTGCTAGTGTCTAATTTCACAAGATTGGAAAAACCAAAGAATGTAACGGCCAATGATTCTGTCTTTGGCCACAGTGAACCTATGGACATTGCAGATGATGATCTACCATTCTAATAGCTAGTAACCGGAGGAAGCACCATCTCATTTAGATGTGTGCTTTTCTTTTAATTTGGAGGAGGAAAAATGAAAAAATATGAACTTTTAAAAACTGATTCTATTCAGCATTGTGGTGTAACGTTGTATCGTATTAAAGCATTGATTGACTTTAGTGATGTAAAAGCTGGTCAAGTCGGTGGTTATGTAGAAAACGAGAGAAACCTAAGTCAAGAAGGCAAAGCTTGGGTTTATGGCGAAGCTCGTGTCTCTGGCAACGCTCGTGTCTCTGGCAACGCTCGTGTCTCTAGAAACGCTTGTGTCTCTGGCAACGCTCGTGTCTATGGCGAAGCTCGTGTCTATGGCGAAACTCGTGTCTATGACAGCGCTCATGTCTATGGCGAAGCTCGTGTCTCTGGAGATGCTGAGGTGTACGGGGACGCTCGTGTCTATGGCAACGCTTGTATCTATGGCAACGCTTGTATCTATGACGACGCTCGTGTCTATGGCAAAGTTCGTGTCTGTGGCGAAGCTCGTGTCTATGACGATGCTTGTGTCTTTGGCGACGCTCGTGTCTATGGGGACGCTCGTGTCTATGGCGGTGCTTGTGTCTATGACAGCACTCGTATTTATGGCAATGCTGAGGTGTACGGGGACACTCGTGTCTATAGCGATGCTCATGTCTATGACAACGCTTGGGTCTTTGGCGATGCTCAGGTCTATGACCAAGCTCGTGTCTATGGGGACGCTCGTGTCTATGACGACGCTTGGGTCTATGGCGAAGCTAGGATTTCTGGCAATGCTGATATAAAAAATGAAACGGACTACATTTTGTTTAAAAACAATTGGTCTAGTGGGCGTTTTTTCACCTACACAAAATCGAATAAAATGTGGCGGGTTGGATGTTTTCACGGCACTGGCGATGAATTGGTGAAGAAAGCCTATGAGGATAGCCAATTGTCAGGCGACCATTATAAATTATATGTTGAATTAGTTAAAAAAATGGAGGAAATTGAAAATGGATAAGTATCTTCGTGTTTATGATGCAAAACCAGGTCATGATTTTAGTCTAGTAGAAGAAGCGGAAATAGAAACCTTAACGCCAGATCAGTTTGAGGAATTGATTTTGAAATACGTCAATAAAGCTTTTCTGCGTATCTATATTTGCTTTGTGTTAGATCCGCCTATTGGAACAATGCCAGAAAAAACGCCTTACAAGTCTCGGAATTTCGACATTTCTTTTCATGAGATTGCTGATAGAGTATTGGGTGAGGGCGAATCTGGTAAAGTTCTTCATCGGATTAAGTTAGCCCGGACAAAAGCTGGGCTTGAAAAAATCATGGCAGATTATATATAGGAGATAAGTATGTACGCTTTAGAAACTCAGACGGTTGAATCAACTTTCAGCGATCAAATGGAGCAGTTCTTTTTTGATAAGGTGCTAAATACACCTTTATCATACCGCTTCATGTTGCTGAGTCGGTTGAAATCAGAATGTGTTACCTATCTGGCCGCTAAGGACTTGAATTTGCTTAGTGCAAAGAATGTCCGGTTGCAAATCGGATATATGAAATGTCTGTGGCATTTCTTTCCAAAAGATAGGAAACCTGCTTGGTTGACTATTCAGGATATCGTCAACTATGAAGAAAAAATGGAGGAAAAATAATATGAGTAAAGTAATTAAAATCAAAACAGCGCAAAAATTGACAGCAGAAGCGTTGGAGCAAAACAAAAAGGCCTACCTAGACACGGCTATAAAAATCATCAATAAGCAAATCAGACATAATGCGTCTGAAGGCTATAATGGTGTGTGTTTTACTTTCAATGACATCAATAAGGCTGTCGGCGATGAACTTGATCGCCAATTTCCTTTGGACAAGTACAAGGATTGTATAAAAAAAGCTATTCTTGCTTATTCTATGGAGGAATACACTGTTACGTTGGGAGTTTGTCAGTTTGGTAGCTTATTTACCATTTATTGGGATTAGCTGCCGCTACAGCTTGATTTAAAATTATTGGAGGAATGAAGCAATGAAATTCATGGTTTATTTTAATTCAGAGAGCGGGAAGAAATTCCCTTACTCTTTACATGCAGATAGCTTTGAGGAAGCTCAAGAACGTGCTGAGAAGCTTGCTGCTGGTTACGGGTGGACTTATCTTTATTTGGAGTCTGCCTAACAACTGAATTAAATAAATGGGGGAAAGGATGTATCTATGACTAGATATATCCTTTTTGTTTTATATATGTGGAGGAAATAAACATGGAAATTAAATTAGCAGATGTAAAAGTAGAACAAGTTGAATATGATTTATATGATACTCACGAAGTAAACTATAACACTTTATCTATGGAAGCCCCAGTTTTCGTTTTTGAAGTCGAGGGAAAGAAGTATAAAGTGAATAGTTTCTATACATTCTGGGACGAAGTAATCAATTATGATATCCAAGTTATCCAGTTTGCTGAGTACCTGAACTCACGGGAATTTTGTCGTCCTGAAGAGTTTAAGTATATAGGTACTGGGATTAGTTCTCGTTTCGATGATTTTGATCATCTTTACGATTTCGAGAGAGAAGGTATGCAAGGATTTTTAGAACGACTAGTAGGCGCTTATAGTGCCGAAGGTAGAGCCTATGAATTTGAGCAAGAGTTTAAAAACACCTGCTCTCTTATCTTGGCTCAGTTAGAGGATAAATCTTGTCGATTTTCTTTTGGAAAAGAAGAAAGCCAAGAAAAGATGATGGCAAATTTGCGTTATTATCTAGATTTAAGGAACTTCTTGAAAGTAGAGCAGGATTTATTTCTGATTAACTATCCTAATCAAGAGGGTTATTTTGGAAGAGTTGATTTCAATAGTTTCAGCGAAAAACCTTTTAATTATGGGGTTTACGGTGACAGAGACAAATGTTGCTTAGCTTCCGACATGAAAGATTGGGTGGAGAAATTCTGTTTCTACAACCAAAGGGAAGCATCTGAAAAACTCCTTGATAAAGCTGTGGCTATATTTGATGTATCTGAAAAGTTATATCCTTACATAGTCAGCAAATATCAAGAATATATGAATCAGAAGCAATCTGAAGGACACCAATAATGGTTATATAATTGGGGGAAGGATATGTCTATGACTAGATGTATCCTTTTTGTTTTATATATGTGGAGGAAAAAATAATGAATGAACAACCTATTAAAGAGTTAATGATTGAACGTCGCAAATGGGCAGCACAATACCTAAAAGACTTAGAGACTTTCTTTCAAGAGATCGAGCCTCGGCTACGAACCTTGAGAGAAGCGAAAACTAAGATGAACCAGGTATACTGTTCCGAAAAACGTCCTTACACACAGGTTTGCTTTAGTATTGATATGGCATTCACGTCATTTGATATTATTGCCTACAAGTGTTTGATAGGGTGTGAGCGCTGGGCTTATATGTTTAAGAATCCATATTTAACAGGTGGACGAACAGACTATTATTTTTCTGGCGAGATCTCCTTTGAAGGGGATAATATTTTCCTAGCAGAAAATATTTCAGACGGATTTAAAGAACTATTGCGCTTTGGGCACGATGAGTTCAGAGAACGGCTGGATATGTTGTTAGGGAAACTAGACGAATTCAATCAAACTTATTTAGTAGAAAAATAAAAATAGACACCTTTATCACGCTTATGCGGTAGAGGTATTTGGAGGAATTATACAATGAGTAAAACAAGCTATATCAGTGAAGACGAAATTGCTACAAGGTTTTCAGATATCGTTAGGGATTATCTTAACGAAGGCTATTGCTATCTCTCTGTAAACATTGATTTAGGCGTAGTTGATAAAGCAGTTCTTTTTGAGAAAGGAGAGCGGATTTATGCTCTAGTGCAACCATGTTTTAGTAGGCGAGCAGATGAAGTTCATCCTGAAAGATTTTTATTCCTACAGTTGGATGAAATAGAAAGTGATTGCATTCGCAAATGCAATAAGCATTTCGTTTCTTCTTTATTCCACTTAGGTAAAAAAGAACTATCTGAGCAAATCGATGAGAATTATGCTGAACTGGTGTCCGTTTTGAACGTGGGATATTCTATATATGATAGAAAGTCGAAACGCTTTATTACACTTGCTGACGCAGCAGAAGCGCATTTAGCTTATGATAGAGCTCAAAAACGTAAAGAACAGCAATCGTCTGGTATCCGAGAGTTTACAGAACGAAATGTAGGGTTTTTCCGTAAGGTTAATACTACGCTTGCTGGCTTTAAACGTGGTGCTATGCTCGTCCATAGTGAAGGGGATATTCTTCTGTTTTCACGGACTAAAAATGTGAAGCGCCTTTTCTACACGCGGGAGAACGATCACGTTGCTGGTTATCATAGTCTTCTAGATGTAAAAAACTGGTCTTTAGTTAAGTAGCTGAACATTTAATACTTATATAGAAAAGAAGTACAAGCTACCTACGTGGCATGCTTATTTAAAATTGGAGGAAAATATTATGAATTATGACAACGTGGAATTTAAAGTGGTGAATCTCTCTGGCGAGATCACGAAGCGCAAAAAAGAAGAAGAGCATTATTTCTATGAAGGGGAACGCTTATGTTCTGTATCAAAAACTGACGTAGATAGAATGCGAGACAGCAAGGACTTTACTTTTGCTTACATGATGTTGGGCCGTCTACAATCTGATGTTGAAAGTTGCGACAGAGGAGAGGTTCCTAGATGGCGTGACGATTCTCGACTTCATATTGCAGAAATGAAACTTCTTTACTCAATATTCGAGGAAGACGGCAGCAATTATGTAAGAAGACCAGATTGGATATCCTGGAATGATATTATTCATTATCAAGAATATCTTGGTCTTGGGTCAGTAGAAAAGGATTACGATATGAGTTCGTTTACCTCTAAGTTGTCTGTTGCGTAACTTTAAGCTATACCGTTTTATTTTTGGAGGAAAATATTATGAAGAACTATACAGTAAAGGTTATAGAAACTCTACGTCGCTCAGTGGAAGTAGATGCTCTGAATGCAAAAGAGGCAGTTACTAAAGTCCAATCGATGTATGATGATGAAGAAATTGTCCTAGACGAAGCGGATTTTTCTGGAGTCTCATTCACTCTTGATGAGAAGTCACAGGAGTTGACAAAAGAGATTGAGAGAAGCCTTTTACAATGGCTTCCAGAATCAGAAAAATTATTCGCTTCAGACGGGAAATTGATTTATCAAGTCTATTGGGATTATAGTGACTCAATCTCACCAAGTCTCTTTCGAGAGATTATGGAATTTGCTGAAAAGGGAAAAGACAATTTCAACGAAGGAAAAACCTCTTTTGAAGATGTCGTTCTTTGTTACGGTTTGGAAAATGACTGGTTTGATGAAACAGCTTGTGTGATTGATTATGAAATCGCGCGTGAATTTATTGACAGCCATCTTGAACTTTTTGAAATCTATGACTTTCATTGTACTAGCGATGTAGAAGGAACAGCTATCTTTGATAGTTTGCGTGAACTGATTTATGAGCATATCGAAATTGACTGTAATATTGGCCAATTATTGAAAAATACAGGTCGTGTGAATGCCACTGTATTCTTTGATAGCTGCTTATTCTCTGACTTAGACGAAGCATGGGCTCCAGGTTATGAAGATTTACCTGAAACCAAAGTAGCTCGGCAGCAATCTTCTGTTGCGTGGCTTCTAAAGACCCAGGGCTTTACTGTCGAGGAGTTGGAAGATAAAGAGAAGCGAGAACAACATCCGTTTTTACAACGGGTTTGGTCAGAGCTTTACGATTATCGGGATTTGTGCTTTCTAAATATGGTTGCGGTTCTTCCGGCCAGCTTTGAGGATTTATTCCATTATAAATTTACAGGTCATACTGTGATTAAGGCTGGTACGAGCTTTGGATTTTTCAATTCCTTTGACGGCTCAGGAACTGGACTTGAAATTGAAATCATCAAGGACATTGTGCTAGATGATGAAGTTTACAAGGAAAGCTACATCGATTCTCGCAAACATGGAGAAAGATATAGTTGGACTGTGACAGATACTTATGGAAAGCTTTTTAACTTAAAAGGTGGCTTAGACTTTGTGAAAGAGGACTAAGTATTGAATGGAGGTAAAAAATGAAGATTACAGTTTATTCTAGGACGGATTGTCGGCAGTGCAAAACCCTACACCGCTTCTTAAGCGAGAGAGAGGTTCAGTATCGTGAGGTCAATATTGATCTAGATTCAGAAGCTCTAACTTATGTAAAAGAAGTGTTAGGAGCTAGCTCTGCTCCGATTACTGTCATTGAAAAAGAAGAAGGACAAGAAGTCATTTTTGGCTTTGCTCCTTCTAAACTGAAGGAATCACTACATTTATATAACAAACATTTTATGTAAAATGTTAAATCGTAATAAAGATTTTTGGAGGAAAAATATTATGAACACTACACAAATTGCACAAAAACTAACTGGCTTTACAGCATTGAGCTATGATACGGTTGTATCTAAGCTCAAGCTTGTTTTGGAAGTATCAGATGCGTCATTTTACTTTTCGCATTCTGCCGTTATCCAAGACAGGCAACTCCTTTTGTCAGTAGAGGGCCATCTTTGTTATGAGAAAGAAGAAGCCAAAGAGCTTGTCTCTGAATTCTTCTATCAGCCAGGGGAGCTAACTCTAAATGAAGCTCGACTGGAAGTATTGAAATCTATGTTCTTACTAACAGTAGGGCAAGAGGCTAATGAACCTGATCCTGACAAAGAGCCAAAACCTGAACCAGAAGAAGAGCAAGAAGTAGAGGACTCATCTTTGAATGAAGAAGAACAAGGCATATCTGAAGCTGAAGTTCTTTCTAGTGAGGAGACCTCATCTTCTCTCTTTGACGATGAAGCGCCTTCTGAAACAATTGCAGAAGCGACAGAGGAAGAGGCAGATAGTGAAGTTCATGGATCAGAATTAGAACCAGAACCAGGATCAACTGAAGACGCTCCGGAAGCTTCGCATGAAGAAGAAGCGGTAGCCGTTGAAGCTGAAACTAAACCTGAAGCTAATGCTGATGTAGAACCAGAACCTAAAGCTGGGTCTGAACAGTCTCAAGCACCAGTAGAAAATACTGTTGCCACTATTTCTGAAGAAGAAGCGTGGGAATCGCTTCGTCTTCGTGGACTGAATGCTGCAAAAGAAAAAGGAGCTAGTGACTCCTTTCTCTTTGAATGGAAGACCATGCCAGCTAAAGCTGCTGTTGCTGAAATCAAAGACTGGATTATCAGCAAACAAGAAGCGGCTAGTGCTTAATTTGTAATATGCTTGATAGAAAGGTATTTCTTACCTTTCTATCTATATTTTGGAGGAAATATGACTACAGTAACAAATAAAATCATGACGGCAACTGAAAAAGTGAGCATTTGTAGCTCCTTAGAACATTTAGATATCCTGGAACTCTTTCAAGTTTTTCTGGACGTTAACAACAATCCAGAACTGGAGCTTGTTGCGCAAGCCTTGGCTAAGCGTATCAACCTCAAGTATCTTGAGAAAGTGACTGTAACAGACTTGGTTGACTACGGTGTACCTTATGACAAGGCACTCTCGCTGAGAGCCATGTTAGAGCTTTCTTATCGCTCTTTCATCGCAAAGAGCAACTTAGGAAGAGCTTTTGGAAGTTATCTCTTAAGTAAAGATTTACAAGTGAGATACGGAAAAATGTCACAGGAACACCTGGTCGTTATCTGCCTTGATGCAAGGCTGCAGGTGATAGAGGAGAAGGTTGTGCACATTGGTAGCACGTCTAAGTCTTTGGCTGTGCCAAAAGACCTTTTGTGTCCTGCAATCAAGAATCAGGCAGAATGTATTGTCTTGTGTCATAATCATCCATCAGGCGATGTATACCCGTCTAAGAATGATGATGAAATGACTGAGAGATTGAGAGATGTGTGTAAGATGTTGGGAATCCAATTACTTGACCATATCATCGTCTCAAATCATGACAGTTATAGCTACCGAGAGAACCAACGGATATTAGATGAACTAGGAGAAAGATAATGAATTACTTAGAACAACAAGAGGCGTTTTATCGTTTCGTGGATCAGCAGTTGCCACACTATTTGCTGATGATTACTTTGGGAATTGTTGCCCTTTTGATGATCCGCAAGATTATTCAAAAGAAGCTTATTCAGAAGACATTCGCAATTGTGTTGTTATTTATAACCTTCGGCTTGCTGGAGGTTGTGAACGCTCTACGTCATTGATAAATATATAAATAGGAACTTAAAAACACAGATAATCTCTGTGTTTTCTTTTTTACAATTTGGAGGAAAAATATTATGTCGAAAAAATCAAAGTCTTTGTCTTTTGTTAGTGAAGAACAAGTTGCAACGATGTTTTCTAACACTCTAGCTTCTCTTTTAGCAGATGGTTACGAGTTTCATTTTCATAGGAAATTTGATGAACCATTGATTAAGTCTGGAGCGTTTCTACTCAAGGACGGCCAGCTTTATCTCTTGGTCTTACACGATGTCTCAGTGAAGGTGAATGAGGTAGGCTCTATTATTGAGCGTTCTGCTTATTCTCGACGTATTTCTCTTTTGAAACTAGGAGAGGAAGCGCAACATAGAATTCTTAATAAAGAGTGGTTCCCGCTTCTCTTTTTGCTGGAGGAATATGAAGAAGGAGATAAGTATGCTTCAACAGTCTCTTACAACACTGTAGGCTATGCTATCTCTACTCGCAGCAGTAGTCATAGAATCGTGCTAAAAGACAAAAAAGAGGTGTTGGAAGCTCTCAAAAAACTAGAGGCTAGGTCTTCTCGTGATCTAGGAGAAAATGTTCTGTTATCAGAGAAAAATTCTTGGGTCATGGAACGGAAGTCTATTCGCTACTCTATGTTAGTCAATAGTGATATTCCTGGCTTTAAGAAAAAGGCCATGCTCTATCATACAGACAACGGTATTTTCCTTGTGTCAGCTACTGGGAAAATTGAGAGGATAGCTAGAGATGGAGTTAGTTGCTTTTATGTCTCTTTTGGTTTTAAACACAAGGATTTATTGAAAACTATCACTCGCGCGTGATAGAAAAGGAGGAAAAATATTATGTTAAAAATTATCTATAACAACGCTGCTTGTCCAGGGAGCTTTAAATATAGAGCTAGTCGGACAGCTAATCGTATTCAGAGTTATTTCCAAAGCAGAGGAAGAGACGCAGATGTTTCTTCTTATAAGAAGGGAATGGAAGTTGAGTTGCTGGAGAAGCATGGGGTTGATCTCTGTTCTCAGGAAAATGGGGAGCTTTGTTGGCTGGTTGTATTTGACGACCAAAACAAAGGAAAATTCATCTCCTATGACTCAACTGAGACTGAGGCTGTCAGCATGCAAGATATTGCTGGCATGTTTAAGAGTCGCACTGAGCGCCGATTGGAATTGCAGTATCTTCTTTCACGTATGGAGAGTCAAGAACTTTCTGTCGCTGAAGAAAGATTGTTTTAGAGATATAGGAGGGATATTGATGTCAGACCAAGAAAAAGCCCTATGGCTAAAAGAGCATTACCATGATTATAACCTTTCATGGTATCTTGCTGATCCTAAACGGCTGGACGCTATCTTTAAAAGAGAGTACAGCAAATCTTTGAAGTCAAGAATGACGGAGATTAAAGATGAGGAGAATCGGAGAATGGAATCTCAAATTCATTCTTTGGAAACTGCCTACCTTGCTCATTATCATGTAGCTTATCAACAGGATTTACGTGATAATCGCCGAAAAGCTTTTGAGCAAGCTCAGGCCATTCGTCATCTATGGTCTGGAGTAGCATGTTAGATATACATAATACATAATATATTTTATATTATATTATGTAATGGGAGGTAAAGTGTATGGTTCATATATTTACTGTTAATGTAAATAATTTGACCTTTGCAGCTGCGGTTAAAGACTGTGAAGCAGAGGTTGTGCTTGGCCAAGTGATGAAGTCTAATCTAGGCTTTAAAACACCGACCAAGAAATTTAAAACCTGGATGAATCGTCTTGAAAATCTAAACTATGTAGATTATCAGACGGTGATTGAAAAGCTAATTCGTTCTGGTTATGGTTTGTAAAACAAACAAAAAGCATCCTTATCATAATTTTGATAGGATGCTTTTTTATTTTAATCTGTACAAATAGGTTGGTTCTAAAACGATTTGACGGTTACATCACTCATTTTTTTAGTTTTGCTACCTGTGCAAACAGGGTGGTTCTAAAACCTCATGACACTAGCCGTCCTGCTTGGCAATGTTGCCTTTCGGTTAGCCAGAGTCGTTTTTGCCTCTTAGGGCAAGGGCCCGCAAATCGACCTAAACATAGTATAGCTAAATAATGATGAGATTGCAAATTTGGTAGTCTGTTTATTTCTAAAAAAGTTTATTTTGTGATAAAAACGATTTAGAATGTGTTGGTGTAAAATAAGATAGAAATAAGCTGTATTATTGAAAGGCGGTTAAAATGGATGTATTAGATAAATATATAGATGCTTTTAAAGAAAGATTTGCAAAACTTCCTTTTATTAAAGCGTTTAGAGGAAAGGTTATTTTGAGGAAAGTTATTATTTTCCTAACTTTATTTTCTATGTGGCTTAGCCTACTGGCAGGAGCTTTGTTCTCTCCTAAACGCATAACCTATAGCAAACAGCAGTTAGCAACCTCTAAATCATTTGAAAATCAATCAGGAAAGATTGAGTTGACGAAACAGGTCTATTCAGCTGATAATCAGATTTTGCTTTTGCAGATGGAAACGCAGGATTATACTGGAGTGATCGCAAAAGGTATCAATGCAAAGAATTTAAAATGGAAGCTATACGCGAAAAAATATAGCGAAAAGACTAGAATGGAAATTATTCCATTGACGAATAACAAGATAACACTGGTTATTCAAAATCTTCCAGATGACTTTGAGGCTATTGCCTTAGAAGTCGAGAATACAACACCAACTGGCAGTGATGTTGATATTAGCATTAAGTCGTATGATGAGGAAAGTAAGAAAAAGACGAAAGTTAAAGAACTAAGTAATAAGATGCTGTTTATTGTAACGGCTCAGAACCAAAAAATGGAAGAGAAGAAACTGAAATATGTTTCCCGTGAGTCTTTTTCTTTGGACATCTTTAAAGAAGAACGTGCTTTTCAGGTGAAACAGATTGAGCAGATGAAGAAGTCTATTGAAAAGTTAGAAGAATCTATCAAGGAAGATCAATCAACCTTGGAAAATCTCACGAGAGAGGCGGAATATAAGGTTGGTTCTGACCTAGAAGTAATAAATAATAATATGACGCAGATAAAAACGTCGATGAATACGAAAGGTCTGAATATTAAGCAAGCTGAAAATAATATTGCTACATTGGAAGAAGTAGTAGCTTCAATTGATAAAGCCATAGAAGCCGTGAAAGATGGAAGTTATCAATTCAATGCTCCAGTTACATCGTTTAATATTAAAGAAATTCAATAGTCGATTTAAAATCTACTAAAATAATATGTTTAATTAGTCTATAAAACTAGCGAGAGAGAGCATATTAGGGTATAATAATTCTATAAAAGTAATAAAGGAGACCATAAATGGCTAACAAACAAGATTTGATTGCAAAAGTAGCAGAAGCTACAGATTTAACCAAGAAAGATTCGGCAGCAGCAGTTGACGCTGTGTTTGCAGCAGTTTCTGAATTCCTTTCAAATGGCGAAAAGGTTCAATTGATTGGTTTTGGTAATTTTGAAGTTCGTGAGCGTGCAGCACGTAAGGGTCGCAACCCACAAACAGGTAAAGAAATCACAATCGCAGCTTCTAAAGTTCCTGTTTTCAAGGCAGGAAAAGCTTTAAAGGATGCCGTGAAATAGAACATATAAAAACTCTGGGATACCAGGGTTTTTTATTTTCTATTATGTCACAAAATTATCCCGAACTTTTATGAGATATAATGGGGTATATGAAAGAAAGAAGGTATTCTTATGGATAACGAACAAAGAAAGCAAATAAATACCTATGGTCTTCCACGTGACTTATTTGCTGCATTTAAACTGTATGGAATTAGAGCTGTTACTATTGGTTTTGTATTAGGAAGTACGTTAGGTGCAATACAGTTGACTGGAAATGGTAGAGTCTTCCCTTATGACCAAATGCCCCAATACTTACTTTTTATTTTTCTGACCTTTATCATGACGACCTATCTCATGTTACCTTTTAATGGTGGAAAAAATAATTTAAGTGCGATCATCATCTTTTTTTCAAGAAGATTGAAACGATACCAATCCATTGATAAAAGAAAGTAGTATGAGAATAAGTCCATACAGCTATAAATAAAAAACTATTTAAGATTTAGGAGGTAAGAATGACTGAATTATTTAGAGAAAACAACTATTCATCTAATAATAGAACGGGATTAGAGTCTCACGAGAGCAGACACCATAAATCAAGAAAAGAAAAGAAGTCTCGTGGAGAGCTTCTTTTTGAGGAATCCAAAACAGAAACTCCATATCTCGACCTATATACTGAAAATCTGACGGAAAAGATTAGGAAAAACATAGAGAATTTTGAAGTTTATGGCCGTGATTCAGAAGTGGTAAATGTTATCATTTCTTTGCTTCGCAAAAACAAAAATTCTCCGCTTTTAGTTGGCGATCCAGGAGTAGGGAAAACAGCCATAGTTGAAGGGCTGGCAGCTAGAATATTAAGAGGAGAAGTTTCAGACGAGTTCAAAGGAGTTTCTATTCGTTCACTGGAGCTTTCTAGTATTCTCAATGATTCTAATGGGGAGAATATGATCTATAAGTTCAAAAAAATCATTGAGGAACTAAAAGCCACGGTTGGAAAAAATATCCTATTTATGGATGAGATACACACTATAGTAGGTGCGGGTGGTAATGGCTCTATGCTTGATGCAGGGAATGTTATCAAGCCAGCTCTATCTCGTGGAGAAATTCAAATTATTTCTGCGACAACTATCGAAGAGTATCATCTTTCAATAGAAACGGATAAGGCTTTAGAGAGACGGGTTCAGATGATCCCAGTAGATGAACCAACGAGGGATGATTCCATTCACATTCTTTCTAAAATCAGCAAACGCTATGAAAAAGGAAGAAATATCACGGTCACTCCTGAAGCAATTAAGCAGGCGGTTGATTTGTCTATCCGTTTCATTCCAGAGCGTTACCTACCAGATAAAGCTATTGACTTGGTAGATGAAGCGGTGGCTGCCGCTTACTACAACAAGCAATCTTTGGTCACAGAAAAAGAGATTGCCCTGGTAGTGGAAAAATTGAAAGATATCCCTATGACTACGATTTTAAGTGATAGAGACGAGCCATTAGTGAATGTTTTTGAGGCTTTAAAAAAGCGTGTGAAAGGGCAGGATAAGGTTCTGAGAGCTGTTTCTAGGAATATCTATATTGCTAGAGAAGGGCTGCAAAATCCGACGCGTCCAACTGGAACTTTCCTTTTTCTAGGGCCAACTGGAGTTGGTAAGACAGAATTAGCTAAAGCGCTTGCTGAGGTTATGTTTGGCGATGAAAATGCCATGATTCGTTTAGACTGTTCTGAATATTCAACTGCTGATTCCTTAGAAAGATTGATCGGGGGGAATTTTATCGGGTCTAAAGGGGTTCTAACGGAGAAGGTCAAAGTAAAACCTTACAGCGTTGTCCTCTTCGATGAGTTGGAAAAAGCTCATAAATTAGTTTGGGATGTTTTGCTTCAGGTTTTGGATGATGGTCGCCTAACAACTGGACTTGGAAGACAGATTGATTTTAAAAATACGATTATTATTGCGACCTCCAATGCCGGGTTAGCCGAAATCATGAAGACCTATCATACAAAAGGGAATATCAGTTCTCTGAATGAGTATGATTATCAGGATTTCATGAAAGGAATGGAAACAGAACTGGAACTTTTCTTCCGTCCAGAATTCTTAGCTCGTTTTCGTCATAAACTCGTATTTGATTTATTGACTCCTGATGTAATTGACGAAATAACCTTGCGTGTGTTAGAGAAAGAAAAAGAAATTTTTTCAAATCAGGGGATTGAGTTGGTTTATGATGAACCTACCTTTTTAGATTATCTTAGGGTGAAAGGTACGGATGTTGATAGAGGAGCCAGACCTCTTGAGGGATATGTTGAAAATAATGTTCGAGGGCCAATTGCGGAATATCTACATTTAAAGGGAAGAAAAGGCAGACCTTACCGCCTTTCAATCAAAGTGGTAGGGGAGAAGCCAGATGGCATTACTACGACTATTGATAGGCGACAATTGGAATTTGAAGCCGAACCTTTATAAATATAACAAAAAAAGATGTGTGGAGGCACATCTTTTTTGGGAGATTGTTTTATAGGAGGGGTAGGGGAGGGCCTACCACAAATATTATGAACTTTATAGTCAATCAAGTGATTAACTATGTTTTTATTATATAGAAGTTGCTCTAGGTTTTCAACTTTCGTGTACAATATTTTCATTTTTTTTATTTTTATTTTTGTCATAAAATTGAGAGTTCATTTGATAGTGTATGATGAAGGGTAAATAAAAAAGAAAAGGAGAAATATTTTGAAAAATATTTTCGACAAAAAAACACTAAAGCCAACTCTGGAAGCTGTTGCTACGGCTGCCATTCTTATCCCTGTAAGAGCTTTTGCAGCTGATCCTTTTGAAGCAGTTACTAAAGGGGCGACAGATACCCAAGCCAAAGTATATGCTCTTGGTCTTGTTATCTCTGCTTTTATGTTGATTATCTGTGGTGTTGGACTTATGTTGTCTAAAAAATTGCGTGAAGCCGCTAAAGAGCACATGGGTCATGTTGTGATAGGAGTTGTGGTTATGATTGTAGCTCCTCAAGTGATTGCTTGGCTAACAACAGCCTTTGGAGGTGGTAATTGATGGTAAAAGCGAAATCTGGAAAGGGAGTGATCGAAGATCCCTCCTTTCTTTATATCGAGTGGACAAAGGTAGATAGTCCAAAGAAAAATCAACAATTAAGAGATTTGATTGAAGATTTGGACGAGGAATACTTTTATGATAGTCCTACAATCGACTCATCTCTGCCGTGGCTCACTTTCTATCAAGGTGAAATGCTCTTTAGAGGTATTCAAGATACCTTTGACAAATTCACTCTTGCTAAAGTGTCTTTGGCCAATAACGACGAAGGGAAGCCTTCAATCAAAGACGAGCCTTTTGTCACTGATTTTGTAATTGATGGTTCTTACGATAACATTCTAGAGCCTTTGATGATCGCAAGTCTTCAAGATAAACGCTTTAAAAATTATAGCTATGATGATTTAGCGATGTACTTTAACGATAGTAATAACGGCATCCTAAAAACCTATGCTGAAAGTATGAATATTTCCTCTGCTGAACTACCATTCTTTCCATCAGAAGAAGAAGTGGAACGGACTCCTTCTCGGAAGCCGAAATCTTCTTCAAGCTCTAAATCCTCCTCACCTTTGGATGAAAGTAATCTCATGACGAAGATTGCTTTAGGAGTTGGTACTGTTGGTTTAATTGCTGGTTTGAATGGGCTTGGTGTCGGATTTACGAATGGGAATCGTTCAGCAGATAATCGTAATAAGGTTGTCTATGTGTACAAGGAACAAAAAAAGGTGAAAGCTATTCTTGACCACGAACATAAGGCGGATGTATTTGGTCGTTTCTTTATTTCAAACTATTACTCAGGTAATAAAGAGTCATTATCTGCTTTCTTATCGAGTGGTGATGCTAAATATACGCAACCTGAGCAGTTGAAAGTCAATAGCAATCTACTTGAAGCTATTGAATTAAACGAAAACGGCACTTTCAAACTTACCTACGTCTTGTCTGTAACCAATCAGGAAGGTAATACTGATACAACTCGTCTTTCTTTCAGTATTAAAGAAGATAAGAAGGCTAAATATGGTTATATTGTAGTGACAGAGCCTATCTCGTCTCCGTTTTTCAATGACAAAAATGGAGGTTGATTATGGCGGTCACTTACGAATCATTCACTGAGATGGTCTCAAAGGCCAACTCACCCGAACCATTAAACAACAAAATAGGCCCAGGTTGGGTCTACAATTCGCACAATTCGCAGGTCGCAGCTGGATTTTACGAGCAATGGGCCGTCTATCTCAGCCCTATTTCTCAGGTATTTGCTTGGTTCTTCATGATACCAGGGTGGTTTACAAAAACCTTTTACTCCATGACAGTAGCACTTGAACACGTCTATAATAACATGTTTAAGCTATTTGGTTTTTTTGACTACCTATCCAACCAAAACACCTTTATTGGTACGATTTATAACTCATTGCAGATAGCAGGACTAGCTATCTTCGCACTTCTTTTAGTTTTGTCCATTGTAGCTAGTTTCTTTACAGGAATGCTGAAATATAAAGATGTTATCAATCATTTGTTGTTGGTGACTACTGTGACAGCCTTTCTTCCGCAAGCTATTAAGGCGGCTGGAGGTATTCTGGCTAAAGATGCTCAAAATGTCCGGACTGTACAAGTTGGGAGTGAAACGAGAGCAGATGGGGTTAAAAATCAAACTTTGGCCATCCAACCCTATCGAGATAATGTGGTGGATTTACTCGTTCTTATCCAAAATGACTTTAACCGGACAACACTAGGCCAAGGTAATGATGGTTATCTCACGCGCGCCAAGGCTACCGTTGAGCTAAACAACATTTCAGATGATAATATCAATGCTATCGACTTTACGAGTTGGTACGGCGTTCCTGAAGAAGAACCATTGAAAGAATTTATCAAGAAATCCTCAACTCAGCCTCAATACTATGGTATTGCAACAATGCTGACCTCGCAGCTGAAAACAAATGAACCTGGCGATGTACGTATTGCAAATTTGAAAAAGTGGTATACTGGAGCGTTTAGTGTCTTCACTCCTGTATACATGCGCTATAAGGTCAATTGGATGGGCTTGTTTGCTCAACAGTTAATCTTGATTTCATTACTGATTAGTATGGCCGTCAAATTTGTCATGTCTGTCTTTAATATCATTATTAGTGGCATGATCGCTCCGATAGTCGGCTATACGAGTGTATCTAACCCCTCTAAAATCAAAGAATTACTTTATACAATATCGGGAATGTTTGTTGGAGCAGAGTTTGAAATTGTGATTTTGCGTGTTGCAATGTCGTTTCTCAGAGATTTCCCAACTATCGCAGCGAATGGAGCTTCAGGTCTTAGTGGTAACTTCTTTGATGGCTTAGGCTATTGGGAAGGAGTAACGGCTTCTATCATGGTCTATGCAGGGGTTTACTTTGCTGCCACCTCTGGCAATCATTCTATTGAGCGTTGGTTAGGAGTTAGCACTGGCCAAAACATGGGTAAACGGATGCTTGCTACGGCTGGTGGTGCTTACTTTGGAACAAGGGCTGCTCTCCACACCACTAAATCTCTAGCAAGAGGAACGGCTAAAGGTATCCGACTAGGAGCTGATGGCATTCATGGCGGAGCACAGATGGCTCGTAAGGGGGTTCATGCAGCTGCTCACCCAGTCGAAACTTATAACGGTATTAAAGATAAGGTTACAGATAAGGTTCAAGGAATTAGGGATAAAGTGACTGATCTTCACGAAAATTCTATGAATAACTTCATAAGACAGACAGGTGGTGTTGGAGCTGATGGTGGAGGAATCTCACCTCAAGCACCTGATACCCCTACGTCATCTTCTCCAATCTTCCAAGGGTCTCAACAGCCTGAGCAACCTGAAAATAACATTCCAGGAAATCCTCCTGTAGACCCACCAATTCAAGGGCAACCGACAACAAGTCCCGCTCCTCAATCAGCTACTCCAACCAATTCTCCTAGTAGCCCAGGTGGGATTAGAGAACCACAACCAAGTCCTAATCCTACACCAGCACCTAGTCCTTTGCCTAATTCTCAACCGGACTCACCATCCGCTCCATCACCTCAGATGCCTCAGCCAGAAAGTGGAAACCGAGGCATTGAGAGTACGCCTATCCCTACGACAAAACCTACTTCAGAAGCTAATCCTGGGAAAGATAAAGTTTTGTCTAATATGGAAGGCTTACCAGTAAAAGGCAAGTTCACGATTGATGACTTTAAATTTTAAGCAATAATGTAGAATAGGAAGGAGGTTAGAGAATCTATGACAGAACTCACATCAAAAGAATTAGAAGAACTTTCTCGTATCACGCGCATCACAGGTGATATTCCAGAAGGTTATGGCATTCTTCTGATTAAGTATGATGCCTGGTTTGAGTATGAAAACGCGATTGAAATGGCTATTAGAGTCTTTGCCAAGGACTCAAAAGAAATCAAGTTTCTTTCACTGTTGGCCGACTCAAGAAATGAGGAAGCTACGGAATGGGGACTACCAGTAGAACCATCTATCAAATCGGTTGTGAAGCGCCCCTACCCTAATAAGAAATATGTTTCTTTGGTAGGAAAGAATGGACGACGACATGCTGATGCTGGTGTGCCTCTTCTTGCTAAGATAGAAGACCTCAACTGTATTGGAGAAATTGAATTCCGTCTTTGGAAACCTCCTAAAAACAGTATCTATCGAAAATTTACTGTTCCGGTCTCAGTCTCTATGACAAGTGAGGAAAATCTAGCTTGTCTTCGGTTTATGGATATGACTTATTACAATGTTCATTCAGTTGAAGCTGGGATAGACAAGCTCCGTCAGCCAGAAGATTTGGTTCCAAATTTACGATTTTTAACTTTAACTAATGTTGAAAAAGGGCGTGCTTCGAGTGCTAATTGGAGCTGGACTTATTATTCTTCTGTAGAAGAAAAAAGGAAAAAAACAGGTGATGACACCTCTTGGCTCAAAGAGCCAGAAGAAGAGTTCGCTTTGGGATATGAGGGAAGCGAAGAAATCCTTCCTGACAGCCTCTTCTTAGGATTGAGCTTTCTTGACAATCCTGACAATCTTATTAGAATTGTCGGCAGCAAACATCCCTTTGTCTTGATGGTGTAAATAAAAAAGTGTGTACCAGTATTCTGGTACGCACTTTTTTGAGAGGGCTAGTAGTTATTTTGTCATGCGTCCGAGGAAGAACCAGAAAAAAGCATCTTCATCAGTAGAAGCAAGCGCATTTAGGAGAATGAGAATAAATCCGAAGACAATAATCATAAAGAGAAGTCCGATCAGATTGTTCAGCGCTGAAGCAATTGTCGGTAGCAAGAGCACTCCAAGAAGTAGGAGGAGGACAAAAGTATTCAGGAAGGCTCCAATAATAGAAGCAATCTTGTAGTGGGCAAGAGCGTATTCTTGTCGAGAGGGATTGGGGTTTAAGAGAGGGACGATGAACGAACCAAACAAGCTTGACGCTGCTAAGTGAAGTAGACGTGTCCACTTTGTACCAACCTTATCATGAAGTGATTTTGTGGCCAGCGGTGTCAAGTTTAAAAGAAGTACCACCAGAAGACAAATGAGTGGATGTTGTAATACGATTTTTGTAAGCATACTAACGATTTTCCTTTCCTATTTTTTTTATCTATGAATTTCTACCCATATTGTACTAAAAGATGAAGCTTTTCTCAAATTATATAGACATTAAATCCATTTTTTTACGAATAGTTTAAGTGGAGGTAAAAGAAATGAATATTTTGTTGTGTGATTTAGTCATGGTTATTGAAACGCCAAAAGGTGTGGAGCATTGGATCGATGTAACCTATCAGACACCAATTTTGCCTGAGCCAGTAACAGTAAAACAGCTGATGATCCTGGGCAGCCCCATTACAGAAATAGAGGTGTTGACATCCCTTGTTAAGCAATATCGCTATCGGGATCTATTAGAGCACTCCCTCTTTTTATGCCAACTGGAAAAGGAAAGAATGGGGAACTAGGCAATTCTTCTTCTATCCTTGGTAAATGAAGGAGAATTTTGCTATACTGGGAGCATATATAGAAGTAGGAACATCGTTTAATGAGGGTAAAATGAATCGGAATAAAGAGTTAAGAAGTGAGTTTGAATATAAAGATGATTTATACCGTGTTTACGGATTAGCTGAAGATGATAGTGATTATGGCAGAATTGTTAGAGAATCACAGAAGGGGATGTATAAAGAGAGCACTGAAGCTGTTAAAAAGATTTTAGATTTAGATTATGAGGGGTAATTTTGTTATACTGGGAGTGTATATAGAAATAGAACTTGAACTTATTTTAGAAAGACCGGGCTATGAAAAAGGTTGATTTAACTGGTAATCGGTATGGACGACTGATTGTGCTGGGTGACGTGAAAAAGAGAGGAGCGGATGGACGGATTTTGTGGCATTGCCTTTGTGATTGTGGCACTGTTTCATTTGTTAGAGGAGACCATTTAAAGAATGGAACTGCCCTATCCTGTGGCTGCCTTAATGACGAAAATAGACAATCCAGGTTTAAGGATTTGTCTGGAGTTGAAAATGACCACTTTAAAGTCATTGAACGCTCGCACTCTGAAAATCAACGTGTTCTCTGGCTCTGTATCTGTAAGCATTGTGGTAAGAAGATAACTCTCAATAGTAATCAAATTACCCGTTATGCCTCATGTGGTTGCAAACGTGGCGCATCAAAGACCTACATGGACTCTATCCGTGATCCAGAAAGCTTGAAATCGACACGGCCAACCGCTAAAAGCAGTACGGGTGTGAGAGGTGTCTATTATAATAAGAAAAAAGATAGCTACCAGTCCTTTATCAATGTCGATAAACAAACAGTGTATTTAGGCACTAGCAAAAGCTTTGAAGAGGCTGTTGCTTTGAGAAAAGATGCCGAGAAAGAATATTGGGGAAAATAAGTAAGCCGACTCTATTGTCGGTTTTTTACATAGAATAACCCTTAGCTTCAGTAGCTAAGGGTGTAAGAGTTTTATTAGAGTGTTTTGCTTTCGCCGAAATTAGGATGGTTCTAAAATTTTATGCCTAGACTGCGCTAATCGGGACAGGTTTTGCTACTCGTTTAAATAGGATGGTTCTGAAACTTCAAAGGCGGGGTATTTTCGTCCATGAATGTTTTGCTATCTGTGACAATTTAAAGATGGTAATCACAGAGGTTTTGCCACCTGTACAAACAGGAGAGATATAAACCCTCATGACCCTAGCCGTCCTGCTTGGCAATGTTGCCTTTCGGTGAGCCAGAGCCGCTTTTTGCCTCTTAGGGCAAGGGCCCGCAAATCGACCTAAAGATAGTATAGCAGATTTACTTTTAAAATACTACTGCGATGTGCTAATTTGATAGTTTTAAAATATTTATGTTTAACACTAAAATTATTTTTCAAAATGACACATCAAAATTGCATACTACACCACAGTATAGTATAATAATCTCATAAAGATAAAACAAAGGAGGGAATAGGTTGAAATATAGTCTTGTAAAAAATCAAAAAGAATTTGCTATCGTTGAGGAATATTTGTTAAAAGGTATGAAACTCTATGAGTCAACTGTTACGCCGCTTGAAGATGACGACATTTGGGATGACATCATCGACCATTATAATAATAAAGGACTACGTTATACGGGAATTGACGACCGTGAAGAATTAACAGAAGTTTTTTATTAACAATATATCAAACTAGAAAAGAGGTGGGAACAACCTTGTGTCAACAAGCAAATATGGAAGCTGTCCAAAAAGTTCTTTCTGCTTATTCAGCTTATGAGTTAAGCAAGAGGCTAGGTATTAGTCAAAGCGGGATTGGCAAATGGAAGAATGGTTTAGTAGCACTTGAAAGCATGAGCTTTGGTAATGCTATCAAGCTCACGGAATTTTATAACAATCAACAAAGAAAAGAGGAAAAGTAAATGTTTGAAGGATTTAAAAAAGTACGCTTAACAGATGAAAATGGATTAAATGGGGAAACTGCTTGGGCTTATGGTCGTAGAGACGATAGGACTAATCTTTATCCTTATAACCTCTATCTCATTTTAAACAATGATACAGCTTATTTTCCGAATGGAACGGAATTGATTTTGCAAGAAGATGGCTACAACGTTGATATGGTTGAAACCAAACGGCTGGCAGAAGCAAAAGCCCTGATTGAGCGTTACCACAGTTGTGCGCGTGAAAAAGATGTGACCTCAACCGTGGCCCACGAACTGATCCGTGATAGAAACCTAGCGCATTTCTTAAATGAAGAAATTGAGACTGCCCAGGGCAAAGTCAAATTCTTACGATTAGAGCATGATGAGCACGATAGATGGCTAGTCGGGAAAAACCTTGAAACAGGTGAAGAAAAGCGTTACAGTGATTACAATTGGATTGCTACTAAGCTAAGCCTAGATTCAGACGAAATGGATTTGTTGTTCTTTTAAAAGGGGGCCGATGGTGCTGGATAGAAATAATAAAGTGTCTTTCGTAGCAACGACATCAGCAGCCGATACATTAGTAGAATTCTTAGAATATCATAAAATTTCACAGAAAGATTTTGGAGAGCGAATAGGTGTATCTCATGAATATATTTCTGGTTTATTGAGTCATAAGGAATTTCTGAGTGCTGATTTAGCACTCAGAGTCCAGAAAGTAACAGGGATTCCATCTGAATTGTTGTTAGAACTGGATATGAGGTACAAATTAGCTCAAGGAATGACAGAAAGGAAAGTGAATAATGGGTGGTAGAGGAGTAGAAGGCGGGGAAAAAGTAAAATCCCCATCTTCGTGGCTAAAAATCTTTGAAACATCGGGATTTAGTTTTGTAAAGACTTCAAAAATTTTGAAAAGCGATATAGCTAATTCTAATGGGGAAGAGAAGGAACTGGCCGAAAAGAACTATTCTAATTATCGAGAAGCTTTCAATATACGCATTGCTAGAAATAAAAAACTTGGTGAGAAGAGGGCGACAGAAAACAGAAACCAAGAACTGATAGCTCAAGATGCCTGGAGACGTGTAACTTCAACAACTTACGAAAGTGCTCAAGCACGTCAGAAACGGAAATTCGATAGTTGGTTTTATGGATAGCACCAGAAAACTCTCAGAATCTACTATGGATTGATGAGGAAGATAATTGCGATATCCAACTGACTATCCAAGAGGCAGAACTTCGGGATTAAATAAAGAAAGGAATAAAAAATGACAAAAATTAACTTAGGACTAATGAAACGCCACGGACTACCAGTCAATGATTTCATCATTGACTCTACTGAAATCGAAAATGTGCTGGACTTTGACAAAATCGGAATGGAAGTAGCAGAACGGTTAAGCGAATTGCTGCCGGTAGAGAAAAAGGTAGGAATTATTCCGTCTTATGATGGGGATGTACGGGTGAATGTAAACTGTCTCCAAGCAGATGTTGATATTTACATTACTGGTTTGACGACTATTACTATTGCTGTTTTAAATTGGTTGGCAGGACTAGATCTTAATGGCCATACTGTACGATTTATGCACTATGACCGCGATAGTGGTGTCTATGTGCCTCAGACTTATAAGTCACCTATGGTAGTACCTGTACTCGTCTAAATGTTAGAACTGGAGGAAATAGAAATGACAAATAAAGGACAGAAAACTTACAAAAATTTAGAGGAGGGTAGAGATATCCTCATGGAGCTTTATCCTGAAAGAAAAGCTGAATTTGCAAAACCTAGCTTTTCTTCTTCCCGATTCGATAGTATTGAAGAGGCTATCGAAGACAGTATGTATAATGGTGATTATTACGGAGCAGAGACTGACCTTTATCAGTATGATATGTCGGTTGCCAAGCAAGAAAAAATGATGCGTGAGTTGCTTCATAAGGAAGGGTATGTAGGGGATATGGTGAATGTGGGCTTTTATTCTGGCAATATCTACCCCTTGGATGTTCAAGCTTTTCTTTTTACAGAAAAAAATCTTCCTGAAGTTATGACAGTAGAAGTTGTTAAAAGTCAATTGCTAGCCTTGGCAGATAAATGGTTGTATAGTGATGGTACAATAACTGTTTACGTCACAGCTAGTCAAATTGGTCGCTTTCCTCACGAAAAGGATAAAGATTTTCGGAATGATGAAATTGATATTTTAGTGGCAGCAGCTGAAGAACTAGCAGACAATTACTGTATCGATATCTATAAAGATGACAATCATTTGAATTTCAATCGATACAAGAGTAATAGATAAAAAATTAAGTTTATCTATCAACCTATAACTTGCAAAAAGACCTATAATAAGGAGTAAAAAATGAAAATTTACACTTTAACAAAGGAAGAGACTTTTTTTAAGATGGGAAAGTGCTGGAGAAGGTTTTAACGCCTATTAGCTATCAAAGAGCGAAGTCTGTCTGAGCAAGCTTTATTATTCGTTATAATTCATATATTGGGGGCTATCATGGAAGACGATACATTTCAAAATCTTATAGAAAAACATTCAACTTATGTTGGTAGATTAGAAGATATATTTGATGATGGAGAGTACATGACTGATGAAGAATACTTTGAAAATTATGAATATGTAGAAACAACTCCTGGAGGATATGAACTATGGCGCTTAAAACCACATATTCAAGAACAACTCATAGATGAATACGGTTTGAAAAATGATTAAGAGTTTTTTTGTTGTTAAAATATTGTTAAAGCAAAATAAAGCCTTAGAAATATTGATTTCTAAGGCTTTTTAACTTATCAACTCTATTCCCACTCAACAACTTTTTGTGTATTTTTGGGAGGTATATGTGTTATACAGTCCAATTTTAGATTTTATTATATTGCAAAAAGGATGGCTGTATTTTATGACAAAAATCATTTAGTATTCTGAATGTTACTCTTTACATAGAGATTCCAATTGGTATTGAGGAAGTGACGCTTGTTCCTCTTAAGGTAAGTTAGGAAAGAAAGGAAATCTAATGGAATTTTATGACTCTTTTTGCGTTTTAATTGCTATAAATTGGGATCAGTATGTGTGGCTGCATCAGGAAGAAGAAAAAATAACCTGGCATGAAAATTTTGCTCACGCAAGTTTTTTTCGTGATTTTAATACAGCTAAAAGGGTAGCGGAAACTCATCTATTAGAAACTTTTGGAGCCATAGGCTTCTATAAGATTGTTGGTTTTTCTATAGATGAACTTGAGTATATAGAAACTAAGAACTAGAGAGTACAACGTTTTCTTTTGATAGTCCACGCGCAGCCAGATGAAAGTCTGGCTGTATTTTATGACAAAAATGAGAGGACTAGTGCGCGTGTATACTTAAGAAAAGTAAGAATAATGAAGTAAAGGAGCGTTTTCTTTAATGGCGATCAGGAAACAAGCAAAAACACAACCCAAGAAAAAACTAAGAGAGAAGCCTGTCAGGGTAGATAGACCCAAACGTGAGCGTAGCGGAATTGGCAATCAAAAAGCCTCCGGACGAAATGCTGCCGGAGAAAATTCCCGCCTCCAGAAAATCGCAAAAATGCAGTCTTCCTTTGAATTTGACGAAACAAGGGATGTCAACAAGGATTTTCTCTCAACCGTTGACCTACTTGATTATAAGGCAATCCTATACAATGTACGCCACCAACCAATTGCTTTGAAGAATGGCTATGCTGGCTATATTCAAATCATGGAGATTAGAGGGAAAGATTTAGGCACACTATCTAATAAAGAGGTAGATCGTACCATTACCAACTTTGCAATTTGGAATAGCTCCTTGACCTTTGGCTATACCTTTCAGACTACCAAGCTTCCAACAGATACGACAGAACAGATTATTGAGTCACGACGTATCCTAGAGGACGTGAAAAAAGAAATGGGAGAGCAGAACCTAAGCGAGCGTCGTTTGGCTCAACTCAGAGAACGGGAACGTGGACTAATGGCCAATATCTATTATGAGGAAGAAGTATCTCGTGAGCTTTATAATGCAGAGTTCCTGTTGTGGCTTTATGCTGACAGTATAGAGGAGCTGAACCAGCAAGTAAAAGCCGTCCAAACAAGTGGGAATAATGACTTTGTGCCATTTGTTGTCTCTGCGGAGAAGAAGAAGCAAATCCTCAAGCAGTTCAATAATCAGAATGAGAAGGTGTAATCATCATGTATTTAAGAAAGCGAAAAGTAAAGAAATTAAAGTCCAAGGGCTATGACTTAGCCCTCCTTGCTGAAACACAGCCACAAGGCAATATCACATTTAAAGAAAATGACAATTATTGGAAATCTGGTGACGGCTATCATAGCTCTTTATTCGTAACAGAGTGGCCCTCTAGCGGTCTAACAAATTTCTGGGGCGCTGAGTTAATGCTGGTTAATGACGCTATCTCCTTCATGCACGTTGCCCACCTAGACAATAAGAAAGTCCAGAAGAAAGCAGAGCGCTCAATAGAAGAAAAGACAAGTCGTGTTGATACAAACCAGACGGCTGCTAAAAACCGAACTGAAGCAGAAGAAGCAGCTCACCTCCTAGAACTCGTAGAAAATATCCGTAGGAACAACATGGGAGTCAAGGGCCTTTTCGTTCGTATTTATCCATCAGGAGATACGGAGCTGGAACTAGCTAAGAGAAAGCGTAAGATTAAAGACGGCGCTCCTCACTTTCATCTTGAAACCTTTATTGGAGAGCAGGATTTAGAATACCACGCGCCTTTTGTTCCCCCTCAACGACAACGGTCATTACCGAATCACAGGGATTTTCAACCAGCTCCAATCTGGGATTTTGCGGCTGCCTACTGGTTTAACCACACTAAGCTCTCAGATAAGCACGGTACATACTTCGGCTTTACTCCGACAAATGGAGCGGTCAATTTTGACTTCTTGCAAAATGATGATGTCCGGACACGACCATTCATGATTATTTCAGGAGCGCCTAAGATGTGGCAGAAGCGCTTCTTCTTAAAACATAGTGACGCTCTTTTCTTTAGAGGACATAAACAGATCAATATTGATTTGGACGATACCTTCCTAGATTTGACGAAGAAACAGCACGGTAAGCTGATTGATATTTCAAATGGCCAGAACCGTATCAATATCTTCCAAGTCTTTGCGACTGTAACCAAAGAGGTCGAAGGAGAGAATGGAGAGCTTATTCAGGTCGTGGATGAGGTCAACTCTTTCCGTGTCCACGTGGCAAAACTCCTCAGTATTGCCCAGGTACTCAATAAGGATATCTCACTAGAAGACTTTGAAACGATTGTTATTGATTTTTATGTGTCACGTGATCTTTGGAAGAAAAATGCGGATGCTGATCCAGACTCTATTCACATCACCACTTTAATTGCAACAGAGCACCCTAGATTATCGGACTTTGTACGCTTTGTCAATCGGGTTTATCGTCAAGCTGAAGCACGCGGAAATGATATTGAAATTGAAGTCGTCCGTAAAATTAAAAATGCCTTTGAATCTCTTTATAACAACTTTGCCTCCATCTTTGACGTATATACCGAATTTGAAGATTTATCAGAAGAGCAGGTCGTGACTATTCGGGCGGCCAGCTTAAAGAGCACTCCTAACATTATGAATATTCAGCTCATTCAGGTACTCTCTCTCGTATCATCTTACGTCGTCCGAAACAGTGAGAAGCAACGAGCAAGACGAAAAGAACACCCAGAATTCACGACAGACCAGTTTGAGCACTACATCATCAACATTTCAGCTGCTCAAAACATGTTCGACCCTCGTTATTATCAATCCCTCGGCTTTTTGGCTCGGATTGCGGAGACAATGGGTACAAATTATGGAGGTATGGTTCTTGAAATGAGTAACCTTCAAAATCTCCTGAAAGCGAATGTCAATCAGGATTTGGACTCCTATACGGTTGCTGTCAGAGAAATCTTTGCCTTGATCCAGTACCGTGTCTTTGCTGCGACTGATGAAACCTCGGTTCATTTACTAGCTGAGACCTTGAGTGGCGCTTTGACAGAATCAGAACTTGAAACGCTCCCTCGTTTGGTGAAAGGGCAACTCTTCATGAATATTGCTGGATATGGCAACATCGTCTTTAATCAGCAATTCTTGGGAGAGGAAAACGAGCGCTATCTAACGGTTGAATAACAGAAAGGAAACAAACTTCTATATGAATACTGATCCTAAAACCCTTCCTCCACTAAGAGAATATTTCACTTGGAATAAGGCCTATGCCTATATCGTATCTGTCCGTGGGCTGAAGCTCTTACACTCTATCTTATCTGCTGTCTTACTCTATTTCATCATCAAAGCGATTAGCTTTCTAGGGAGTGCTGCTCTCTTGGGATTGAATGGAGAGCTGGACTATATGGCGCGTGATGCCTTTCTCAACTTCATCACCTTTATTCTGGGAATTTGCTGGGCCGTTCAAATTTATAAGATGTTTAAATATCAAAATACTGCTGGCGCTTCTCATTTCTTCAAATCGTTATGCTGTATCGCTTTCATGAAAGGAGTAGGAAGCACGCGCGCTTTTTCGGTAGATATCTTAAAGAACTACTCACCTTTTATGCTGATGATCTTCATTATATGCCTGGTCGCTTATTTTGCTCACCGTGCCTCTTCTAAAAAAATACTGCCAGAAGCAGAAAGCAAACTCTTTAACCTCGATGAGCTATCAGAGAGTGATTTAGAACAATTTCACTCGTTGCTGAAACAAATAGTAAGGCAGGAAAGACAGGTTGCGGGATATGAATTTATTCCTTACCTAATCAAAGAGGAATACGCCCCTTATGTAGCAGTTCAGGCTTTGTTCCTCTTTCCAGAAAAAGGAGGAGTGAAAGTGAAGGCAGTAGTTCAGGTGTCGCCGATTAAAGATAGCTACAACCTCACTGACCGTCTCTTCTTCTTAACCGCAAGGCAAACTTATTACTACAGCACCGATGAAAGTATCGAAAGTCTCTTAGAATTAGAAAGTGAGGAGTAGGATTTGTTAGCAGTACGATTTCAATATTGGCTTTATTCCACTAAAACACTCAAACTTTTTTACGGATTACGACTTCTATTGACCATAGGCTTCTTCGGGGCATTCCTTTTTGGATTTGCCCTCAATCTAGCCTATGTCTTTGTTATCTATGGAAGAGATTTTGTCACTCTCTCTTTTTCCCCTCTCTTATTTCTAGGGGTAGTCATGATCTTGTGGGCGCTTCTGACCAAGCGCTATTACTTAATTAAGCCTATCGCTATTGTTGTCTTTTTACCGATCACATTCTTTAGTCCGTATGGCCTTACATCAGACCTCTATCTCCTTGCTCTTTTTCTCATCAGCAAAATAGAAAAATCCCACCGAACCTATGCAGTCAAGGTGCTGTCTTCCTTTAGTAAGATCTATAGCCCTCTTTATAAAGAACGTTTGGCCAATAAAAAGGACTACCGAGCCTATACCTATGCTTATCGTGTCCTAGATTGCTTACAGGAAGAAGATTACAGCTTGGTACGTGAAAAGACCTTAACCATCAGTAATAAGAAGACGGGTATTTATGAGAAAACCCTGGAGCGAACCTTCAAAATCAAAGGGATTTTGGGAACGACGACCATTAAAGATGAGCTTTACTCTCGGCCGTATAAGAAAGCCTTCTTTTTGCGACCTAGTATCTAACTAACTAAGTAAGTAAGTAGTAAAAATAAAATAGAATAGAAAGGAACTATTAGATATGGCTAGATACCGTATACGAAAAAACGGCTATCATGAAGAAATGGAGCCTGAGAGACGAAGGCGTGGCCCAATCACTCTAACGAGGGAACTCATTCGCTACGTTAAAAGAAAGAAGAAGGAGTTTGAGGACGACTTTCATTCACAAGTAGAAGGGCATAAATCTTATTATGAAGATGAAACGGATCATGAGCAGTTAGACCTACAAATGAGGCGCAATCAAATCTTTGTCAGAAAGCTCTATAGTGGACTGATTATGATGGCTATTCTCGCTCTCTTTTATTGGCTCTTTAAAGTCATAGGAGGGTAGTTTGTCAGGCATGAAGAATTCATCGAAAAAGAAATTATCAGCTACTAAGATTATTTTTGCTGCTATCCTTTCTATCGGCCTTGGCTTTATCGTCACATCGATGCTACTGATTTCGATTATTGTCGGTTCTGTAGCTGCTAACAACGGAAACAATTGTGGCCCCAACAAGTCTGACACCGAAACCGTCGTCACAGAAGACAGCGGGATTAACTCAGCGGCCAGCTCACTTGAAAAGTTTGTTAAGGAGCATGAGAAAGCCTATATCGAAGCTTGGAAAGTAGGAGGCTTTTTGCCTTCTGCCTCTATTGCTCAAACTCAGGTAGAAGTCGGCTTTAATATGAGCGTGCCTTCCTTTGGCCAAGCTCACAACATGGGTGGGGTTAAATGGAGTAAGAAGTCGGACTTTAAAAAGACCATTGAGCTTTACGGAGACGATGCCGTTTCAAACGGTGGTGCTGGTACAGACGTTGGCGATGCGACCGGAGGGAGCTACGTCTACTTTAAAGACTTTGACGCTGGGATTGTTGGGAAGGCTGAGTTTATGGCCAACCAAACTCTTTATGTCAAAGCCATCAACAACACAGACGGGATTGCTGCCTTAGAAGCGATAGCAGACGGTGGCTGGGCTACTGACCCCTCTTATAAAGAGACTCTACGTCGTGTCTACCAAGATGTCGGAAGTAAGTTTAAATGGTTAGATGAAAAGGCGATAGCAGAGTATGGAGAAAAGCCTGTCGCAAACCCTGGTCAAGTTTCTTCTGAATCTAGCGAGGGCGGAGACAGTGATAGCAGTAGCCATCCATCTTTAAACGGGAACTGTTGGGATGGAGAAGGAGCTGAAGACGGTGAGGGTGAAGTTCCTGCTGAAGCCAATAATGGCGCGTGGGGATACTTACCAGACCAAATACCTGATAGTCTAAAACCGTATGTCATTGATCCTAAATCTTTAGGAATGGAATACGGCGGAGGCGGTGAAGGGTGGTATCACACTGGGAGCGCGTCCTTGGATGGTCAGTGTGTGAACTTAACCATCAGCCTTGGCAACAAGCTATGGGGGCATTCTGGTAGTGTATCTGGAAATGGGATTGACCAGGCGGGCGCGTGGGCTTCTATTTTTGGAAATAGCGTGAAGAAGTCTCCTCGAAAGGGCGCTATCTTCTCAAATGCTACTGTTCCTATCTATGGACACACTGGAATTGTTAGTCACGTCTTCAAAGACGGTTCTATCTTAGTCGTAGAACAAAACACCCCTCTCTCTGGTTGGGATATGTTTGGTAAGCCATTCACTTGGAACTATCGCATTGTAAGAAAAAACCAGTTGGAAGCTGAAGGGTGGACGTTTGCTTATTCGGATGACAAGAAACCGAATTTTGGTAAAAGTAGTGACTAGGGGTCATTGTTAAAGGGTATTTCAAAGAGGGTTATCATTGTTTATAGTAAGTTATAGCAGGTTATAGGTCTAGTTCGTTCCCGTAATGAGGAGGCAGCTGGGTCGTATCTATTTGGTAAGTTTTCTATTACCATTAACAACTCGAAAGATAACCCTTTTATTTAAAAATATAGAAAAAATAGTTTATCTATGTCTATGAAAGTTGTATGGGCGTAGAAGATAGGGTATACTTATTATATAGTAGAAAGGTAGAAGGTTAGAAAAATGAAAAAAGAAATTTGGTATATTATTGCCTCTTGTCTGGTTGTCCTTGTGATTGGGGGGACTTTCTATATGATTAAGACGGCAGGGAAGAAGGAAGCGCCTAAAGTGGAGCAGACAACAGAAACTACAACTGAACAAAGCAGTAGTAGTAGTTTTTCTTCAATTGATCCGAATAATCAGTATTTTGAGGAGGCGAAGCGCGTGCTTGAACGCCCTTATCGTCCCTACCCTAGCACTGACCATGCTCAAGAGGTAGCTCAAGAACTTGCAACAGCTTTGAAGAAAATTGAAAACTTACCATATTCAGAAGCAATCGCTTTGACAGGTAAAAATGACAATGGATTTTCTTTGACTGGAGCACCTATGATGCAAACAATGGTCATGGCTATCCACGTTAATGAACTACGATTTAACCCGAAAAAGATATATGTCACCTACTCTGATAGTGATGACGTGTATCAATTTATCTTCCCATTACAAAAAGGGGAATTCACCGACGAAGGTTATAAAGTTGCCTACTTTGCAGGCAATTATAACCGCATTACTAAGCAGTTTGGAGTGATTAAGTATTTCGCAGCTCCTGGAACTGTAGGAGCTGTTTATCGCTAAATGAAAGGAAGATTTAGAAAATGGAAAAGGTAAAATTAGGGATTGATGAGACCTCTTATTCTCCTGAAGTAAAAGAAAAAAGCAAAGCATATGAAAAATTTTTCAAAAATTTTATTCGGGTTGTAAAAAACACTTTGATTGCCTTTTTCATTGTCTTTCTTTTTGATTTTGATAATTTGGACAAGACCTTCTTAGATTTTTTAGCAGTAGCCTTTTCGGCAATTGGAACTATTCTGATCCTGAATCTGGTTGCTATTAAACCTAGTGAAGATGTCTAATTGAATCTACCTCGCTAACCATTAAGGTTAGTAAGGTTTTTTATTTTCCTGACTTTTTCTCATAAATTTTCGCTCATAGTTGGTGTTTATTTTTGTGACAAAATTCATTCAGAGATTTTGTTGTTATGATTATGCTTGGTAGAGGAAAATTTTGTTTTCGTTCCTCTACCTACCTCGCATGTTTCCTTTCTTATTTACCTGTAAGGAAGCGAAGCCTTTATCTTATCAGGGCGCTGCAAGCGCAGCGCCTGTCTATATTTTTAGAAAAAGAGGAAGAAGAAATGATGTTTATTATTTTTAGTATCTTGTTTTTTGTACTTTTTTGTACATTCTCCCTTGTCCGTCTTTCTGGTCAAATCTCACAAGAAGAATATCAACATACCTTTTTGAAATAAATGGAGAAGGAATCCATGTGACAGGTATTTAATGGATATTGTTACATAAACGTACAGGTGGAACTAATTTTAAATCAGTAAATGATTAGGTTCTAAAACAGGAGGGGTGTTTATGGAATCACCGGACGATAGATTACATATTATATTCGATGCCAGTAGTAGAAAGTATTTGACTAACTGGATTGAAGATAACCCAGAGGATTTGATAAAGAAATTCGCAGATCACCTACGGCCTATATTAAGAAATTCTGGTCAGATTATTTCAGATGAAATCTCTGATAAGGAGTTATTGAATCAACTAGGATATAAAATCCGACAACTAAGACCGACAAAAAAATGAAAAAATTTTATTTTTTTGTCGGTTTTATTTTTATGACAAAAATGAGAGCTTATCTCTTGATATAAAATGGATTTTATAAAAATAGAAAGGAATGTCTAAAATGAAAAAGAAAGACATTGTTGCTCTGTCAGCGCTTGTTTTAGTAAGTGTGGCAACTGTAACAACTGCCTCAGCAAATGCAGATGAAAAAAAGCCTGCACTTGATGACTCAGCAGTTGTTCAGGTAGATAAACCTACTACGCCACCTGCTGCTGATACAAAGCCTGCTCCGGCAGAGCCAGCTAAGGATATTTCTGGCGACAAACAACCAGAAAAACCTGTTACACCACCTTCTGATGATAAAGGTGTGGTTCCTGTAGAACCAGCCAAACCTTCAGAAGACGGGAAAAAGGATGATGGAAACAAAGACTCCTCAGAAAATCCGAAGCCTGCAGAGCCTTCACAACCAAGCTCTGATGACAAGGGAACTGCCCCAGTTTCGGATGACAACATCAAACCTGCTCCCAATCCAACACCAAATCCTAGCACAAAGCCAAGCGAGCCAACAATCCCTGTTACTCCAACGGTTGAAAACCCAGTAGTGACCAACACTGGTGCATCTATCGTTAGTACCCAAAATGGGCAATTAGTTCTCTCAGATGGCTCACGAGTAGCTCCAGAAGCTCTAGGCGCTAAAACAAATAGCGATAAAACCATCTCTGTCACAAAGGCAGATGGTACCACAATAACCCTTCCTGAAACAGGAGAAGCTCAGAATGTATTGGGACTCCTTGGAAGTGCATTACTCGGAGTCACGGCTTGGTTCTTCCGTAAAAAACAAGCCTAATCAAAAAAAACTGATGACCGAAACGTCACTAAACTAGATTAAAAAAAATGAAGGAGATTCACATGAATCAAGAAACAAAACAAATTTTCTCAATCCGTAAATTCAAAACAGGAACATACTCAGCCCTATTGGCTAAATATGGTATTGCTCTAGCAGCTGCTACAGTCTTGATGGGTGCAGCTACTGTTTCCGCTGATGAGACAACCGCTACTCCAGCACAGCCAGCTACAGAAGTAGTTGCACCAGCAACCCCTAAAGTCGCTACTCCTGAAACTACACCAGTTCAAGTACAACCAGAAGTGAAAAGTGACATTCCAACAGCTGTTCCAGCTAATGCCACACAAGAGCAAGCAGTAAAAGCGGTAGATGGTGCACAAGCAACTTTAAAAGATAGTGTTTCTTCTGCTAAAGAGGCGGGGGTTGCTGTTAAAGAAGGTGATACAAAAGAAGTCGTTATCAATGACGGAAACGCTTCTGAAAAAACTTCTGAGGTTCTAACTGACCTGAATAAACAGGATCAGGCAGTAAAAGAAGCACAAGCTAAACAAGAGGCGAATCAAAAAGCCTATGAGGAAACAAGCGCAAACCGTGAAAAAGCTGTCAAAGATGGACAATCTAGCCTATCTGCTTCAACCAAAGAAGTGGACCAACTCATGGAACAAGCCAAGAAAGCAGGCTTACTTGTAACAGAATCGACTACGGACAAAACCCCCAACTACAAAGAGACTAAAGGTCTAACAGGTGCTGCCCTTCGTAAAGTGATGGCTGAAAATGTAGCCTTGTACAAAGAAGCTATTAAAGCAGGTATCGCTCTTCAAAATAAATCAGTTGAAGACTTGAAACGTGATTTAGCTCTTTATCAGGCGAATCAAAAAGCCTATACTCAAGCTAATACCGCACACAAAGATGCCAAATCGGCAGGAGTTGCTGATTTAGAATTGGCTAACGGTCGTCAAAATCAAGTTGTAGATTTGGCTAAAAAGAATGGTGTTGCTATTGCGACAAAAACGGAAACCACAAGTCCTACCTATACGCCAGTGGCAAGATTGGAAGGCGATGCCCTTTTGAAAGCAATTGAAGGAAACATTGCAAAATATAAAAAAGCAGTTGCGGATGCAGTTGGTAAAGAAGATAAGTCTACTAATGACGCTAAGGCAAAATTGGAAGCTTATTTGAAAGAGCTTGCGGATTATAACGCAGGAAAAGGAACACAATCAGGGATTAAATGGGCTGGAAATACGACAGTTGAAGCTGGTACAGCTCAAAAAATGACAGGAAATGAACCAGCGGTATCTTGGGGAAATCTTAAGACAGCAGCGGCGGATGCCATTCAGTCATTAGACCGTAACCAAAATACGGATGCTAACTTTGATAATCTTTTCAAAATCAATGGTTCAGGTACTGTTATTATCAAAAACACCACCAATGGTGATGTAACACTCAAAATTTCTAACATCAATGCATGGACAGCGGAAAATACTTATCTAGCTGTTTGGGGAGCTAAAGACGGTGGTATTGCTTGGGGTGTCTTTGCGACAACACACGGTACAGTATCTGCTGGTGCTGGTGAAGGCGCAACTGGTGGAAACATCGGCGCAACTGGTGCTATCCTTGCAGCTGTTAAGTCGTATGATTATGAAGTCTCAACTAGTAAAGAAGTGTCAACGGTTACCTTTAATGACATTGATAACCAACAAACCGTTAGTATGAATGGTCTTGACGGTTCAAAATTAGTTAAGGGACGTAATATTCAACAATCAGGCAATAGCTATTCTGCTGGACCTGGAGATGTCTCTCAAGCCTCAGGTGGGATCATTGATTCAAATGGTGTACAGTTCAACTTTGATACGGCTAAAAAAGTCACCTTTAGCGGTAGTCATTACCTACCAGGATACATCAATACATCCATTGTAGCAGGTATCTTTGGTGTGGCATCTGAAGTTCCAAAAGAGCCTAAGAAACCAAATTTAGAAGTCACTAAAACAGACGTAGCTGTTCCAGAGGCTCCTCAAGCACCAAAACCAATCACTGTAGCCGTGAAGAAAGCAACCGTTGGAGCTCCTAAAGCAAGTGACAAACCAGTTCCACCTACTGTAGCGGTTGAGAAAGTCACAGTAACAGCTCCTGATGCCCCAGAATCACCAAAACCAGTGGAAGTTGACGTACACTATTACAAGATGACGACGACTCCAACACCAGTAACACCAACTACACCAGTTAAACCAGAAAGTATGCTTCCTTCAACAGGTGAAGCTAGTTCAGTTCTAAGTGTTCTAGGAGGACTTATCTTATCAGCTCTTGGCTTGGTAGGTGCTCGCAAGCGCAAAGAAAATAACTAAAAAATAAGTATTGGCCACAAGAAGAAACCGAACAGGCACTTGTGGCCTTTTTTGATTCCAAATTTGTAAAATTAAGCTAGACAGAAAAAGCCATCTATGTTAGGCTCAGATAAACACCACATTTGTCTGAAAGGAACTAACATAAATGACCTATACTCATCTTACCACAAACGAGCTTGTAATGATAGAGGCTTACTATCAAGAAAACATAAAAGTTTCAGATATTGTGACTTCACTTGGCAGATCAAAACAGACAATCTACAATGTCATCAACTATCTGAAAGAGGGGCACTCTGCTTATGATTACTATAAGCGATATAAAGTCAATAAGAAACGCTGTGGCAGGAATAAAACCAATCTTACGCAATCAGAAAAAGATTTTATCCAAACTCATTTAGAACAAAATTGGAGCCTTGATGTCATTAAGGGAACTTATCCAGATAGGGTTTCTTGTTCTATGAGAACTCTCTATCGACTAGCAGACCGTGGTATTCTAAAGAAAGAGGATCTCCCTTGGAAAGGCAAAAGAAAACCAAATGGTCATAGCGAAAAACGAGGAAAACAAGCTTTTCGTAGAGATTTACGTGAGAGAGCAGACAGTTATCCTAATTTTAAGATAGAATTCGGTCATCTAGAAGGGGATACAATTGTGGGGGTAAAGCACAAAAGTGCTGTCATTACCTTAGTAGAACGCCTCTCAAAAGCCATCATCACACTGAAAACCAATGGACGGAAAGCAAGTGATATTGAGGCCTCCATCAATCAATGGTTGTCTCAAGTTCCCAGTCATCTCTTTAAGTCGATAACGTTTGATTGTGGGAAAGAATTTTCTAACTGGAAATCTATTTCGAATGCACATGACATTAATATTTTCTTTGCGGATCCAGGATGCCTTGGTCAACGAGGTCTCAATGAACATTCTAATGGCTTATTAAGACGAAATGGACTTCCGAAACAAATGGATTTTACTACTATTTCTCAAAATTATTTATCAGCTATAACTGATAAAAGAAATAGAATTCCTAGGAAATCATTGAACTATCAATCACCATACCAAGTTTTTCTGAGTTACTTGAAAAGTCTAACTTAATTTGACAATTTAGGATGTGGATTATCGTTGGTTTCTTGGACTAAGCTTGGAGACAAGGTGCCTCATTTTACTACATACGGAAAGAATTACAGTCGTCGTTTTCAAGATAAAGAACTCATTTCTGAGATTTTTTCAGTAGAAGATAATGACCCGAAATGAGCTACAAAATGCTCTTGGGGTAGAGTTGCAGGGCGAAGTGAAAAAAGCGAGTTTAGAGGCTGCTAAACAGGCCTATAAAGATGCTGAATTGAAAGTAGCGAACTTTAAGGCTTATGTCGAGAAGAAAGAGGTTGAATTAGCCAAATTAGAACAGGAGCTTGCAACTCTTTCAAAAGAGGCAGTTAAGGCCAATGCTTCTGTAGACAATGAAAAGGCGAAATTAAAAGAACTACATGAAAAAGCTAACAAAGTAGCTGAGGAGTTGAAAGACCTTCAAAAAATATGAGAGTGCTCCTGAAGATTACCGTAAAGCTAATGAGAAATTAGCTGAAAACCACGGTAAAGTTGCTCAGTTGAAAAATGAACTGGAAAAAGAAGTAGAGGCTTTAAATACATTGAATACCCTTTTGAGAAACGTTCAAAAGAACCTTGCTTGTTTTGTAAAGGGCGTAGGCGTAAAAGAGAACATTTGGTTCCATATAAGTAAAAAAGCTGATCATGAAAGATTAGCTTTTTATTTGACATGTCAAGTCGATTATATCAAGATGTACAAATGAGAAAAATTTAGTTTTCACTTGTGCATTGACAGTCAAAAATATAATTCAAGAAACCTGATTCTGCAGCATTCTT